>Ga0315284_10001636_pt1 | contig 32016 bp, 21 predicted proteins | sample YL17G09_16_MG_FD_203696 | JGI IMG/M metagenome (GOLD analysis project Ga0315284, IMG submission 203696) | Sediment microbial communities from Yellowstone Lake, YNP, Wyoming, USA - YL17G09_16 | ecosystem: Environmental > Aquatic > Freshwater > Lake > Sediment | place: USA: Wyoming | collected... | reverse complement strand
GCAGGCTGCGGTACTCGCGCGCCGCGGCCTCGTCCAGGTCGAGATTGCCGGACAGGTTGTCACCCTCCCGCAGGACGATGGTGCGCTTCTTGTCGGTCCACTGCTCCCCCGTCCACTGGTGCGCTTCCAGCCAGTACGCCGAGCCCTGACAGAGGTGGCGGAATGTGTGCTGAACCTTCCGCGGATAGTGCACGCGTGTCTGGGCGAGGATGCCCGCCAGCTCGTCCGCCGGCGGTGCGACATCGCCGTGCCCCTTGTCCGGCAATTCGATCATGGTTATCGGCGAATGGAGCTTGCCGCCAAGCTGGCGGAGCCGGCGGTTGATCCCGGCGATGCCGCCGTCGGGGCTCGGCCGGCGGCGCTCATCCTGCGTATCGTCAGCCCCCCAAACGCAAAGCACGGGCAGGTCCGCCAGGTTCGGCAGGAATGTCTCCCACAGCCGGTCCGGCACGATCAGCGTGAACGTGCCCGCCAGCGGGACCGCGCCGGCGAACTGGTCCGCGTGCAGCACCGCCAGCGTCCAGCTCGTGTGTCCGCCCATCGAGTAACCCAGTACGAACACGCGATCGCTGTCGACGTGGACCGTCTGCCGGATCCTCAGCAGGGCCGCCGGGTGCTCGCCGGTCGGCGGCCACTCGTTTTGGTGAATCGCCGTGTCGGCGTAGCGGTCGGGAGCGGCGACCACGTAACTCTCGACCTCATCGCCGAGCAGGTGCTGCACGTAGCCAATGATGTCCGCCGCGTGGCCGCGCGAGCCGTGTAAAGCGTAGATAAGCGGCCATGGCCGGGCAGGATCGTATTCCTTGGGGATGCGCAGAACGATCGTGCGCGTGCCGCCCGTGCTCAGCGGGACCTGAGTTTCCAGCTTCCCGGGTCGCAGGGCTTCGAAAAGGCCGGCCTGATGCAGCCACGTGCTGACGCTGGCCCGGTCATAGGCGGCGTCCTGCGCGATGCGGCGGGCGAGCTCGACCCGCTCGGCAGTTGCGTCGGTCGCGAAAAACGCCTGGATATCGGCGACGATGGCCGCCTCATCAGCCTGGCTTACGGGACCACCGGCAAGTGCAACCAACAGCACGACACTGGGCGTCGAGCGGAGCACGCCAAATCTTACATCGGCGTGGCAAGAGCGGCGCTGCTGTGCCCCCAACCGAACGGCCGGGTCGCGCGGGGCGGGCGACCGCCCTGGGCGACCCGGCCCCGGCCTTCCTGGCGGCCGGCCTTGACTTTTCGGCGTACTTCGATTCGGATGCAAACTGGATCATCGTGAACACCGTGGCGGCGCTGGCCGCGCTGTGCACGGGTCATTCTTCAACGCAACGGGTGAGAATCGGGGCCAGTGCGATGCCTTCGGACGCCAATGTGTGGACCAACTCGCCGGGTTGGTTTAGCCGCTTGCGAGAGCTTTACACACGCCGCGAGACGATCCTGTACCTGGTCAGCAGCAACTTGAAGGCCGGGCACCGGAACAAGGCCCTCGGCAACCTGTGGAACCTGCTGGACCCGCTGCTCTCGCTGGTGGTCTACTTCGTGGTCTTCGGCTTGCTCTTTCAGCAAGCGAAGGGCCGCACCGGCAACTACCTGACCTACTTGTTCATCGGGGTTTTGGCCTTTCGCTTCCTCGACGGGACGATCCACCAGGCCGTGAACTGCATCCGCGGCAACCGCGGCATTATCAGTGAGATCAATTTCCCCAAGGCCGTGTTCCCCCTGTCGATCTCCTTGTCGCGGCTGTATGACTTCGTCTGGGGAGTGATTGTTCTCATCGCGGCGATGCTCATTACGCACCGGCCGATCACCTGGCATGCCGCGTGGGTGCTGCCCCTGGCCGTTGTGGAGCTGCTGCTCGTCACCGGCCTCGCCTATATCGCGGCCTATCTGGGGGCGTTCTTCGCGGACACCGCCAACATCAGCACGGTCGTGCTCCGCCTCGGCTTTTACGCCAGCCCCGTGCTCTATTACATCCATGGCGAGCACACCCGCGTGCCGCCGAACTACCTGACCGTGTACATGCTCAATCCGATGGCCTGCCTGCTGGAGGGCTATCACGACGCGCTGGTCAACAACCGCGAGCCCAACCTGGGGTATTTTCTGTATCTCGTTGGGTTCACGTTGGTTACGCTCATCATCGGGTACGGCGTCTTCAACCGCGGCGAGGGAAAATTCGCGAAGTATGTCTGAGACCGCTTCCAAAACGCCGACGGTTCTCGCCCAGGACGTGTGGGTGAAATTCCTCATCCGCTACCATCGCGCCGAGGTCACGCTGCGCGAGACGTTCGTGCGGATGCTGCGGCTGTTGTCGGCCAGCCGTACCCCCGACGGTCGCTGGACGCAAGAGTTCTGGGCGCTGCGGGGCATCGACTTCGCCGCCTACCCGGGGGACGTGGTCGGCATCATCGGCCGCAACGGATCGGGCAAATCCACGCTCCTCAAGACGCTGGCCGGGATCTGCGAGGCGGACCAGGGCCGCGTCGAGGTGCGCGGCAAGGTCGGCTGCCTGCTCAGCTTCGGCGTCGGGTTCAATCAGAACCTCAGCGGGCGCGAGAACATTTATCTGAACGGGTCCATCCTGGGCCTGCGTCGGCGGGATATCGACGAGCGTTTCAGAGACATCGTCGAGTTCAGCGAGCTCGGGCAGTTCATCGATGCGCCGGTGCGGACCTACTCCGCCGGCATGCGCGGCCGGCTGGGCTTCTCGATCGCCATCCACATCGATCCGGACGTGCTGCTCGTGGATGAGGTGCTCAGCGTGGGCGACAGCGCCTTTCGCGCCAAAGCCGGCTCGATCCTCGACCGCTTTCGCAGCGACCAGAAGACGGTCGTCATTGCCACCCACAGCATGAACCTGGTGCGCGAAGCGTGCAACAAGGCGATCTGGCTGCACGACGGCGAGATCCGGGCCGCCGGCGAACCCGAGGAGGTCGTCGCCGCTTACACCGCCTCCCAGCCCGCCGCCGCCGCCAAGGTCGCCCAAACCCAGGACGACTGACGCGCGGGTGCAATCCTCAGGCCAGCACCGCAGTCAGCACGCCGGGGCGCGACGCGAGCACGCCGGCGACATTCTGCACCCCACCCGTCGCCGGCTGCAAGTAGTTGAAACGGTCCGCCGCGTACGCGTGGCCGAGATGTTGCTGGACACAGCGCCACCACTCGCTCGCGGTCGGCAACTCCGCCAGACGGTCAGTCACCTCGAGGATTTGCGCACGACGCACGCACCGCGTCCACGGGGCCACGCTGTCGGCAGCGCGGTACTCGTGGTCCGCGCCGACCACCCGCGGCTCGCCCGCCGCATCCAGCTCATAGAAGCTGGCTTTGCCGATGAGCGGTTCGGTCGCGTACAGCGTGGCGTGGGCGTAATCCGTGAGATAGTGCGGCCCATAGTAGTACGCGGGGTTCAAGGCGGCCACATAGTCCGCCTCGACCGTTCGGACGGCGCTGCCGAGCACGGCTCCCCAGGGCGCGCCCTCCCGCACGACCACCTGGACCGCTGGCGACCGGTTCGTGATGCGGTCCACGTCGGCGACCGCGCTCGGGCGTGTCGCGCACAGCACCAGGCGCTTGTGGACGTGGGTTTGCCGCTGGTAGTTTTCCCAGGCGGCCCCAAGCTGCGATTCGTCCTCGATGGCGGCGATCAGCGCCAGGCACGGCGACCCCGCCGGCGCGCGGGCCAGCCCAATCGCGTCCAGGATGGTCTGCAGCCGGTGGGCGTACGTGTGCTCGGCGAAGACCTTGCGCTGCCCGCGCAGGGCCAGACGCGCGCGATAGTCATCGTCCCCCAGCACGCGCTCCAGATGGCGGCGCGTCGTCGCCGCATCCCTGCTCATCAACACCAGGTCCGGCCCCAGCAGCTCCTCGATGCCCTCGGAATACGAACTGATGACCGGCGTCCCGCACGCGAGCAACTCGAACACCCGCCGCGCGAACATCGTCGGCGAATTCGCCACGCTGTTGAGGTTCAGGAAAACCTGGTACCGCTTGTAAGCCGACAGCATTTCCGCATAGGGCAGGCTGCCCCGGAGCGCCCGGCGGTAAACCGGCGGCCATTGGTAGTTCGGGTCCGCGCTGCCGGCCATGCGGTCGTAGATCTCCAGCCCGAAGTCCAGGGCCGGTCGCAGGATGAGCGACGCCGCGTCCTGCCGCCGCCAGTGGCGGTGCTCGTACCAGGTCCCGGCAAAGCACGCCGTGCCCGTCCGCGGGCCGGCCCACACCGGATTGTTCAGCCGGGGCTGCGCGGCAAACGGCAGCGCCAGTACCCGCTCGTGTCCCAGCCGGCTGCGGTAGGCCGCGAGGCAGTTCGCATCCGAAGTGATCACATGGTCAAACAGCTTTGCGGCGTCGATGAAGAATTCGAAGTTCGGCGGGTCTTCCTTGTTGTAGAACACCGTCGGCACGCCACGTTGCTTGCACCACGCGACCAGGTCCGGAAGGGCGTAATGGTCGACGCGGTCCGGATGTTTCCCCAGCTCGCGGATCTGGTAGTGCCAGCTCTCGCCGCTGCCGCGCCAGGCCGATTCGACTAACAGGAGGTCGGGCGGGCGTTCTTCCAGCGTCTCCCGCCAGGTGCCGGGCGTGAAGGTATAGACGTCGGCTTCGAACGCCCAGGCCCACCAGGAGAATTCGTCGGCGACGAGCGCCACGCGCAGGTCGTTTCGCCGGCGCAGTTCCGGCGGCACGCTGGCATACGGCGTCGTCGCCAGCGCCACGGGCTCAAAGCGCGGTCGGGTTCCGTTGCCCTTGGGCGTCGTCGCCGACCCGGGCTCCCCACGCCGCCGGTCGCGCTGCCTTTTCAGGCCCCGCAGGAGTAACTGCACCAGCCGAAAGGGGAGTTTGAGCGTGTCCAGCGACGGTCGCGCGGCCCGCACGAGGGCGTCGCCGAGCTGGTAGCGCACTTCCTGCTCGCGCCACTGAAGCTCGGCCTGGTAGTAGTCAAGCTGGGCCTTCAGCAGGTCGACCTGGGCCTCGGCTTCGCGGCGGCGCTGCTTCTCGCGCTCGTAGTCGTGCTCGCTCACAGGCGCACTCATCGTTCGGGGGCCTCACGGCGTGGGCCTGGACATGGTAATGGCGAGTCGCAGCGGAGAAAACGGCTGCAAGAGGTGCGTGAGGGACGAATCACCGGCCCGCCCATACATGAGCTGGGCGATTCCGCGGCGCCCGTCGCCGTAGTAGTGCAAAGCTCCGCTTTGCACGCGCAGCAGCGCAGAGCCTTGCGCTCGGCAAAGCAGAGCTTTGCACTACCGCGGCCTGGCCCGGGCTGCCTGCGGCGGCTGCGGGGCCCGCAACATCAGGGTGAGTACGGCAGCGGCGAGACACATCACACCGGCCACAATGAACGCCACGTGATAATCGCCCAGCGTGAATGACTTCTCGAGCGTGTTTCCGGCCGAATCCTTAATGAAGTAAGGCACATGCGCGCTGACCCGCATGAGCCAGGCGGCGAGGAACGGACCGAAGATTCCGCCCGCGCCGTACGCGGTGAACATCCAGCCGTAGTTTACCCCGTAGTGCCGCGTGCCGTAGAAATCCGCCGTCACGGCCGGGAATAGCGCCAGGTAGCCCCCGAAGCAGAGCCCGACGACGCAGATGCCCGTCAGGTACAGGGGGTACCCGCGGAACGAGTTTAGCGCCAGCATGGCCGCACCGCACAGCAGGAACATGACGATCAGCGTCGTCTTGCGGCCGAGGTTGTCGGACACCTTGCCCCACAGGATCCGCCCCAGCGAGTTGAAGATCGCCAGCACTGCCACGGACATCGTCCCGTGCTCAACGATCGACATGAAGGTCGGCACCTCGATCGGCGGCTTCAACGGGGCCACCGCGAACGACTGCCAGATCGGCGAGGCCTTCATGATGACCTGCAGGCCGGCCGTGCAGCCGGCAAAATACGTGATCCACAACAGCCAGAACTGCGGCGTGCACAGCATCTGGCCCGGCGAGAAATCCACCTTGTGGGCGACGCCGGCGGCCGGCTGGGGCGGGTTCCAGCCGGCGGGCTTGTACCCGGCCGGCGGATTGCGAAGCAACTGCGCCCCCAGCACGACCGCCACCAGGAAGATCAGGCCCAGCACCAGGAACGTGTTGAACAGGCCGAGCTCGGGCAGCTTGAAGAGACTTGCGCCCAGGAGCTGGTACGGGACGCCGCGAATCAAGCCGGTTGCCAGCGGCCCGAAGAAGAACGCGCCCGCGCCGAAGCCCGCCACGGCCAGCCCCGTGATCAGGCCGCGCTTGTCGGGGAACCACTTGACGCACGTGGCGATCGGGCAGACGTAAGCCGCCCCGATGCCGATGCCGCCGAGGACGGCGAACGTGACGATCAGCCAGATCAAGGCGCTGCCGGCGGCGCTTTCGGGGGAGAAGCTGCCAGTGAAGCGCGCCAGGATCAGCCCGAGGCCGAGGATCAAGCCGCCCACCGTAGCGACGATCCGTGGCCCGAAACGATCCTGCAGACGCCCGCCGAAGATCACGGCCAGCGCAAACGCGGCGAGCACGATCTGAGCGGGGAGCGTGACCTGGGTCTCGGTCCAGGACTTGAAAGCCTCGCGCAGCGGCGTCTGGAACACGCTCCAGATGTACACCGCGCCGAGGCTCACCTGGATCACCAGGGCGCCAACGACGACCAGCCAGCGGTTCATTATCTTTGCGCTGGCCGCTGGCGGGACCACCTTGCGTTCGGGCATAGTCGCGCTTGTCATGGCAGGCTCCTCGTTGGGGCCGGCTCGCGGGCCGACCCCGCCATCCCTGCGACCGCGAAGAAACCCGGCCGCCTGATGTGAATGGCCGCGAGGCGGGCTGTCCCGCCTCGCGGCCACCGAACTTATCAACACATCTACTTGTTCTTGATCAGGTTCTCTACCACGCTCGGATCGGCCAGCGTTGTGACGTCGCCGATCTGGTCCGGCTGGCCCTCGGCGATCTTGCGCAGAATCCGTCGCATGATCTTGCCGCTGCGCGTCTTGGGCAGCCCGGGCGCCCAGTGGATCACGTCGGGTTGGGCGATCGGGCCGATCTCCTTGCGCACGTGGGCGACCAGTTCCTTCTTGAGCGCGTCGGTGTACTCCCGGCCGACTTTCAGCGTCACGTACGCGTAAATGCCCTGGCCCTTGATCGCGTGCGGGTAACCGACGACCGCGGCCTCGGCGACCGCCGGGTGCGAAACCAGGGCGCTCTCGACTTCCGCCGTCCCGAGCCGGTGCCCGGAGACGTTGATCACGTCGTCGATGCGGCCGGTGATCCAGTAATACCCGTCCTCATCGCGGCGGCAGCCGTCGCCGGTGAAATAATAGCCGGGGACGCGCGTGAAATAGGTTTCCTTGAACCGCTCGTGCTGCCCATATACGGTCCGCATGATGCCGGGCCAAGGCTCGGCGATGAACAGCGCCCCGGAGGCGGGCCCTTCGATGATCTTGCCCTGCTCGTCGATGATGCACGGCTTGACGCCGAAGAACGGCAGCGTCGCGGAGCCCGGCTTGGTCGGGATGGCGCCGGGCAGCGGGGTAATCAGGATGCCGCCGGTCTCGGTCTGCCACCACGTGTCGACGATCGGGCAGCGCTCGCGGCCGATGTGCTTGTGATACCACATCCAGGCTTCGGGGTTGATGGGCTCGCCGACGGTCCCGAGCAGCCGGAGGCTCGACAGGTTGTGACCATCCACCCACTTCTCGCCCTCGCGCATCAGGGCGCGAATGGCGGTCGGGGCCGTGTAGAACTGGTTGACCTTGTACTTGTCGACCACGTCCCAGAAGCGGCTGGCGGTGGGGTAGGTCGGAATGCCTTCGAACATCACGCTCGTGGCTCCGTTGCACAGCGGCCCATACACGATGTACGAGTGCCCGGTCACCCAGCCGATGTCCGCCGTGCACCAGAAGATGTCCCCGTCGTGGTAGTCGAAGATCCACTTGTGCGAGACGGCCACGAAGACCATGTAGCCGCCGATGCTGTGCAGCACGCCCTTCGGCTTACCGGTCGAGCCGGAGGTGTATAAGATGAACAGCGGGTCCTCGGCGTCCATCCACTCCGCGTCGCAGTGCGGGGTAGCGTCTTTCATCAGGTCGTGCCACCAGTGGTCGCGGCCGGCCTTCATGTTGGTCGTAACCTTGTCGCCGACGCGGCGGTAGACGATGCACGTCTTGACGTTGACGCCCTGCTTGGCGGCCAGGTCCATGGCCTGGTCGGCGTTGGACTTGAGCGTCACGGCCTTGGCGCCGCGCATCACGCCGTCCGTCGTGACCAGCGTCTGGCAGGTCGAGTCGACGATCCGGTCGGCCAGCGAGTCCGGGCTGAAGCCGCCGAATACGATCGAATGCACCGCACCGATCCGAGCACAGGCCAGCATCGCGATCGCCAGCTCTTTGACCATCGGCATGTAGATCGAGACGCGGTCGCCCTTCTTGACGCCGGACTGCTTGAGCACGTTGGCAAACTTGCACACCTCGGCGTGGAGCTCGCGGTAGGTGAGCTTGGCGTCTTCGCCGGGCTCGTTGCCCTCCCAGATGATCGCGACCTGATTGCCGCGCTGCTCCAGGTGGCGGTCCAGGCAGTTGTAGCTGATGTTGGTCTTGGCCCCCTGGAAGTATTTGATGGAGATCTTGTCACGGAAGCTGTAGTCGCAGACCTTGGTCCACTTCTGCTTCCAGTAGAACCCGTTGGCCACTTCGCCCCAGAAACCGTCCGGGTCCTTGATGGATCGGTCGTACATGCGCTTGTACTCGTCCATCGATTTGATATGGGCTTGTTTGACAAACTGGGCGGGCGGGTTGAACTTGCGCTCGCCGGCGCCGGAATCCGTCATCGTCTCTTGCGGCATTACGATCTCCTCGAATCAGCTCCGTGCTTCCCGTAGGGTGTCTGATGGTCAAGCGAAACGTGTCTTATAGCGGACTGGGACGCCTTCCGCAACCCCGCGGCCGCCGCGGTCGGCCCGACCGCGCGCCAGTTGCGCCGGCACACCGCGCCCGGCGTCGGTCTCATGGCGTATTGGGCGCATCGTCGGGCGACTGCGTCTGGCGGAGATTCCGTTCGAGATAGGTCGCGCCCGGCAGTGGGTTGTGCCGGTAGGGTGGGGCGTCGCCGAAGCCGAGCGCGCGATACAGATCCAGCGCGGCCGTCATGTGGGCGAGCGTGTCCAGGCGCATCCGCTCGTACCCGATCTCGCGGGCGGCGTCGATGACGGCCCGCGCCAGAGCGCGGCCCATGCCGCGGCCACGGAATGCCGGCCGGACGTACAACCTCTTCATCTCGCAGGTAGTTGTGGGACCGGTTGGCAAACGGTTAGAAGGTGCGGCACCGGCTTCCGGCCGGCGACCCTCGTCAAACGGCCGCAGGCCGACACAGCCGGCGAGTTGATCGCCACCGCGTGCGAGCAACAGCCGGCCCAACGGCGGGGCGTACTGGCCAGGCAGCTCTGCCAGCTCGCGCGCAAAACCCTGAAAGCACAGATCGACCTGGATCTCGTCGGCGTACTCGCGAAACAGCGCCCGCACACTATCGAGGTGCTCGGGCGTATGCGCGGCGATCAGGTCGATGAAGTCGTCAGCCATCAGTCATCAGTTGTCAGTTGTCAGTCGGCAGCCGTCGGCCGGAACGGCGGGTGAGACCCGCCCTACTTGCTCAGCAGACCCTGCCCGTGCAGGTAGTCCAGGACCTGCTGGGCCGCCTGCTGCGGCGACAGCGCGCCGCTGTCCAGCACGATCTCGGGGTTCAGCGGTTCCTCGTACGGCGCCGACACGCCGGTGAATTCCTTCAGCTCGCCGGCGCGGGCCTTCTTGTAGAGGCCCTTCGGATCGCGCTGCTCGCACAGCTCGACCGAAGCCTTCACGAGCACTTCGATGAACGGCAGACCCGCCTCCGCATGGATCTTGCGGGCCTGGTCGCGGTCCACCCGGTACGGGCTGATGAAGCTCGTGCACGCCAGCACGCCGGCGTCGGCGAAGAGCCTGGCCACCTCGCCGATGCGGCGGATGTTCTCGTTGCGGTCCTCGGGCGAGAAGCCCAGGTTCTTGTTGAGCCCGTGGCGGATGTTGTCGCCGTCAAGCACGTAGGAGAGGTGGCCGCGCTCTACCAGGGCGTGCTCGAGCGTAAAGGCGATGGTGCTCTTGCCGGAGGATGGCAGGCCGGTGAACCAGATGGTGGCGCCCTTCTGCTTGAGCAGCTTCTGCCGGTCCCCGCGGTCCACGTGCCCCTCGTGCCAGGTGATGTTGGTCGCTTTCTGCTTGGTCATCGTGTTTCGTTCGCTCCGTTGCGCGTCACGGGTTCCGGCCCGTCCACGCGGACAGGGTAGCAGCCGCGGCGCTGTTTGCCAACTCGTGACCCGACTGCGCGTGCCGGTTCGCGCCGTTGGCCCATATCCCTATAATGAGGCACGATTGCAGGAGTGCTCGCATGGCAACCACGAGTGGCATGCCGCCGATTGCCCAGCTCCGCGGCCGGCCGCTGGGCCGCATCCTCATCAAGATGGGCAAGCTCACGCGGGCCCAGGTGTCCGAAGCCCTGGAGTTGCAGAAAAAGAAGCGCGGTCCGCTCGGCCAGCTCCTCATCGAGATGGGCTTCGCGGAAGAGGCCGACGTCAACCGGGCCCTCGCCGCCCAGGTCGGCATGGAGTCCATCAAGCTCGCCGACATCGACATCGACAAGAATGTCATCGACATGATTCCCGCCCAGATGGCCCACGCCTACCGCATCGTGCCGACCGAGTACGATCGCGAGAGCAACACCCTCGGCGTCGCCCTGGCCAGCCCGGACAACTTCCATGCGACCGACGACCTCAAGACGCTCATGGGCTTCAACGTCGTAGCCCGCATCACCACCGAAGAGGACATGACCGAGGCCCTCAACCGCTATTACCCCGAAGAGGCCGCCGCCACCATCAACGACCTGATCTCGGAGATCTCCGGCGACGAGGATCTGGCCAAGTTCGTCGGCCGCGGCGAGAGCATCGACCTCGGCGAGCTGCGCGAGATGGCCGAAAGCAGCCCGGTCAAGAAGCTCGTCAACCTCGTCCTGCTACAGGCCATCCGCGACAAGGCCTCCGACGTCCACTTCGAGCCCTTCGAAGACGAGTTCAAGATGCGCTACCGCATCGATGGCATCCTTTTCGAGATGGTCCCGCCGCCCAAGCACGTGGCCTTAGCCATCTCCTCCCGCATCAAGGTCATGGCGAACCTCGACATTGCCGAACGCCGGATGCCCCAGGATGGCCGTATCGAGCTGTTGATTGAGGGGCGCCCGGTCGATCTGCGGGTAAGCGTTCTTCCGACGATGTTCGGCGAAAGCGTCGTGCTCCGCGTGCTGGACCGGGCGCAGGTCAACCTGGACCTGATGCAACTCGGGCTGCGCGAAGAAGATATGGGCACGATCCACCAGCTTATCAAAAAGCCGCACGGCATCATCATCGTGACCGGTCCCACCGGATCGGGCAAAACGACGACCCTGTACTCCGCACTCAAGGAACTCAACACGGCTGAGGTGAAGATCCTCACCAGCGAGGACCCAGTGGAGTACGACATTGACGGGCTGATCCAGGTCCAAATTAAGGCGGATATCGGACTTACGTTTGCGCGCTGCCTGCGTAGCTTCCTGCGGCAAGACCCGGACATCATCCTGGTGGGTGAAATTCGCGACCTGGAGACGGCGCAAATCTCGGTGCAGTCGTCACTTACCGGGCACTTGGTGTTCTCGACGCTTCACACGAACGATGCCCCGAGCTCGATCGCCCGATTGCTGGACTTGGGGCTCGAACCGTTCCTGGTGACTGCGACGCTGGAAGCCATTGTCGCCCAAAGACTTGTGAGGAAGATCTGCGAGAACTGCAAAGAGGAGTTTGTGCCCAACGAGGCGCAGCTTATGGAGCTGGGCCTCATGCCGGAGGACATCGCCGGGCGGACGCTCTTCTATGGAAAGGGCTGCGACTACTGCAACCACACGGGTTTCCGGGGCCGGCGGGGCATCTTCGAAACGATGCTGCTGGACGACGAGTTGCGCGAGCTTATCATGAAGCACGCGTCGACCAATCTTCTGCGACAGGCCGCGCGGAAGCGTGGGATGCGGACCCTGCGTGAGTCGGGGCTGCTGACGCTGTATGACGGCATTACGACGATTGAAGAGATTGTTCGCGAGACGCTGGCCGAGGAGGCCGGCTAGGATCCTGATTCCTGAATCCGTTGCGTAAGTCCGTACTGCAAAGCTCGGCTTTGCAGCGGCAAACCAGAGGTTTGTCCTACCGGGATTACCGGGTGAATCTCCGAAGCAGGACAGCAGCGCTGTCAGCAGCGGCGGTGTCCGCGGTCACTTGGTATCCCCCATAATGGTGGCGAGAAGCACGTATTCTTAGCCGGCCGGCGCCTGGATACTGGAACAGACCCCTGCGCTGAGCCGGGCTTGGAGACCAAGGATATGGCTGTCTTCAAGTATGAAGCATTGAACGCGTCGGGCCAGGAGATCAAAGACGAGATCGAGGCCCCGTCCAAGGAAGAGGCGGTCTCGAGGGTCCGTGGCCTGGGCTATTTCCCGACCAAGGTGGTCGAGAAAGTCGACAAGAAGAAGCTCGCGGCCAGGAAGGGCGCCGTGGGGCCCAAGCAGCGGAAGGCCGCTGGCACCGGCATGGGCTGGGTCAGCACCAAGGCGCTCTGCTCTTTCACGCGGCAGTTGTCGACGCTCCAGGACGCGGGTCTGCCCATCCTGCGCAGCATCCGCATTCTCGAGCAGCAGCAGAAGCCCGGCATGCTCCGCTCGGTGCTGAAGCAAATCAACGAGGACGTCGAAGGCGGGGCCACGCTCTCGGAGGCGATGGCCCGCCATCCCAAGGCCTTCGACCGCCTGTACTGCAACATGGTGGCCGCGGGTGAGGCGGGCGGCGTGTTGGACGTCATTCTCCAGCGTCTGGCGGACTTTCTCGAGAAGGCCCAGAGGCTCAAGAGAAAGATCCTCGGCGCGATGATCTACCCATGCGTCGTGATCACGATCGCGGGCGGCATCGTGACCTTCATCATGGTGTTCGTGGTACCGAAGTTCCGCACGATCTTTGAGGACTTCAACACCAAGCTGCCGGCCGTCACCGAGTTCCTGATCACCACCTCGACGTGGTTTGCCGAGGGCTCGCCGCCGGGCTGGGTCGTCATTCTGTTTTCGCCCGTCATCGCCTACCTGGTGTTCAAGCTGATTCGGCAGGCGGCGATGGGACGTTACCTGCTGGACGTGGTCACGCTCAAGATTCCCGTCGTCGGCCAACTGGTGGGCAAGTCGTCGGTGGCCCGCTTCACGCGCACGCTCGGCACCCTGGTGGCCGCCGGCGTGCCGATCCTGGAGGCCCTGGCCATCACCAAGGCGACCAGCGGCAACGACGTGTACGCCCGCATGCTCCAGCGGGTGCACGACGGCATCCGCGAGGGCGACTCGTTCGCCAACCCGCTGCGCGCCTCCAAGACCGTCGACCCGATCGTGGTCAACATGGTCGATGTCGGCGAAGAGACCGGCGAGCTGGACAAGATGCTCATGAAGGTCGCCGACAACTACGACGACGAAGTGGACACGCTGGTGGCCTCGCTGGTCAGCCTGCTTGAGCCGATCATGGTGGTCTGCCTGGGCCTGATCGTCGGGTTCATCGTCGTCGCGTTGTTCCTGCCGCTGGTGGCGCTGATTCAGGGCGTCATGGGCAGCAGCGGTGGTGGCGGCAACTAGCGGCCGGCGCCCCCGCGCGGCGGCGGGTAGCGGCCGGCGCCCCCGCGCGGCAGCGGGTAGCGGCCCGCGCCCCCGCGCGGCCGCAGGTAGCGCGCGTCACGCTGGTGCGAGATTCCCATCTCGCACCGGGACTGCGGGATTCCTATCCCGCACGAGCTAGCGGGAAGTGATTCCCGCCGATGTGGGTGCGAGAAGGGATTCTCGCACCAGCAGGCAGCAGGCTGACCGGTTGAAAACCGGTCCCACATGGCAAGGTGTGCACCATGCAAACGGTTCATCGGGTGCCCCGGCGCGGCTTCACGCTGATCGAGCTGCTCACCGTCATCGCGATCATCTCGCTGCTGATCGGCGTGCTGGTGCCCGCGGTCAGCGCCGCCAAGAACGCCGCCAAGCGGGCCAGCACGCAGAACCTGATCGACAAGCTCGGCCAGGGCTGCGAGGCGTTTCACGGTGCTTTCGAACGCTATCCGCGGTCCAGTGGGGCCAACCCGTTCGAACCGAACGATCCGCGCGTGTGGCTCTCCGGCGCGCAGTGGCTGATCTTGGAACTGGCCGGGGCGGACCTGAAGGGCTATGTAGCCAGCGACCAGCACCTGTACCCGTCGGCGGTGGATGGCTCGCCGACTCTCTCGGCCACTTATACTGATTGGCAGAAATACTACGATCCAGCTTTTACCGTTTTTGAGTTTCGCCGTTACGGGCCCTACGTTCAACTCGATGGCAAGGCGGCGCAGTCGCCGACGTACTACCGGGACAACACCAGCGCCACGCGCAGCCTGCCCTCCGCCTTGACGCCGGGCGATCCAACGGCCGGCGCATCCAACTGGAACAACGGTCGCCTGCCCTTCGCGGTCGATGCGTTCGGCTTTCCAGTGCTGTATTACGTCGCGAACGACCAGGCAAAGCTGCCGTTTTCAGACTCGGCGCCCGGACGCTATGCGCAGTGGGACAACACGCCGTTCACCGGGTCCGACGTCGGTAGTGTGCCGGGCTTTGACTTGGGCGCCGGTGCTGACCACCCCCTAAAGTACCTCGGATGGGCCGCTACCGATCCAAACGTCGTGCCAGCTACGAAGAGCTTCGCCGGCGTCGTCTATGACCGCGCGTTGTTCGAGCAGAACAGGCAGGCGGACGGCACCGGCAAGGTGTGGCCGCATCGCCCCGACACGTTCATCATCATTTCGGCGGGCAAGGATGCGATGTACGGATCGAGCGATGACGTAGCAAACTTCGAGAACTAAGTCGCCGCCGTCAAGACGGCGCCGCGCATGGAGCCTGTGCGACCGGAGTAACGATTCATGACTACACGGAAGGATGACCGCCGAACCGGCAAAAAAGGGGCAGGCACCGCGCCCCGTGTTCAACGTGTGCCGGCCCTGGCGGGTGCCACTGCTGTGTCAGCAGTGCGTGCGGAAGGCCTCACTGCTCACAGAGCAGTGGCACACGCCGACCGGCGAGACGCCGATGCTCCCCTTCGTGCCTTCGTGCCTTCGTGCCTTCGTGCCTTCCTCGTCGGCCACGGGGGGCCGACGCTACACGCCTTCACGCTGGTCGAGCTGCTGGTGGTCATCACCATCATCGGCATCCTGGTGAGCATCCTGGTGCCCGCGGTGGGGGCGGTACGCAAGGCGGCACGGAACACGGCGACGAGCGTGGCCATCAGCACCATCGGCACGGGTCTGGAGACGTTCAAAGCGAGTCAGCAACTTGGCGGGTTGTATCCACCGTCGTTCTCGGACGCGGACCCGACATTGGGCGGCCTGGCGCGCGGTCAGGTCATCGAACCCTACAGCAATTTGAATCAGGCGTTTCCCATCACCGGCGCCGGGCTGCTGGTGTGGTCGCTATCTGGTGCGGACCTCCTGGGCACGCCTGGGTTCGCCGCGTTCCGTCCTCAAAACGCGAACCCTAGCGGACAGTGGTCTTTCGACACAGGCAACGACCCGACCCAGAGTGAAGCGTACAGCCTGTACGGGGCCAGCGCAGGCGGGAACGCCAACCAACCAATGCAGCCGCGCTACGGGCCGTTTGTCGATACGGCCAAACTCAAAGTGACGCGGAACGTAGCAGGCGCCGGAAACTCGCCGGACTTTGCAGTCGCTGCTGACGTGGAAGCTCGCAGAGCGTTGAACATCGGGCTATGGCCTCGAACATACCCTACGTACCTCGACGCGTTCGGGTACCCCATCCTCTACTGGCGTGCCGATCCGGCGGGCCGCGGCATGGCGGATGACTTTCGCGTCACAGCCCCGGTGCGCGGCGTTTACCACTGGGAAGACAACCGCGACCTAACGGGCTATGAAACTGGCGACCCACCGATTGCCCTGCCGCCACAATCGAACGACCCGCGACTCGTGCTGAACAAGGCGGGCCAGATGCACGCGCTTGGTTGGGACCCGAACCTGACTTACACGCCGGCGAACCCATTTCCGTTAGGCACCTTCCAGCGCTACATCATGGACAACGCCGTGCAGGCCAAATTGTGGCCGCAGCGGGCGGATTCGTACCTGCTGCTCAGTCCGGGCTTTGACGGCCGCTATGGGACCGCCGACGACGTCACCAACTTCCAGCATAATGGGCGGTGAGATGAGCCGTCAGCCGTCAAAGGCGACAGCCAAGACGCCGAGACGCCAAGGAGGGCTCTTAATCCCTCTCCCCTTTGGGGGGAGGGTAGGGAGAGGGGCAGAAGTCGCCGGGATTCGACCCTCCCCCTGCCCCCTCCCTGGCAGGGAGGGGGTCCTAAGGGCCTCGGCGCCTTGGCGCCTTGGCGGTAAATCTTCCCTTCGTGCCTTCGTGCCTCGGTGCCTCCGTGCCTGTCACGGCCGACACGGCGGTCGGCCGCTACGGGCCTTCACTCTCGTCGAGGTCCTCATCGTCATCGTCGTCATCAGCCTGCTGATCGCCGTCATCGGCCTGGTCGGCGTCAAGGTCCTCCACGGGCAGAAGGCGGCCCTGACCGAGATGACCATGCGGAACGTCAAGATCGCGATCGACCGCTTCGCCGAGCTGGACCCGCTCAAGAACATCTACGGCCGCAAGGAAAACGCCGGTCCCGACGGCTTGTGGGGCACAGGGGACGATGTCAAGCCGACCTTCGGGCCGTATCCGCCGTACACGTTGGCATCATCCGGCGTCGCGGGTGTAGTCGAGCCCAATCCACCGCTGAATCTTGCAGCTCGACTAACAAGTGATTTGTCGGGGATAGTCGGAGTCGATACCCGTTACGTGGATGTCCACGAGGGCAACCGCAACGACGACATCCGCGCACTGTACACGTATCTCGCGGTGTATGTGCCGGACACGCTGGGGCAGATACCGCAGGCGGCCAAAAAAGCCCTTCCGGATCGGCCGCCGGGCGACCCTTCGGAAAAAGTGAACCCGGCTGGTACCGGCACGAATCCTCCGGGTGAGGGGGCCATCGACGTGCTCGGCATTTACGACGCCTGGGTCGTGCCGCTGGATTACTTTCTGTACGTGAAGCTCGAATGGGATGGTATTGACAACCGCTGGCGCGTGACGCAGCGAATTCCTGTCCTGCGTTCGCACGGCGTATCCGCCGAGGAGTTTGCCGCCGGGGCCGACACCGCAGACACCTGGATCTTCAGCGACCCGTTCCCGTCGCCAAAGGCGGCAGGCGTAGCGTGGGACAGCGGATTAGTAACGACGCCGGGAATTCCGTCGTTGGCCGGCTGGGCGCGCGCGATCGGTGCCGGCGATTTAGTAATTGGCAGCGATCAGGGTCATAGCTTCGGGTATGTCCCGTAGCGGCGTGTGGCACAGCCGCCCTCGGCTGTGCCTGGTGGCACGGGCCAACAGGTTCGCCTGTGGTCGCCGATTCACGGCCGATCCCGGCGCGCCGGGACCGTGGCACCCGCCGACCGGTTGGAAGCCGGTCCCGCAAGGTGTAGCGGCCGACGGCTCGTCGGCCGACGAACCACCGGCGGGACGCCGGTGCCGGGAATCCGCGGGATTCCTATCCCGCACGGGCACGCGGGAATGGATTCCCGCCGGCGCGGGTGCGAGAAGGGATTCTCGCACCAGCGATTGATGTAGCGGCCGACCCCCGTGTCGGCCGACGTGGTCGTGAGAGCAACATAGCGTAGCGTGGGCACGGCCCACCACATGGTCGCACGGCTGGTGCGAGATTCCTATCTCGCACCCGAAGTCCGCGGGATTCCTATCCCGCACCTGGACGCGGGAAGGGATTCCCGCGAGCGTGGGTGCGAGAATGGATTCTCGCACCAGCGATCAGAACCCCGCACGCGAGTGCGGGGCCGCGGGCCCCGGCCTTGCAGCCGGGGTTCGGACATCGGCCATGGGCTGTCCGCCAGCGGACAGGTGGCGATCTTTAGAATGTAGCGCCGTGCGCGGCTTGCGGAGTAACCAGTTGCAGCACAAAGGGTTCAGGGTGCGAGGGCTCCAGGGGCCAACGTCCCCGCGCGCCCCCGGGTTGGGTGCCACTGCTGTGTCAGCAGTGTCCGACGCACGCCGCACTGCTCAAAGAGCAGTGGCACACGGGTCAGACCGGCGAGACGCCGATGCTCCCCTTCGTGGCTTCGTCGCTTCGTCGCTTCGTGGCTTCACTCTGGTCGAGCTCGTCATCGTCATCACGGTCATCATCCTCATCCTGGCGATCGCCGTGCCGGGGCTGAGCGCGATGACCGCCGAAGCCCGGCTGACCTCGGCCCAGCAGACGATCCAGGGCATGACCACGCAGGCGTACTACCTGGCCCTGGCCAACCGGGCCATGACCGCCGTCCGCTTCTTCCCCGGCGAGTGGGACACGGTCGACCCGTCGCAGAAGCGCGTGCCCGGCGGGCGGCAGCATTTGGCGATCTACAGCTACGTCGGCACCACGCAGGATGGGACGCTCAATTTCACCGAACGCTTCGAGCGGGCCAAGGACCTCACTTCGACGACGTTGCCGGAGGACGTGTGGACGGCGCCGCTGGAGGCGCTGTCGGTATCGGCGGGCCCAAACTGGCTTACTGGTCCGCTTTGCACGACGCCGGACACCTTTACGTTCGACCCCAACACGGCGGGGCCGAACTTCCTCAACACGGAGGACTTTTTGATCGTATGTGATCCGCAGACTGGCGTGCGCACCGGGACTCCTACGCCGTTTCGTCTGCGGGCATATGTACCCAAGTTCCTCGACGGGTCCTGGGGCTACGACGCGGACAACAATGGGGGCGTGCCTTACCAGCGTTACAGCTTCTCCGGCGTGGTGACGTACCGCCGGGAGCCGTTCACGGCGTTGGGCCCGATCGCGCCGGGGGATGTTCGCCAGCGGGTGTTGCAGGAGAGCGGCCGGCCGTTCATGGTGCACCGTTTCAGCGGCGGATTGCTGCCAGGCTTGCAGCGTCCGGCGTCCCCGTGAGGTAGCCTGATGCCGCGTGAGAACGTGAGAAAGGCAACCGCCAAGACGCCAAGGCGCCAAGCAGGGCTCTTAATCCCTCTCCCCTCTGGGGAGAGGGTAGGGAGAGGGGCAGAAGATGCCGGAGTTCGACCCTCCCCCTGCCCCCTCTCTAAGAGGGAGGGGGTTCTAACAGTCTCGGCGCCTTGGCGCCTTGGCGGTTGCATTCCTCCAGCCTTGGCGTCTTGGCGCCTTGGCGGTTTCGCCCCCGCCTTCAGCCTCGCCGAGATGATGATCGCCCTGGCGATCCTGGGGATGGGGCTGCTGGTGATCGGGGCGGCGTTGCCCGTGGGGCTGCGTTACACGCGGGAGTCCGTGAACATCGCCACCGGCCAGGCCGCGGCGGAGCACGCGCTCGACCTGATTGCGCAGAATGTCTGCTTGGCGCGGAGGATTCTTGGACCCCCGGACCGCGAGCCCGGCCTGTTCCAGCCGCGGGATGTTGCCAGTGGGGACTTCGATCCGAGCTACGAACCCGTCATCAAGGTCCGGCCGTTCTACGTGCGCAGCATTAATGCTACTCCCGGGTCGGTAACGTTCGGCGAAGAAAGCGACCCGGCATGGGGTGCCTCGGTTGAACAAGCCATCTACTATTGCCTCACGAGCCTCGCCGTCACGAACGACACGCGGGAGTGCGACTACTTCGGCTGGATGTACGCTGCGCTGGCGTCCGTGGCGCAGGTTTATCCACCGATCACCCCCGACGCGCCGTTCTTGCAGAGTGAGTTCTTCGCTGACAAGTATCACGCCCGACCAGTGCTGGGGCCCGGCGCGAACGGGGCCGAAACCCGGAAGGTTCTGGACAGCCTGATCAGTTGGACGGCGTTTTATCGGCGGGTCTTTTACGACGACTCGACCACATTGACGGTAAACGAGGGCGATCCGACCCTGTACGAGTTCGTCGCGGTAGCCGTGCGACGACCATCGGCAAGGAGCCGGTTCCCGCTCCAAGATCCAGCGATATTCCTCTTCTCAGGTGACGACGTGCCAGCGCCGGTCCCCTGGCTTGTCGCCTTCGCGACCCTGCCGGCGCTGCCCGCATTCACTACTGATACGACGACGGGGCAGCGGCTGCTGCCAGCGGGATTTACCCCTCCGGCGACCCTTCAGTTCTTGGCGAGCGCTGTCGTCGGCGCTTTGCTGCCGGTCGGCAGCGTTATTATTCCTGCAGAGGACGATGTCTGCCCCGCGGGCCTCCCTGGGCAAAACAGCCCGCCGACGAATCCCCCGGTCCAGTGGGCTGGGTTCGTTCCGTCCGCTCCCGGCGTTCTCCCGATCTACTACGTCGTTGACCGCGTCACGAAGGCAGATGGTACTTTCGTCATCATAGTCAAGTACAACGGGTACTATCCATGGACATACAACAACAACGCGAGAAACTGGCCCGTCTGGGTGATTCCGCCGGCGTATGAAGAGGGGACGAGCAGCAACCCGGTTCTGCCCAATCGTTCGCCGATCCTGGCCGTGGCCCGGCGGTATGTTCGTTTGCGGGAGATTCCGTGAAGAACGCAACCGCCAAGACGCCGAGACGCCAAGGAGGGCGCTTAATCCCTCTCCGCTTTGGGGAGCGGGTGGGGAGAGGGGCGGACGTCTCCGGTATTCAACCCTCCCCCTGCCCCCTCCCTAGCAGGGAGGGGGTTCTAAGGGGCTCGGCGCCTTGGCGCCTTGGCGGTAGATCTTCCCTTCGTGGCTTCGTGGCTCCGTGGCTTCGTGGCTACTACGGCCGATCCCGGCGCGCCGGGAGAGGTCGGCCGCTACAGGCCTTTACTCTCATCGAAATGCTCGTCTCCCTGGCGGTCATCTCGCTGGCTCTGGCGGTCGTGGGCATCGTGTTCTCGATCACGGTGAAGACCGCCGGCCAGTCGGCGGCGTACTCCGAGACGCACAACTGGGTCCGCCAGTTCGTGCAGCAGATCGACGAGGACCTGCGCTACTGCGTCCCGTCGCAGAGCATCCTCGTGCTGGTCGGCCGCACGCAGGCGGCGGCGCTCACCAAGAGCGACCTCGACGCCGGCAAGTTCTACCGCGTGCTGATCGGGAATCCGGCCAATGTCGTGGCGGGGTATGACCCGGAATACACGGGCGGTGTACCCGACCCGCAGTACAGCAACCCGCGGGCCGACCTGTTGATGTTCTTCTCGAACCGGCCAACGGTGTCGGTGGCACCGAACCCGGCCGCGACGAATGACCCTTACGCCGCCGGCGTCAAGTTCGCGCCGATCCGCGTGGTGTACGGCCACGCCGCCCTCGCCAACCCGGTGTGGAATGGCAGCACCGGCCAGTACGATTTCCCCACGGACCCGAATTTGCTCCGGCACATTGACCAGACGATCGACGGCGCTACGACGCCCTGGGTGCAGAGCAGGATCCCCGCCAACCGCTGGCACCTGGGCCGGGTGGCGACGATTATCCGGGATCCGGGTGTCCCTCCGACGTCCTTGGCCGACGCCCAGTTCTCGTGCGGCCCCGCCGGGGCGTGCGGCAACGTGCCGCAGGGTGCGCCGTACACCGATCGCGGGTTTACGCTCCCCGGTGATGCGGCCTACCTGAACTTGCCGTATTTGCTGGACATCCTCGGCCCGCGCTGGGCGCTGTACTGGGCGCAGCCGGCGGCGTGGGAGAGCCCGTACAACTTCTCCGCATCGATCCTCCCGACGCTCAATACTCTCATGTACACCACGTGGACAGCGGATCCACCGTATTTGCACCACGTAGGCACGGCGCTGGAAGACGTGCCGGTTGAGCTGAAGAGCAACCTCGGCGTACACATGTTGCCGGGCTGTGCGTGGTTCCAGGTCGAGTTTCTGATGCCGGAGGATCCGCGGAACAGCGTCGACTACAGCGATCCGACACCGCTGATACCGGGCGACTATTCCTCACGCTCCGATATGCCGCGTTGGACGACCGTGCAGCCCGACGCCACGTATGTGTTTGTGCCGGACACGCCGGAAAACCGGCAGGCAGTCGCAAGTCAGGTCTACCCGAACGGCCTTCCGTACGGGCGGCTGACAGACTTCGGTCGGCTTGACCAAGACCCGAACGGCGACACCACGCACCTGGGCACTGCCGTGGCCAATCGCATCATCCGCCTGTGGCCCTACGCGATCCGCATCACGGTGCGGGTGTGGGACGCGCAGAAACGGCTGGATGAGCCCATTGTGCGCAGTATCGTGCACCGGTTTGAATGAACGCAACCGCCAGCCAAACGCAACCGCCAAGGCGCCGAGGCGCCAGGGCAGCAGGCGAGATGCAACCGCCAAGGCGCCAAGAACGCCAAGGAGGCCTGGGAGCTCGGACACTGGTGTGCCGCGGGCAACCTGCGACGGCGTGTTCTTTTAGCGGACTGCCACGGATCGCCGGATGCCTGGCGTTTCCCTTGGCGGGCCTGGCGCCTTGGCGGTTTTCCGCCGGGAAAGCTGGGAACTTTGACCGCGGCCCGCAGAATAGTGTGGGGCACGAGGCGGGGCCGCTGTGGCCCCGGTTGTAGCGATCGAGCATGAGATGAAGCGTGGTGTTCAACAGCGTCGCCGCCGGGCAACGGTCCTGCTCATGATCGTGGGACTGCTGGCGATGCTGTTCATGCTCGTGACCGCGTTCATCATGCTGGCCCGCTTCGACCGCCAGACGCTGCAAATGACCGGCCGGGCCGACCGGGTCACGCACATTCTCGACGCGATCAACGACGTGGCCGCGGCGGCGGTTCGCGGGGCGCGCGGCGGCGACCTGGTCAGCGGAGCGGCGTACGTGGACATCCCCGGCTCCGGCGACCCGAATGACCCGAACTGGGGCTCGCCGTGGCTGGCGTCGGCGGAGCCGGTGCGTAACCCCATTGGCGGATACGACCCGAATGACTACAGCTATCCGGCGGTAACCAGTTTTTCGCGGGCGCTCGATCCAAACGATCCCAACGTGCCGCTGACGCGGCTGATGCTTGACGCGGATCACGACGGAACCGCGTCGATCGTGCCCGTTTCCAGTGGGACCCCCAATGCGGACACGTTGGCCGGCATACGCGAGCCTTTCACCGACGCGGACGGCGACGGGATGCCCGACTCGCTGTTCGGTAGCGTCGGCGTGCTGACTGAGCTGGCCAATGCGATGGGCGGGCGCTCGGTACATGCCACGGGCGTCAATACGGCCAGCTTGAATCAGGGCGACCTCCACGCCGACCAGCAGGCCAACTACCTCGCCTGGCAGCAATACGACAGCACGGCCCGCTACGCCGTCGCGGCGAAGATCGTCTCGCACGGCGGCATGGTGCAGGTCAGCGCGCCGACGAATCAACCGATGTGGAACAGCGCGTTTACGCAGGCCATGTTCAGTTGGATTCGACATCCGAGCGATCCGGCCAGCTCGCTTGATCTGAACGCGCTCCAGGCGATGGGCGCACAAAGCGGCGCGGTCGAGCCGCTGCTCCGCCGCCGTGGGGGCCTATTGGTGGCCTACACGGCCGGCGGACAGCCGGGTGCAACGGCCGAGGCCGGCCTGCCACCGGCACTATGGAATCTACAGTCGGCGTTTCCGCTGACGTTTAACCCCACGCCGAGGTACCGGGAGCAGGGGAGAGATAACGGCTGGCAGCGTTTCAATCTGGCGAGCGAGATCGACTGGAATGCATGGCGCTACGCCACGACGATCGACCCGTCGTACTATGACAGCGTGTACCCCAACACGGCCGGTGCGCGCACATTCTACGTCCCGCGGCAATTGCTGACCACGGTCAACAACAGTGACGAGTTGGCGCGGATCGAAGACCCGAACGATGCCGTCGGCCTGCCCCGGGGAGCGCTCAAGTTCTATCTTGGCCAGATTACCGACTTGGCGACCGGCGCATTTGACGGGAACGGGCACTACGAACCGACGCGCGGCCCGCTGATCGTGACGAAGTTGGCGAGCTATTTTGAGGAGATGCTCCAGGGGTACGGGGACTGGTACACCGCGGACGGCGGCGCAGAAGAGGTGGTCACGCGGCGCGAGCAGGCATATATGCTGGCAGTGAACACGGTCGCGTTCGCTGCTCCGCGCGATCCGACGGGCTCCGCGACGCCGGGCTTCATCGACAATGTGTGGTGCGTGGACGCGGCGAATCCCGCCGATGAGAAAATGTACGTCGGCTATGCGCCCCAGCCGTTCATTACGCAGGTGATCGCCTACAAGAAGGTGAACCTCTCCCAGCCGGGCAATCCGCAGAGCATTGCCTTGGCCATCGAACTCTACAACCCGAACGAGCGCAAAGATGTCGGCGGCGTTGACGAACAGGCCCTTCGTCTGGCGCAGTTTGCACTCAGCCTGAACGACGTTTACGAGGGCAACGGCTTCAATCCGGAGTACCTGGCCGTCTTGACCGATGGCGGCCCGTTCCTAGGGCAGGGTTTCACGGCCCGCATGGAAGGACGCGAGTTCCTGCCCGTCATCGTCAACGACAGCACCAGCAACACCTATTTTGAAAGCAATTGGCCCGTCCTTCCGTACGTTGGGCCACTGTTTGCCGGCCTACCGGTTTCCGCGGTGTCGAGCAAGATCACGGTCAAGTTGTGGCGACAGGGCACCAGCTTAGGCGGCAGTCTCAGTCCGTGGGTCCTGGTAGACCAGTTCGAAATCCCCGAGCCGGCTGACCTGAGCGGCGAGCCAACGGAGTGGGACGGTTCGTTTGTCGACGCCTGGCGCGACACGAACACGGAGCTGTATTGGGGCCAGTACGCTGGCGGAATCGCGGCTCGCTGGCGGTGCGCCGTTGCTTTTGCACCTGACAAACCTGGCGGCGGTACGGAAACGGCGTATCACAAGCGCGAAGTCAGTGACGGGAAACCGGACCAGGACACTGACGAGAGCGGGCAGCCGCTGAATCGACTCACCCTGCTGGGCATGCCGGGACCGGACGACGGGGCTCCGTTCCAGCCGTGCGTTCCGCTATACACCATGAATGCGGATCGGGTGACAACGACGCTGCACGCCGTGGCGCGTCCGGCCTCCTTTCCCACCGTTGGGTTTGCCTTGTTCGTACCACGGTTCTCCCATTACGGTGGGTGGGTCGGTGGGATGTGGGCGGTGCCGCGCGCCGCATCGTTTGTTTTGTACGAAGACTGGAGCAGTAAAGGTCACGGCGCGACGTCGTACCCGGCCGACTTTGGCCACATGCCAATTTTCGACAATAAGCAGCCCGACAACGGGAGCGTAGGCGACTTTGACAAGACGGGCACCGTGCCGTGGGGGCTGCTGGTCTTCGATTACCTCACGACGTTGAATCCCGACGATGCCGACGGTGATGGGGTGCCGTGGCAGTTTGATGCGGGCGACGGTCCACTGGATCCATATCGCGTCCCCGGGCGCATCAACATCAACGACGCGTCGTGGTATGTCCTCGCCGGATTACCCTTGATCGAACACGATGCCGGCTACAACCTGCCGACGCTGCAGGGCACGAATGCGTCGCCGGCGTTCTGGTCGGCTGCTTCGGGGATCCTGACGGGGACTGGCTCTGACAATACGCCGCGCTACCCGACCCTCGTCCGCGCGGATGTCTCGGACCCGTGGCCGTACCGGCTGGGGCCCTATCTAGGTCAGGCCACAGCGGCGTATCGCGATCGGGTGCAGTACGTCTCGCTCATCTATTCCCCGGTCCCCGATGCTTGGGACCGCAACAACGGCGATGTCTACCGGCCTTCCACTTACGGCGCAATCCGGAGAACGAGCAGCACGAACATGCCCCAGCGCGGCTTTCTGACCCTCGGGGAACTGGCCAACGTGATGGGCTTTGACGGAACTGATCCGCTGTACACGCCGCCCGTGGGGAACTTTGGCGCGGGGGGTGCGGCTACCGTGCTGGGCGGCGGCGACTTCATGAAGGCCGTCAGCCTGCTGGCGTTGCTCGACACGCACTTCCTGACCACGCGCAGCAACACGTTCACGGTGTACACGACCCTGTTCGACCGCGAGGACCCGCAGGCCAGCACCAGCTCGCAGGTCACGCTCGATCGCAGCAATCTCCTGCCGCGACTGGTGCCCACCGGCACAACCAGCTTCACCACGCTCCAAAGCGACGGCCCGCCGGAGCTCATCGCCCGCCGCGACTACTCCTACTTCAACGCCCAGTACGACCAGTAGCGGCCGGGCTCTGTCCCGGCCGTCGGATGGCGCGCGGCCTTCGACGGCCGACCGGGAGGTCGGCCGCTACTTTCTTCAACGCCCAGTACGACCAGTAAGACTCAACCGCCAAGACGCCAGGACGCCAAGATCTTCAAGAGAGATACTCTCTGCGCCTTGGCGCCTTGGCGGTTTCGCATCTTTGTGCCTTGCTGGTTCAATCCGCTACAATGCCCCGGATGGACGACGCATTGCTGCTGGCCATCGAAACCTCCAGCCTCCACGGCAGCGTTGCGCTCGGCCGAGGCGAAGACGTGCTGGCCGACCGGGAACTTTCCCCGGACCGTAAACACGCCGCCGAGCTGCTGCCCGCCATCCGCGCTCTGCTGACCGAGACCGGCTCCGAGCCCGCCGACGTGGGCGTCCTGTGCTTTTCTCAGGGCCCCGGCAGCTTCACCGGTTTGCGCGTCGCGGCGACGGTCGCGCAAATGTGGCAGTCGACGGTCGGCAGCCAGGTCGTGGCCGTCCCCACGCTCGAGGTCATTGCCCGGAACGCGCTGGTCGCCGAGGGGGCTCCGCGGCGGCTGGCCGTCATGCTGGATGCGCGGCGCGGCCAGGTTTTCGGGGCGGTGTTTACGCGCGACGGTAACGGCGAGCTGCACACCGCGGCCGACGCCGCCCTGCACGAAGTCCGGGCGTGGCTGGCCGGGTTGCATCGACCCTGTGCCGTCCTGGGCGACGGCCTGACGCAGCATCGGCAGCTCGTGCTGGCGATGGGGCTGGTGGCCTTGCCCGAGCCGCTCGGCTGGCCCAGCGCGCGGCAGGTGCTGGCGGTCGGCCGACGTCTGGCGGCCGCGGGACGGTTCTGCGCCCCAGCGGATATTGTGCCGGCCTATCTGCGGCCGCCGGAGTGCGAGCAGGTGTACGAGCAGCGGCGGGCGGAGGCCCGTGCGCGGCGAAACGAGTAGGGCAAAGCTCCGCTTTGCCAGGGATGCAAAGCAGAGCTTTGCACTACTCGCGCCAGAGCCAAGCAGAGCTTTGCACTACTCGCGCCAGAGCCAAGCAGAGCTTTGCACTACTCGCGCCAGAGCCAAGCAGAGCTTTGCACTACTCGCGCCAGCGCAAAGCAGAGCTTTGCACTACTGGAGGAAGCCGAATCGATGAGCCAGCCGTTGATCGAATGCGTACCCAACTTCAGCGAAGGGCGTGATCCCGCCCTCGTCAAGCAGATTACCGACCAGATCGAAGCGGTCGAGGGCGCCTGGCTGCTCGATGTCGATCCGGGCCAGGCGACGAACCGGACGGTGGTCACGTTCGTCGGCCCGCCCGAACCGGTCCTCGAAGCCGCGCTGCGCGCGGGCCGCAAGGCCGCCGAGCTGATCGACATGCGCAAACACAAGGGCGAGCACCCGCGGTTCGGCGCGATGGACGTGTGCCCGCTGGTGCCGGTCGCGAACATCACCATGGACGAGACCGTTGCGTGGGCCCGCAAGCTGGCCCAGCGGCTGGCCGACGAGGTCGGCCTCACGATCTACTGCTACGAGAACGCGGCCTTGAAGCCCGAGCGCCGCAACCTGGCCGCGGTGCGCGCCGGCGAGTATGAGGGACTCAAAGACCGGCTGACCCGGCCGGAGCACAAGCCCGACTTCGGCCCGGCAGAATTCAACGCGAAGTCCGGGGCGACCGCGGTGGGGGCCCGCGACTTCCTCGTCGCGTACAACGTGAACCTGAACACGACCTCGGCTCGCCGGGCCAACGCGATTGCCTTCGATATCCGCGAGAAGGGCCGCGAGAAGCGCGACCCCAAGACCGGCCACATTGTGAAGGACGAGCACGGCCAACCGGTCGTGATCCCCGGTAGCCTGAAGTGCGTGAAGGCGATCGGCTGGTACATCGCGGAATACGGCATCGCGCAAATCTCGATCAATCTCACCAATATCAGCGTCACGCCGGTGCATCTCGCGTTTGACGAGTGCTGCAAGAAGGCGACCGAGCGCGGCGTGCGGGTCACCGGCTCGGAGCTGGTCGGGCTGATTCCGCTGCGGGCGGTGCTCGACGCCGGCCGGTACTTTCTGAAAAAGCAGCACCGCTCGACGGGCGTGTCGGACAAGGAGCTGATCAAGATCGCGGTCAAGTCGCTCGGGCTGAACGACCTGTATCCGTTCAAGCCGGAAGAGAAAATCATTGAGTACGCGATTGCGTCGCGGGGGAAGCCGGTCCAGCGGCTCGTGGACCGGACGCTCCAAAACTTCGTGGAAGAGACCGCGTCGGAATCGCCGGCCCCGGGCGGCGGGTCGATCTCCGCGTCGGTCGGAGCACTGGGGGCGGCGCTGGCGACGATGGTCGCGAACCTGTCGTCGCACAAGCGCGGCTGGGACGAGCACTGGGAGCAGTTCTCCGACTGGGCCGACCAGGGCAAGGCGTACTACGTGGAGTTGCTGCGGCTGGTGGACGAAGACACGAACGCGTTCAACCGGCTGATGGACACGTTCGGCCTGCCGAAGGGCACCGACGCGGAGCGGGCCGTGCGGCACAAGGCGGTCATGGAAGCCACCAAGAGCGCGATCCAAGTTCCGCTTCAGGTGATGCAGACCGCATTGGCGTCGATGGAGGTCATCCAGGCGATGGCCGAGACCGGCAATCCGGCGTCGGTATCCGACGCGGGCGTCGGTGCGCTGTGTGCGCGCTCAGCGGTGATGGGGGCGTTTCTGAATGTGCGGATCAACTGCGCGAACCTGGCGGACAAGGCGTACGTGAGCGAGGTCGTCGCGCGGGGCGAGGAGATCGAGCGCCGGGCGCAGGAGAAGGAGCGCCAGGTCCTGGAGATCGTGTGCGGGAAGCTGTGACGCACGCCTGGCGTATGGCTCTGACGCCGGGCGTTACGGTCCGGGAGGCTTAGCCGGTCGCAGCGTCGTGACGATGCGCTCCAGGGCCGCATCCCGCGAGATTTCGCCGTTGAGATACTCGGTCCAGGCCGGCCGCACGGCGCGGGCGATCTCTGGAAAAGCGTCGTAATAGCCCATCATGTCACCATAGTGCTCGTGACCGGGCACCAGGCAGCGGCGGATGGCCTCGCCGGACTCGACGAACATGAGCGCGTGCGGCACGTCGCGGAACTCGGGGGCCGGCGACCCCCACCCGGCCGCGGTGAGGCGTTTCCGCAAGGCCGTCAGGGCGGTATCCTGCTTCGCGGTGGCGAAGTCCAGCACGTGTATCGCCTCGTGCATCACCGTTTCATAAATCAGTGACTCGACGGGTTCTCTGACGGCCACGAAGCACATGCCGGCCTGGTCACGCTGGCGATGCGTGAACCCCCCAGGCAGCGGTGCGTCTGCGACCAGGTAGACGGGGATCTTCAGGTGCGGGTCCTTCATGTCCAGGTGCCCGAGGATCTGCTGGAAACAGGCCGCTTGTTTGGGGATCAGCGTGCTGACGATATGGTCGCGGGCGTTTTCGATCACGCCCCGATGCTCGGGCCACACGCTCTGGCGGAAATCCTGCTCCAGCCCGACATAGGCCCGCGCCAGCTCCACGGCTCCCTCGCGGATCTGGACCTCAGTGCCGGAACGTAGCTTGTAAGTCGCGGGTAGCCGCGCACAGGCCTCGACCGCTTCGGCCGCGGTTTGGCAACGCGCCAGGGTGGGCTCGATCAGGCCCCACTCGGTGCGCCCGCCCAGGGCGGCTTCCATTTTTCGCGCTGCCTCCACCGCCTCGGGCTGGCCGGCCGGACCCGGCAGGCCAGTGGGTTCTTCCAGGCGCGCGCGTACGTGGTAGTGCAGATCGACAAACGGGTTAATCCTTAAGTCGAGCTCCGTGGTTGCACCGGGCTGCGAGGCCGGGGCAGTTGTCGGGGCACTGGTCGGGACCTGCTGGGCACAGAGTGCGGAGGTCAGGGTCGCAGAAACGATGAGGCTGAAATAACTCACGGCGGTGCAACTCCTTTCTCGCGCTGCGGCGGACAACCCCGGCCAGCGTCGGCGGGCCTGTAGCGTCGCCCCCCTGTGGGCGACGCCGACGGGCGACGGTCTCCCGTATTCGACGTCGGCCGTCCGCCACGGCGGAGGCCAACGCTACCTTTCCAGCCGCTGTAAGCGGCGGCCGCTACGGCGCGAGGCGCTGTAAGACCTCCTGGTCGTGCCCTTCGGGCCGCACGTCGCGGAAGACGTGTGCGATCCGACCCTGTTCGTTAAGCACGAACGTCGTTCGCGCGATGCCCTTCGTCTTTTCGCCGAAGCGCTCCTTCTCGACCCACACGCCGTACAACTCGGCCACCTTGTGGCCATCATCGGCCAGCAGCGGGAAGGTCAGGCTGTACTTCTGGGCGAAGCGCCGGTGGCTGTCGAGGGAATCGGGGGAGACGCCCAACACGGCGGCGTTACGGTCCGTGAACGACCCAAGACTATTGCGGAAGCCGCAGGCCTCCAGCGTACATCCCGAGGTGTCGTCCTTCGGGTAGAAATACAGGATGACCTTCTTCCCCCAATATTGGGAGAGGCGGTGCATTCGGCCGGTCTCGTCGGATAGCTGGAAATCTGGCGCGATGTCGCCGACGCCGGGGCCGGGACGCGGGGGCGCGGCGATGACTTCGGCCTCGACGGGCGGCTTCGGCGCAGCGACCGCGGCGGGAGCGGGCGGCGCCGGTGTGAGCGCCTCAACCTCCACGATAGGCGCTGGGGCGACCGGGGCTTTCGGCGGTAGGGCCTGCTTGGTGCGCCGCGGCCGTTTCGGCTTGGCCGGCGCGACCTTCGCCGCGCGCTTGGCCTTCACGACCTTGAAGGTTTTCTTGACCACCTTCTTGGCGGCCTTCTTGCGCACGGTCTTCCTGGCGACCTTGCGGGCCGGCTTCTTCCTGGCGCTGCGCTTCGCGGCGCGTGCCACCGCTTTCCTCTTGACGGTTTTCTTGCGGGGCGTTTTTCTCTTGGTGGTCTTCGCTCGATTGGTCCTGCCTACGGTGGCCTTCTTCTTTGCCATGGCGCTCCCTCATATGGAGAACTGCAACTCGGCTGACAGGTACCCTTCGCCGACCCGGTGCCGGCGAATGCTTTACTCCTTTGCATGCCAGATTATGCGCAAGAGCGACCCCGCTCACAACTCCGCGGTTGGGCTTTCTTGGAGCAGGAAAGGCGCACCTCAGGGCTCGTCGTGGGGCTTTCGCTCCGCGACCCGGCTGGCTGCGTTGTCCGTCTCCACCACGATGGCCGATGAGGGGCCGGTCGCCGCGGTCGTGTCCCGCGGCCCATACGCGCCGCTGACCCGCGAGCCCGACGCATCCACCCCCGTCGCTCCTCCGCCCCAGCCGGCAACACCCACGAGGTGGCTGTGCGGATCGTAGAGGCTCCAAACACGGACACGGCGGTCGGTCGCCGTCGAGACGCCGGCGTACCAGTTGCCGACCCGCGAGCCGACGGGCTGCGATAACTCATTGTATAGAAGGAACTTGAAGTGAATCTTGTCCAGGCCGAGAGCCTCTTTCTCCTTGGCAGTCAATTCAGGCTCTTTGAAGTCCGGAACCAGGCGTACGCGCGATTCCGCCCCGCGGCCCTCGACCGTAACGCTCACCGGTATCGTCCGCTGAACGGCCCCAACCCGCGGCAACTCCGCGTCGCTGGGCATGGCCGTGATGGCCGGATTCCCTTGGGCGCACCCGGCCAAAAGCCCGCACAGGAAGCTTAGCCACAGGCCTGTCGGTAGCTGACGGCTGATAGCTGACGGCTGAGGGCAGCCTGCGGGCTCGCGCATAGCTTACCCGTACTCGATTCCCAGGAAGTTGGCAAGCAACTTGTGCCCCACCAGGGTCAGGAAGCTCTCCGGGTGGAACTGGACGCCGTCGACCGGCCAGCGGCGATGCCGGA
>Ga0315284_10001634_pt1 | contig 32029 bp, 49 predicted proteins | sample YL17G09_16_MG_FD_203696 | JGI IMG/M metagenome (GOLD analysis project Ga0315284, IMG submission 203696) | Sediment microbial communities from Yellowstone Lake, YNP, Wyoming, USA - YL17G09_16 | ecosystem: Environmental > Aquatic > Freshwater > Lake > Sediment | place: USA: Wyoming | collected... | reverse complement strand
AACAATAGTACCAGCACCACTTAGTGTCCAACTAGCTAACATTCTATTCTCCTTGTGTTAACTCACTCTCGTACACAAGGCCTTGGTAATCGAACTCGAACGGTATTACACTACAATTCATTGTTTCCACTGTAGTGGCAACTCTACCATACATGTCGGAGTCGTCTAACCATAGGAGTACGCACCCGCCACCTGCGGCACCTAAGACCTTAGCGTGTACATCACTACCATACTTCTTCTTTAAGGACAATATAATGTTATCTATCTCTTCTACCCTAGCAGGCATTAGCTTTCTTCTTACAGTCCATTCCGAATCTATTAGTATGCCGATGTCTCTAATGTAACCATCTTCCTTACTATACTGTTGTATCTTAGAAATTCTATCACAGAGATCATCTGAGATTTCTATTAGGTCACTAATTTCCTTGTAAAAACATCCGCTCTTATAGTTATCTAGAAATTGCTTGTTCATTCCAGTGGCAGATCTGGCAATATGAGTGTCTACAAGTAGTAGGTGTGGTAGAACGTATACTCCAGCATCATTCTCGCTCAATAATTCGGGTAACCATACCCTATCATTACTCATTATAATAGATCTAAGTCCACCGAAGGCACTCATAAACTGGTCTTGCACACCGCCTACTACGCCAGTAGCCAATTCCATATCGTAAACTCTAGTGGCTAGAGTGTACTTACTCTCTTCCCCGGATATAAGTGCTAGCCAACATAAGTTCATAGCGCCACTAGTACCTAGTCCCGACCCGGTACCCAGAGTAGAATCCAAGCTGTATGTTACAGATAATCCCTTACCATTACTATCTTCTATTGTTCCAGTTACATACTTGTTTATGGCTGCTGCAACTATAGTCACAGGACCAAAGTCTTGGGGTATGGGTTGAATATCAAGAGTTCCTCCTGATATGTCAATTCTAACTGGGCATCTCACTCTTCTGATTAATGACATCGTTTAGTTCCCCTCCGGTAATTGCTATACTGTCACCAATCAAGTCCACTGTAATAGTGTCGCTACTGCCTAGCTCTCCAGATACATATCTGTCAGCAACTAAGTCTAGAACATCTCTACTTATAATCTTTTGAACTATTCTAGCTCCATCGCCATTCTTCCAGTTCTTACTTACTAGATGCCTCTTGGCAGGATCGGTGACTGTTATCCTAGGTCCCCTAGAACTACTTAGACACTTGCCTAATTCTAGGTCGAATATTCTACCTATGTCATCTTCTGTGAGATTATTATATACAATTCTAGAGTGTATCCTGTCCATTACATGTTCAGGAAGTATAGATCCTATAGACTTATCTAATTCCTTCTTCCTAGAACTCTCACTGGTAGGAGTACCACCAAATCCTATAACTTTTCTATCAGGAGCCATAACATCTACTCCACTATTACTAGTAAGCAGTATCAATACCCCAGAGAAATCTACTGTGCGCCCATTAGAGCCAGTTAGCTTTCCGCTACTCAAGATACCATTTATTATATCATAAACATTAGGGTGTGCACATTCTATATTATCTAGCATTACAACGCAAGAGGGATGAGCGTGAACGTACTCAGTTAGTTCTCCTCCTTCATCATAACCTACATAACCCTTAGGCGGGCCTATTAGGTTAGATGCTGAGTGAGCTTCGGTATAGTTAGCCATTCCCAAGGTGAGTATGTTCCCATCAAACATAGCTTCAGCTATCATTGTTCCTGTATAAGTCTTACCTGTACCCGGCCGACCCACAAGTAACAATCCTCCCATAGTCTTACCACTAGAGTATAGGTACCCACTCTTGAGTAATCTGCATATCTCTCGGATTTGGTCGTCCTGACCAATTACCACCGATAGCAGTTTCTCTTCCACATCTTTTAGTTGGTCCTTGATAGATATATATATAGTACGTCGAGATAAGCTCTCTACTGCCATCTGGACATCTTCTTCCGTGACTATTGACTCTTCGGCCCTACCATACTGATATCTAGGTTTCTTAAGGGCTGCTTCGCCGAACCTTCCGCTACTAATTATGTCTCTCCATTCTCTCAGTGTAATGGTGGTGGACCCTATAGAACTAGTTCTCTTAGCAGCGTTAAGGCAGGATATATCCATAACGTCTATTGCTGAATCCGGCAAGTTTCTATCAACCATATACCTACTAGCGAGCTTGGCCATTATGGAGCATGTTTCTTTAGGTATTACTACACTATGGTGCACCTCGTACAGCTCGGACAGTCCTACTAGTGTCTGAGTAGCACTTTCAACTGAAGGCTCGTCAATTTGTACAATAGAGAACCTTCTCTCCAGAGCGGGATCGCTCTCTATATACCTTCTATACTCGTCTAGAGTAGTAGCACCAATGCAGCTAAGTTTACCACTTGCTAGGGCCGGCTTGAACTGATTCGCTATATCCTGCCCACCTTGCCCACCAGCCCCTACAATGCTATGGATTTCATCAATGAATAGTATATCCCTAGTACGCATCGCAGCTGCTAAGATCTCCCTAACTTTAGATTCTAGTGCACCTCTTACTCCCGTATTCTCTATCATAGTACCTACATCAAGAGAATATATGTTCTTGGTAAGCAATATCTTGGGAACAGCACCATCAGCGATTGCTAGTGCGAGACCCCGAACTACGGAAGTTTTACCTACGCCCGCTTCGCCAGTGAGAACAGGATTAGACTTAGTTCTTCTCTGCAAGATAGTTATACAGGAATCTATTTCCTTAGTCATACCTATAACAGGGTCTAGTTCTCCTGCTCTTGCTTGGTCTGTAAGATTGATACATAACGTATCTAGTATGTTGTTATTAGACTTTTTCCTCTTGGGCATCGGTAGGGTAAATGATACTCCATACTTGTCTAATAGGTATATCATTACTTCTCTAGGTCCAATTACCTCGATGCTCTTAGCTACTGTCCACTTGTGCAGGTCCTCTATTAGCAACCTAGCATTCACTCGTAGGTTATCTACGTGATCGTAGGTTATATCATTACCTGTGCATACATGTTTCACAAATTCCGTAAGTTCAATCTCTTCTGAAGACCACGTGTCGGTACACGTTTTTAGCGCTGTAATAATTTCGATGCTCAGCATGTCCTACCTCTACTTCTGTTCCTCAGGCCACTCCATAAATTCAGCGTTCATTATACTCTCGATCACTCTATCTATATAGTAACCTACGGCATACAACTCATCCGCCGTTACGTATATAGCTCTATTGTTCTTAGTCTCACCCTCTACTACACCAAGCATAAATCCGAACGTGCCTGGAGTGGTTCCCTTCTTAATAGTAAGTCTCTTAGATTGGCCCTTGTACTCTCTCATGAATCCTAGTTCACGATCTATTGGCCCCCTAAGTGCTTCAGTTATCCATCTCTTGATTGCACATAGTTCTACCATCTTGAATGATATGGTTATGGCTTCCTCCAGATTTATTTTACTTCCTCTACCACCTTCAGCTTTACCTTCAGATGGTGCCATACTTAGTAACATAGCATCGCACTTTCTATAGGGTCCTCGCCCATCCATAATAGTAGATAATGCCATGCTGCCATTCTTGTATATCGTTAACATACTTATACTCCTATAGTTATAACGTTGATCATTTCCAACTATATAGTATAATCGTATATCATTTTATTTATTAGGTTGTGTCTTACCCGCCCATATCTCGTCGAATAGTCCAGGCTCTTCGGTACCAGCCTTTACGACCACTTCGCTATTAGGATCCTTGAACTTACACTCTTTCTTGTTAACACCTTCAGCGCTAAGTGAGTACCTGAAGCATATACCACTAGGTGTTACTATATCAACGTGACCGTATCCTCCCATCTTGGCAAGGTGTTTTAGGTCGTCCTCAAAATCAGGGATAGAACAGACGTTAATAAATTTATCTACCATAACTACGTGGCGCTCGCCGTCACTCATCCATGTAGTAAGCATGTCTACTCCACCAATTCCAATTAGAGCAGCAACCTTATGATTGTATAGTAGAGAAGACTCTACTACTATAGATTTATCCATAACATATTCCTTCCTAGTAACGTTCTTGCCATAAGCGTTTAGTACTTTTTCTACTATCTTACCCGCATCTTTACTAATTCTGGGTATCGCACTCTCTAAATCTAGAAGAGTATCTACCAGAGTCCATGGGTCAGTGCTATACCGGTTCGTAGATATAATGTCAGAGATTATGGCTCTAGACTGCTTTCGTCTAAAGTCTATAGCCCGCTTGATGGCAACATGTCCTGTTAGAGCCGCAATGTTTCTTATTGGGTCCCTCCCATCTTTAGACTTTCTTACGATACCTATAACTTGTTCTGCTGTGTGCTGCAGGACTTCTTCCACGTTCGATTTACCAACGATACGTTCGACAGCATGTCTTACGTTGCTGGTACCTCTGACTATTAAGTCCGTTTCATTATCCGCTAGACTTTTTTCTGGTTGGCTTTTTTCCAATGTTTATTCTCCCGTCTTCAACGTGTCTTATGATACATAGATCACTATTAGTAGTCACGTTATCAGCTATGGTAGAGTCACATTTAGAACATATCAAGTAGGATGCCTTAGGTGATTCCCCTAATTCCTTTACCGTGATATTTCTAGATAAGGTCCCATCCGCATTAGTTTTAGTTCCCCATACTACATGAACATCTGTACATATATATTTGGGCGGTTCTGTAGTTCCACAGTACGAGCACTTGTCCCACTTGACCAGTTTATCCTTGAGTAATTCATTACCCATTTACCCACCTCCACAATATAAGATCCTTATCTAGGAAGTAGGTAGCAGGATCGTAATCGCTACCAGTTCCTTCTATCTTTATATCCTCAGAATGACCACAGTTCATACATATGATCGCACTACGCCTTATTCTAGTGCAGTTATGCAAGGCTTGTAAGTTCCCAGTAGTATCTCTTCGAAAGGTAAAAGTATCACTCTTATCTATAGCTACCACCGGAAACTTACTCTCACTACATATTCTACAAGTCCAATGACTTATAGCACACTTAGTCACTCTGTCCTACCGGTAGAAATTTGATGTAGATAGGCGCGCTACTTCTTCTACCGTCTAGTTCTGAGTTACTGACAATAGCCTTTCTCGCAAGGTAGTGAATGTTCTCTGGTATGGTGTCATGCAAGTCTACTGCTATATGGACCATAGTAACGTTCTCCATATCAGAGACATAATTACCAATAGCTTCTATAGCCTTCCTTCTGGCTATCCTTCGTCCTTCTCTCTTATTGAACTGATCCTTAGGATGGAGTCGTGCTATACCTACGAAGTTCATCCCACCTAACCTTATGCTGTGCAAGGTATCACCCGTGTAATAAGCACCATACATATCAGGAAATATTACGCCGCTTATGATGTCATTTATATTTAAGACTTGCTTCGGCGCCGTACAGCTTGTCGGCCTTAGGCTCTTGTGAGTATAAACTCTAGGGTAGTAAGTCCGTTCTACTATAGGATTAACTATTATAGCATTAGCTAGAATACCAAGTCCCTTAGTGAATACTGATTTACAAGGATCATCACACTCAGAACAATCTTCATTCGCAGATGAAGTTTCGGTAAGCTCTTGCTTGTCGCTAGCTTCTTCGCTCATTAGAATTCCTCCCCATAACTTAATATACATTAGTCGCACAGAGGGCACCTATCCGCCCTCGAAGAAATGTGTACACCTACATCTAGCGTTCTAGTTGTGTAGGTGTACAGGTAACAGTTCCTAGTTACCCTTGATCTTCTTTAGCAGAAGCAGAGTTGAGCCATTAGGAACTCTATCGGTTATGCTAGCTGGTGCTGAGTTTAGTCTGATTTCATATCCATCAGCTTCAATCTCCGCTACTTCTAACGCATCTTCGACAGATGCTCCGTCTTCGAGCGCTATCTCAACTATTCTACCTGGTAGTTTGCCCACCTTGCATGAAACTGTGTTGCCCTTGATCTTCTTCAGAAGAAGAACTGTCGAGCCACTTGGAAGAGCTGTTGTTAAGGCACCAGTTGCGCCATTAACTCTAATCTCGTATCCTGTAGTGTCCTCAATCTCAGCAGCAGCGATAGCAGCAGCCACAGTGTTATCACCGTTTAGTGCTACTTCAACAATTCTACCTGGGAGCTTACCGATCTTTACCATTGTAACATCAGCCATTAAGAAAAACCTCCTATAAGTTGTACAACTTAGGTTGTTAGATATACCCCATAGACTATTCTATAGGGCCTGCGCACTTCTACACCGGAGTGCAGATATTAGTGGTAGGTCGTTCCAGTAGCCTAATTAGACCCATAGCATATTAGGTTCCCACGCACTGGTCTTGTGCTAGGTTGATTATTATTGGCTCAATACCTAGCGAAAGCCTGAGCATCCTAGTTACCCTTGATCTTTTTCAGAAGAAGGACGGTTGCACCATTGGAAAGAACCGTAGTCATAGTAGCGGGCGCACCATTAGCTCTTACTTCGTAACCTGCTACGTCACCAATCTCTGCTGCCTCAATCGCATCAGCAACTGTTCTGCCACCGTTTAGTGATATTTCTACGATACGACCTGGAAGCTTACCGATCTTAATTGTGATGTAATCCATTATCTTATCTCCTCGTGTGGGTCAGTGACCCGTTAGATAGGGCCGCGGCGGACCTTCCACCGACTAGCACCTCTGCGTGTGCTACCCTAGTACTTATTAGTTATGATAACAGTTGGTCTTAGCGAGAACACTATTTCTTCGTCAGGGGTGTCCTCTTTACCCTCAGTTATACTGTACCACCTTATCAGTTGCCACACGGCCATTCCTGACACAATCTCTGCGGTCGGACCTACGGAAATTGTAGCTCCGCAGGCCGATACTTCAGCTTCATTATCATCACACAGGGTACTCACCCAGCCATTTATGTGACTAGGCCTACATGGATTTATGGAGTATATCCGGCCACTATCAGCTCCCATTCTAGTCTCTATGACCAGACGTGTTCCTATCTTTAGTCTGAGTGCCTTCTCCCATATCTCCTTCCTAGAAGCCATAGTATCCGTGAGGAGAAATACGATCTCACCTAGTACCTGAGTACCATCTACCCGCTCGTTATGTACAGTAACTTCTGTTCCAGTGTGCTCCAGTATAATTTCAGCTAGAGCCTCAACCTTAGCTCTACCTATATCCTTTATAGAGAATGCTTGGTTAGCTATATTGTGCTCCTCTACTGAATCGAAGTCCCATATGTGTATGTTGGATATGCCCAATTTCGCTAGAGAAAGAGCAATGCGTGATCCTGTAGCACCACATCCAACAACATCTATTCTTTTATCCCCAAACCCGTACGGTTTGAATACATCCAGATGTCTTAAAGGGTCTACCATTTATCACCATCCTCCGGGTTTACTACATACCCTCTTCTAGTAGTAGGCGTATTACTACCGCCTGTTAGTGGCAACTCAGGATCCGGTATCTGGCTACCTGGTACCACCTTACCTGGGACTCCTACGTTCCCACCGTAATGGTTACCATTCCAACCAGCTGCGTAGTGAGTTGTTGTTACAGCATGTTCCTTTACCCTAGACGCTATCACAGTTTTCCATCTCTCTCTTCTACCATCCTCAGGTCGCGGTTCGAATATCTCCCACTCACAGTCACTGATAGCGTACCCCTGATCAAAGATGAAGACCGTGAACTCCAACCTACCATTTCTATTAGCTATTACCCTTATGAAGAAGTCGTCGCATTCCTTAGCGAACTCCTTCATCTGAGTGTTATCCTGAGCACTAGCTCCCGTGCCCATGTTGTTATGGGAATGTCCCCATAATCGAATCGTGTTAAGTTTCTCTACACCATCCTCACCGTACCTTGCCAGTATATCCTCAGCTACACCTGCTATGCCGCTCTCGGTCAATTCGCATGTAGCACCGTGCGAGGTTTGATCTGGCATAAAGATTTCATTGATCAGAAAATTACCATCTGGCAATCTATCAACTGTTCCTAGCCATCCTACCTCCTTGTTTACTTCGTCAACAATGATAATCATGTCCTCGTAAACATCACGAGTCATTAGGACCTTGGGTACCTCGCCCATCATCATGATCTCATTATCGAACTTGTGTCTGGCGAATCTTTGAGCAGGTGATGCAGCCGCCGGCGTTACCACGTACGTAGTAGTGGTAGATGCTTGTACACCCCTGTTGTACTCCTGGTATGCATTATCAACCACATCAGGTCTGGCGGGTGTGCCTCCAATTATCTTCCTCTTGAACTTCTTTTTAACCATAGTATGATGTCTCCTCCTAGAACCCTTCATCATTATCGTCATCATCATCAGTATTACTGTCATCATCATCATCAGCAATACCGTCATCATCATTATCATCGTCGTGATAGTCTTAATCGTTATCCACATGCCTATCTATAGGTGCATCGTCATCTCCCAGTTTAGCTATACCACTGGTATCCTCACCCAGACTACCATCTCCAATGACTAGAGGCCATTTAACCACAAACCTACCGGCGCCATCACTATCGTTGACGGTAGATAGAAAGTCAATTGTCACAGTGGTCGCGGCCGATATTTCGTAAGCACCTATTAGTTCGGGTAGTACCTCGTCCATGTTACCTAAGCATGGTCTACCATCCGAGAATACGTGCGGGGCTTGCATCCCCCTTTCGTACGCATCCACCGCGCGAGTAACGTTGTACATTCTAACGATAGTATCAGACCCATCTAGGCTGAACTCTATTCTGTACTCTCCAAGCTCGTACATCTTCCCGTTCTTAGGGTTCTGACAGTTGATCATTTTAGTGTAGACGCATATATTCTTATGCTCCACCACTATATATTTTACCATGGAAAGTTCTACTGTCTTGGTGTATTCTATTTCATATAGGGCCGCGGTACTCCTAGCCTTCTCTTCTAAAGAGTCAGCACGAGCTCTATAGACATCCCTGTTTCTTATTAGTTGGATTATTCTCTGATTGGTCTGAGAAATCTCGTCGGTTGCCTGTCTAACATCTCTCTTAGCTTCCGCAACATTGTAATTCAGGGTACTAGAACAAGCCTTGACAAACATTTCTTTAGAAACGGTAATAAGTCTCTCCAGCTCTGCGTCCTTGTAAGCTTTCAGTTCTTCCTTGGTAAGACCCGCAACCTTGGATGCTTCCTCCATTATCTTTCTGAATATCTGAAGTTCGTATGACGTACCCCTATGCAGTGCATCATGGAATATGTAGAGATCATTTGATCCATATAGTTCCGCTACTGGGCATCCCTCTTCACTGTATATAGGCAATCCACCTACACTAGGCCCATAGGAGTTGTCTCCGCTCATATCAACACGAATTCCCCACATTTCAGGTGGTGTTCTCCTAGATGTTCTAGTCCCATCATTAGGTGTTGACCACACGTTTATATTAAATCCCCTGGTATCCAATCCCGGAGATCTCGGATGTGCGTGTGGAACATTGAGTACTATATCTCTCTTAAGAACTGGGATAAGGGTATCACGAAGAATCTCTGCCAGTTGCTTTACCATCGTCTCTCTACCAGCTGTTCTAGCATCAGTGGCTATGCTCGCATGGTCGTTTATGATGATTCTATAACTACTAGTCTTGGAGTCTGATGGAGCAGTTGTACCTCGATACCTAATTATGATTCTGCTTACACCTTCTAATCCTGTTCTATTCTCGTGCTCTATCTCCGCATCGAGAATCTTCAGGGTCTTCTCCACCAAGTCCCTCTCTATTACTATACCTTCCTCACCATCAACATCCAGTTTGCAGAATGTAATGCCTTCCTTTACCAGTTTTTCCGTATTCAGTCCTATGTTCCCATCCCCGATGAAGTAATTCTGAGCCATATTATTTAATCTCCTTATACGCGTTATTTATCCTTGGTGCCTTCCTTGTAAAGAGGCCATCTATCTATGTACTTACCAGCAGCATCTGCTGTGTTAACTGTCTCCAGGAACTGTATTGCAACACCCACAAGAGCGGCTATCTCGTAAGTTCCCGCCAGTCCTGGAACTACTTCCCCTATGTTACCAAGGCAAGGTCGACCATCAGAGTACACATGCGGTCCGTTCATCTGGTTGTCACTATAAGCTGTAGGCTTCCTAGTTAAGTTGTACATTCTTACGAGGTCCGCACCTTCCGTTAGGCCTATACATATTTTATAGTTACCCAGTTCATAAACATTTCCAGTAGCAGGATCTGTACAATATATTGTCTTGGTACTAATCTCCAGGGACCCATCCTTCAAGCCAACGCTCACTACGTTTTCCATAGCCATAACCTTATCGTACTCTTCGCTAAATTTCTTGGCTAGTATGCCCTCTCCGCTATTACCTATAGTGTCCACCATAAGCTTGATTATATCGTACTCTCTCATCATGTTCGCAATGTATCTTTGGGACTCCTCTATCTTAGACTTTAGATCAACCATGTGATCCTTCTTCCGACCCACAGCATTCTTATAACCCTTGCTACATATATCTATGAACGTGGACCTGGACCTGCTGCTAACCATCTTGCCATAGTCTGAAATTATCTTGTTCCTATCCTCCGTGGAGAGTCCAAGTAACCTCACTGTGTCTCTCAGGATCACAGCTAGTATAGATAGTTCACGGTCAGAGTGAGTATGTACTAGGTCATGATGTATGTATAGATTGTTACCCGCTACCAGCTCCGCTACAACGTAGCCACTTTTCTCATCGATTATAGGTAGTCCTGTACCCGAATAAGTTATACCTCGTGTGCAATCGGCCTTAATTCCATATATAGTAGTAGGAGTAACGATACCAGTTGCCGGACCCAACGGTGTGCTCCAGACGTTTATGTAGAAGACTTTACCGTCAGCAATAGGCGCAGCAGTATACCCGTGTGGTGTGTTGAGTACTACCTTCTTGCGTACCACTGGCATCAACACTTCCTGTATCAGCTTACCTATACCTTCTATATAATCCTTCATTGCTCTATTATCATCACATGGTATATCAAGCTTGACAGTTACTGGGAAAGTTTCTACTGCGGGCTCTGGGGCCGGGCTAGCTGCTACCTTAGTCTTAGTAGATCTAGTGCCTTTACGCGTAGGTGCTGCTTCTCCACTGCTAACTTCCCCGGGTGGTGTCACGGTCTCGTCTGTGCTCCCAGCCTTAGGTAATAGGTAGAGTCTAGAGATACCAGTGTACCTAGTTGCCTTCTTGTTCGCTAGTGATAGGGAACATGTATCAAGTATCTTATTGATTACATCTTCGTCCATTAAGTAACCGGTACAATCGTCCAGAACTATATCTAGGATGGCTAATCCCTCCCTAGAAATCCTGTCTTTATGCGGATCTATCGTCTCCTTATCCACGAAATAAGTTTCCATTGTTCTTCCATCCTCTCGTTGTCTGTGTTGTAATGTAATTTAACATCGGAGCCACTGTGGTCTCCCAGTGGTATTTATGTCCTACTACTCCTACTAAGTAGTGCCCCCGAAGAATGTAATCTCAGTTGCAGCTCCCACTAGCACATGGCTTACGGTAATGGGCCGTTTCCAGAAGGGTCTCGAACCTTCGACAATTGAGATTACAGAAGTAGAGTTAGAGTTACTGACTTCTTACTGGCTATAACTTCACCAATTCACCTTTCTTCCACCTTCACCCAACACTGAGAAAGTCACTGCCCACGAGCAAGCACTTATCGGGACCGTGTGAAATTGTCCCTATTCCCCCATGCTGTCCTCCACTATAAGTTTCTCGTACCATCTAAAACTTCATCCACTGTAGCTACCCTTATACCACTAGAAGATATCATTCCCAGTATCTGATTGAATCCTTCAGCATTACAACAGTACTTCAGTCTACCAATAGCTACTATAAGCCATTTATTGCTAGTCTTGGTCTCCTTCAAAGCATTTCCTAGTAACGGATAGTCGAACCCATCTATCTTTTCCTTAACTATGCTATTAGGATAACACTTAGCACTGAGTATGGCTCTAATGCCCCGACTCTTAGCTACCTCAATCAGTCCGTCAGTCACTATGTCGTAAGGTGCTACCATAGAGGTAACCTTGTAACATAACTTGTGAGATATCTCATCAATATCCCTGTCTAGATCTTCTTCTATCTGACAATTACTTAGTAGACTCATATTGGCCCCGCTGTACCCGGTTGTACCTATGTCCCATCCATTATTAACCATAACACTGAGTTCAGGCCAGTTAAGATAGTTCTCGAATCCTATCCTAGAGCCTACTATGTAATTGGTACCCCTGAATCCTCTGCTCTGCATAAGTGGATAAGCATCTATATAATCGGTCTTGTAACCACCCTCGAATATGATTGATATGACCGAACCATCTATTGGTTTAGTGATAATTTCCTCTGGTGGTGTACATGGATCGTTGACCGTTGGTACCTCCATACACCCACATAACAATATTGCTAACAGTAACAGTAAACCTTTCATCGCTCACCTCTTCGCTTCTCTCCATAAGTCATCTTACCTAACTCCTGGTAAGTGCCCGCTAATTAGTGAGTATGTGCCGAGTTATTACACATACCGTCAAAGAGGGTAGCGGGCGGTCGCCCCTATGACTTTCAATCTTTACCACATGTTTGGTCTAGACTCTAGAACCTCCGGAGTCTCCCCGGGTTTCTGGCTCTTCTTATGATCAGAGTACATCACGAACCAGTTACTTACACATACTATAGCTAGTACAATAGCACATGCTGTTATCATAGGTTCCTCCTACTTACCAGCTTCATTACCAAGAACCCCACCCAAGTTCATGAACGGAATGGTGTTTCCCGGTATGGTTACTAGCGTGCTAGGAACTATAGGCTGTCCCTGTTCAGCGGCTGTTAGGTAAGCACTTGCGAGGGTCTGCTTGATCTCTAGTTCAATCATCTTGGACCTTGCCACTTGTGCCATTTGGAACTGTTGCGCTTGTACTCTCTCAGCCGTAGCAACTAAGATTGCCGTCTGGTTTCTTACCTTGGTAGCCTCCTGCTCCTGCGAAGCCACAGTTACATCAGTTTCAGCGACCATTTTCTCTGCTATTTTAGCCTGAATACTACCATCCTCAAACTCTACCTTACCTGCTACAGAGTAACTGGTAAGTTCCATACCGTACTGCTTTAGGTAACTGCTGAGCGTAATCCTACTCTCTTCAGCTATACTAGCAGTCTCGGGTAGGATGTCCCATGCCTTTAGGGCTCCCGTTCTAGCTACCCACAACTCCTGTACCTTACCTCTTACTATAGTGTCACATACCTCCTCTAGAGTCTTACCCCCTAGAGAGTACAAGAACTGTGCAGCACCATCCGGTGGTATAGAGATCGTTATGTTGATAGGTACACGCATTCCAAGACCGTCAGCAGTTAGGACTTTTACTGTCTGGTCCTTGGAAGAAGTCCCACTTGAGGTGGATGATGTCCACTCTCTTGTAACAGGTGTTCTATCAACCTTAACAACTCGCATGGTAGCTACCCACTTATAAGACTTGGCCCATCTACCAGTCTTAAGTTTCCTCTGTGATATTACGACTCTCTTACTATTTACCTGCTTATTCCTCAGGTCGTCTATAGTAGAGTTGACCTGTACTCCCTTCTCTACACCCTCAAGAGGAATGAGGAAGGCTGTAGTCTGTGTATCTATCTCTTCCACCAACTCCTTCTTGGGTGGACCGATACACGTGGATAGTAGGAATATTATAACAACTAGGGTTATGAACGCCACGGGAACTATTAGGGCGAGGTTTAGGTTGCCGTCCTTAGTTCTCAACATCTACTGAATCCTCCTTCTTTAGCCTGATATGGTATGATGCAGCACGCCCCACACATACCAATCCTGCCACGCACAAGACACCAGTTACTATGAACAGGGTACTACTTATCCAGTCATTACCAGACACGCCCTTATTCACAACGTAATTCGCATTACTATCTAATTGGTGCGCTGCAATATTAGAATCTACTATACCCCTCTGCTGCTGATAGAGCAGCGTAACGAACATAAGCAGGAACGTTACTACGAGAAGCACAGCTGATATTTTCTCGTACCTATTTCTCTTATCTTTATTATTCATGCTACTCACCTTGTCCTGTTGGAAAGGCTTCGGTGCCATCACCTGAGCCAGGAGAACACTCGGTCTCATTGGTTACCACATGGTACCATACGCCATCTCTCTGAAATATGGGGTCTCCACATCCACCACAATTCTCCAATTGACTGTCACTCATTCTAATGACCCGGCAGGGATTTTCGCTCGGTTCCTTGGGTGGTGTACTGGTCCTAGGCGGCCCCATAGATACTATCATATTATGAATTGTCATAGCAATGTTTATCTTCACACTTGTTAGGGTTACTGCTGCATCAATAACATCACCCACATCCAAATTAGGATTTAGGATCCCACTAGTCTCCAAGACAGTTTTATAAGAGCTCTTGTATAGTGATTCCACTAGTCCATCAGCATAATCTATCGCTTCCTTAACCAGCACCTTTTACTACCTCCTCTGCTAAGTGTCTTGGTACTTACGTGTTACTGTTTAGTCTTACCATTCCTTTTAGGACTATATTCCCACAGGTTTCACATACCATACCTTCAGCACACTTCGTGTATGACTCTTTAGTACCTCTATAAAAGTAAACAACCACATTGGTAGTGCTCTTGCCACAACACTTGGTTCTAGATATGCCGTTAGCATACCATCTATAGTCTATGTGCATACCACTACTCTTTATGCTATTGGCTACCTTACACTCAGGATTACTAACGTCAATCTCGGCAGCCAATCCCGGGTATGGTAACTTGTCCTTGCTGAATACCACTGCTCTTCTAGAAAGTTTTGGAACTTCACTACTCATTAGTACCTTCTTGTAAGTCATCCTTCTTCTCTCCTTCCGCTAATGGCCAGTTACCAACGTACTTACCCGCAGCATCTGATGTGTTAACGCTCTCAAGATACTGTATGCATACTGATACAACCGCCGCTATTTCATTCTTTCCTACTAACTCAGGTACGACTTCACTGATGGTACCCAAGCATGGGCGCCCATCTTCAAAGACGTGAGGACCATGCATTCCAGCTCTCATGCCACGTACCGTTCTTGTTAGGTTGAACATTCTAACACCGCCGGAACCACCATCCGAGTGTACATCTATGCGGAACTTTCCTATCTCATGTATCTTTCCCGTATCAGGGTTCTTACAGTATATCATATCTGTGAATACTTGTATAGTAGATCCCGCAGCAGTAATCTTCGTAATTCTTCCTATATTCATTACCCTATCAAATTCGTCGGCGAAGAAATCTACTAGTTCCTTCTTCTCAACATCAATTAGTGATAGTCTCTTCCTATTACTCTCTATATCTCTCAAGGTCCTTACAAGATCTCTCTGATACTGTTCCAGCCTCGTTTCCAGCATTCTCATATTATTGTTGAGATTGCTAACATCAGAAGAACTATGTTGTATACATACAGATACGAAAGCTTGCTTGTCAGCTTTTGGGTTGGCTAGGTTAATGTTTCTAGTAATGTCCCTTCTCTGTTCTGGTGTCATCCTAAGAAATACTGCCACTTCAGTTATCAATTTCAACATTATAGCGTTAGTATCATATACGCTTCCTAGAACATTATGATGTATATACATATGTCTCGGACTAACCAGTTCCCCAACATCTATACCCGTATTATCAAAGAGCGTATCTCCTCTTCCCGTAGATCTAAACGCGCCGCCTGCAGTAGGCTTGTTTACTCCCCATAATTGACTAGGAGAGGCATAGGTGGGATCATTAGTGCTAGGCGACCCCCACAAGTTCAGGTAGAATTGTCTGCCACCTTGTGTAGATAATCTCCGCCCACCACAGTACGTTACTGTTATCTTGTTGCCTACTATAGGCACAAGGTGATCTTTCACCATTGCCCTTATCACTCTAGCCATAACAGTAGATCCGGGAGGCATAGACCTAAGTGTAATGGACACGGGCTCCGGTACCCTGGGTGTTGGAGGTGATGCAGTATCCCAAGACCCGTAGTCTCCTGACAGTACCATGCTGTAAGTGCCATCGTAATCTGTAGTCTGGAGCATCCCTACACCAAGGTTAAGCGTCCGCAGGGCGTTATTTATGTCAGGCCCCGATACCACAATCCCTTCAGAGCCTCTATTGTTCAAGTTACCATAGGAAATGTTAGCTGCCCTCAGCCTATCCCTAACTCCCGCATCTCCGTTCACTCTACCAATTGGTAAGAAGTAACTGGATCTTATATCTAGTGCTCTAGGATCCATATTAGCCATACTCTCAATTCTCCCTTCAATGCGAAGCAAGTTCGCCATATGAACAATCTAATATCATATTCCAATATACTTAACTCCATACTTGGTGCCCTTCTTACAGAACATCCACTTACCATGAATGTAACCTTCCGCAAGGTTCCCTTTACGGAGCATATCGAACATGTCACTACAGAACATATTGTACTGAACATTATACTCATCAGTCAGAATGAATCTTACACTTCCACTTACCCCATAGTAATTGTGAATGTACATCGTAGCAGAGAATGGGACATTCTCTCTCCAAACAACAACGTACCTACCGTAAGTGATAGTTCCAGGAACTATCTGATAGTAAGCCATATGATCATCAATAAAAGCCACTTTACCATCCCAAGCCATTCTTTCTTCACCGCCTATTCTCTAAGCCAGTTAGGTAGAAGGATATCCATCTCGTACTACTTGGACTATCTTCTGGTCTCTAAACCATATAAAAATTTAAGGGTTGAGTTATCCATCATTCCTCTTACCAAGGATACAACCTTTACCCGCTCTCAGCTCAGCACCACGAATGTTGTACTCTCTACACCAGTACTTACCATCATGAAAGACCAGGGACGGGCATGGCTTCGGACCATACAACCTACATGGTGCTACCAGACAGCACTTACCGCACTGTGTACAGGACTTTACCGGTTTTCCCAATATGTGTAGTCTCATAAAATTTTTCCCCAATTCCTCTCTATATGGGCTCCCCTACCTTCCTTCAGCTGTTGTATACATAGCATCCTCCAACATTTCTACTGTCTCTATATACTCTCTAGTTCTCTTTAACTCCTTTACTCTAGGAAAGGGCAGCCCTACATGATAGCCCTTGACTATCTTGGAAGGCATAGGTGACATAATGTATATGTAATCAGCTAGGAAGACAGCCTCCGAAATATCATGAGTTACCATTATGATAGTCATATCATTCATTGCATACCATACACTTGTTAGGAGAAGTTGCATGGAGAGTCGCGTTCTAATATCTAGGGCCCCGAATGGCTCGTCCATTAGGAGGGTCTCAGGGTCACTAATTAGGGACCTAGCTATTGCCACTCTCTGTAATTGCCCACCCGATAGGATTGTATCTTGCGCGTACTTATCAACATGATCCTTAAGCCCAACCAACTCCACTATCCTGTCTATCTTATCCTTCTCATTCTTAGGATTAAGACCCTTATATCTAAGAGATACAGCGACATTATCACGTACGGTAAGCCACCCAAAGTTGGAGTAGGTTTGGAATACCATAGGTACATGTCCGTGCCCGTCTACCTTCCTTCCCTTCATAAATATCTCACCAGACGTGGGCTCCTGCAGACCCGATATGTACCTTAGAACCGTGGATTTACCGCACCCACTTGGGCCCAGGAGAACCACGAACTGACCTCTATCAGGTACATCATCAATGGTTAGATCGAAGTCCTTGATCACATAACTTTTCCCGCAATCGTACGTTTGATTGACGCCCTTCAGCTCTACAACAGGTACGGCCGAACCCTCAGCACCCATTACTTTACCTCCTCAAGAACCAACCTAAATTTCTGTACGCCTACACCATTCTCCATTATCTCAAACACATCAGCGCCGCTGAATACTATATTCCTAACTTCTCTAGTTTTCAAGGTGAGGGTCCTGTAACCACCCACGGTGTCCGAAAACCTGTAGTTATCGTAGTGTCTAACAACAATGTTACTAGTAGTCGTGTTAGTTATGGTTCCGCTAAATCTTACACAACTGTAGTACAGCCAATCATCCGGATCCGATATACCCGCTACTTCCAACCCACCAGCACTAGTCTTCGTAGTGTATGTACTGTCACAGCTAATAATTAATACACATACCAAGACTAGCAATGGAACTACCCGTAATCTCTTCATTGTTAATCTCCCTGGGTGGTGTTACGGTCACTGCGCACAGACCAGACCGTACCATCTTTCCCATCTCTCAGTTCTACTCCTAGACCTAATAGTTGATCTCTGATCGCATCAGCCACACACCAGTCCCTCATTTCCCTAGCAGTATTTCTGATATTTATTAGCCCCATAATTGTAGAATCTTCCAATGTTCTGATAACAGCATTAGCAACTAGTTTATTAGCCCTACCAGGAGCTGGCTTTCTAGACCTGAGTCTATCATATTCAGATGCCATCTTGTAACGGAGATTCTCTATCATAGTTTCCGCCTCCACGACATACCTTCTAGCTGCCCATAATCTAAACTTCATAAGTCTGATCTTGAGCCACATCTTTACTTCCAAGAGTTCGTTGTGGCTGAGAGGCTTCATTAGGATTCCAATACCCAGGACATCAGAGTCTACACCCGTAGTACCAAGGGACGCTCCAGGCCCTAGAGGGAACTTATCTTCCTCCCAATAGGATAGCCATAAGTTAGTAGCTATGCTCCAATGTACACACCCGAAACTAATAGCGATACTCTTACTAGTAAAAACTTCCATCTCAGCAGTCAGATCCAGCTCATTCCACATCCCAGCTGTTAGGTGGACCGTGCCATTCTTGAACCATGTTTCACCTCTGTGAATATCGCCCTTACGCCTAAGTTCACAATCTACTGGTATAGTATCTTTAGGTACTACTTCACCATTCACTCTACATAAGTGTACCGTGGTTATGTAATCATTCACCCTCCTAGTAGTGGAATAGCACTCTTTACACTGTGGGCACTTATCTATGTTAGTTACTACTCTCATTACGCTAGTCCTCCTTTAACTCACCAATTTCATATAGGGGCGGCTCGTCTGTGTACCTAAGATAGGTGCGACCTTCCACATGAACCCTAACTCCTAAGGAATTAGTGTACCATTTTATGATGTACCAGTAATCCCAGTAGTTTCTGTTACCATACACATACTCCAAATCAAATAGTTCACACAACTCTACCACATCTATACTACGGAACCCGTTCCTATTCAAGGGGAATTCGGAAAACCCTAGGACATAGGTACCACCCTCAGACACGTAAGCCACATCAGGTTTCAGTACAGAGAACTCTCTTTCCTCATCAGTCAGTTTCTCCCACATATACCACTCACCCTTTCTTCACATGCTTGTACGGAAATGCTAGTCTATCTGCTAGTAGAAGGAGCTTATCTTGTACATACCCTACTGCTAGTATAGACATCAAGGTGGCGTACACCTTAGCCGTGAGGGACTTGATACCGAAGGTGTAGGATAGGGCCCCGACTCCACCCGCGTTACTATCTATCATCTCTGCCACCACTATGTACGTCCAGGAGAGGGCAGCCAGTACCCTCACAGAGTCGAATGATCTAGATATGGAAACGGGCATAAAGACGGTACGGACCACTTGCCATCTACTAGCACCTAGAGTTCGGGCCGTATTTATGTACACTAGCTCCACACTATCCACCTTGTTTATAACCTCGGGTAGTAGGTACAGAAAGATTGAGAAGGCCAAGAACTGTACCTTCATCATAGCCCCTATACCAAACATCGATATAAAGAGCCCTACTACACCAGTAAGGGGAAGGAAGCGGAGTACGTCCAGGTACCTCTCACTGAAATAGCGCAAGGGAGGAACTAGTCCTATCAGAAGACCTATAGGTATAGCGAGAACTACAGCCTCTAGTAACCCTAGTAGGTTTAATTTGATAGAATATATTATGTTACCGAGGAGGGCATCCTCAGTTATCAGAGGTCGGAAAGACTTAACAACGTCTATAGGTGATGGCAAGATAGAAGGCTTAAATAGATGTAAGCCATTCGTCACCAGCAACCACATCGCTAAAACAATAACCGTTCCGACAAGTTCCACGGCTAGTCTATGCTTCTTGTAATCAATCATCGTAGTACTCCATTCTACAAGTTACCTCAATCATCCTCATTCTCTTGTAGTATAGCGAAGTCAGCTCGCTCAGAATAGTAACCATTAGACGTACCATACCACCTTATAGTAACCGTTCCCTTGATCGTTGCCAGATTATAGTAGGTCCACGTGTGCTCAGGTAGCTCCTCGCCTTCTCCATCATGTGAGCTGCAGTCTTCTCTAGCTACTAGTATAGGTGTACCAATCAGATCTTCTAGATCGCCAACTATATCCTCTATATACACCTTCTCGCAACAGTCCTGATCATGGTACATAATATATCTTTCTTTAGGAGTTACAGTAAATACCAGTTCGTCACCCTCTACAATAGTATCCACAGACCTACAGATATCCTGTAAGGTCTTATTTACCAAGATGTCTATACCGAACTTTTCCCTTGCTCTCAGAATCATACTAGTTTTCCTTACCTTTCAGAGGACAATCTATTGGTGTATGTATCTCTCCCCATTCACTAGCCAGATCAGTATGCACAGGATTACTTTCCCCTACTGGCCAGTCGGGGTGGTTACACTTCAGGTACCTACCCCATAGGTTCTCTCCATAATTACACTTGTAGCAGTTACATATAATTTTCTTATCCATTGGCAAGCTCCTATACATCCAGTATAAATGTTGAATAGGACATTACTCCTCCAGGACTAGTCCACACATGCAAGTCATGTTTGGTAACGTTCTTTACCTCAGTCCTAACCTCATAGTTCTCTATGCTTATTCCGAAGGCCTCAACCTTACACATAAACTTATCGTATCCAGCTTCGTTCTTGCCAGCTTCTACATGCACCGATATAGGTATCTCTACCATATAAGTTCCAAGTGAGTACATGACATGCGCCAGAACTAAGAACAAGAGTTCGTTTAGCGTATCAGCCTCTAGATTTAGAATCAATCCAACTCCTCCATCTAGAACATACTTATCCACATCCTCTATTGCACAATCTAAGGAACCCAAGATACTATTAAGGAATAGCTCATCAAGAGTCTTACCTATAGCAACTACCTTTAGGTCAGCGGTATGATCCATCTGCATCCACCTACCACCAGTTCCATACAAGAAGGTGGCCACATCATACTCGTTAGGATCTTCGGCCTCATACTTAACCCTGATCGTGTTAAGGACTCCACACTCGTCGCATCTATCCACTGTAAGTAGATCTTCGCTAGAGCGGAGGTCAGCTATTAGCTTGTTGTTACTCCTAAGTACCCGACGGCAATTTATACACTCGTAGTACATTACTTATCCTCCCTCTTAGCATTCAATATCTTATGCTCAAGATAGTGCAATCCCTCTACTCTCAAAAGTACCTTGGAAGAAGGCTCATACTCACTACTATCAACACTCAACACAGAAATCCTTGTCTCGGGTATCCACTTAGATAATATATATGACATGAGCACACCCATAAGTTCCTGCACCAACTTCTCACCCCTATAAGATTCTGAGTGAATGCTAATATTGCTCCTAGATCCTACAGTATCAGGTTCTCCGACATAAGAAACTTCTCTAGATCTCTTGCATATGTACACAAGACTCTTCGTTAGGTTCTCCGGTACATTCAAGTGGACACCCCATGAGAACCCATCACTATACATCATTACTTTCATGAGGATAGTTATGTTTCCATCTCCAGTGCTACTAGCAAGTATACACTTAGTATAGTGTTCCATTACTTACTCTCCTCTTAGGTATCCAGAAACGTTAGTATCTCAACCTTCCTATCATATATTTCAGACACCTTATTTAGCAATTGCTTAGCCTCGTTGTTTAGGTCATTGTAGGTACATTCCCAGAACCCCTTCTCATTCCATCCAGCCCAACCAGTAGTACCAATTCTCATTGCGAACAGAAGATCAGTTGATAGTTCACCAATGTTACCATTGCGCACTTGGAACATACCACTCTCACACCGGCTAATCAACGACTCGGTACCTAGTATCTTTATTGGGGGAACACAACATTCCTGGAAAGCACCATCATCTCTTACCACTAGGAAGACGCTAGTTCCCATACCCACATTGTCCCACTCAGAATTGGTGATGGGAAAATTTACCATCCCTTCTACAATCTTTTTCCCTCTATTCATAAGTCTTCTACTCCTAAGGAGGGGGAAGAGTCTTGAGTAGGTACACATCCAACTCAAGACCCATAACCCATTCCTATTCACCTATAAGGGCGAAGTCAGTCCTTCTATTTCTAGCTTTACCTTCAGCAGTCTTGTTACTAGCAACAGGCTTGTCCGGCCCGTTACCAACTACAACGAAACGCTGTTGATCAAACCCATATTTACTTACCAGGTACGCAGCTACAGCCATTGCTCTATCATGTGACAATTGCATATTGAGGTCCCTACTACCCACTGAATCTGTGTTACCTTCTATCCTAACACGAGAACCCGCGAAGACCTTAGACTGTGGTGCGAAGTACTCATCTATGGCTATCTTACCATCGATAGTGAGTACAGACGAACCAGTTTCGAAGTTAACGCTCGCGCCCTTCTCCGCTACTGCTGGTTGTACCTCCATAGCTTGTGTAGGTGGAGAAAACTTCATACTAGCCTCAGGTTCATAACCGGGCCCAGTAAGACCAATGGAAGCAAGGGCTGTAGTATCTATAATACTTCTCCAAGGTGGTAAAGAACCAACATTGAAACCCGCCGCAGTGAACATAGAACCAGTCTTGGTATATAACTCATCACCACTCATAGTAGCGCCCGGTATCATACCATAGAATTGCATAGCATCACCATAACTAGCTAGTCTACAGTTGTCTATCATCAGAGTTGATAGTCCAACATCTATACCTGAAAAGTTGGCAGAGAATATCTGAGCAGCAGCAGCTTTAGAACCAGGATCACCATTAATTTCAGCAACTGCCTTGTACCATCCCTTCAGGAAGGCAGCTAGAAGTCCTTGGTTAGCAACTGCCCAACTACCCTTCACTACCATTGTATCAGCTATAGCATGCGTCGCTTCTCTAGTAGAAAAGACCACTCTAGAACCAGGTACACTCTTGATACAATCTTCGTCATCTGGACTCCATACTACAGCACAATCCACAGCTCCGCTCTTGAACATCTGTGCCGACTGCACACTACTAGGTGTTCCAACAATATTTAGATCACCATAGTCTATACCACCCGCTGCTAACCATAGGAGGAATAAGGAATGGCTAGGAGTATTCAGAGCCACTGCTACTTTCTTACCAGCAAGATCAGCCGCTGAGTTAATAGCTCTCGTACCTACTACCGCATCGCCACCTCTACTCCAGGAGATTTGCATGAAGTTCTTAGGATCGTCCTGAGCCAATCCAGCAATCTCTACTGGAAGAGAATCAACTGTAACCAGACCCATCACGTCTATGTCACCGTTTCTCCAAGCCGAGCGCATCTTGTCTACTTCGTCAAATCTCTTAAACTCTACCAGGATTCCTTGTTCCTTGTAGAAACGAGAGTTCTCGTTAGGTGCGAATCCCGAGTTGTAGTACACCCCCGGAACATACCCGCCCCACGTGTTTATGCCTGCCCGGATTATATTCTTACCCTTACCTTTAGGTATATCTATCTTCTTACCCTCAGTAGCCACTCTCTTCTTAGCTGTTACCCAGGAAAACTTACCGCTCCTGGCTGCCCAGTAAGCCGTACCCAAAAGTCCTAGGACTACTATTATTATTAGTAACTTGACACCTGTTCTTAATTCCTTCTTAGGCATTTTCTAGCCCTCCTCCTTATCTCTATCTGAATTACTCGCTACTACCTCTACCTTATTTATAATCTTCTCGGGACAGTTAAGTAGCTCGTTGTACATATCATTAGGTGATGTTAGTTTAGGAAGTTCCTCTAACGGATCTACCTTCATCTTAGTCTGTGTTTCTTCCAGAACCTCATCTAACATAGTTGTATCATTACCAAAGATCATAGTGCCACTTCTCTTTTCCCACGCTTCCAGTTGCTCTAGAGCATCAGCCTCATAGACACCATTCTGCAAGTCTAGATTATCCAAGAACGTCCTGCTTGTATCAACGAACGTCTGAATCTCTCCAACCTTTCTGGACAGATCTTCTGCTATAAACTCCATAGAATTCTCAAACATCTCCTTACCAGCACCGCCTGATATAGCCTTCTTAGCCGAATTCATGGCAGAGTTAGCACTCTTAACAGCCTTCCATTCTCTCTCTAGATTATCAACCTCATCTTCCTTATCAGCAATGAGTACTCCTGTAGTTTCATAGTACTTACCTATCACTCGGTAGAGGATCTTCATCTTCTCTAGAAGTGATGATAGAGTCAAGTTACTATTTCTCTTCCTCCCAGCTCTCCTAGCCATTAACTGAATCATTATATCATTGTGCTCAGTCTTAGCCTTCTGAGCCTTCTGCATACTCGCTACTCTCTCAGCCTCATTAGACTTTATCTGTCTATCAAGGGCCTGGATCTGCCCCTGCAGATTGGCCATCTGATCATACATATTCTGCCACTCGTCCTTAAGATCGTCTATATAATTACGCATAATACCTATAGGATCTACAGTAGTATAAGTACGGGCAATGAGCCTCATTGCAGACTTGAACATGTACAAGAACATAGTCCTATACCTAGCATTCAGAGTTATAGCTAGAATTAATACTACAACCCCCAATAGTGCCAGGAAAGCCAGAGCGCTGCTAAAAAGACCTATAAGGAAAGCAAGTATGGGTTTAGAAAAGATGATACCTAGTACGCCAATTGCGCCGAGTATCACCATAGCAGGAGTCCCTTCCTTCCTGGACCAGAAACTCTTAGGTTTATAATCATTGGGCATTACCGACATCAGTTTTACCTCCCCCTAGTAGAAATACCTCTATCTTCCTCTTCTCATCCTCTATTCCCCTTCCAATTTCTTCTACAGCAGCATCGAATGTTACTCTACTATTTCCAAGAAACTTGGTATATTCCACAATATTACCACGGAGTCTCTCTCTCTCCTCCTCTAGATCCTTGATTTTCTCATCTATACCCTTAACATCATTTTTCCTCTTGTCCAGCTCATCAAGTTTGGTCTGGAGACCAGAATTAAACTTATCCATTTCACCCTTTAGAATAGCAGCTTTAGTAGTCATAGCATTCAAGAGTACATTAGGTGTCACTTCCTGGCCCAGCTCCTTCATCACTCTTATAGCCGACTTGTAAGTCTCTGACCCTATAGTTCCACCAATAGCAGCTACAGTCTTACGAAACGTTGCCAGAACTTTATCCGTCTGTTGATCTATAGATGCTATCACGGCTAACATTACCTTGTTTACTTCCCCACTACTCTCAGAAACTTCAGGTTTAGGTTCACTTCTTCCCGACAGTATATTCGTAGCCATAGTAACGATATCCTCTGACGTAGGCTTAGTTACGGGAGTAGGTTGTACAACTACTTGCGCCGGCGCCTCTACAGGTGGTACAGGAAGTTGCTCGCTACTATCATCCCTAAATAATAAGTTCTTAAGACCTTTCAGCATAATTACACTCCTTCTACAGGTATGCTTACTAGTTTAACCTGTATAATTTTATGATATGGTATCCACACCAGTTCGCCTTCCTTCATAAATCCACCTTGAGATACTATATCGTCTTGTATCTGTTTCTGCGTAGACACTGCCCCTTTACGTAGATCAGCAGTAGCGTGCGCACCATTCGTTATTTCATACCATACTCTTAGGACCCACACCTCCGGAACCATTCACTACCTCCTACAGTTAGAGAGACACTCGTGATAGGCCAACATATACTTAGTCATGAGTCTCCTCATATTGATATTATCTATAGATCTAACAGACCATAGATCCTTCTCGAGAGGCACGTACACACTACCATGCAGACAGTTGCCAGAATCGCATTCCTTCTCTCCCCACAGATTAATTAGCATGCCTGAATACTTCCTAGCTTCTGCTCTGAAGTATTCGTAATTGTCATACAGCTCTCTCTGGTACATATATAGTATAACTACTAGCATCAAGAGAAAGCTACCAGCTATGTCTATTACCAGAATTATCATACCTACACCTCCTACCACTCATACCACTTACCACTCTCTCTGTACATAGCACACATACCATGCTCTCTCCTAAAAGTTATATCAGTAGTAAGAAACCTAATACTAGGATGATAGTGTACCAAGTTATAGTCGTCATAATCTCGCCTTAGTCTTATTCCTTTAAGTTCCCTAGATCTAAGCCAACGAATAGGATGAGAGAATATACGGCGGTCTCTTCTATTCCATGGTAATGGGAACATGCGAAACCCTGTAACAAGGTACCATACAATTAGCTTATACATGCATTGAGCCCATTGACTCACACTACGACGTACGTGTTTCTGGGGTACGCACATTAGTTTAGCACTATTCATCACAGCTTACCTCATAGTCACTTTCCACAACTTCCCATCCATTATTCCTAGAACAGTATTGTCCCATCTATAAAGAACCATACCAGATATGGTTCCATCGGATACAATCTTCTGATTACCATTGGTGGGTACGAATATTGTTAGTTCGCCATCCTTAACTATAACAGCACCCACGCCTTTCGGGAGTACAGTCATATTCAATTCAGGAACATCCACACTCACATAACTAGCCGAACAACTAGTATAGTCTTCAGATATGAGTACATCTACTCTCACATAGTCTCCAGCTCTATTCATACCTACCACACTCAGAAACCTGGGACCGCAGGTACCATTGATGGGTTGGATTCCGTCAAGCTCCGCTACTCGTAGGGTAGCAAGGGACTTCTCCCCGAATGGTACCACAACATGTACCTTACCTAAGACATCCATCACACCAAACCCATCAAACCAAGTGGTTGAGTGTGGCATGACGGACCAGCTGGTACCCATACCCAGGATCTTTCTGTTACCAAGGTCTGCTATAGATAACTCCGTGAACTTGCTACCTACAACTACGAACATTCTATTACCATTAGTCACTACTCTTGCGCTACCCATCTGGGTTCCTAGTTCTACTCTCTCTGCAAGATCCACGAAGTAGAACTTATCCTCTGTATGTACAATCCATCCTGTAGAAAACTTAATGGCCGCGGTTTCGGGCGTACAGCCACTCATTACTACTCTGCCAGTTACTATATCCACCAGATTACCATTGTCAAGCAATAGTAGTCCCACACTTATAACCCTAGAGGCATTATCAACTGTTAGCAATCTCTCGATAGCAAGCTTGCCAGTAGCAGCAACCTTAGCGTACATGACTACACCATATCCACCAACAGAAAGACCAGTAGCTGAAGGCGAAGGCGGTACGCTCCTCCCGCCATTCTGGAACTCGTCGTGGTACCAATCTCTAAGCGGGCCCGGTATACACGAAAAGTCCTTAACATTATGATTCAGTCTTATGTCAGGTGAGAATACAGAAGCATTATCCTTCATGCGACGATCCATTTCTCTATTAGTGTACCCTGGGAGAGTGCCCTTGTAAGGATGTATGTTAGTGAATATTTGGAAGGTTACAACTCCCCAAGAAAACCAATCGCTAAGCTCATCGTAGCTCCTAGCGTGCCAATCTCTGATACTTGGCATGATAGCTACTGTCGGCGGAAACTTCTTATCTAGGATCCAAGAATCCACGTCCAGAACATATGGGATGGTCCCATCAACCATGTACCCTAGCTCATTAGCATCCAACATAATAGCGTTGTGTGAATGAGCATATGCTACTACATCCCATATATTTCTAGACAGTTCTGCACTATCCTTATCACTAAATCTCCTGTCCCTCCTAAAGTCATTGGTAAAGAGTTTTACTAGGGGATCTCCCTTCGCCATATTCATGTAGAAACCAATGACCTGGTTCTTAGTGTCGTAGGCGTAACCAAGAGGTGCAACCACTAGGTTGTTAGGATACTTTCTGAAAAAGTCTATCTTGTCTCCCACTCCATTCCACATAGCCCTCTTAGGATCATGGTACACCTTGAGGACAACCCCACCCACGCTATACACCGTACCCTCTCCACCTGTAGCCATATGATCATTATCACTCACCGTAACAGGTCCCTTTCCGTCTAGCACAACCTTCAGATTGCCCATCTCTCTTACACCTCCTACCCACTAAGTCTAGGATCTCCCGACAAGCATGCAATATTACCATTTATATCGAAGTATACGTCACTAGGACTTCCAATTACATCCAACCCACAAGCTTCCCCAGACTCTACTGCCCTCAATTTTGCACTGTTATCAAGTTCAAGTATAGTGTAAACGTTTATAGCCACAAGCATAAATTTCCCACGTTTCATGTCTGTAGGTGGGACAAGTGGTGCTCTCCTGGCTGCGGGCGGTGTGAAGGTTCTCATGGATTCGCCTAGGTCCTTAGCTAGTTCCTTAACTGCCTCCGGCCCTGGCGCCTTACTCTCAACAATCTCGCTAGGGATATATTCCTCACCTACAGCGGATGTGTAATCACCAATAGTAGCAGTAGCAATATCACCAACGCATCCTATAGTAGCTACCACTGGGTACTTCCAGTTCGTAGCATCCGGAAGGTCAACCACTATGTTAGGACCGAACAAGCCCATAAGCTCATTAACATCATTGAGGACTACCTCACTCGCACTCTTTACTATTGTTCCCTTATTCATTATCTCTCCTCTCTTTTCCTTTCCTATTCCTATTCTCTCATATCACACTTAGAACCAATCTCCAAGATCATCCATCAGAAGATCAGTTCTACCACAGATCCTGCACTTACCATGGAAACTGGCACCATCCCAAGTGGTGATAACACCCTTGTGCCAATCCAAGTGCCTACATAACCATAGTCTTACTCTCTTCATTGTTCCTCTCCCTGTACTGCTTAGCTAACTCTATAGTCATACCCATCATAGCCAATTCTGGTGTGTAATAGCACATGTTAGAAATGATTATAATTATATGGCTATTAGGCGTCATGCCACATATCCACTCTTCTCCTTCAGTTCTCAGAAAGAATATACCTACTATAGTAAATTTCTCTTCGTCATAGGTATAAATATAATTACCATAGTTAAGTATACCGATATCAACCATCCCGTTCCTCCTTCTCACACTTTCTTATGCCCTTACCTATACGAGATAAGTGAACACGTAGAATATCTCTAAGTTTCACTAGAGCTTCCATTTCTGTGTGATAGAGCGACTCCGGATAGTAACTCATCCAGCTATAATTTTCTATAGGTAGACCACAAGAACAATCTATCTCGTCATGTACATACTTATTCTTCGCAGGACGAATTGCTTTAATGTACGCCTTCTCTATCCTGAAGTGTTCCATATCGCAACATTGACATACTCCCACGACTAAAGCTCGTGGGATTCTGCGATTAACGGTGGCTGCTCAGGATTGAGGCTTATGCTACCTACTGCTAGAGTTGATGCCCCAACTCTTAGTATATTATAACTGGCATTGCGATCTCGATCATGCTGCGTATTACATATTGGGCAGTGCCATTCTCGCTCGTCTAACGTTAAATCTCTATAACGATAGTTACATACACTACACATCTGTGAGGATGGCTCGTACATGTCTATACAGATTATAATCTTACCCTTGGTAGTAGCAACGTACTGTAGTTTCTGCATAAAGCTATAGAATGCAAGATCACTAACTTTACGCCCATATCTATGTTTCATGGACGCTAAGTCGAGTGTCTCAAAGTACATAGTATCGTAGTTATCTGTTAATGTGTTAGCTAGTTTCCACTGGAAGTCTTCTCGTTGGTTAACTACCTTCTTATGTACACGTTCTAGATTGAGTAGAGCTTTACGTCTATTGTGAGATCCTCGTTGCTTACTAGATAGGTTACGATTAGCTCTACGGATTGCAGCACGATTCTTATTGAAGAACATAGGCGATTCTATATCTTGGTAGTCAGATGCAATAAGGAATGTCTTAAGTCCAAAGTCGTACCCTACGCTTTTACCTGTTAGTGGTACAACTTCAGTCTTAATATAGTCTGTAGTTATATGGATATAGATATCGCCCGATTTATCACGTTTAACGGTTAGAAGCTTAATATTACCCTGGATATCTCTGGACTTGGAATACTTAAAGACTTGTATACCAAGTCTTATCTTGTTACCGTCTAGCAGTTTATATCCAGATTGTATCAGGGTGAAAGACTTGTAGATTCTTCGTTTCTTGAAGTTTGGCGGAGCAGTCTTAATATTATATCTTAAGTTTCTGAAGAATAACTGGTACGCTCTATCGATTCTGGTAGTTATATTTTGTATAGCTTGAGAGCCTAGTAGGTACCAGTGTTTGTACTTAGGTAGATGTTTAAGCTTAGTTATATGTATCTGAAGAGTATAGTTGCTGACATACTTATGGTACATCCTGTAGTATCTCTTGTGCAGAGCTATACAATGATTATATATTTCGGCGGCTACGTCAATCTGGTTGTGGAGATACTTATTCTTCTTGGATGTATATAACTTAAACTTATATGTTGTCATTATTCTTCAGGCTCCGTAGTTACTGGTAGTGGGTGGTTTTCAAACCACTCGTCTATAATTCTTCTTAGTAGTTCAGATACTGATAGTTCTTTAGAATCAGCATGGGCTCTAAGATATAAGTGTTGTTGGTTAGTTAAGTTGTATGATACAACGCGTTTTTTAAGAATGTTAATCACCACCTTTCCATATAGTATACACTAATATTTAACAATTGTCAAGGGGTGATATAATGGGATCATTCATCCAACGACTGAAGTTCGTTGGCTTTCTGATTCAGGAGATCGTAAACAGTCATTTCTAACTTCAATTTATCCATTTCTACCATCAGTAATTCTCCCCTGCACAGAGGAATTCCCAGAACACAGACCTAGTGATTCCCCCTAATATTTTTTCTCGAAATTGCCCTATATTGGCCTCCTACCCCTATCTATGACCGTAGATCTCACCACCGTGTTCTTGATCTATATGCTGCAGGAACATAGAGAGAGCAGTATAAGAGTAATCCTCTCGTGGACCATGCCCATCCAACACCAACCGATCAGCAATAGCTAATAGGTTTTCCATATGATAATCCAGTTCCCCACATACGTACACTAGTCCTTGGTATACCTCTGATAGCGATGGTCCTTCGGGCCATAATTCGTACTTGCTGCTTATGCCTCTCTTCTCTATCATCTCTCTAAGTTTAGGGATTAGGTAGTGGAGGTTAACGTAAGCCTTATCGTAACCCCTATTCCTTATATTACTACATATTTCCTCCCACCGCTCAGAATACTCCGACAATTCCTCGTCGAATGCCATTCCTAATTTCCAAGTTTCGAGAAAGTCTTCGACAGACTTCAATATGTTATCAGAAAGGTAATTGGGTGGGTATATAACAGATTTAGCCTTCTTACGATTCTCGGGCGTATTCTGTATTCTCTCTGTACGGCAGAAATTGGCCCAATTTTCATCTAACCAGTTCTCAACAGCGATATCCGTAATCAGGTTTATCGTTTCCTTAGGAACCTTCCATTTTCTGCTCACTTCCTCCTACTCCCTTCTATGTAGCCACTATGGCAATGTTATCCCAGTTGTCCTCATCATTACTAGGAGGACAGGTGAACGTGTACCCTAGTTTTCTCAACCAATTGGCGAATGGATTATCGTCGTTATATACTTGGGCCACATCATTCTGGTAATGTGTAGATACATCGTGGTCTATACACCACTCCTTCACTTCCTCGGGCATATCAGCTGCTTCTACACACGGAATCATTCTTATCTTCTTCTCCTCCATCTCTTAACCTCTTTCTACAGTTCCTCTCCTTACAGTAGCACTTGCAACATTCCTCGGGTTTGCAGGACCTTATATCCTTCCCACAGTTCTCGTACACGAGTAGGCATAGATGTTTCCCATCTATG
>Ga0315284_10001633_pt1 | contig 32038 bp, 33 predicted proteins | sample YL17G09_16_MG_FD_203696 | JGI IMG/M metagenome (GOLD analysis project Ga0315284, IMG submission 203696) | Sediment microbial communities from Yellowstone Lake, YNP, Wyoming, USA - YL17G09_16 | ecosystem: Environmental > Aquatic > Freshwater > Lake > Sediment | place: USA: Wyoming | collected... | reverse complement strand
CTAAAACAACTGAATAATAGTCTTTTGCTTTCTCAAGGGGAGTATTGCCCCAACCGCCGGAACTAAAAACAATCACCGTATCCTTGCCGCCAGCTAAATTCAAAAGCTCTTCAGAACTGATATTTTCAGGAAGAACAGGTGGAGAAAGAATAAAAAAGGCTGCTCCGATTAAAACTAGAATCAAGGCAATCTTCTTTTTATTGCTCATTACTCCAGTTTAAACATTGGCAGTCTTTTTGACAACCTTTTTAAGCTTGGGCAAAAACTTCTTGAAAACGCTCGGAGAGCAGTATTCTTTGACAAACTTCCTGGCTTCTTCATAGGTTTCCAGTCCAAGATAATGATCCATAATGCAGGATAGGTCGTTAATGCAGATGAAAACCTTGGCTAAGTCAACATATAGAAAGCCTGACTTTTCTTTGATCGCCCCTTCTTTTAAATAGAAATTCTCTGCAATGGCTGAACCAATGGCATAATGTTTGACATCAGGATTCTTTAAGGAATCAAGCCACCAGGTAAAATTGCGGGCAATATGCATAATAATTATTGCCTCTAATTCTTTATGGGAAATGGCATCCTTTAAAATCAAGGTGCCGCAGGCTTTAATGCCTAAGATATATGCAAAAAGCTCGTCAAAAACCGGAAAGAAGTTATTCAGCCTTTTCTCAGCGTCCCGGTAGCGAATCAGGCTGTGGGAGATTTCATGCAAAAGAATGCATCTAAAAGAGGCTAAACAAAGTTCTGTTTCCGAGTATTTGTTCTGAATCTTCTTTTCAAAAACGGTATAAAAAATCGGCAGATGGTCTTGATTGAACTTCAAGTCCAAAGAGGTTAAAAAAATGGTCAGACTGGACCCGTATCGCTCCATCAGATTAACGTCATTAGGCAGATTGGTTCCGGTAAACATGAAATCAGCGATTAATCCGGAAAAAATAGCTGTATTATCAACCCTGATTGACAGCTTGGAAACATCAACCTTTTTTGACCCGGGCAGAATCTTTCTCTGGCTGGCTAAAATGATTCTTTTAAAGCGATCAGCCTCTTGAGTCTTCTTTTGGTTAAGAATGCCCACCCAAGCTTGGTAGGCGCATTTTTTAAAGAAAAGCTTGTCTAAATATCTTTCAATGGGACCAATGACAAAGCCAATTTTGAAAAACTCGGTCTGCAGCCAGGCAATCTCGCTTTTCTGATAGTTGCCGTCTAAAAGAGAATCAGCCTGGGTTCTTAGATAGAAAGAGAAATTCTGGTTTTCAGACAAATCAGCTGCTTCTCTTAACAGCACGGCAATTGGTTTCAGTTCCTTTTTAAACTTGATGTGAAAAGGAACGGCAACCAGATTATTGCTTTTATCCCTTTCTACAAAGGTGTAGGGATCTAAAATAGCCGGGTCTTTCATGGCTGCTTTTTCTATTTCTTTAACCGTTGCATCAGGAGGATAGAAGTTAGATCCCGGATACCTCTCATTTTTCTGCCTTATGTACAAAGGCGCAATTAATTCTGCAGCTGCAACCAGCGTCTCAAAAAGAGCTTTCTCTTTTTGAGACAGCTCTTTGGTATCAACCTTGAATCTTTTAATTCCTTTCATTAGGCTTCGCTGTATTTAATCTTTATAATTTTGCAGGAATGATTAACCAATGGAGTCTTAATTACCACTGTTTCTCCCACTTTCTTGCCCAAAATGGCCTGACCAATGGGAGATTCGTTTGAGATCCTGTGGCTGGCCGGATCAGCTTCTAAGGTGCCGACTATCTTAAATTCATCAAGCTCACCGTCAATTTCAGCCATAATGGTTGCTCCCAGATCTACTATCTGTTTCTTCCCTTTTTTGGGAAGCTTGATTAATTCAATGTTTTTTAATATATTCGCCAGCTCGCTCACCCTTTTCTGCAAGAAATTCATATCTTCCTGAAATGCCAGGTACTCGGGATTAAGGTCTTCGGAATGCATGACCTTAGGAGACTCTCCCCTGGTTTTGGCCAACATTAAATCTTTTAAAGCTTCTTGCTCTTTTTTGATTCTGGCTAATCCTTCTTTAGTTAGGTAAAACTTCTTTTCCTCGACCATAGTGTTAAAAAATCCCCTCGTTTGTATTAGGGGATTAAGCTTTTTGTTCTTTTGCTGTTTTAACCCCCTAATCAGTAAAGAGTAAATAAACCGACGATGGCATAGGTCAATTTAATAGTCCAATTTTTAGGAGAAATTTGTTTTAGAGGATTCTTGTTTTTCATTTTGGCAATTCAATTATATTATTTCAAGCAACCTTGTCAATAGCTCATCTAGTTTTCTTGTTTTTTAAGGCTAAAAAGCCTCTTATCCGCTCTACAACCTTGTTGGGAACGTAATTGGCTTTAATCAAATAATCCTTTACTCCTAGGCTAAAAGCCTCTTTTTTGGTTACCGGATCATCATAATTGGAAAAAGCGATTATGGGGATATTTTCTAAATTGGGCACTTGCTTGATTTTCTTCAAGAATTCGATTCCGTTATCCCCTGGTAATAGAATATCTAGTAATATTATGGCCGGGGTCTTTTCTTTTAGGTAATCTATACCTTGTTCTGAACTAAAAGCCAGGTCTACTTGAAAACCTTCCATTTCCAGCTTCTCTTTATACATGTCAGCCAGCATTTTTTCGTCTTCAATTATTAGAATAGTGCTCATTATTGTATTTTAGCTATTTTTGGCTTATAGGCAACTCAATGTAGAAGGTAGAGCCCTTTTTAGGTCCTTCTGATTCAGCCCAGATCTTACCTTGGTTCATCTCAACAAAGCGTTTGGCAATATGAAGGCCAAGACCCACTCCTTCGGTAAAAAGCCTGGTTCCGGCCGACCCTCTGGTAAAAGTGTTAAAAAGTCTGCCTAATTCATCTTTGGTGAGTCCTTCTCCTGTGTCTTTAACTTCAATTTTGACTTTGGAATCAAGCTGGCTGATTTTAACCAGAACACCTCCTTTTCTTGTATATTTTAATGCGTTGTCTATCACGTTTAAGAGTGCCTGCCTGATTTTATCTGCGTCAATACAAATATGGGGCAAGGGCTGTTCCGGCTTTTCTTCCCTTAAATATATCTTTTTTCTTTTTGATTCAAACTTAAGCTCTTCAATTACGCCAGATACGATGCTTTCTATTGATACCACCGTGCACTCCATCTCTGTTTTACCCATTTCAATTCTGGATACGTTTAAAAGATCGTTAACCAGCCTGATTAGCCTTTCATTTGAAGTAAATATCTTCTTCAGTACGTCTTCTATCTTCTTTGAGGGCTCCCCATATGTACGATCAAGAATCATGGAAATATATCCCTTGATCACTGTTAGTGGAGTTCTCAATTGGTGGGAAGCAATAGACATGAATTCTGATTTAGCACTATCTAGTTTTTGCAGTTGCTGATATGCTTCTTGAAGTTGTTCTCTGTATTTAACTTCTTTAATAACACCCCTAATAAGCATGATTCCAACAATGCTAAAGATAAAAAGGAGAAAAAAACCTGACAGCTTTGCAGTAGTATTCGGTGCAATTATTGCCTGAATTAATAAAATAAGCGCTATAAACCCAACTAAAAGTTCGGTTACTATAACTTTAATTTCAAAAAGATGATGCCTAGCAATAGCATAAGTGGTTAAAATTGGGAACAAAATAACTAAAGCATTGCCTATTGGAAGTAAAGGAATACCATACCATAAAGGATAATTAGTTGCTCCCCCCAAGAATCCTACAATAGCAGCTATTAAAAGAAATTTGATCTGAACTTTCTTATTTATATCATTTGTTTCCTGATGAGTTTTATATAATAGAATACAGCCATAAACTATATATCCAAAAAACATCAAAAGAAAATATGGATAAAGAGGCCCTGCTTTCGGCCAGAAATTAAAAAACATCTCTTTTGCTATGCCTTTGACTAGTAAATCAGCTGAATTGGCTAATATAAATAAATAAGCTAAAAAATAACCAAAATAGAGAAATTTTAGATGCCTACCTTTTAAATCTAAAAAATTAACTACAAAGTGAAAATAGGTTATGGGAATCAAAATTGCTCCTATCATTAAAATCTTAGACCAGAAAAGAGCTAAATTTTCAACTTCTGCAATCTGCCAGAGAAAATAATAAAAACTCCATACAGTAATAGTAATACATAACCAGCAAAAAACTTGGTTAATATTATTCTTTCTGTTCTGGAAATAAACAAAGAAACCAAGAAGAAGACTTCCAATTGCATTGACTAAACCTGTTATTGCAAAGAAGAGCATCGAATTAAATTATTTTCTACAAATTAAAATATTATGAATTCGTAAAGGCTCTTGGATAATTTTGCATTTTCCCAAACTAAACCCAGCTTTTGAAACTATATCAAAAAGATCTTTAGGTTTGCGGTATATTAATGGCCAATTACTAACAAAATGAGTAAAAAACATCTCTATATTAGCGGAAATATTACTAGTAATTAAAACACCATTAGTAGCTAAAAGATCATTAATCCTTTTTACTAAGCTGATTGCTTTTTCATAAGGGAGATATTCAAAAAGTCCTGTTACTTCTATAATTTGTGGTTTCCAGCCGCCAACAATTTCATTTAAAAAAGTTGTGCTTTTAGTAAAAAATTTAACCTGATCTGATACTCCTGTTTTAATAGCTAAACCTTGTGCATATTCAATAGCTGTAGGGTCGCTATCCAGGAGATAAACTCCTGGAAAAATTCCTTTTTGTCTAAACTCTTTAAGAACCTCCGTTATTCCTTGAGCTGAACCACAGGCTATTGATACAATCCTAATCTTTTCTCCTTTTTGTGAAAATTCCTGAATATATTCCCTTAAATTTTGTTTAACTAATCTTAATCTATTTCTTATAGCTTTAACATTGTTTAATTGATTATAAAAATCTGTCACTTTTCCGGCCAAGTTTTTATCTCTACCAGGAACATAATTATACATAATATTTAAAGCACTCCACTTTGCAGCATTTTCTTTCACTGCTCTACAAACATCACTTGCTCCATCGAATAAAAATGCATTGATGTTGATTTTTTCGCCTGATATTTTTTTCTTTAAGAAAACCCAAAGGGTTATAGGTAAAATAAAAAAAAGTCTAAATAAATGCAAAAAACTCGGCCCCTCCAATCCTAAAGACTTATCATTGCTTCTAATTATTTCTGGTTTGTTATCCATAACTTGAATATTCTGAACACTTTATTCATTTTACACTAATAAAAAACGATAAACAAACTTATATTATTAATTATAAAGCAATATATTGGCTGAATTTGATTATATTTTTTTAGATTTTATTGCTTATATATATGTTATTCTTAGTCTTTTAGAGTTAAAATACTAAAATATGATCGAAATAGACGGATCACAATTAGAAGGAGGGGGCCAGATTCTAAGAACTGGCTGCGCTCTTTCAGCAGTTACCAAGCAACCCTGCCATGTTTTTAATATCAGACAGGGCAGAGAAAGACCAGGGCTAATGACCCAGCATTTAATGGCAATCCAGTCTCTGGCCAGGCTTTGCAATGGAAAACCGGAAGGGGATCATTTGGGAAGTCAAGAAATCTGGTTTTCTCCCGGTGAAAATATTAGCCCAGACCCGATCCATATATCAATAGAAACAGCTGGAAGCATCACCTTAATCCTTCAGGCCTTAATACTTCCTTCTTTATTCAGCAGCAAGCCAGTAAGAATCATTTTTGAAGGAGGAGCTACTGATACTTTTTTCTCCCCAACCATTGATTACTTCAGATTTGTTTTCCTAAAAATCCTGGAAAAAATGTCTGTTAATGTTGAAATTACCATTCTAAAAAGAGGGTATTATCCGGAAGGGGGAGCGAAATTAGAAGCGCTGGTTTACCCTTCCAGACTAAGAGGTATAACCCTAACCAGTCCGGGCCAGCTAAAAAGGATAACAGCAATTTCCGGGGCAGCAGAAGCATTAAAAGAAAAAAAGGTGGCAGAAAGACAAATTACAGGAGTAAATGAAGTCTTGGGAAAGCTTAAGCTGCCGGTTGAAGAAAAGATTGAATATTATGAAACCCAAAACCCGGGAAGTCAGATTTGTTTGATTTCAGAATTTGAAAACTCAGTAATTGGAACTGATAATTTAGGAAAACTGGGAAAAAGAGCTGAAGAAGTGGGAAAAGAAGCGGCTTTAGACTTATTAAAAGAAGCTAAATCCAATGCTTGTTTAGACAAACATTTAACAGACCAGATTCTTCCCTATCTTGCTTTAGCAAAGTCAAAAAGCCAGATATCAGTATCAGAAATAACCAACCACGCTAAAACCAATATCTGGGTAATCGAGAAGTTTTTAAAAGGAAAGTTTAAGATTGATGGAAATTTAATCAGCTGGAACCCCTAAAATAAAGTATCCTGCAGGTTTACTTTTTTTTGCTCTCCTTGGGAAGAAACCTTGATCTTTCCATATATACCGTCATATCCAGGCTCTTTAAACACCTCTCCCTTTCTCACCTTAATTATGCCCTCAACAATTTCTGGCAAAACAGCGCCTGACATTTGTTCTTTTGTAGCATCTAATAAAACATTAAACTCAGATCCGAAATTACTGATCAGGTTCTGATATTGTTTTTCTACTTCCTTGGTACCAGTACCCTGATTCAAGACATCAGCAATAATCTCTTCTAAAGGAACCAGACTTTTAAAAGGAATAACGCCTTCTGGTATATAGCCCTCTTCTTTATCAGCCAACTTCTCAATTCTGTTAAGTACTCCTACGGTTAAAGGCCTGCCACAGACCGGGCAGATACCATTGTATTTCTTGGTTTCTTGAGGAGAAAATCTGATTTCGCAAGCTCTATGTCCGTCATAATGGTATTTTCCCTCTTCAGGATAGAACTCCACCGTATAGAGGAATTTCTTAGGATCTTTAGATTTAATGGCTTCAGCAATACTAGGGTAGCTGACATCTGTATCAAAAACATTAGCCTCTCTTCCCATTTTCTGGGGAGAATGGCTGTCGCTATTAGAAATCAAGGCTACTTTCCTGCCGTCAGGAATCCTCCAAAGCATTGCCGGATCAGCCGATAGGCCTGTTTCCATTGCATAGATGTACTTGGAATACTCTTCAAAACACTCTTCAATAGAGTCAAAACCTGATTTAGAGCCAAATATTGCAAACCAAGGAGTCATGCAATGAGCAGGAATAACCAGGCATTCGTTAGATGTATTTAAAACTATCTTAGCTAATTCCTTGGCATCTAATCCCAGAATGGGCCTGCCATCTGATTTAATATTGCCAATCCAGCTTAACTGAACGTTTATCTTTTCCGCTGCTTCAAAAGAAGGCGCAAAAAGGATAACATGGATTTTCCGAACGCTTCCTTTCTTGGAATAAATACAGCTGATTTCAGCTGTTAGAATGAACCTGGTTTCTGAATCAGTGTCTTTTAATTTAAATAGGCCAGCCTCAGCTGGTCTTAATTTCTCTTTTAAATTCCCAAACCATTCAGGATGAGTAAAGTCGCCTGTGCCTAAAACCTTGATGCCTTTGATCTTTGCCCACTTATCCAAACTGTCTAATTCCATGCTACTGGAAGTGGCTCGAGAATATCTTGAATGAATATGAAAATCAGCAATAAATCTCATAGCTCTATCCCTAAAGACAGAATTTTAAGAAATATGAAGCAATTATACTAAACTTTAAATACCCGATAGTCCTCTCTAACCTTTTGGCTCACTTTTAAACCAACGGAGTCTCCCTTCTTTGCTTCAGTAAGCTTCTGGTGCTCCACTTCCATTGAATCTACTGCCTGGGTGAAATCAATTTCACCGCCAACAATCCTGATATTATCTCCTACTGCCAGTTTGTCAGTTAATTCAATCACTGCCACGCCAATACGGCCGAAATAATGGGTAACCTTACCAATCTGCTTTCCTTCTTTTGAGTTTTCTTTTGGCATATTTACTTTTTTGATTTTGGCCTGCGACCTTTTTTAATTAGTTCAATTAGTTTGGATACTAATTTTTTAGGGTCAGATTCGTAAACAATCCTTTTAGGGCAACGAAAAGATCCTTTGGTTAAATCTCTTATCCGGTCAGCTGTTCCTCCGGAACCCTCTAAAACTCCTATTGGTTTTTGGTCCTCAAAAGCAATGCTGAATTCATTAAGAGTACCCATGCGACCGCAAATCACAATTATCCCGTCTGCTGCTCTGGTCATCAAAAGGTTTCTTCCGGCATAGTCAAAACCGGTATAGACAATAACATCAAAAACATCGCTGGGCAAATGGTAGGCTTTTTTATGCGCTGCCTCAGAAGCAGCCGGAGAAAAACCAATCGAAATTCCACCCGCTCTTTTAGCCCCTTTAGCAGATAAATAGGGGACGCCGGTGGTTGCTCCGGTAATTAAAACACAGCCTTGCTTTACAATTTCCTCGCCAACCTCTTCGGCCATTTTTTGCCAGTGTTTAAGGCACTCGTTTATCTGGGCCGAGCCAGAAACTGCAATTTTTAAATGATTTGGACTCATATGTTTTTATTCTAGCAGATATTTTAAAAAAATAAATGGGCAAGAACCCTTACCCACTTATTTTTGAGGGGGAAATAATCCCAAGCAGACTTGACGCTTGTTACTTAAGTCCGACTGGACAATAGTCGGGTAGCTACAAACCATCTCCTCCGCTAAGAACTACTTGTCCCTAGAGAATAAATCTCGCACCCCCTCAAATGAATATTAATCAGGTTAAAAATATTTGTCAATCTCTAAAAAAAGGGGTCCACAGATTGTGGACATGGATTAAAAATGTACAATTATATTGCTGGTAATGTATCCTTGATCAAGCGCTCGAGCTGACCGCTTTCAACGAAGTCTCTGAATTCGCTTTTAAGCGGATAGGTTACTGTTACCAGCCAACCCTTGCCTGATGCTGTTTCAGTATCGTATCCAAAAGAAATCTTTCTTCTTTTGGCAAAATCGCTTAGCGTTCTTTCCAGATCGCGAAACGTGATCTCCTGCACTACAAACCATTTCAGAGCAAGCTCTCTCTGAAGCTTTTTCATCCCTTCGCGGGTAGGATTCCTTTTAATGTAGCAACTGGATTCAACCATCTCTTCTTCTCGCATCAACATCACCTGTGTAAGTAACAATGTACTAGTATTTAAATTAAAGGATAATGGTTATGAAAAGTCAATTGTACCCCTGGCAGGAATTGAACCTGCATTTCCTCCTCCGGAGGGAGGCGCTCTATCCGTTAAACTACAGGGGCTTTCTGGCAACTAGATAAATATTCTGACGATTGCCTTTTTTATTCTTAATAATTCCTATCTCTTCTGCCTTAAATCCAGAATCTTCTAACAAAATCTCCAATTCTTTCTTAGAAAACCAGTGGTAATACCTTTCTGTTTTATTGGCCCAAGGCTCTAAAATATCCTTCCAGTCAAGCTTTGATTTCAATATTAATCTTAAAATTGTATACTTAAATAGTAAATAATACTGATCCAATTGATGAAACTTCCAAACAGTGAGAATCATCCTACCGTTTGGCTTTAATACTCTCTTTGCTTCTTTTAAAAATACGCTCCTTAATTCATTTGAAGGAATTTGATGAATCACTGCAATACTAAAGACAGCGTCAAAAAAACTATTAGAAAAAGGTAGGTTAAGAGCATCTCCTACTATAAACTTAGCTTTTGGATAATTCTTTTTAGCAATATCAATTAACTTTTCAGAAACATCAATTCCATAGTAATCAACCTGCTTATCCTTTAATAATTCAAATATTCTTCCGTTGCCGCAGCCTAAATCTAAAACCCTCTCGTCTGTCTTAACATATCTTTTTAGAAAATTAAGCTCTTCCCAGGGCTTATTCCTGGTTCTTGAAAAATCATCGGCAATCAAGTTATAATCATCCCTAGTCTTTTTTAATAGATATTGTGCGTATTCTGTATCCATAATGAACACTAATAAGCTTTTAATTAAAGAGTTAATTAAGAATAAGGCTGTAACAGCTGGTGATTTAGCTTTAGCTAAAAGAAAATTAGCTAAAAAATACAAGACATCTTGCCCCAGTAATATCTCTTTATTAAGAACTTACCATGAACTGATAAGAAATAGAAGCATTAAAAAATCAGAAATACTGGAACAAATGCTTAAAACCAGGCCAATTAGGTCTCTATCGGGAATAGTAAATATCTCTGTTTTAACCAAACCTTACCCTTGCCCAGGCAAATGCATCTACTGTCCTTTGGAAAAAGGCATTCCTAAAAGCTATTTATCAGGGGAACCAGCTGTAGAAAGGGCTAAAAGATTGAATTATGATCCCTATCTTCAGGTTAAAAAAAGGGTTGAGATGCTGGAAATTGAAGGACACCCCACTGATAAAGTAGAACTAAGGATCATTGGAGGAACCTGGTCATATTATCCTAAAACCTACCAGGAATGGTTCATTAAGAAGTGCTTTCAGGCTGCTAACGGAACAATTAAAGAAAAAACACTAGAACAAGAGCAAAAAACCAATGAAAAAGCAAAAAACCGGATCATCGGGCTTTCTATTGAAACCAGGCCTGATTTTATTAATGAAAAAGAAATTAAGCATTTAAGGCAGTTAGGTGTAACCATGGTTGAACTGGGAGTCCAGTCAACAATTAATAGTGTTTTAAAGTTAAACCAAAGGGGACACGGAAGAGAGGAAGTAATCAAAGCCACTAGACTCTTAAAAGATGCGGGCTTTAAAATCCTTTTTCAGATGATGCCCAACTTGCCCGGCTCTGATCTGAAAAAAGATGAAGAAATGTTTAAAGATCTTTTTTTAGGCCCTTTATTCCAGCCAGATCTATTAAAGATATATCCCTGCGCCCTGTTAAAAGAAGCACCTTTATACAAGAAAAGAAAAGAGCTTAATTACAGGCCTTATTCAAAACAGCAATTAATCCAGCTGATTAAAAAGATTAAAAAAGGCATCCCTGAATACGTAAGGATCCAAAGGATAATCAGAGACATTCCTTCAGAAAAAATCATGGCCGGACCGGCTAAAATATCTAATTTAAGGCAGGTTCTAAGCGAACTATCTGAAAAAGAAGGTTGGCAATGCAATTGCATCAGATGCAGAGAGATAAAAGAAAAATACAATCCCAAAGAAAAGCTATATCTCGTTAAGACCGAGTACCGGGCATCAGAAGGAAAAGAAATATTTTTGAGTTTTGAAAATATAAACAAAAAAATCTATAGCCTTTTAAGATTAAGGGTGCCTTCAGAACAGGTCTTTATCCCTGTTCTTAAAAACTCAGCAGTTATTAGAGAGCTTCATACCTACGGTCCAGTTCATCCAATAAAAAAATCGAACATCAACAACTCTGCCCAACATAAAGGTTTGGGGAAAGAACTGATTAAAGAAGCAGAAAAAATAGCCAAAAAGGAATTTGGCTTTGAAAAAATAGCTGTGATTTCTGGAGTCGGAGCAAGAGATTACTACCGAAAGCTTGGCTATCAATTAATAGATAACTACATGGTAAAAAATCTCTAATTCACTTGTTCGCTTTCTAATTTCTTTCTTAATCTGTTCTGGGCTTCAGTCTTTTCTCTTAAGGTGGCAACGCTCTTTTTTATTCCTTTTTCCAAAAGCCTGATGGTTTTATCCATTTCCTCTTGGCTGGGAAAGTAAGGTGTTCCGTCTTTTCCCCCATGAGCAAAGGAGTACCTTGCCGGATCTTCATATGAAGGCTTGGCTCCGTAAATAATCTCAGCCACTAAAGACAAAGCCCTGATTGTTCTTGGCCCAACTCCTTTTAGAGAGACCAGCTGTTCGTAATTCTTCGGATCTCTTTCTTCAATGGAGAATATTGTTTTTTCCAGTCTTTTAAGATCAAACTTCTCTTCCACCACCGGATGCCAGTGGAACTCTTTATTATATAGCTCCATTAAAGTGAGGTTTTTGGATTTTCTGGTCTGAATTAGGTTTAAGTCTTTTAAAAAGGTTTTGGGTTCTTCGTTAACCAGGCCCAAAGAAACGCCCCTATTCTTATCGCTTTCTTTAGCTGTCAGGTTTAAAGGCTTTCCTTTAAGGTCAGAAATAATGCCTGAATGTGGTTCTTCTACAAAATCTTTTACCCCGTCAGAAAACCAGTGGTACCTTCTGGCTGTTTGGTTTTCTGTATTCATTCCCTGCTGGATAACTGCCCATTTGCCTGACCTCGTAAAGAGAAAGTTGTGATGATAAATCTGGTAATTATCTTGGATTAAAGAAGAATCAATTTTAGCTGTCATTTTAGAGGCATATACCAGATCAGGGGCAAAAGAAAGGCCTCGGGAAATACCATAGGTTTCAATCTCTTCTGGCGTTTTCTTAGAGGTTTTCCCTTTGCCTCCGCAGATATATATTCCTAGTCTATCTTGAATGTCAAAAAGAGCGGACTTAATTGCTCCTAAGGTGGTTGTTGTTAGACCGCTGCTGTTCCAGTCAAAGGCTAAAACACAGCCCAGACTTTGGAACCAGACCGGGTCAGAAAGCCTTTTTAAAGCCTCATCAGGCCCCATTTCTTCGCTTATGACCGTCATTATGCCCCGAGCCAGCCTTTTCATCCTCTGAAACAACCAAGGAGGGCATTTGCCATAATCTAAGGGTATTGTTGCTATTCCTGTTCTCATGTCGCTATTCTAACAAAAAACCGCCTGAGGGGCGATTTTTTAAAATTTAGTTTTTCTTTCTAATTCCTAGAAACCCTGATCAAACCAGAGCAGGGAATAATCTCAATGCCTTGTTTTTCCAGCTCATCCAAGAAAAGATTCATTCCCAAAGAATCGCTACTAATATGACCAGCAATGACAATGTTTAAATTAGCTGCCTGAGCTTCTTTCCTGTGATCTTCAGAAATATGCATACCCACAATAGTACCAATACCTGCTTGAGCCATTTTCTCGCAAAGTTTACCCGATCCTTCAGTGCCTCCGGTAATTTCAGTCAAAGCGATCTTACCGCAACGGCTTTCTTCAGAACCGACAAAAACCTTTGGTCCTGCCCCGATCTTTATTGCTTCCTGGTATTCAGGGATTTTCCTTAATAAATCCATTAATTCTCCGATTCTCTGGGGCTTCTCTTTTTCGATTAAGTCCTTCAAAAACTTGGCTGCCAAGTTATCGCACGGAGTATGAGCATTAATCAGGTTAAACCCCAAAATCTTAGCTGCATCAACCGTTCTCTGGTGGTTCAATTTGTTAGTGCCTCTGGCCACTTCATCAATCCTTTCTTTCATCAGCCCTTCAGCAATATTAATCGGCACACCGTAATATTCCAAAACATCGCACTGTAAATCCATAACATCAGCCAGTTGGGCTAAACCCTTACCCATGGGATGATGGGCAATTATTAAGTCTATCCCTCCTATCTCTTTAGCAATTAAAATCTCTGCTGGTTCAATATCAATTCCAGCTAGCACTTTCTTAATTTCTTTATCCTGGGAAATATTGTAAATCCTAGAATCTAGAAAAGGGTTGGTAAAAGAATCCTGATCAAATTCCAGCTTTTCTTTATCAGAAAGCTTTTCATATTTCTTCTTTTTCCTCTGTAATAACCTTTCTATTTCCTCTTTGCCGCGGAAATCGCTTTCAATTCCCTTGCTAATAGCTAGATTGAATATTTCATTTATTGTCATTTTTCTTTAAAGCTAATTTTTGATAAAGCTCATTAAACAATCTTTCCTGCTCTTTTAGATCAGAAAACAGCCGACGGATTCGGGCTTTTTCCAAACGAATGTATTTTCTTAATGATTTTGGCATTTTCTTGTTCATTATTAAAAAAAGTTAAGATCTTAACTGAATTATTGAGGTTTTTGCAGTTTTATTCTCCCTTAATTACCCCTATCGGCACCAATTTAGCCACTTTTTTCGACAATCCTGCATTGTGAACAACTTCAATGACGCTATCAATATCTTTATAGGCTAAGGGCGCTTCTTCCGCTATTCCTCTAAATGACTGGCATTTAACAATAATGCCCTTTGATTCTAATGCTTTTATTGTATCTTGTCCAGAGATCCTTCTTATTGCCTCATGCCTAGACATGGTTCTGCCAGCGCCATGGCAAGTGCTGTAAAACGATTCTTCTCCCTTTTTAGTACCAGCTAAAACATAGGAGCAAGTACCCATTGATCCGGGTATAAGCACTGGCTGACCAACTAAACGGTATTTCTCTGGTATCTCAAGGTGGTCGGGCGGAAAAGCCCTGGTTGCTCCTTTTCTGTGAACAGCCAGTTCCATTTCCTTACCATTAATGAAATACTTCTCTTTTTTAATGATATTATGAGCCACATCGTATAAAGCCTTTAAAGAAGAACTGTTTTCCCCTAAAACTGCTTTCCAGGCTTTTCTAACAAAATGAGCAATCATTTGACGATTGGCCCAGGCATAATTAGCAGCTGAAGCCATAGCCTTGAAATATCTCTGCCCTTCTAATGAATTGAAGGGAACGCAGGCAAATTCCCGATCCGGAACTTGAATCCCGTACTTTGTCATTAAAGGTATCATGATCTTTAAATAATCAGTGCAAACCTGATGACCAAGTCCTCTTGAACCGGTATGGATCATGATTACAACCTGGTCCTTGAACAAACCGAAAGCCTGAGCTACTTCATCATCAAAAACCTCTGCTACTTTTTGAATCTCTAAGAAATGATTGCCTGAACCCAAAGTACCCACCTGATCCCTGCCCCTGTTCTTAGCGTTATTGGAAACAACTGAGATATCAGCCCAATCTAAACAACCATTAGCCTCACAATTATCTAAATCTTCTTTTTCTCCATAACCCTGCTCAACCAATCTTTTTGCCCCTCCCTTTAAAATCCCGTCTATTTGCTCGATATTGATCTTGATTTGCCGTCCTTTTCCTAATCCGGAAGGAACCTCTTTTTGAATCTCAGTAGCAAGTTTGTCTAAATACGGCCTGACATCTTTTTCCAAATATTCAGATTTTAAAAGCTTCATACCGCAATTAATATCATATCCAGCCATTCCTGGAGAAATGATCCCATCTGTAATATTAATAGCTGCTACTCCTCCAATTGGGCTAGAATAGCCTTCGTGCATATCAGGCATGGCTAAAGCATATCTTTGAATACCTGGAAGAGTAGTAATATTAACCAATTGCTCTAAAGATCTGTCTTTAAAGCTGTCTTCAAGCATCTTTTCGCTTACATAGGCTCTTGCCGATACCCTCATATCCTGCCTAAAAGACTTGGGAATCTCCCAAATCCAGTCAGATCTTTTGTTAAAATCTCTTTTTGTAATCATATATCAAATAAAACAGTAGCTCTCCAGGTACTGTTATCTTTTATTATTTCTAGATCATGATGGGTTACAGCTTTAACCTCTTCGCCAAATCCTTGAACTTTTTTAGCGATTACTTTGGCTTTCAGCTCTGTTTCAGTAATCTTATCAAACTGAATGTCTTTAAAAACCTCCTTATCAGCTTGAATCTGATAAAGAGCCTCGCTCAGGAAATCAACTAAAAGTGCGGGTAAATCAAAAGATTTAACTTCTATTGTTTTAATGCTTGATTCTTCTGGCTCTTTAAGTTCTGGCCGCATTGCTTCTATCATGCCATAAAGAAGGTTGGAAAAGACCTCTTCCTGGTTTTTGCCAAAAGCCCTGATTTTAAGATCCGCCTTATGTTCCAATATTTGGTATTTCATTTTCCTAATTTATTAAATTCCTCTTTTACAACCTCTCGATCATCCCAAGCCATCCTTTGACCGCTTTTAAGGCAAATACTCGGTTCGCAACCCTTGCCAGTAATAACAACCGCGCTACCTGAAGAAGCTAATGAAAGGGCTTTCTTAATTGCTTCTCTTCTGTCTAAAATCTTTTCAGCTTTACCTTTTGTGCCTTCAAAAACCTGCTCAATAATCTCTATCGGATCTTCATCATAAGGATCTTCATTAGTAATAATCACTTGATCGCAATATTTTGAAGCAATTTCTCCTAAAACCGGCCTTTTCCATTTATCCCTGCCTCCTCCGCAAGCTCCTAAAACACAGATTATTTTATTTAAAGAGAATTCTCTCTTGATTGATTGATATACCTTTTCTAAAGCATTAGGGGTAAAAGCATAATCAACAAAAACCTTAAAAGGGCTTGAAATAGCTTCTTCCATGCGACCAGGGATTAGAGTAACTTTTTCCAAAGCCTGCTTGCAGGTTTTTAAATCAATACCTTGAGAAAGCCCTAAAGCAATAGCTGCCAGACAATTATATATGTTAAATTCTCCTAAAAGCCTTGAAGAAAAATATATGTCTTCAACTTTGAAGCTAATTCCTTGATCTGAAGCTTTGGGTTCTTTTGCCTGGACTATTTGCTTAACTTGATCCTTGCCAGCCTTTAACTCAATGCCATATCCGTATTTATTCTCTGCTGGAAGCTGAAGAAAAAATCCTGCTTGCTCATCATCAAGATTAATGATATGAAGTTTTTTAACTGATTCAAATAATCTTCCTTTGGCTTTCCTGTAATTTTCAAATCCCTTATGGGCCTCAATATGTTCTAGACTGAGATTGGTAAAAATAGCAGCTTCAAAATCAATGAATTTATGCCTAAATTGACTAATTCCTTCAGAAGTTACTTCTAAAATAGCATATCGGCATCCTTGTTTTACTGCCTCACTCAGAAACTTCTGGATTGTAAACCTTCCGGGCATGGTCATTCTCAGCTTATTTGGCCATTCTTTTAGACCAATCTTAAACATAATTGATGACAAAGAAGCGGTTTTAAAACCAGCCTGCTCTAATATTCCTGATATAAGATTAACCACTGTAGTCTTGCCATTGGTACCGGTAACACCAATGACCTTAATCTTTTTAGAAGGGAGGCCATAAATAAGAGCGCCTAGAAAGGCTAGGAATAAATGATAATAATTGATTAAAAAAGCGGGAACAAGCTTTTTAATGAGTTTTTTAATCATCGTTTTCATATTAACTCATAATACCTTAAAAAGAAACAAAATGATGTTTCAATATACCTTAAATATTGAAAAAAAACTAATTGTCTGTTAAGATGTCTTTGGTTAGTTCGAGATAAAAAATATGGCAGTTACAAAATCAGCTAAAAAGGCTTTTCGTCAGAGTTTAAGAAGAAAAGCCAGAAATCAAAAACAGAGCAAAGGCCTAAAAAGCCTCATTAAGAAAGTGAGGGATTTGGTTTTAGAAAAGAACCCAGAAGAAGCAAAAAAGCTCTTGCCTCAAGTATATAAAACTCTGGATAAAGCAGCTAAGGCCGGTCTGATCAAAAAAAATACAGCCTCTAGAAAAAAATCAAGAATAACCAGGCTGTTAAGCATAAAAAGGGAATAAATTCATCCCCTTTTTTGTTCCACTAGAACCAAACCCTGCCAAGCCTTATAGAACATACCGCCTATTGATCCCCAGAGAAAACCCCAACCTATTTCCTCTATTGGAACGCCTAAAAGCGTGACCTGGGATAGGCTTGAAATGAACCACCAACTTTCAATTGTTCCGGGAAATAATAATTCCAGCCAAAGAACGTAGGAAGAAAAAATAATGGCCGAGAATAAAACGCCGGCCACAATGCCGGGCCATATAAGGTCTTTTCTGATAACACCGAAGACAATAAACCCGAAAATAAAAGTAATAAAAGAAGCGTAAATAGAATTAATATTAAATCTCAAAACCAAGAAAGCTGCTAAAAGATAAAGCATGCCCATGAATAAAAAGGGGAAGCCCCAGAAAAGAGGCTTTTTTTGTTTGACCAGCTTTTTGGAAAATACTGCCTCATAAATAACAGAACTAATAGACCCAATAAAAAATCCGAGGAATATTTCCTCGATTCCCGTTCTCAGCCCGCCGAACAAATTAATCTCAAAATAAAAAACAGGATTCCAATAATCCTGTAAATACCACCAGCCAACCATGGGCGTCATGATGGCAACAATTGAACCGATAACTAACGATTGCTTTCTTAAATCCGGCCGAAAAACAAAAAAGGGAAACCAGATGAAAAAAAAGAACAAGGTCCAGACAAAATAGCTATATCTTTCCATAGAATTTCGTTTTCGGCTTTTCTCTTAAAGAAACGCTTAAATAAAAAGAAAGATTGGCAAGCACGATTAAAAAGTTGTAAACGAATTTTTCTCCGATCACCACCAATAATATCCCGCTACCCATAAAAATCAGGGCTAGCCCGAAAAGTATTGATCTTATTTTGGTGGCAAAAACAGAAGAAGAAAAGCCCTGCCTGAAGAAAAATCCGCTTGATAAAAAGGAGGTGAGAAGAATGATCAAAACAATTATGTGAAATTTCAATATGGTGGGGAAATAATATACTACGGCAATATTATAGTAATCGAATTTGATTGTCGGACCGCTCAAATAAGTAAGCAGCGCCATTAAAGCTGCGATAAAAACAAGTCCTTTAAAAGCTTTGTCTTTTTGATTGGCAAGCTTAGGAAAGGTGCTGATTATTATCTTTGAGAAAAACGCCATGCCTAAGAAAAGAAAAAACAGGGCTAAAGCCATAAAGGGGGGAAGCAATCCGGGATCAGCGAATAAAGCAGGGGGGAGCAAGAAAAGCATGGCAATGGTAATGGAATAGAAAACAAAAGCCAAGTCCCTTACCAATTCATTCTTTGTTTCCTGATAATGCTCCCAGGTCTTGATTCCGCAAACCAGCGCCAACAAGCTGGATATTAGAACTGCTGCCGCATGAAGAGTAATATACATATTATTTAAATTGAAATGATTAGTAACTCTAAGGCTAGAGCTGGATCCAATCTTCCAGTCTTAATAGCCAGATCGGTTTGAAAGATTTTCCGGTAAATTGATTTCAGCTCAGCTAAAGTAAATTTATTAGCCTGCTCGTAGCTCTTTTTGACCACGAAGGGATGAAGTTTAGTTGCCTTTAAGATAGTATAATACGGTTGGCTCCTTTCAAGCAAATCCTTTACCAACAAGATGTTACGGAATTGGAAATTAATCATGGAAAGAAGGTATAAAGGATGATCTCCTTTTTCCATGTGATTGTGAATAAGCTCCAAGGCCCTTTTTCTGTTGGAAGAAAATCCTGTCTTATATGAAACGGCATCAATGGTTTTAAATATCTCCGGCTCGATCTTGGGCTTAATTAAAAGCTCGATGTCTTTAACTTCAATAATCCTGCCTTTTGCATAATTAACCAGCTTTTTAATCTCATTAGCCATCTGCCAGAAATCGCTGCCAACATATTCAATCAGCTTTTCTAGGGCAAGGGGATCAATTTTTGCCTGGTATTGTTCAAGCTCTTCTTTGACTTGGCTTTTTAATTTGGCGCCGGTAAGAAGATCGAACTGCTGGCTCTTAGCTTCCTTTTTTAGAAACTTGGCCAAAGAGGTGCGGTCGTCAGCATCTTTTTCCTCGTAAAAAATCAGCAGATTATCTGAATCTTTGATCTTTTTTAAGAAATCAATAAATCCTTCCTCTTTTTTAAGGCTGTCTAGGACGTTTCTTAGAACCAGCATCTTTTTCTCTTCAAACATGGAAACCGTCTGGAGCTCGTTCTTTAAATCCTCAAAATCCAGTTTGTCTTCAAAATACCTCAAATTCAACCCGCTTTTGTGGGTCTTTTTATACTGCTCGATAATCTCGTTAAGCTTTTTTCGAGACCGATAACTGTCTTGGCCGTAAAGAAAAATTATCATATTGCTTTAAGAGGTTGGCACTTGGGGCAGAAATGGGCTGATCTGCTTCCCAATTTGGCCCTTTTGATAAGCTGGCCGCAACGGCTGCATTTTTCACCTTCTCTTTGGTAAACTTTTCTTAAAAGATCAAATCTTCCTTTTTCTCCTGAAAGAGTCCTGAAGTCGGAAAAGCTTTCTCCTTCCAGCTCAATTGCTTTGGATAACACATCTTTCATTTCAGAATAAATTCTGTGCAATTCTTGTTGTTTCAAGCTAGAAGCGCTTTGAAAAGGACTGACCTTAGCGCGCCAGAGAATTTCATCGGAGTAGATATTACCGATACCGGCAATGACTTTCTGATCCATTAAAACCTGTTTGATCTTTCCCTTCCTTCTTTTAATGATTTTTTCAAACCTGTTAAAAACAAAATCCTTTTCTAAGGGCTCCGGACCCAGCTCTTCCATATCTATTGAACTATCGAGGTCTTCTTTTTTCCAGAGCTCGACCTTGGCAAATTTACGCACATCAGAAAGAGCCAGCATCTGACCTTTGTCCAAGAAAAACATGAGATGAATATATTTATTGGCCCGATCCGTTAAGGGCCCTCTGGTTTTAGGCTCCCATTTCTTGTTTTTAAAAGACCATTTGCCGAATAAAAGGTGGCCGGTAAGCTTTTGGTGTATTAACAGGGAATAGCCGGAGGATAAATTAAAGATGATGTTCTTCCCCCTGCGCCTGATTTCTTCAATCTTTTTCCCTTTAAGCTCTTTTTGAAAAGCCTTAAAGTCTTTTGGCCTCTTGATTGTCTTCTTAAAATCAGTCCAAGCATCAAGAAAGGTTCTTCCCAGAACCTTTTTCTTTAAACCCATTACAATTGTTTCCACCTCGGGAAGCTCGGGCATGCCCTACTTCAAAGAAGCTTTAATTTTCTCTACTACTTCTCCAGGAGTAAAATGGGCTTTAATCAAATAATCTGTCGCTCCCAGCTTCAAGCCTCGCTCGACGTCTTCTTTTTGACCTAAATTGGAAAGAATGATTACCGGGATTTGAGTTATAGTTGGATCAGACTTCATTCTGGTCAAAACCTCGAATCCGTCTATGCCGGGCAGGATTAAATCGAGTAAAACCAAATTGGGTTTTTCATCCCTTACTTTTCTGATACCCTCTTCTCCGTCAACTGCCTCGGCCACTTCAAAGGCCTCAGCTAAAAGTTTTCTGACAATCAACTCTCTTAAGAACTTATCGTCTTCTATTACAAGTATTTTACTCATATGCTTATTTATTTAATTGCTTTTTAATTTTATCTATTACTTCTTGGGGCTGAAATTCAGTCTTAATCAGCCAGTCTTTTGCACCTAATTCCTGAGCCCTTTCCAGGTCCACCGGCTGGCCGGAATTGGAAATTATGATGATCGGTACTTTAACAAGATGTCTGTTTTCAGGCAGATTTATCGTTTCCATAAATTCAAAACCTCCCATTTCAGGCATGACCAAGTCCAGTAATATCAAATCCGGGCTGGATTCTTTCAGTATTTTTAATCCTTGCACTCCGTTTCTAGCCACTGCTATCTCGTAGCCCTCCTTGACCAGCTTTTTCTCAAGGATTTCAATTATTACTGCCTCGTCTTCAATTAGTAATATCTTTTTACCCATATTGATATATATTAGAACGCTTTTAGAAATTCTACAAATTCTTCTCTTAAAGGCAGACTGAAGTGGAAAGTGGTTCCTTTGCCCACTTCTGACTCAAACCAGATTTTTCCGCCGTGCGCCTCAACAATGTTTTTGGCAATGAAAAGACCTAATCCTGATCCTTCTGTTTCAATTTTTATAGCATTTGTTCCCCTAAAAAACTTATTAAACATCCTATTTTGCTCACCTTTAGCAATGCCTATTCCGGTATCCCTTACCAGAAACTCTATTTCCTCATTATCATATTTTAAAGAAACAGTCACCTCTCCTCCGGGAGCAGTATATTTTATAGCGTTATCAATCAAGTTCTGCATGGCCAGCTTGATCCTGTCAGGATCAAAAACCAGTTTGGGCAGCTTAACCCCGGGCCTGGCAAATTCCAGTTTGATCTTATTCATTTCAGCCTCCTGTTTAGAAGCGTTGATGATATTTTCTACGATTGGTTCAATTTCTCCTAAAACAGTCTTGTAAAGATATCTTCCTTCTTCGATCCTGGTTACATCCAAAAGGTCATTAATCAGATCGATCATTCTCTCGTTTGCCTTGTAGGTCTTTTCCAGAAACTCTTTTTGTTCCGCAGTTAGTTTTCCAAGATCTCCGTCAAGCAGCATCCTTAGCGTCCATTTGATGGCTGAAAGGGGAGTTCTCAGCTGATGGGCGGCAATGGAAACAAATTCAGTCTTCATTCTTTCAATTATTCTATCCCTTGTCACATCATGAAGGACCACCATTTTGCCCAATCCACCCAGCTCCACTGAAGAAACTTCTAGAACAAGATTTTCACTAATGATCATTTCTTGCCGGTAAGCGTCTTTTAATTCTTTCCCCAAGACATCGATCAAGGTCTTTAAATTGGGGTTCTTTTCAAGCTCGCTTACCGGTTTGCCAATCACTTCCTTGGCCTTGAGTCCTAAAAATACCTCTGCCTGGACATTGACCAGAAAAGGTTTTTTATTCCTGTCAAAAACCAAAACACCGTCAGCAAAATTGGCAATAATGGATAAGGTTCGGTTCTTTTCCTCAGACACCTTCTTTCTCACCTCGTCCACATCTTCAAGCATGTTCATTAAAGCCTTTCTTGAATCCTCAAGCTCAACGGTCTTTTTTTCCAGTTCTCTTAATTCTTGGCTTCTTTTTTCTTTAAGGCCTGCCAGCTCTCTGTCTCGAGCAGTCAAAAGCCTGGCCAATTCAGATACTTGCTTTAACTGGTCAATCTCCAGCCTATTCTCGGAAACAATCTTTTTCTTTTTGGTTTTTCTGCCTTTATTCATCTAAATAAAACTAATTATTTCTGGTTCTTCTTTTTTCTCCTTTCTTCTTTTCTTCATTTCTTTGATCTTTTTCTTTAATTCAATCATTTTCAATTCCCGGCCCACCGTTAGCCTCCTGAACCTTTCCAGTTCATCGATCCTCTCCTGAAGCTCTTTGGTTCTTTCCTTAACCTTTTTCTCCAGGCTCACCTTTTCTTCTTCCAACGCAACAATGTTTGCCCTTACTTTAACCTCCAACACTTTTTTGGCCTCTTCCAATTCTTCAATTTTATGCTTTACCTGTTGCTCCAGAATCAAATGGACTCTTTCCTTTAAATCATGGAGTTCTCCGGCAAAATACTCCCCGATCAAAAACAAAAGCAGAAGAGAAGTAATGTGCAAAGGATCTTCAAAAAAATCAATAGGCAAACGGAAATATAAAATTGTTGCTCCTACCAATGCAATATTTAAAAGACCCAGTATCAATCCTTTGGGCGCATCAATCAAAGAAGAACATACGATCACGTTCATGAAAAGAACTGCTGCGATTAAAGAAACGGATCCCAAGTTAAAAGCAATAAAAATGGCAGTAGCTAAAAAAGCTAAATTAAAAATTAAAGAAAAGGTTATTTCTTGTTTTGTTCTGGCCTCCATCTTTTTAATTCTACCACAATTTAAGGTTGTTTTTAAATTGGCCTGCGTTTCTTCTGAACTCTTTCTTGGAAATCAAAGACTTCCTCGGTCTTACCTCGATCATGGTTTCTTCCTGTTCATTTGGAACAGGTAACCGGCTGATCAGGCTGAAAAACTCGTATCCTTTTAAAACCTCCGTAACGTTAGCCCGATCGTATTCCCGCCAATTGGACTGCTTTAAAACAAACTCTATTGGGACGTCTCTTTTAATCTGCACCAAAAACTTGCTTAAATATATCTGTTCTTTCTGACTTAGAAGAATCTCTTTTACCTTTTCTTTGACCTTTTTGGCCTTTTCAGAATTTTCTTCCAGTTCTTTGTAAAGATTTTCTAAATCATGGAATCCCTTAATCAATTCCAAGGCTGTTTTTTCTCCAATGCCGGTTGCTCCGGGAATATTATCAGTGGGATCTCCTCTTAGGGCTTTATAATCCTCGAGCTGGCCGGGAACCAGTCCGTCGTATTTCTGCTTAATCATTTCCTCATCATATAATACTGTGTCTTTAACGCCTTTTCTTAATATGTAGGCCTTAATGTTTTTATCAACCAGCTGCAAAACATCGGTATCACCGCTTAAAATCACTACTTCTGGCTCAGGCAGGGCTTGTTTTTTTACATATTCCTGGCTGATCGTGCCTACCAGATCATCTGCTTCATAGCCCGGCTTTTCAAAAACAGGAATGTTGAAATCCTTTAACAGCTCTTTTACTTTGGGTATCTGTTTATACAATTCTTCAGGAGCTTTTGGCCTTTTAGCTTTGTACCTGATGTATTTATCATGCCTAAAGGTTGGAACGGGCACATCAAAAACAGCAACAATGTAATCAGGATTAAACTCCTTGATTGCTTTAAGAAAAACCAGGAGAAATCCGTAAATGGCATTTACCAATTCTCCGCTTTTAGTTGCCAAGCGGGGCAAGGCATGATATGCCCGGTGAATGACTGAATTGCTGTCAATAATGATTAGGCGTTTCTTTTGGTTAGTCATTTTTTAATTTTAGCACGATTTCTCTGGTTTTTTCATCTATAAAATCAAAATCAAGCATTAACGACCCTTTGGGTAAAATCTTTTTAATGCGTTCGGCCCATTCTACGGCAACAATGTTTTCCGGACTGCTGATAATGCCTTTAAAACCGAGGTCCAGTATTTCTTTTTCATTGTTTATTCTATAGCAATCCAAATGGAAAAACCTTTTATACCTTGATTTTCTTTTGATCGGATAATTTTTCATTATCACAAAAGTGGGGCTGGTAATCCTTTCTTTAATTCCCAGGCCTTTGGCAAAACCTTGAATAAAAGTAGTTTTTCCTCCGCCCAGATCTCCTTTTAAACCTAAGATAAAAGCTTTTTTGAAGCCGCAACTCAATATGTCCTTGGCTAAAAGTTCTCCCAATTTACTGGTCTCTTTAGGGCTTAAAGTTAAGAAACAAGAATTTGTTGACTTTTGAATCATAATAAGCTAATTTGAATTAACTAATTTAATTTTAATCCTTTATGTCAGAAAACTCAAAAACAATTACTGGGGAAATAGAGCTATCCAGCGAAATCAACGAGGAGATTAAAGGAAAAATTAATAATATTTCTGAATTCAGAGAGAAGATCAAAAGCTCGCTGACCAAAGACACCTCTGATTTGATGCAAGTGATCATGGGCGGAGCGATTTATCTTAATTCTTCTGATCTTCATATTGAAGCAGAAGAGAACCAGGCAAGGATCAGAGTCAGGCTTGACGGCGTGCTTCAGGATGTAACTGACATTGACCAAAGAATCTACGAAGCAATATTATCAAGAATAAAAATACTTTCCGGGTTAAAACTAAACATTAGTGATCGGCCCCAAGACGGCCGATTTAGCGTTTTTACTTCAATTGCCCTGCCGGGGCAAAAACCAATTGAGATCAGGGTTTCCAGCCTGCCTTCAGAGCACGGAGAATCGCTTGTTTTAAGAATACTGAATCCTAAAAGCTTAATTGACTTGGAAGCCTTGGGCCTAAGAGAGGATTTGCTAAATATTTTTAAAAAAGAAATACAAAAACCCAATGGAATGATCATTGTGACCGGACCTACTGGTTCCGGCAAGACCACTACTTTGTATGCTTTTTTAAAAACAATCCAGAGCCCGGAAATCAAAATCATTACTATTGAAGACCCGATTGAATACCATTTGGAAGGCATTTCCCAGACCCAGACTGCCCCGGAAAAAGGATATGACTTCTCTTCAGGATTAAAATCCATCGTACGCCAAGATCCTGACGTGATACTGGTCGGTGAAGTGAGAGACTTAGAAACTGCTGAAATTTCTTTACAGGCTGCTCTTACCGGTCATTTGGTCTTTACCACCCTTCATACCAATGATGCGGCCGGAACAATAGCACGATTAATCAGTTTAGGCGCTAAGCCCAGCAACATCGGTCCGGCAATTAATATGACCATTGCCCAGAGGCTGGTTAGGTTGGTATGCAGCAAATGCAAGCAATTAAAAAAACCTGATGCTGATACTTTGAAAAAGATTAAAAGAGGGTTAAAGGGACTGCCTAAAACAATTAAATTACCTGCTTTAGATGAAAAATTGAAGATTGTTGAATCCAAAGGCTGCAAAGAGTGTAACAACACGGGCTATCGGGGAAGAATAGGTATATTTGAGGCCTTTCTAATTGACGACGAAATGGAAAAGTTTATCCTTAAAAGCCCGTCTATTGCCGAACTGAAGGAAGAAGCGATTAAAAAAGGAATGGTAACCATGTATCAAGACGGACTAATCAAGGTTATTGAAGGAAAAACCACCCTGGAAGAATTGGAACGGGTGGCCGAAGAATAGGTTCGCGAGAGATCAAAGCGCCAAAACTGGGGGCACTTTATTAAAAAGGTAAAGTTCAGAATTTTTCCGAGGAATAGGTTCGCCTAAGCCAATCTATCCGACTGAGAAAAACTCCACGCCCCCAGTTCTGGCGCTGATCTATTATTGTAATATATTATGTTAAATTTGTCAAGAGTAATCACTTTACTCTTTCTCTGTTTAAGCCTGCCTGTTCAAGCTGCCAATTCCTTGGATATTTTGATAAACGAAGTGGCTTGGATGGGTAGTCCAAACAGCAGTTATGACGAGTGGATTGAATTATATAATAACGGCAGTACTTCAGTCAATCTTGACGGCTGGATTTTCAATTCTCTGGATGAAAACCTAAAAGTCAGTTTAAAAGGTGCCATTCCGGCAAACGGATTTTACCTTTTAGAAAGAACTGATGACAACACTGTTTTGGAAATCCCGGCTGATATTATATATAAAGGAACATTAAATAACCAGGGTGGCAGTTTAAAACTGTACGACAATTCAGAAAATCTAATAGACTCGGCTGATTATGCCGAAGGATGGCCCAGCGGAGACAATACCAGTAAAAAAACCATGGAAAGAAAGGGTTTAAACGTTTGGGGAGACAGCTTAAATCCAGGCGGCAGCCCAAAAGAGAAAAATAGTGCTGTAAATTATTCGGTAGCTGAAAAACAAGATCAAGTCAAGAGCAACTCAATTTCTTATCCAAAAGGGATTTTAATCAACGAAGTCCTGGCTTCTCCTGAAGGGCCCGACGATCAAAACGAGTGGATTGAGATTTTTAATCAAAACCAATTTGATGTTGACCTTTCCAATTGGAAACTACAAGACCTAGAAGGAACTACTAAAACATATATTTTCCCTGAAAAAACTATTATTACTGACTTAGGGTTTTTAGTAATCAATCGAACGGAATCAAAAATAATCTTAAACAACGATTCTGATGGATTGAATTTGATTGGTCCTGACGGAAAAGTTGTTGATTCGGTTAATTTCCAAAAAGCAGTTAGAAACAGCTCCTATAACAGGTTTGAAAAAGACTGGGTTTGGAGCAGCATTCTTACTCCAGGCAAGGTCAATCAAATGCCGGCTGAACAAAAAGAGGAAGCAAAAGAGATAAAAGAAACAAATGAAATAAAAGAAGAAAAAGAGTTAATCCCCGAAGAAAATCTTGCTCAAATCAGCCAAACAATAGAAACAAACAACCAGGAAACACCTTCTAGCAAGAACAATACAATCATTGTCAGCTTGATAATAGCAATCTTTTCTGGAATAATCATTCTGTTGCTTAAAAAGAAGATTAAGGGTTAAAGTATATATAGGTATGTCAGGTCACTCACACGCTAAAACAATTAAACACCAAAAAGAGATAACCGATAAGAAGCGGGGCCAGATATTTTCTAAAATGTCCCGCCTGCTTTCAGTTGCCGCTAAAGAAGGGGGTACCAATCCTGAGACCAATGCAAAATTAAGGATAGCCATGGAAACTGCCAAGAAATGGAATCTACCTAAAGATAACATTGAAAGGGCAATTAAAAAGGGGTCGGGCGAGCTTACCGGCGAAAAACTGGAGGAGTTTTTATTTGAGGGCTACGGCCCGGAAGGAATTGCCTTAATGATTGAAGGCATCACTGATAACAAGAACAGGACCTTAGGGGAAGTAAAGAAAATACTTCATGAACAAGGAGGAAAACTGGTTGGCGAAGGAGCGGTAAAATGGATGTTTGAAAGAAAAGGGTCTTTGACTGTTAATGGCCAAGACCAAAATAAAGAAGATCTGGAATTAATGGCCATTGAAGCTGGAGCTGATGATGTTATCTGGGAGGAAAATAATTTGATTATTTATACCAAGCCCGAGGAATTGGAAAAGGTGAAAAAATCCCTGGAAGAAAAAGGCAAGAAGATTGAATCTGTTTCCCTCGAGTGGGTTCCCAAAGAAGAGGTTGCTTTAAGCGAAAAGGGCGAAAGCGACTGCCAAAAACTATTTGAAGCTTTGGATGAGAACGACTCTGTCCAGGACGTTTACTCAAACCTCAAAATATAAACATGATCATTATCGGAATTGACCCTGGTACAGCCAGCACTGGGTGGGGCGTAATCCAAAGAGTTTATACTAAAGGCAAAAAGAAGGCTTTTAAATGTTTGGAATACGGCGTGATTAAAACCTATCCTGACACCAAAGCCCATGACAGGCTTAAAACGATTAATAATGAACTTAATAAGATAATCAGAAGGCACCAGCCGGAGCTGCTGGCCATAGAAAGCCTTTACTTTTTTAAAAACTATAAAACTGTAATTCCGGTCAGCCAAGCCAGCGGGGTAATCCTTTTAACGGCTGCCAAGAACAAGCTTTCTGTGTACAATATCACTCCTCCCCAGGTAAAACTGGCTGTTACCGGCTTTGGCCGAGCGGAAAAGAAAGAAGTACAGAAAAAGATTAAATCAATTCTCAAGCTGAAAGAAATACCCAGGCCAGATGATGCGGCCGACGCCTTGGCAGTTGCCATGGCTTTTTATATAAGAGAGAAGGCTTGACAGCAGGGTATAGACCAATATAATACAGCCAGTACCCATTCTCTGTTTAGATTTATAGGCAGAGAAAAAGGTCGTCAGTATAAAATAAAAACACACTATTTAAAGAAATGAAGGACAAATTTATTAAGTCTTTTGTCGGTATAATGCCAGAAGAACCAGAACCGACAGTAGAGGCTCCACCAGAAGAACAACCAAAAGAATAACAAAAAACCCCGAAAGGGGTTTTTGCTTTAAGCTTTAGATTATTTTAGCGAACCTCCTTCTTCCTATCTGAATGACCATTCCTTTTTTAATATCAATTGTCTTTTTCCAATCATCTTCTACCTTACCATCGATCTTTACTCCTTTCTGAATGACCAGCCTTTTGGCGTCAGACTTTGAAGAGGCGAGTTTTAGCGTAACTAACAGGTCTAGTAGCCCCAAAGCATGCTCACTTATTTTTACTGACGTCATTTCTGAGGGTAGTTCTTTTTCCCTAAAAACCTTGTTAAACTCTTTTTTTGTCTTTTCCGCTTCCGTTTCCCCGTAAAATGTTTTTACAATCTCATCAGCCAGTTTTTCTTTCTTGTCCCTTGGTAAAAGAGATTTAAGCGTTTTACTGTTAATCTTGGTGCAGCTGTCAAAAACTTGGTCAATCACCTCATCGGGTAGCTTCATTATCTTGCCCCTCATGTCTTTGGGGCTGTCATTAACATTTAAGGCATTGCCTTCGGTCTTTCCCATTTTCTTGCCCTGAGCATCTGTTAAAAGCCTGGCGGTTAAAACAAACTTCTCTTTGCCTTTTAATATTCTCATCAATTCTCTGCCAGCCAGCATATTAAATGTCTGATCATTGCCCCCCACCTCAAGATCAACGTCCATGGCCACGCTGTCATATGCTTGGGCCAGGGGATAGAGAAATTCATGTAAAAAAACAGGTTTGTTCTGCTTGATCCTTTGCTGAAACATGTCTCTAATAATCATCTGCTGTACGGTGAAATTAGAGGCTAGTTCAATCAAATCGTTAAAAGACAGCTTGTCCAGCCATTTGCTGTTATATAACAACTTAGCCGGATTGGTTCCAGTAAAATCGATTATCTTAGCGGCCTTGTCCTTGTAATTTTTGGCATTTTTGATAACCTCTTTACGAGTAAGCTTTTTTCGCGCCTGAAGCTTTCCCGTGGGATCTCCGATCGTTCCGGTAAAATCTCCGATCAGCATTATCACTTCATGGCCCAAGGCCTGAAAATCAGCCAGTTTCCTTAAAGTAGCCAGATGGCCGATATGTAAAGACGGAGAAGAGGGATCGTATCCGCAGTAAAGTTTCATCTTTTTACCGCTCATCATTCTCTTTTTCAACGCTTCAAAACTGGGGTAAATTGTTTCTACTCCTTTGGTCAGTACTTCCTCTATCGCTTCGGGCCCGCTATTTATTTTCATACACTTTTATCATAAAATGAAAATATGAATTTGTAAATTTATGGCTGGGAAGTCTTCCTATAAAAAAACGTATACAAAAAAGAGGCATAAGCTGTTTGTGCTGCTCGGCTTTTTTGTTCTGGGCCTTGTTGCTTTAGCAATACTGGTATCAGCTGTTTTCATTTATTACGCAAAAGATTTGCCCAGGCCGGAAAAGTTCACGGAAAAGAAATTCGCCCAGTCCACTAAAATATATGACCGGACCGGAGATGTTCTTTTATATGAAGTGTACGGGGAAGAAAAAAGAACTGTTGTTTCTTTGGACAAAATACCGGAACACTTAAAACAAGCGGTCATTGCCACTGAAGATGTTAATTTCTACAACCATTTTGGAATTGATATAAAAGGCATAATGCGTTCTGTTTTAATTAACTTCCGGATCAAAGAACCGATTTACGGAGGATCAACCATCCCCCAGCAATTAATCAGATCAACTTTTTTCACCACGGAAAAAACAATCCAGAGAAAAGTAAGAGAAATTGTGCTGGCTTTGGAATTAGATAGGCGTTATTCCAAAGACCAGATTCTTGAATGGTACCTTAATCAAATACCTTTGGGATCCAACTGCTACGGAATGGAAGAAGCCAGCCAAACCTATTTTAATAAATCAGTTTCAGACGTCTCTATGCCTGAAGCAGCAGTACTGGCAGCCATAATCCAAGCTCCCAGCCATTTATCTCCTTACGGAGAAAACAAAGAAGATCTTTTAAAAAGAAAAGACCATGTTTTAACAAGAATGGTTGATGCTGGTTTTCTTCAGGGGGACAAGCTGGAAGAGCTGCAAAAAGAAGAAATAGTGTTTTTTGAAAAACCGATCGAAGTAAAAGCTCCTTACTTCACCCTCTGGGTCAGAGACCAGGTTGCAGAAAAATACGGGGAAGACGCTTTAATGAATGACGGATTAAGGATTTATACCTCTTTAGACTGGAATATACAGCAGATAGCGGAAAAGGTAACAAAGGAAGGAGTAGAGAGGAACAAGGCCTATAACGCATATAATGCTGGTTTAACAGCTATTAATCCTAAGACTGGAGAAATCCTGGCCATGACCGTTGGGACTGGAGACTATTACGCCCCCTCTTATCCGGAAGACTGTATTTCCGGGAAAACCTGCTTGTTTGACCCAAAGTTTAATGTTGTGGTGGGAACAAAAAACAATCCTGGCAGGCAACCGGGATCAGCTTTTAAGCCTTTCATTTATGCCACTGCTTTTCAAAAGGGCTATACTGACAAATCAGTGGTTGTTGACGAGCTGACTAACTTTGGCCTCTGGGGAGGAAAAGAATACATACCGCAAAACTACGACGGCTTATTCAGGGGCGCAGTCACCTACAGGCAGGCCCTATCCCAGTCTTTAAACATTCCAGCAGTTAAGGTTCTTTTGTACAGCGCTGGATTAGAAACCAGCATTAAAACCGCTCGGAACCTAGGAATAACTACTTTAAAGCCTCCTTTTGGACCATCAATTGTGCTGGGAGGCTGGGAAGTAAAATTACTGGATATGGTTTCCGCCTATGGAGTGTTTGCCACTGAAGGGTTAAAGATACCTCCTGTTTCTATTTTAAAAATTGAGGATTCCAAAGGAAATATTATTGAACAGAATAAAAAAACCCAGCAAAGGGTTTTAGATAAAAAATCCTGCCAGCTGATTAACGACATTCTTTCTGACAATGATTCCCGAACGCCAATGTTTGGCCCGAGATCCCATCTCTATTTTGAAAACTTTCAGATTGCCGTAAAAACAGGAACCACTGACAATTTCAGGGACTGCTGGACAGTGGGATATGCCCCCTCATTAGCTGCTGGCGTCTGGGTGGGAAACAATAATAATGACTCAATGATAAGAAAACAGCCAGCTGCAACAGTGGCTGGCCCGATCTTCCATAGTTTTATGGAACAGGTACTGGCTAAATATCCTAAAGAATATTTTGAAAAACCTTATCCGGTCATGACCCCAGCACCAACAGCTACTTCTACTCAAG
>Ga0315284_10001632_pt1 | contig 32050 bp, 25 predicted proteins | sample YL17G09_16_MG_FD_203696 | JGI IMG/M metagenome (GOLD analysis project Ga0315284, IMG submission 203696) | Sediment microbial communities from Yellowstone Lake, YNP, Wyoming, USA - YL17G09_16 | ecosystem: Environmental > Aquatic > Freshwater > Lake > Sediment | place: USA: Wyoming | collected... | reverse complement strand
ACTTCGACGACCTCGCTGAAGGTCTGCGCCGGCAGATGGATGCCGCAGGCGCGCAGGCGCTCCAGGAAGTGCGGCCGAACCCCGGTGGCGCGGAAGCGCCCGGTGACCCGGCCGCCCACGGCCAGGCCCGTGCGCTCGAAGGCGAAAATCTCCTGCACCGTCACGCCTTCTTCCTCATCCAGCCCCGTCACCTCGGTGATGTTGGTGACCTTGCGCGAGCCGTCGTGCAGCCGCGTCAGGTGAATGACCACCTGCAGCGCCGAAGAGATCTGCTGGCGGATGACCCGCTCGGGCAAGCCCATGTTGGCCATCATGACCATGGTTTCGATGCGGTGGAAGCAGTCGCGGGGCGAATTGGCGTGAATGGTGGTGAGGGACCCATCGTGGCCGGTGTTCATGGCCTGGAGCATGTCCAGGGCCTCGGGGCCGCGCGCCTCGCCCACCATGATGCGGTCCGGGCGCATGCGCAGGGCGTTGATGACCAGGTCGCGCTGGTTGATGGCCCCCTGCCCTTCGATGTTGGCGGGGCGGGTTTCCAGGCGCACCACGTGCCGCTGCTGCATCTTCAGCTCGGCCGTGTCTTCGATGGTCACGATGCGCTCCGTCTCGGGGACGAACCGGGAGAGGGCATTCAGCAACGTGGTCTTGCCGCTGCCGCTGCCCCCGCAGATCACCATGTTCAGCCGCGCTTCCACGCAGGCCCCCAGCAGATCGAGCATGGAGGTGGTCAGGGTCTGGTTCTTGATCAGTTCCTCGTTGGTGAGCACGCAGCCGCCGAAACGGCGGATGGACATGGCCGGCCCATCCAGCGCCACCGGCGGAATCACGGCGTTCACGCGGGAGCCGTCAGCGAGGCGGGCGTCCACCACCGGGTTGGCCTCATCGATGCGCCGCCCCACCGCCGACACCACCTTCTCGATGATGTGCAGCAGGTGCTTCTCGTCCTTGAACTGCACCGGCGTGCGCAACAGCACCCCGGCCCGCTCGATGAACACCTTGTGGGAATTGTTCACCAGAATGTCGGTGATGGTGGGGTCCTTCAGCAAGGGTTCCAGCGGTCCCAGCCCCAGTACTTCGTCCAGGATTTCCTCGATGATGCGGTCCCGCTCGGGCAGCGTCATCGGGATGTTTTCCTGCAGCAGCAACTGCTCGACGGCGTTCCCGATCTCGACCCGCAGCCGTTCCTTGCTGATCAGCTTCAGCGTCTCGGTGTTGACCGAACTCAACAGCTTGCGATGGACCTGCCCCTTGAGGTCGGTCCATCGGTCGGCCCGGCCGTTTGCGCTGCGCTGCGGCCCGATGCCGCGGCCTCCAAAGGATGGCGAAAGAACCAAGTGATCCCCCTTGCCGATTGCTAGCCGTTGTTCTTGCGGGCTGCGCCAACCGCGGCGGCGGCCCCGCCTGCCGGCTGCCCGTCAGAGCTAAACCCCACCTTCTTGACAAACTCCCGGTAGGCGCGGCCCAGCTCGGCCGCCGGGTTCAGCACGATCGGACGCGCCTTGTGAATGGCCTGCATGGCCTCCTCATAGCAGTTGGGGAAGGCATAGAACGGCTTGGCGCTCAGCGTTTGCTGCAACTGCTCCATGCTGACGTGCAGCGGCGCGCGCTTCTGGTACCGGTTCACCAGCAGCTTGATGACCTCCTGGCTGAAGCCGATGCGCACCAGGGCGTTGATGTAATGCTGCGCGTTGCGGACCGCCGGAAACTCCTGGGTCAGCACCAGGAACAGAGAATCGGACAGCTCCAGGCAATTCAGAAGAATATCGTCCAGGCCGCGGGAGCCGTCCACCACCACCACGTCGTATTGCTCGATGAGGAAGGTGCCCAATTCTTTCAGTTGATGCGGGGCGATGAGGCGCGCCTTCTCGATGTCATCCGGGGCGCAAAGCACGGAAAAACCCTCGGCGTGCCGGGTGACGATGCCGTCGAGCATGGCCTGGTCCAGCCGGGCCAGGCCTTCCATGGCGTCGTGCAGGGAATACTGTGGCTGAAGGCCCAGGTAGGAGGCCAGGTCGCCCGAATCCAGGTCCAGGTCCAGCACGATGGTGGACTTGTTCTGCTTGGCGCAGACGGTGGCGAAATTGATGGCCGCCGTGGTGGTGCCCACGCCGCCTTTGACGCCCGCGAAGGTGTACATTTTCCCGAGCGGCCGCGAGTGGCTGTGCACGCGCGCCATGTATTGCTCCAGCCGCACCATGGCATCGCGGAATTCGACGCGTTTCAGCGGCTGCAGCAGGAAATCGGCGGCGCCGGTGCGCATGGCCCGGATCAGGAACTCCGTGCTGCACTGGTACTCGGAAAGGAGCACGTAGAGGCCGGGGGCCGCCTGATTCAGGTGCTCCAGCGCGCGCAGCCCCTGCTCGGGGTCCCCCGAGATATCCAGCAGCACCGAGGAGCTAGGATGGCTCTCCAATTCGTGCAGGATGCGCACATACAGGTTCAGGCCGATCTCGTCGTGCTCGGCCACCACCTTGGCGTTGGGGGTATGCGCCAACTGCTCGCGAATGAAGTCTCGGAAATGCGGTTCCGGACTGGCAACGATCAGGCTAATGGCCATAGCTCTTAGTGACGAGTGACAAGTGACGAGTGACGAGCATCATCAGTTTACAGTTGCCGGATCCGTGGCGGTCGATGGACTGAGAACTGATAACTGAGAACTTGTCACTTGTCACTCGTCACTTGTCACTCCTCCTCAGGGTAATGAAGTCGGCGTGTCCAAGTCCTGGTAGCCGCCCAGGCTCTCGATCTCCACCGTGGTGGCGAAGCTGGGCACCTGGATGGGCTGCATGCCGATCAAGGTGACCAGGTGGGTGAACCGGTAGCCGCTGACGCTGACCGTCACCGAATCGGGCTGGCAGGCCGGCGTGCAGGCGTCGCCCCCGCACTCGAACGGCAACATGCCCGGATTGGTGGGGTCGGTCAGGTCGTGCATCCAGTAGCTGACCTGGATCTCCGCGCTGCCGCCCAACTGCTGGCGATCGATGAACGGCGGCGAATTGGCCCGCATCCAGGTGGTCACGTTGGAGCCTGCCGCATCCAAATAGCAATGGGTGGCGGCGTAGCGGGCTCCCTGCCGGGTCAACGACACCAGGCTGTGGTACGTCCAGGCCAGCTCGGCCACCACCATGAGCCCGAAGGTCAGCGGCACCAGCACCACGGCGAACAGAATCGCGGTCTCGAAGGCCGCCTGTCCGGATTGCGGATTGCGGATTTCGGATTGCGGAGTGCGCCCGCCCGAGGCACACCGGCGCACCCGTCTGCTTGAAATCCGCAATCCGAAATCCGCAATCCGCAATTCCTAGCCTCCGGTCAGCGGCACTCGCACCGATACCTTCAGGTTAATCGTCGTCCACTGCACATAGGGGAACAGGAGCTCCAGCGGCAAGCCCGACGGTCCCAGGCTCACAGTAATGAAATCGGGGGCGCGCCCGCCGGCGCCGATGTCGCAACTGTCAAGATCATTGTTCGGGTTGCCGCAGGACGGCGTGCAATCGTCCACCGCCGTGGAATCAAGCGCAATCCGTTCCGGATAGAAATAGATGGAGTCGGTCGTCAGCCCGGTCACCAGCGGGTCGCCGGTCCCCTGCAGGTTCCCGTATACAATAAAGTTCTTCACGTTCAGGAACATGGGATCGGACTGATCGCAGTAATTCAGTTTGCTGGTTCGCGACAGTAGTCCGGCCCCGCTGCGCACGGCTTTGTGCAGCGTGTGATACACCCAGAAGACCCGCGCCACCTGGAAGGCGCCGAACATCATCAGCAGCAGCAGGGGGATGGCGAAGGCGGTCTCGACCGCGGCCTGTCCTCGATTGCGGATTGCGGATTGCGGATTGCGGATTTCGAGCACGCCATCCGTTCCTGACTCCGCGCTTGGCCTTGTGCTGATCATTGACTGCCTACTGCTTACTGCTTACTGCCTACTGCTCACTGCACGTTATTGATGACGCCGTGCAACACGGGCCGTCCGGGCCCCACTAAGAGGGGGTGCAGGGTCATGCACGCCCCGCCAATGCCTCCCGAGGCGATCGGCGCCCCATAGCCGATGTACTCGGCCCGGAACGGGGCGGTATAGACGGGCGCGGCCGGCGACCCGGCCACGTTCAGACCCAGCAGCCCATCGCTGTTCTGGAGCAGGAACTGCCGGAAATTGAGCACCGTCAACAGCGCCGGATCATCGATGACGGCCACCGTCAGCACGCGCCGCTGATTGCCGCAGTACTCGACGCCGTAGTCCTGCAACACGCCGTCGGCGCCGGGATCGGTGTCGGCCTTTAGCAGCGGGGTCAGATCGGCGGCCCCCTCCACGTTGGCGCAGGCGTTGCTGGTGGGATCCACGCCGAAGCGCGTATTCAAGCCGCACAAAAAATCGCGGCCCATCTGCGTGGCTGCCGCGCAGGTCGTCGAGGGGAAGTTCGCGTTCGACACCTCGGCGGCATCGATGGTCACGCAACCGGGATCGGGGTTCTCCGTGTCCGGGGACTTGACCATGGGCGCCGCGCCCAGCCTGAAAATTTGCCCGTCCACTCCGGTTTCCGGGCCCCACGGGTAATGGTTCAGGATCAGGTATTGCGCGAAGTCGACGGTGTCGGTGAGCAGGCCGGGCCGGGTCGCCTGGCAGGGCGGGCGCACGAAGCGCTGCACCGGGCTCAGGTAAAACGTGTAGTACTGGCCGGCCTGAAAGCCGTAATTGATCTCGTCGGTGGCGTCGATGGCCACCACCGCCAGCGGCTCGACGAAGCAGGCGGTACAGACCGCCGAGCTGACTCCCGCCATCCCGGCCACCGCCACCGGCTGCGTCGGCGGGCGGTTGAGGCTCAGGAAGCGGGTGAAAATCACCGGCATCTCGACGTTGACCTGCACCCGCACGTACCTTGCGTTGGGCCCCGACTGCCCGCCGTTGGCATTGACCTGGGCGTCGTTCAGCAGCGCGAAGTAATCCGACATCAACGTGGTCGGAATCTCGGAGTTGGTGCTGACTTGGCTCAACCGCATATTGAAGCGGTTGTCGTTGGGCGTGCCGCTGGCCGTCGCGCCGGTGCTGTCGAACGAGGCCGCGATCTGCACGTCGGCGTAGAGGGTGGCGCAGGAGCCGCCGGTCAAACGAGTGGCGGCGGCCAGCGCGGCCGCATCCACCGCGGTCTGCAATTCCCCCTGCACCATGTACAAGCGCCCGACGTCGACGGCCATCACCAGCAGGCTGAACAGTACGAAGGTCAGCAGCAGCGCCAGGTAGACGCTCACGCCGCCCTTCTGATTGCGGAGTGCGGATTGCGGATTGCGGAGTGATAGGCTGTGGGCTGTAGGCTGTAGGCTGTGGGCTGTGGCCTGCCGGCTGTCGGTGGATGACGGGCAGTGCAGCTCCGCCCCCACGGCCCGTTTCTCTTTGCTCGCGCCTGCTTGCACCATAGACCCTTTTCCGCCTTCTGCCTCCTGCCCACTGTCCACAGCCCACAGCCTACAGCCCACGGCCTACGGCTTACCGCCCTCCGGCGGCCCCGACGGCTCCTGCCCGCGCGGGCCCTGGAACTTGGGCGCCGGGGGCACAGGCTCGGCCTTGGAACCGCCTAAAAACTCCTTCGGGAATTGCAGCGACGGCGGCGTCTCGCCGGCCGCGAACGGTTTCACGAATCGCGGCGTTACCACCACCAGCAATTCGGTGTTGCTCTTGTGCAGCGAGCGGGAGCGGAACAGTTTTCCGAGGATCGGCACGTCGCCCAGGCCCGGCACCTTGCTCAGCACTTCCGTCACCCTGTTGTCAATCAGGCCGGCGATGGCGAAGCTCTCACCCTCCCGCAGGTCCACTTCGGTATCCGCCGTGCGCTTGCTGATGGCCGGAATCAGGAAGCCCTGCATCGTCAGCGCGTTGGAAAAATCCAGAGCACTGACCTCGGGCGTCACCTTCAGGTGAATGATGTTGGTGACCGGATCGACGGTGGGGGTGAAAGTGAGCTGCACGCCGAATTTGCGGAACTGAATGGTGACCACGGGCGCGGCCGAGCCGCCGGCCCCGGTGGAGCTGATGACGGGGATGGGGAACTCGCCGCCCGCCAGGAAGCTGGCTTCTTTTCCGCTGACCGTGATCAGGTTCGGCTCGGCCAGGATCTCCAGCAGGTTCTTCTCTTGGAGCATCCGCAGCGTGGCGCCGAAGTTCAGGTCGGGGCGGAAGGCGAAGATGTTGAGCAGGTCGCTCATGCTCACTTGAACGTTGCCCAACTGCTGCTGCCCTTCCTCGCCTTTCTGGAACTGCAACTGGCCGACCCTGGGAAAGGGGAATTGCTGCGTGGTCTCGGTGCCGATCAGCTTTTTGCTGGTGCTGAACAGGTTCACCCCAAACTGGCTGAGCGCCACCCGGTCGATGGTGGCGATCTTCACCTGCAGCATCACCTGGCGGTTCTCCGGGGTGGGCGCCTGCAGAAGGTTGACCACGGTCTTGGCGAACATGGAGGCGATGGCGCCCGCCCGCTTGACGGCTTCGGCGTCCGAGACCACGCCGCTGAGCAGAATGGCGTCCTTGCTGCTGGTCACCTTGATGTCCTCGCCGGGCAGGTTGGCGCGCAGGGTTTCCTGCACCTCGGCCAGATCGGGTTGGACGGTCACGTCGAAACGCGACACCCCCGGGCCGTGCCAGACCAGCAGGGTGGTGTTCCCGGGCGCCTTGGCGTTTATGACCACCTCGTACGGCGACACCACCACGGCGTCCGCCACCGCCGGTTCCGACACGCTGAGCTTATCGACCACGTCGGTGAACTGGAGCAGTTCACCGTGGCCTACCGTGGTGGTGACCCGGCGCGAGGGCAGGAGAGTGGCCGGGGCGGTGGGCCGGGTGGGCGGCGGCGGCAATGAAGGCTGAGCCGCCTGCGGGGCCTCCGGCGCGGGCGTCTGCGGAGCCGCAGCAGGCTCCTGCGCGGCCGCTGGAAGGCCCATAAACAAGGGGCACGCAAGAAAAACAAAGAAAACGGAATGAGCGGCTGTCCGCATTCAGAATATGTCCTCGCTGACTTTAGAACCGCGGAAGACCCGAACCGTGATGCGGCCATCGTTCGCCGACCTGGGGCCCTGGTTGAGCGGCAGACCCGACGGGGAGCGCCCGCCGGGAAACTCGCTGCGCGGCGCGGCGGGAGCGGTCACCGGCCGCGGCGGCGGCGTGCGCACCGGATCGGCGATGCCCAGGTCGGCGGCGCGCACCGGCTCGGTGGGTTCGCTCAACTCCGTATCCAGCGGGTTGCGCAGCGCGAGCTGGATCTTCCCGCGCTGCAGGGCCAGCACCAGCCTTTCCGCCTCGTCCTGGGTGACCAGCAGCGTGGCCACCGTCTGCCCCGTCTGCGAAGTCCGGACATCGACCTTGCCCCCGGGCTCCAGTTGCCTGCCGTAGGCCAGCACCCTGACGTTCTGCAGGATGGTGGTGGCCGCCGCGTCGCCGTTCGACAGCAGGCGCACGAACAGCACGTCCACGCGCGTGCCGGGCTGCACGAAGCCGGCCACCCCGGACATGTCGTTCACCTGGACCGCGACGGCGCGCATGCCCGGCTCGATCAGCGCGGTCAAGCCCTCCCCGCCGCCCTTGGGCGCCAGTTTGCGCTCCAGGACCAGTTCGCTGGCCAGCACCGAGCTGACGACGGCGCGGTCCACAAGATCGGAGATCTTGGTGTAAGCGCCTTGCGGCAGGTCCTTGCGGTCCACCTCGACCAGCTTCAGGTCGGGGGCGGCCAGCCGCTTTCCGATGGACACGTCGCGCGTGGCGGCCACCACGCGGATCCATTCGCGCTGCGCCGGCGCCGTGGCTCTCCTGTAGACCCACCAGCTCAAAACCAGCGCCGATACCCAGGCGACGGCAAAAAAAACCAAGATGCGATGACGCTGCATAGAAAAACCGTTCAACGTTCAAGGCTCAAAGTCAACAAACGGCCAACCTCGGACCTTGAATCAGATCAGTGGAACATGGCCAGAAACAGCAAAGTTCCGCCGGCGATGACAGCGCCGTAGGGCAGCCGCAAGGCGTTGGGAGCATCCAACCGGCTGGCCTGGCGGACTTCCCGCCAGCGCAGCAGCCCGAGGCCGGCCACGATGTGGCCGGTGCGGCGGAGAACCTCCATCAGCCTGCCCCGCGCCGCCGCCAGCGCCAGTGCCGCCACTCCCCCGAGCAGGCCGGTCAAGATAAAAACCCAGGGCAGCGAGTGCGGCGCCAGAAACGCGCCCACGGCGGCGAACAGCTTGACATCACCCGCGCCCATGCCGCCCAGCAGGTACAAAGCCATGAAAATCGCGAACCCCAGCGCCGCCGTCCCCAGCGCGCGGATGGCTCCTTGCGCCCCGCCATACCAGGCCTGCAGCGCGATGCCGGCCAGCGCGCCGGGCAGGGTGATCCAGTTCGGAATGCGCCGCGTGGCGAGGTCGGACACAGCCGCCGCGAGCACCAAAGTCACCAGCCCGACTTGGAGCGCGAATGGCATTTGTCGAATCGGCTTTCGGCTGACGGCTGTCGGCAAACCCGAGTCCCCGATTGACCAGCGGACATCGGACGATTCCGGTGTTCCGCCGGCCGTCAGCCGCCGGCCGTCTTCTCAAACACGTTCACCAGCGAATCGGCGTACACGCGCTTCCATCCGGGCACGACCGAGAGGACCGACGACAGCACCTGGTCGCTGCGCACCAGCACGAACCGGACGTTGTACTCGGCCAGCACGCGGTCCCAGCCCGGTTTGGCGTCCATGACCTGGGCGTACTGTTCCAGCAGGTCCTGGCCGTAGAAATCGCTGCGCCCGTCGATGAACACCTTCAGCCGGCCGCTGAAGCGATAGATCAGGTAGCCGCCGAACTGGTCCGCGGCAAACACCCGGGGCTGGGTGCCGGGAGGCTGCCGATCGAGGCCGCGCTGTTCCAGGTAGCCGGCGGCGCGCACCGGAAATATCGCGGGATTGAAGCCCACCTGGCCCCGCAGGGATAGGCCGTAGAGGCCCAGCGCGGTGAGGACCAGCACGGTCACGACGGTCGCCGCGCCCGACATCCGGCGTCCCAGGGCCCGCACCCGTTGCGAATAATCCAGGAAAGGCCGGAGCGCCGCCCATTTCTCCATTTCGCGGGTCAAGGCGGCCACGCACAGCGGAGTGAGCAGAACCGCCGAGGTGGGCAGATGCCGCGCCGAGTAGAGCGACATCTTCAGCAGGGCAACGGCCAGCAGCGCCGGCCCCCACTGCCGCTGCGCGAACAAGGCCACGGTTCCGGCCGCCGCGATTGCCAGGAACAGCTCCACGTAGCCGGCGCCGTCCAGGTGGAAGCTGAAGCTGCGGAACTCGGCCACGTGGTCCATGATGTAGCTGTCGCGCAGGTAGGTGAGGATGTGGTTGTGCACGTTCCAGCCGTAGGGGTTGATGAAGGTGGCCAGCAGGGAGGCCAGGCCGGCGGCGGCCAGGCGGAGCCGGGCGCGCCGCCCTTCCTTGCCATTCAGCACTTCGCCGGCCGCGTAGACGAACAGGATGGCCGGCGCCAGCAGGAAGCTGCCGTGCATGTTGGCCCACAGGCAGGCCAGCGGCGGCAACAGGAACAGCAGGCGCGTGCTCCGGCGCCGCTCGCGTTCCGCCACCGCCAGCAAGGCGATGGCCAGCAACCAGGAAAAGATGTGTGGGCGGGCCAGCCAGTGGATGCTGGTGGTCCCCAGAACCGCGAAGCCGCCCAGCGCCGCCAGGAAGAAATTGGCCCCCAACGCCAGCGAGAGTTTCACGGCGGCGGCCGTGGAAAGCATGATGGCCACGGCGGCCAGGAAGCTCACCCCCAGCACCCCGCCCCCCTTGTGGACGCCGCCCAGCAGCGCGTCGGCCAGCCACTCCCAGGCGAACCAAGGCCGTCCGGGGCGGCTGTAAGAAAAGGAATCAGCGCGGGGCGCCGCGCGGTTGGCCAGGATGGCCTCGCCGTTGCGGATATGCCAGCCGGCATCGCTGTCGCGGAACAAAACGCGCGGTCCCGGCGTGACGAACAGCATCTGCAGCAGACCAATGCAGAAGAAAAGGGCAGGGAGGCCGGGCAGGATCAGGCGGGTGAGCCGCCCTGGTCCGGGCGGGCGCACCGATAGCAGATCCGGCGGTTGCGCCTGCCGATCAGCCATCTCGATGCTGCCTTCCTGAAACATACCCGCCTGACTGGAGTGCGGAACGCGGAGTAACGGGATTCCGCACTCCGCATTCCGCACTCCGCACTTCGCACTGAGGGCCTCCAGCCTCCAGCCTCTGATGGGCTAGACGGACGTCAGCGCGAGCGAAATGCTGTCGTACATGCTGCTGAGCGCGGTCGCGATGCCCTTGACGGAGACGATCAAGGCCAGGGCGATGGCCGCCACGATCAACGCGTATTCCACCAGGTCTTGCCCTTCCGTTTCCCGCCAAATACGAATAAAAAGATTCTTCATGGTCTGTTCTCCGGTTGTACGGACTTCGTTTGCTCCGTGATAAGGGTGAATGTTTGCTGGGCCAGGGCCGGCAGCCGCACGGTGCTGAGAGGCAGCCCGCGTCCGGCCCGGGCGATTTCCTCGCGCTGGCGCAGCAGTTGCTGCACCAGCTTGAAGTTGTCCATGGCGGCTGCGAAGTAATTGCGAGCCGCCAGGGCTTTGATGAGTTCCTCCCGGCCCCGGTCGTACTGTTCCATCTCGATGAGCACGACGGCCAGGTTGTTGTGAGCGGTGGCCGCGTCGGCGACGGCCAGGAATTGGCGCCGGGCGCCGTCGAAATCGCCGCTCCGGGCCAGCGCCATCCCCAGGTTGTTGCGGGCGGTGGCCGAATTCTGATCCAGCGCCACGGCCCGGCGCAGCTCGGCCTCCGCGCCTGCCAGGTGGCCCTGTTCCAGGAGGTTGTACCCCAGGTTGCTGCGGAAACGAGAGGATTTCGGAAAGATGAGCACGGCCCGGCGGAAGGATTGCTCGGCGGCGGCCCGGTCGCCCGCCTGTTCCTGCAGCAATCCCAGCTCGTTCCAGACCGCGGCGGCCTGGGGCCATGTTTTCAGGAACGCGGCCAGCACCGGGCTGGCTGCCGCGCCTTGTGCCGCCTGGCGCGCCGTGCGGCCGATTCCGGCCGCGGCCGCCTCGGCGCGCGCGGCCGCCTTGGAATCCGTCTCCAAAGCCTGCCGGTCGGAAACGGGCAGGCTCAGATTGAGCGCCCGGGTGTACTGATCCAGCGCCTGGTCATACAGCTTGTAGCGCTCATAAGCGGCGGCCAGGTCCAGGCGCGCCTGGATGTCCTGCGGATCGAGGCGGAGCCGGGCCTGCAGCAGGCCGATTTGCCGGTCGTCGGTGAGCGGGTTGAAGGCGCCGCGCGCCTGGGTCCGGAAGGTTTCCCGCAGCACTTCGTCCGGATTGGCATAGCGGGGCGGGGCCTGGCGCTTGCCGGCCAGCATCGCCGGCGCACGCCGCATGGCGCGCACGGCCCGCTGTGGCCGCAGCGTCCCCAGCCAATCCCTCACCGTCACCTGCCGCGTGCAGCCGGCCGTGACCAGGAACAGCGCGGCCAGCGCCAGACTACGTTTCCAGAGGCGTGAATGAAAGTTCATCTCCCACTTCAATGCGGCTGCGTGCCACCGTCCCGGGCGCCAGTTCCAGCACGCTGGCGGCGCCCCAGACGAAGCGTGTCAGGCGAAACGGAGGCAGCCGCTGGTACACCCGCTTCACCCGCCGGCGGCGATCCAGGAAAACGACGTCGATGGGAAAGCGCATCCAGAAGGTATGGATCGCCTGGCTGGGGTAAATCCACATTCCTTCATCCGGCCGCAACTCGGCATGCTTCAGCAGTCCGACGCGGCGGGCACGCGGGGTATCCGCCAGTTCCACGTTTTCGGCCACGATGCTTCCGCGGCTTCGGTTCCAGACCGCGAACCGTTGCGGCCGGCTCTCTCCCGGCCTCAACGCAGATTCCCCGTCAGATGCGCCTGGCGTCTTCGTCACGCCTGTGGATGCAGGATATTCCCTTGCGCGAGAATACCCGCAGGCAAGGTCGGTGTCAATTTCGTTTTCCACCGCGAGCGACCCGACCCAATCTTCCCTGTGGGCTAAACACCACGCTTCCCAAAGAGTTGCGCGCCAATGAATAGGGGAAAAGAACGCCCGGTTGCCCCGGGGTCGAACCAGCACACTCCGGCGCAACTTTTCCCGGGCGCCGGGTGTTTGAACAGGCAGGCTTGACGAAGCGCGCAAAGATTAGTAATGTTGCGAGGTCTATTGCCTCGTCGTGTCGCGACCGTTTTGGGGCGGTTCGCCGGTACGGCGTTCGTTCCCGGCTGCGGCCGGCCGCCATGTTTAGGACCAGCCGGCGTGCCGTCACGGTTTTCGGGGGTTGGTTAATCCGCGCCACCCACAGGAGGCTTCCTTTTATGCACCGGGTGCTCGCAAAGGTGGTGGCGTTCGTCTGTTTTTGCTGGGTCGTTTCCCCGGGCCAGGTCTGCGCAGCGACTGTCGGCACCGTCGTACCCGTGGTCGGTACTCTGAGCAATCTGATTTACGACGATCAACGGGACCTGGTCTATCTGGCGAATTTCAGCCAAAACCGGGTGGAGATTTACTCCATCGGGGGCCGCCGGCTGATCGGCACCATCCCCACCGGGAACCTGCCGTCGAGCCTGGCCCTCAGCCCGGACCGGCAGACACTGTACGTCGCCAATTACCAGGACTACACGATGACGGTGATCAATCTGGCGACCAACGCCGTCGCCGGTACGATCTCGTTGCTGGCCCAGCCGGCCGCCATCGCGGTGGGCAGCGACGGCCTGGTGGTGATCCTGGGCAGCGCCGGCCTGATGCGCCTGGACCCCGCCACCCAGCAACTGACGCGGCTGGCGATTTCGCCGCCGGCGGTGCCGCCGGCCGGCCTGTCCAGCACCACCACCGCCCCACTGCCCCAGGGATTCCGCGCGGGCCTGATGGCCTCGGCCGACGGGACCACGATTATCGGCCTCTCCGCGAACACCCTGTTTGTGTACGAGGTGGCTTCCGGGCAGACTTTGCGCAGCCGCAGCGTGAGCGGGCTGAGCGCCATCCTGTCGGTAGCGCCTGACGGCCGCCGCTTCATGGCCGGCCCTTTCCTGTTCGACACCTCGACGTTGACCATCCTGGGGCGGACCGGGTTTGCCGCCAGCAACCTGAGCGGCGGCAGCGTTTTCTCGGTGGACGGCAACACTGTCTATGCCACCTTCTCGAACCAGGTGGCGATCAATGCCCTGAACACCAACCAGATCACCCCCACCAGCGGGCGGCTGCCCGGCGTCACACCCACGCTGGGCGTGCTGCAGGTTCTGCGCGCTTCCAGCCTCACGCCCCAGCTCGGCCTGCGCCTGCCGGAGGCTGTTACCTCGAAGATCATCAACTCCACCGACGGCCAGTACCTGTTCGCCTTGTGCACTTCCGGCCTGCTGGTCATACCGATCGGGCAGTTGAACCGGCTGCCGATCCTCGCTGTCGATACCGCCAACGTGGTGCTCTCGGTTGACGCCTGCACCAAGACCATCGCCACTACCTCGGTGCAGGTGCGCAACGCGGGCGGCGGGCGGCTCAGTTTCGCGGCCACCACCAATGCCGCTATGGCCGGCAACACCACCGCCCCGGTGATTCTGAACTTGACCTCGGGCCTGGCGCCTTCCTCGGTCCAGATCACCTTTGACCCGCGGCGCGTGACCACTTACGGCAACCAGCAATACGCGGTCATCTTGAACTCGCCCGAGGCCGTGAACATCGAGCCGCCGATCCTGGTGAACCTGGTGTACCGCAGTACCGAGCAGCGGGGCGTGATCTTTCCCATCGCGGGTCTGGCCTCCAGTATCTTGCTGGACCAGCCGCGGCAGCGCGTGTACACGACCAACTTCATGCTGGACCAGATCGACGTCTTCTCCATCCGCGATCAGCGGTTTCTGCCGCCCATCCGCGTCGGGAACCAGCCGCTGTCGATGGCTTTCGCCGACCCCTCGACACTGGTGGTCGCCAACTCCGGCGCCGAGAACATCTCGGTGATCAACCTGGATACCTTGCAGGAGGCGGACCAGATCCCGATGGCGCCGGCGCCGTTGAACGCCACGCCGCTGGTTCCGCACTCGATTGCCGCCTCGTCGAACGCCGTCTTGTTCACGGTGGTGGTGGCGCCGACCTCCTCGGGGGCCTCATTTACCAGCAACGGCGGCTCGGTGTGGCAACTGAGCCTGGCCACCCGGACGGCTTTCCCGCGCCTGAACCTGGGGGGCACCACGGCCAATAGCTTGAATTCGCGCAATTACCTGACCGCGCCGGCCAATGGCAGCGCCATTGTCCTGGTGGACAACAACAGCAACGGCACCCTCCGCCTTTACGACCCGGTGGCCGACAGCTTCGTGAAAAGCAGCAGCAACGCCGTGCCCGGCATGCGCGGGACCGCTTCCTCGGCGCCGGATGGCAGCTTCTTCCTGTTCGATAACATGCTGTACAACCCCTCTCTGACCGCCCTGGGTTCGATGGTGCCTTCCGGCACCGCCAGCGCGGCGACATTGGCGTTCGGAGTGGTGGCGGGCGCCACCGACGCATTCCGCGTGCAGGCCGCCGATGCGCAGGTTTCCGTGCAGCGCCTGCAACGGATCAACGTGTCTTCCCTGCAGTCGCAGCAGGAATTCCGCCTGCCGGAGCCGGTGATGGACATCACGCCGGGCAGCACCGGAACGGGGGCGGCGCCGCGGTTGTGGCCGCCGGCGGCGACCGCGCTGCTGCTGGGCCCGCGCGGCACCACGCAGTTGTGGCCGCAAGGCACCGTGACCGACGGCAACTTCGCCTACCTGTTGTCGGTATCGGGTTTGACCATGATGTCGCTGGCCCCGGCCAGCGGGCAAGGCCCGAGCTTCACCGCCCAGGGAGTGGTAAACGGCGCGACCTTCAGGAGCCCCGTCGCTCTGGGTTCGATTATCAGCATTTTCGGCACCGGGCTGGCCGACCAGGGGGTGGCGGGCCAGGTGCCCTTGCCCACCACGCTGGGCGGTGTCTGCGTGATGGTCAACGAGGTGGCCGTCCCCCTGTTCTACACTTCGGCCACACAAATCAATGCCCAGCTTCCTCCCGAGCTGGCGGTCGGCCGCACGGTGTTTTCCATTCAGTCTCTGGGCACCGGCCGCTCCAGCGGCGGCGTTGCTGTGACCACGGCGGCGGCGGCTCCCGGCATTTTCAGCGTCGATGTTGGCGGCCGCACCCAGGCGGCACTGTTTCATGCGGGAGACTTCTCCCCCGTCACTCCCGCCAACCCCGGGTTGCGCGACCAGGACCTGATCTTATTTGTCACCGGGCTGGGCGCGGTGACGCCGCGCGTCGCGGCCGGCAGCGCCGCCTCCAGCAACCCGCTTTCCGTCACCTCGCAACAGGTGTTGGTAACCATTGGCGGCCGCCCCATGACTGTCACCTACTCGGGCCTCTCGCCGGGCTTCGTGGGCTTATACCAGATCAACCTCCGTGTTCCGGCCGACCGCGTGTCGGGCGACAGCCTCCCGGTGGTTGTGAGCGCGGGCACGGCCTCCAGTCCGACTTCGGGGGCCCCGGTGGCGGCGATTCGTTGACGACCAGGAGAATGGCCGTGGATACCGGAGCGCGCCGAACCAGATGGGAGCCGCCGATGAAGGCAGAAAGCGGAAAGCAGAAGGCCGCGACAGCCCGCTTTGCTGCCTTCCGCCTTCTGCCTTCTGCCTTGGTTCTTGCCGCGTGGATGTGCCTTTCACCGGCCTGGGCGCAACTCAGCAACTCCTTTACCTGGGCGTCCCAGGGACCGACTGGCCTTCCCGTCCGCGTCATTGGCCTGGTTGCCGACCCGCGCTCGGATTCGACGCTGTACCTGGCCGGCGCCGGCGGCGTGTGGAAGAGCGCCGACGGCGGGCTGGGCTGGGGCGCTACCCTGGACCAGGTTGTCCCGTCGGCGCAGGCCTGCTCGGTGGCGCTGGATCCAACCGCGCCCAACATCATTTACGCCGGAACCGGCGACAGCTCCTCCCCGCGCCCGGCACAAGGCGTGGCCCGCTCCGCCGACGGCGGGCAGACCTGGACCATCGGAGTGCGCTTTACCAACCGCCCCGTCTGCCTGCTGGGAGTCGATCCGCAGATGCCGGCCCGCATCTTTGCCGGTTCTGCCGAGGGACTGTTTGTCTCTTCCAACGCGGCCACCACTTGGAAGAAAGTTCTCTCCCTGCAGGTCACCGACATTTCCTTCGACGGCCAGGGGAACATCTACGCCGCTTCTCCCACAAGCGACCCGGCCGAGCTGCGCCAGAAGCTGCTGTGGCGTTCGTCGGACGCCGGGGCCACCTGGTCGAACATGGCGCTGCCGGTGGGGGCCTTCGGCGGGGGAACCCCGCTGTGGGTCAACGTCCTGGCGCGCGGCAGCGCCGTCTATGTTGCCGTCAGCTACAGGCCGAGCGGCGCTGACGAGGAGAATCCCTCGACCACTCCGCTGGTTGACTTCTATCGGAGCGCCGACGGCGGGACGAATTGGACGCTGACCCGCAGTATCGGGGCAGCCGCCGCGCGCGCCTATCTGTTCGCCGACGCGGCCGGGACCACCCTGTATCTGGCCGGCCAGACTCTTCAGTATTCGCAGAACCAGGGCGCTGCCTGGTACACCGTCTCGACCCTGACCCAGCGTTTCAACGCCGCCGCCTTCTCGCAGGGCTTGCTGGTGTTGGCCGGTGAGCAGGGCCTGGAGGCAGTGCTGCCGCCCGGCTCCAGCGGGCCGGTGGTGGAAACTGCACCGCCGCTCGGGCTGTTGCCTGGGCCCCCGGTCGGGCAGTACCTGTCCATCGCTTATGATGCGCTCGGCCAGCCTTGGGTCGCCGGACCGAACGGGCTGGCGTTTTTTAACTCTCCCAACAACATCTGGGAAGCGGCGATCGGCGACAGTGAATTGGGCCGGCTGGTTGTAGCGCCGAACATGTCCGCCTCCGGCGTGGAGAACATCTTTGCCGTGGGCGGCTCCGCCTTTTATCGCTCGCACAATGCCGGCCGGACCTTTGCTCCGGACACCCCCATTCCCGTGGGCCAGCCGCGCGCTCCGGCTCCGCCCCTGATGCTGAATTCGGGCAACCCCTCGGACGTCTTTGTCGCCGGCCGCCGCATCTACCGCAGCCAGGACGATGGCCTGACCTGGACCGAGTACAGCCAGGTGGATTCGGATTCGAGCCGGGTGGTGATTGCCATGGCCCAGGCCCCGTCGGCCCGCCAGATTTGGTATGCGGCCACCGCCTGTCTGCCCGAGGTCACGGCCACCGGCGCCTGCCCGGCGGGCTCCACCATCTGGCGCAGCACCAACTACGGATCGACCTGGATCAGGCTGGGATCAATCCTCGGCTACGTCAGCGACCTGGCGGCGGACCCGCGCCAATCCGGCACCATCTATGCCGCCATTGGCGCGTTCCCCGGCGGACCCAGCTCCGTGGGGGGCTACCAGGCCGGCGATCTGCTGCGCACGCGCGACGGGCAGGTCAGCGGCCGCGAGCCGAATTGGATGTCGCTGATGAGCAATCTGCCCCGCGTCCCCATCAACGCCATCATGATCGATCCGGCGGTGAGCGGCAGTTCCTTCCAGCCGGCCTCCAGGATTTACGTGGGCACCGACGCCGGCGTCTTCGTCACGTACAACGCGGGGAACTGCACGCAGGCGGGCGCCTGCACGGCCCCGAGCTGGACGCCGATCAACAACGGGCTGCCGCCGGTGCCCATCGCCGATGTCCTGCTGCGGTCGGGCGCCCTGCAGGCGGCCACCTGGGGCCGCGGAGTCTACCAGGCGCGACTCAGCGGGACTGCGGCCGGCATCTTCGTCAACCCACTGTCTTTCAACGCCACCGTCCTGCAGGGCGCCGGCGCCACGCTCAGCGCCTCGCTCATCAACTCCACTTCGGCCCGCGTCGACTGGACGGCGGTGGCCTTCGCGCCCTGGCTGTCGGTGAGCACGCCCTCGGGAAGCCTGGTCAGCCTGGGCACCGGGCAGCTTCTCTTCCAGATTTCCTCGGTGGGTTTGGATCCCGGCACGTATCTCGGCCGGATCCGCCTGACCACCATTTCCCAGACCCAGGACATTCTGATTACCCTGCAGGTGGCGGTGGGGGCCGCGCATCTCACGGTGGCCTCCGGCAACAACGCCGTGGGGCCGGCCGGCTCGGCCCTGCCACCGCTGGTGGTGTTGATGGTCGGCTCCGATGGCGCGCCGATTGCCGGCGCGGCGGTCAGTTTCGCCATCACCGGTGGCGGAGGCTCGCTGAGCACCCGCTCGGCCGTAACCGACACCGACGGCCGCGCCGGCACGGTGCTGACTCTGCCGAATGCAGCGGGCGATGTTCGCGTGGTGGCCACGTCCGGCACCTCCTCGGTCACCTTTACCGCCACGGTGGTCCAGCCGGTGCTTCCCGGGCTGGTATCGGGCGCGGCCGTCAACGGCGCCAGTTTCAACCGCGGCGCCGCGCTGGCGCCTGGAACCATCATCAGCGTTTTCGGCGCCGACCTGGCGTTGAGCACTGCCTCAGCACCCTCGCTGCCGCTGCCCATATCGCTGGCCGGCACCCGCGTGCTGGTCGGCGACACGCCCATCCCGCTGTTCTACGTTTCGCCCGCCCAGATCAATGCGCTGCTGCCCTACGAACTGGTGCCCGGCACGTACCAGCTCGCGGTCGAGAGCCTGTCGGGCAGGGGACCGGGCATTTCCCTGCTGGTAAGTGCGTACGCTCCCGGCATTTTCACCGTTTCTTCCAGCGGGTCGGGGCAGGGCATCTTTGTGGTGGCGCAGGACGGGTCCCTGGTCAGCAACAACAATCCGGCGCGGCGGGGAAGCATCGTCTCTATTTACGCCACCGGCTTGGGCGCCGTCGATCCACCGGTGACCTCGGGCGACGTCGGGAATGCCATCGAGCCTCTGAACCGTACCCTGCTCACGCCCATGGTTCGCTTCGACAACTACGACGGTGAAGTGCTGTACAGCGGCCTGGCGCCGGGCTTCGCCGGGCTTTATCAGATCAACGTGAAAGTGCCGGCCGGCGTCTCTTCGGCCTACAACATCCCGGTGAGCCTTGTCATCGGCGGCGCCGCGAGCAACCGCGTCACCATCCCCATCCAGTAGACCCCAGCCGCAGATTACGCGGATTCCCCCGGGTGCGACTGCTCGGTGATCTGTTCGCGCGCCTCGGCCCCTCGTCCAGGAGATTCCTTGACGACTTGAATATGCTAATCTTGAGCCAAGCAAAGGAGTAACACCGGTGAGCGGTTCCAGGGAACATGCACACGAGTTGATTGAGCGGCTGGCGGCAAGCCAAGTGGCCGCGGTGGTGGGGCTCCTCGAGGCCATGCTCGACCCGGTTTCCCGCGCGATCGCGAATGCGCCCGTAGACGACGAGCCGGAGACGGAGGAAGAGCGCCAAGCGGTGGCCGAGGCCACGGAGTGGCTGAAACACAACAAGCCGATTCCTTTCGAAGAAGTGCTGGCCGATTTTGGCCTCACGCTGGCAGACGTGAAGGGCCACAAGGAACCCCAGTGAGGCGCGGAGAGTGAAGAAGATCGCTTTCACCGAGCAAGCCGGCGCCGATGTTCGCCGCCTCGACATCCCTACGGCCATGCGCGTCTTCGCGGCGCTGCATCGCTTTGCTGAAACCGGCGTTGGCGATGTAAAGAAGCTCCGGGGTGACACTGAGGAGTCGCGCCTGCGCGTCGGCGACTACCGCGTCCGCTTCGTGGAGGAGGCTGGCGCGCTCCACATTAAGCGTGTGCTGCATCGCTCGGAAGCTTACCGCTGAGCAACGGCCCTGGTTTTTTCAGCCAGCTTCACCTTTGCCAGATAGATGCTGGTCTTGCCTTCGTGGGAGGAGTAGTAGCTGACCCAGAGCAGGCGGTTGTGCCAGACCAGGCCGGCGTAGCTGGTGTCGCCGGCCGAGGGCAGCGTGAGGAATTCCGTCAGGCGGCCGGAGCGCGCATCAAGCCAGCAGAGCGCGGTGCGCGTCTTGCCATCGTAGAGGCGGACGGCGGCCACAATGCGGCCATCGGGCAGGCAGATGAGATTCGGCCCGCCCACCCGTACGCCGATGTCCTGCCAAGCCCAGTCGCGGTACGGTGGCCGCGCCTTGCCGAGCTGCGCCGTTGCCGGATCACCGTCGCGCCGCAGCAGGCACAGCGCCGTGCCGTCTTTCAAGAAGATGATCGACGCTTCGTTCGGGAAGCCGCGATCGAAAAAGGTCTCCACCAGCGGCGTGAAGCGGGCCCCGTCGCGGCTGCGGTACAGCCGGGAGCGGTCCCTTCCGGCGGTGTCATAGCCGACCCCATAGGCCTCCCTCCCGTGCCAGGTGACTCGCCAGAGCCAGAAATTCGGCTCCCCGATCGGCTGCGGCTCCGTCCACGTGCGTCCGTTGCGCGAGAACCAAGCAAAGGTTTGATGCTTGAACTCGGCCGGCTGGTGCAGCGCGCCCGCCGCCGTCAGCATCAGCCGCTTGTCGGGTGTTATCGACAGCTTGGGATCGCGAAGATCGGCGGTGGCCGAGGAAAGGCGCGCGGCGGATTCCCAATCGCGGCCGTTCGCCGAGGTGATGATTCGAATGGCCCCGTCGGGCGAAACGTGCGCCTTCCCCTCGCGAAACGAGCAGAACCAGCGGTTCCGGAACCGCACCAGGCTGGTAAAGGCGTTGTGCGGCGCCTGGTCCCAGATCTTGCGTACTTCGACTATCTCGGCGGAGTCCGCAGGTCCGGCGAGCAGCAGCAGAAGAAAGGCCATCCGCAGATTTCGCAGATTCACGCAGATTCTAACGCAGCGTAACGGCATTGCTCGAGACTCCACCGACGGAGATGACCAGCGAGGCCGCCCCTGACGGCAATCCCGCGGGAAGCCGTGCATTAATCTGATAGAGGCCGGCCGAACCGGGCGCCAGGCCGGCGAAGCCCACACTGGCGCTCTTTCCGCCGATGGTCACGGCGACGAGCGCCGTGCAAGATGAAAGCGGCTGCGCGGCGGCCGGCGCGCCGGCGGGCAGCGCGGGCGCCACCGGCCCCAGTCCCGTGGCCCAAATCACCGCCCAATCACCGCTGCGGGCGGCCCCAAAAACCGCGGGCGCTGCCGCGCCCAGCGTTATACCGGCCGTCGCCGATGTCCCCAGCGGTGTGCGGACAGCGATTTGCGCCGGGCCGGGCTGCAGGTTGAACGGCAACTGGGCGTTGATCTGCAACGGCGAGACATAGAGCAGCGGGATGGCCGCGCCGTTGATCAGCACCGCCGTGCCGGCAAGCTGATCGGGCAGGGGCAGGGAAGCGGCCGCGCGGGTCTCGAGCGCCAGGTTGGTCCCAAAGATCGAAACCAGCGCGCCGGGGGCCAATTGGGGCGCGAAACTGCCGGCATTCACCGCCGCCAGCAGGGCCGGGGCGGCGCCCGCCGCGATCACGCGGTAATCGCCCTCGCGCCGGAACGCGACGCCGGCCCCGTTCAGCGTGACGCGTTCCGCGCGCGGCGCCAGGACACGCAACTCACCCGCCAGCGTCCCGGTGATTTCCAGCGCCACGCTGGTTCCGTCGGTGGAGAAGTCGGCCTGCACGGGAACAGGCAAGGTCAGCCGCAGCAGTGTCTCGCCGGAATCCTGCAAAACCGTATCGCCGGACAGCCCCAGGCGGAGGGGCGCGCTGCCGGCGCCGCGCCGCACATAGCGCAGCACGCCGGCGCTGTCGAACGACACGCGGTCCAGGAACCCGGCGCCGGCAATCTCCCACTGTTCCGCGGCCAGCGCGCGGAAGGCAGTCACGCGCGGCCGTTCGCCGTACGGTTCCAGCAGGGACACAAACTGCGTTTCAGCCGCGCGGCGGCGCGCCATGGCGAAGGGCACGGGCGTCAACAGGTTTGGGCCCAGGGCGTTGCCCACCACCACGGTGGTTTCCGGCGTGCCCAGCATCCACAGCCGCAGTGCCCGCAGCGTCCGCTCGAAGTCCGCGACCGTCCGCTTGCCCGCGGCGTACTCCAGCACGATGTCGTCCACGAAGAGGTCGCCGCGTAGGGGCCCGCCGGAGGCATACGTGACCTCCACTCCGACGGTCTTCACGGGCGGATCGAAGATGCCGTTGTCGTTGCCCAGGTAATGGCTCCAGCGCGCCGGGTCGCTGACGGTGATCAGGCGCCATCCCGTCCAGTTGATGGGCCCGACGGTGGCGACGAAGCGCTCGTCGGTCGAGTCGTAAAGGCGCAGAGCGAGTTTATGGCCCGAGCCGTCGCCGTAGATCATGAGGGAAAGGGCGCGCGGCGCCTCGGCCGGCTGCCCGCCCAGCGTGGGCGTGGAGAACACGATGTAGCCCTGCGCGGCGCTGAAATCGTAGTGCGTGCGGCCGGAAAACAGTCCTGAAGCGGCCTGGTCGCGCGTGTAGTCAAACGTGGCCTTGACGTCCGACGGACTGGTGTAGACGCTGCCATAGGTGCCCGTCAGCGACGGGTTGGCATCGAAGCTCGCCTGCCAGGCGTCGGCGGTGGTCGCCGCCTTGGATTCGCTCAGATGCTGATAGCCGTTCGTGGTTGGGAACGCGGAGTAGGACGCCAGCGGCAGATCGGTCGAAGCGTTTCCGGAATTGTGATAGACCCAGTCGAAACGGTGCTGGGCGCCATCCAGGGCGCGTGCCGAGAACACGTCGAGCGCGTACTCGGGCGTCAGGAGCATGGCGCGTTCCAGCGCCGCCTGCTTGTAGGCGGAGCCGGCGCCAGCCCGCACTCCGCTGATGCCGGACAGGGCGGCAAAGGCGCGCAACTGGCCGGTGGCTTCCGCCTGCGTGGCCTGGTCCACCACGATGGTGTTGTGAGCCACCGTCATTTTGTCCCAGGTATTGTGGGTGGGAGCGGCGTAGGATTGCGTGCCCGGATCGGTGGCCAGCATGCCGCCGCGCGCGTAATGGACGAAGCCCAGCTTGTCGTAGTGCCCGTGGCCACCGCCGTGCGGGCCGAACTTCAGGGCCAGGTAGCTCGCTCCCGCGCGCGGGTCGTCGGCCGCCGGCGTGGCGCGGAGAACGCCGTTGCCGGAGTCGGGGAACACGGCGCTGGTCAGCGCCGGCGCCGCGGTTTCCGGCAGCGTGTCCAGGCCCCAGAACAGCGCCTCGCGGCCCCGGCTCCGCTGGCCCAGCACGGTGGCGAACAGCGGGTCGCCGTAACGCGCGTAGGCCATCTCGTAGAGCCGGTCGTTGCTCACGATGCTGGTGTTGCCGCTGTCATTGAACGGAGGCAGCGTCTGGTCGGGCAGCGCGAAACGCAGCGGGGCCTCGAACATCAGCCGCAGGCTGCGCTCGGCGTACAGGTCGATACCGGCCCGGGCGGCCATCTCGGCCAACTGGCAATGCGCATCGAGCGCGTAGAAGTGATACCCCCAAGCGCCCTCGTACCAGAAGCCGTCGCCGAACACGCTTTGCTTCATCTGGAAGCGGAAGCCGCTCTTGCCGTCGATGGCGGCGCTGCTCAACGAGGTGTCCTCCAGCGTGAAGCCGACCGCGCCGATGGCCGCGTTGTGCCAGGACTGCCAGTTGCTGGCGCCGGCGTCGTTGCGGCGGACTACGGTGACCGCCGCGCGCAGCAGGTCCTGTTCGATGTGCGCGCGCCCGCCGGCGTCCAGCACTCCGCTGTCGGCCACCAGGTCGTAGGCCCAGGCCATGGGGATGAGCCAGATGGACTCGTCCAGCGTCTGGGCCGTCACGCGCCCGCCGCTGGTGGCGTTGGCGCGGTTGTTGGTGTCCTTGATGGGATAGCTGGAATAGACGTCGGCGTAGGCCAGCAGCAGGCGCGCCGCCTCGCGGGCGAAAGCCAGGTTGCCGGTGAAGCGATAGGCGAGTCCGTTGTCGCGCGCCGCCGCGGCGTTGTCGCTGTGCCGCCGCGTGTAGATCACCTGGTCGTAGGGCCAGCCCGTATAGTTCTTGCCATCGACCGGGCAAAGGTTCTGGTTGGGCGCGCGGTACTGCAGGGAAACGCCGTGCGTGGGGCAGACGTACCACAGCGTCCACTGGCCGCCTTCGGGCGGCAGTTGCCACTCCTTCAGGCCGTACTTGGTGGCGTAGGACGCCGGCCAGCCCTCGGCGCCCTGGATGATGCCGGTGCGCACGCCAGCGGCCCACGGCAGCGCCTGTGCCGCCCGCTCGATGCGCGCGAAATCCTCGGCGGTGAGCAACATCCGGGGCGCCGGCCGCGCCTCCGCCGTCAGGCAGGCCAGTATCAGAATCAGGGGTATCCGCCGCATGTGCGCCTGCAAATCCTGGCTCGTTTCTCGCGGAGTTTCAAGGGCCGAATTGAGTTCACCACCAAGGCACCAAGCCTGGTGTCTTTGTGTCTTCGTGGTTAAGAAGAACCGATGAGGCGGCGGTAAATCTCCGGATCGTCGACGTCGGCCAGAATGCCGGCATCATCCACCGGCACCTCGCGGACCGGGTGGCGGTGAACGACCGCCCGCGCCCCCTGGTCCAGCGGCGCGGCCAGCAGTTCATCAAACAGCCGGGACGAGAAGATTACCGGATGGCCGCGCCGGCCGCCATGTGTGGGCGCCGCCACCGCCGGCTCTTCCGCGGCGAACACCCGCAGCAGCGCGACGATGGTCTCCTCGGCCACGCAGGGATGATCGACGGGCGCCAGCAGCAGGCCGGCCACCTCATGAACAGTGCCGCGACCGTGTTGGAGGGTGCGGATCGCCGTTTGCAAGGAGGAGAGCTGCCCCAGGCGGTAATCGCTGTTCACCCGCACCCGCGTCCCGGCCGGCAGCTTCACGGCGCCGGAAATCCGCTCCGCGTCGTGGCCCAGCACCACAATTAGCGGCCAGACCCGCGGCGCCAGCAGCCCGGCCAGGCGTTCCAGGAAAGTGGAGCCCTGATAGGGAAGCAGCGCCTTGGGGAATCCCATGCGCGAGGATTCACCAGCCGCCAGGATGACGCCGGGAATCTGAGGAACAGGGAGGTTCAAAGTTTAAACTTCGACTTCAAGTTTAAGCGCCTACTTCGCGGAAAAGATTGACTTAGTGATGGTTTTCCTGACATCCGCGCCGCGGCGGATGGCCACCATCTCCGCGACCACGCTGACGGCGATCTCTTCCGGCGTAATGGCGCCGATTTCCAGGCCCATCGGCGAGTGCACGCGCTCGAGTTGCTCGCGCGGCAATCCTTCCTTTTCCAGCTCCTGCAGGATCTCGATGGCCTTGCGCTTGCTGCCGATCATGCCGACGTAGCGCGCCGGCGTGGTGACGGCCCAGCGCAGCACCCGCATGTCGTCCTTATGGCCGCGCGTGCAGATGATGATGTACGAGCTGCCGTTCACCGGCAGCCGGGGAAAAACTTCTTCGAATTCCTCGGCATACACCTGGTCGGCCTCGGGGAACCGCTCGCGGTTGGCGAACTGCTCGCGATTGTCCACTACCACCGTGGCGAACCCGGCCACCGAGGCCACCTTCGACAGGGCCAGCGAGACGTGGCCGCCGCCGAACAGGTAGGCCACCTGGAGGGGCAGAACCGGTTCCACCAGCACGTCCAATTGTCCTCCACAGATCAACCCGTTATCGTCGAGGGCATCGCCGGCCAGGTTGAAAGTGAGCTTGCGCGGCTTCTCGGTTTCCAGCACCTGCCGGGCGGCGTTCCAGACCTCGGCCTCCACGCAGCCCCCGCCGACGGTCCCCAGCATGCTGCCGTCTTCGCGCACCAGCAGCTTGGCGCCTTCATAGGCGGGAATGGACCCGCGGGCGGCGACAATGGTGGCCAGCGCCGCCTTTTGGCCGCTGCGGCGCAGCCGCACCAACTCCTCGTACACGTCCATCCTGCGTCCAGTGTAGCATGCGGCGCCACAGCGTCGGGAAAGTCGCCGCGTCGGCGGACCGCTCGGGTTTACAATGATGTTGGGGCGCGAGGAGATTCAATGAAAGCTGTTCAGTTCCACGAGCACGGTGGTCCCGAGGTTCTGCGCTACGAGGAAGTGCCGGAGCCGGCCATCAACGCCGCCGAGGTGCTGGTGCGCGTGCGCGCCTGCGCCATGAACCACCTGGACCTGTGGCTGCGCAAGGGCTATCCCGGCCGGCAGATCCCGCTGCCGCGGATTGTGGGCAGCGACATTGCCGGCGAGGTGGTGAAGACCGGGGAGCTGGTGACGAAAGTGAAAGCGGGCGACCGCGTGCTGGTGGCGCCCGGCCACAGTTGCGGCCTCTGCCAGCAATGCCTGGAAGGACGCGACAGCCTCTGCCGGCAGTTCTCGGTTTTTGGGGTCGTGCGCAACGGCGGGTACGCGGAACTGGTCTCGATTCCGGAGGTCAACGCCATCCCCATTCCCGCCGATTTTTCCTTCGACGAAGCGGCCGCCGTCCCGCTGGTTTTTCTCACCGCCTGGCACATGCTGGCGGCGCGCGCCGAATTGCGGGCCGGCGAGGAGGTGCTGGTGCTGGGGGCGGGCAGCGGCGTGGGCAGCGCCGCCATTCAGATTGCCGGGCTGCTGGGCGCCCGCGTCATCGCCACCGCCGGCAGCGACGACAAGCTGGCCAAGGCCCGCGAATTGGGCGCCGACCAGCTCATCAACCACTCCACCCAGGACATCCACCAGGAGGTGAAGCGGCTGACCAATAAGCGCGGCGTCGATGTGGTGTTCGAGCACGTCGGGGAGGCCACCTGGGAGAAGAGCATGATGAGCCTGGCGCCGGGCGGCCGGCTGATCACCTGCGGCGCCACCACCGGCCCCGATGTGCGCATCGACATCCGCTACCTGTTCGGCCGCCAGCTTTCCGTGCTGGGCTCGTTCATGGGCAGCAAGGCGGAGCTGCTCGAAGTGCTCAAGTTCATCTTCCAACGGCGGCTGAGGCCGGTGATCGATACCGCCTTCCCCCTGGCCGAGGCGCGCGCCGCCCACCAGCGCATGGAGCGCCGCGAGCAGTTCGGAAAAATCATCCTCCACCCCTAAAGAGCCAAGAATTATGAATTCATAATTCATAGCTCTTCACTCTTAACTATAATTGAGGTATGAGCCCCACCGAGGGAAACGGCTGGGAAGGGATTGTCACCACCACGCTGGACAAGGCCGTCAATTGGGCCCGCAAGTCGTCGCTGTGGCCGATGACGTTCGGGCTGGCCTGCTGCGCCATCGAGATGATGTCGATGAGCGCGGCCCGCTTCGATATTGCCCGCTTCGGCGCGGAAGTGTTTCGTGGCTCGCCGCGCCAGTCCGACCTGATGATCATTGCCGGCCGCGTGTCGCAGAAAATGGCGCCGGTGATCAGGCAACTGTACGACCAGATGCCGGAACCGAAATGGGTGATCTCGATGGGGGCCTGCGCCACCTCCGGCGGCGTGTTCAACAATTACGCCATCGTGCAGGGCGTCAACCAGGTGATCCCAGTCGATGTGTATGTTCCCGGCTGCCCGCCGCGCCCCGAGCAGTTGATCTACGCCATCATCATGCTTCAGAAGAAGATCGATTCCGAGCGCGGCTCCTTTAAGAAATCCCTGAATCTGTGATTGAGTGTACCGCCGTCGTCCCCCTGGGTCGCCGCGGCGACCTGAACTGGGCGCCCAGCTTCAGGCCTTGCGGGCGAGACGCCGGGGGTGCGACGCTTCTCAGCGGTATTCCCCGGACCAGAGGGCGTCGAGGAAATGTGGCAGAGGGAGGATGGAGATGCCCTCCATCCGGCGGGGGCGGGGCTCGAAGCAGACGCAGAACAGGCGTTTCAGCACGCGCTCCTCGGCCAGCGCCCGCAGCGCTTTCAGGTCGTTCGGCCCGATGTTCGCCTTGGCTTTCAGCTCCACCGCGGTGTGATCCCCCAGAATGAAATCGATCTCGAAGCCCGAAGTCGAGCGCCAATAGGCGAGTGGCTCGCCGGATTCGTAATCCCGATAGCAGATCAGTTCATGCATCAGGAAGGTTTCGAGCGCCTCGCCGTATTCCGGGGTCCCGGGGCGGAACTCGCGGCCCTGAAGCGCGGCCACCACCCCCACGTCGAAGAAGTAGTACTTGGAGGAGGCGAGCGGTTTCCGCTTCTTCGACTTCCCCCAGGCAGGCAACTCGTAAATGAGCAGCGTGTCCTTCAGAATCTCGAAATACTCGTAGACGGTGGTGCGCGGCACCTGGGCGTCGTTGGCCACGTTGGTGAAGTTCACGATCGTGCCGTTGGAGAGGGCCGCGACGCGCAGAAAGCGGCTGAAAGCCGGAGCGTTGCGGGTGGCGCCTTCGGCGATCACCTCCTCCCGCAGGTAGGTCCCCGCATAGGCCTCCAGATCCTGGCGCGGGTCCTCGGAGAAATAGATGGGCGGCAGCAACCCTCGAGCCAGGGCCCTCTCCAGGTTGAAAAGGGGCCCGAGTTCCTTGCGGTTGAAGGGATGCAGGTATTTGGTGCGGGCCCGTCCGCCCAGCAGGTTGACTCCGCCGCTGCGCAGCTTCCGCGCACTCGACCCTGTCAGCAAAAAGCGAATCCCGCGCTCCTCGATCAGACGGTGGACCTCGTTCAGCAAGTCCGGCAAACGCTGGATCTCGTCAATGACCACCACCCGGTCCTTGGCGCTCACCTCCTCGGCCAGCCGGCCGGGGTTCCGGCTGAGCGCCAGATAGACGGAGGAATCCAGCAGGTCATAGACCCGCGCGTCCTGGAGAGAGTGGCGAATCGCGAACGTCTTGCCAGTCTGGCGCGGCCCAAGTAGGAAGTGGGACTTCTTGGCCAGCAGGGCGCGGAGGTCCAGGATGCGCGGAACCACGGGCGATGGCGGCGGAGGTGTCGGGTTCATCGTCATTTATCATGATAAATGACGACGCGGTTGTCAAGCGGCCCGGTTCTGGGCTCAGCCCCGCGGGAAGGGAAGAGTGCCCACTTCCAGCGGAATGCCTTCGGCGCTGACCTGCTTGCCCGGCTGGGCAAACTCGTGGCGGAGATAGCCCAGAGCGATGTACCTCTTCGATCCGGGTGAAAAGGCGGCGCTGGTCAGGTGCCCGGCCTCGCGGTCCTGGGCGAGCAGTTTCATTCCGGCGCGAATCACCTGGTCCGGGGGGGCCGTGAAGCCGACCAGTTGGCGATTGAGGTGGCCGCGGGAACGCACGCGCTCGACGATTTCCTGCCCGGGATAGCAGCCCTTGGTAAAGCTGAGGGCGCGAAACTGGCCGGTCTCCTGGGGTATGGTGCGCTGCTCGATATCGACGCCAAAGCGGGGCTTGCCGGCTTCGATGCGGGCGGTCTCCAGGGCCGCCCAGCCCACCGGCCCGCCACCCAGCCGGCCCGCCGCTTCGGCCAGCTTCTCCCATAGCCCCGGCAGCCGCTCCTGAGGGGCGATCACCCAGAACCCCGCTTCGCTCACCGCGTTTCGCGCCACGATGAAATCCGGGTCCCCTTCCGGGCTGATATGGGCCAGCGATTTCATGTGCGGCGGCTCGAAGCCCAGCGCCGGGCAGATCACCTCGCGGCTGAGCGGGCCTTCGACGCCGATCGTTCCCAAGCGGCCGGTCAGCTCCTCGAACTTCACATCGGCGGCCACCACGAAGCGCTCCAAGGTCCGCCGGATCTCGGCCGCTTCCTGGGGCTCGCAGTCCAGCAGCACACGCGCCGGCTGCACCAGCAGGTTCATGTCGGCCAGGATGTGCCCCTGCGGGTTGAGCAGGAAACAGTAGTTGCCCTGGCCCGGCTGAAGCGACTTCACCTCGTTGCTCAGCATGCGGTGCAGGAACAGCACGCGGTCGCCGCCGGTGACCGCCAGTTTGGCGCGCGGCGACAGATCGGCGATACCCGCCGCCCGGCGCAGCGCCCAGTACTCGGCCTCCACGTTGCCGAAGCTTTCGGGAACGTCCCAACCGGCGATCTCCCGGAATTGCGCGCCGGAGTTGGACAGGATGGGGTGCAGCGCCGTCTGCATGGCGTGTGTTCTTGTCCCCCAGGATCAATATACCGTAAGGAGGCTGGAGTCCGGAAACTGTCCGGGGGTGTGCGACAAAAATGTGACTGGAAATATCGTTCTCCTGTCCTTCACCTGAATCTTAACGTAGCAGATACGCACAGACTGGCCCGAGAGCCCTCGAAGCGGGCCGGCATGAGCCCGCGAAGCGGGCGACAGTTTGGTAGCCCACGGCGTCAGCCGTGGGAAAGGTTCGCGGCAGGCGGAACAAGCCCGCGAAGCGGGCGACAGAAATCTGGCGGCGTTTTCTGCCGCCCGCTTCGCGGGCTTGTTCTCCCCTCTTTTGCTTCCCACAGCTTGCGCTGTGGGCTACCAAACTGTCGCCCGCTTCGCGGGCTCAAGCGGCGACGATTCCATTAACATTCTCACATCTATGTCGCGCACCCACTGTCCGGCCCACAGCCCACAGCCCACAGCCTAAAGACGCCGTATAATGCGGGAGAAGGAGGAGAGGGCCATGCCTACGTATTTGCTGTTGATGAACGCCACGCCTGAGGGGATGCACAAGATTTCCCAGGTCAACCCCCGTACGGAAGTGACAAGTGACGAGTGACAAGTGACAAGTGACGAGGGCCTCCAGCTCTTTTCACTCATCACTCATCACTTGTCACTCATCACTGCTCTTCTATGATTCACGAAATCCTGCCCGTGGGCTGGTTGCAGTGCAACTGTTCCGTTTTCGGCGATCACGAAGGCGGAGAAGCGATCGTCATCGATCCCGGCGATGAAGTGGAGCTCATCCTGGAGGTGCTGGAGCGGCGCCATCTGCGATTGAAGCTGATCGCCGTGACCCACGCCCACATCGATCACATTGGAGGCGCCCGGAAACTGAAGGAGGCCACCGGGGCGCCCGTCTACATGCACCAGGCCGACCTCGGACTATATCGGGCCTTGCCCCAGCAGGCGGAAATGATCGGGCTGCCCGCGCCGCCGCCGGTGACCACGATCGATGCGCCCTTGAACGACGGCGACCGAGTGCAGGTCGGGCCTGTCTCCGGCACGGTCCTGCACACGCCCGGCCACACGCAGGGGAGTGTGTGCCTTTACTTCCCCGACGCCGGCGGGGAAAAGAAGCTGTTCGCCGGCGACACGCTCTTCCAGGGCAGCATCGGGCGGACGGACTTGCCGGGCGGCGACACGGCGCAGATATTCCGCTCCCTGCGCGACAAGTTGCTCACCCTCGATGATGATACGGTGGTGATTCCGGGTCACGGGCCGCTCACGGCGATCGGGCGGGAGCGCGAAGAGAACCCCTTCCTGCAAGAGTTATGAGTTATGAATTATGAGTTATGAATTCCTAACTCCTAACTCATAACTTCCTTCCTACTGGAAGTTGACCGAGCCGTCTTCCTGAACCAGGTACTCGATCTGGATGCTGATGCGTGCGGAGTCCAGCACGCGGTCCAGTGTGCGCGTGTCGCGGGCGCCCTGGAAGGGATCCTCATCGATGACGCGGCCGTCGCGACGGCGGTTGTCGTTGCGCTTGCGCTCGTCGGCGAGCAGGCGCGGGTTGACGCTGGAGACAATGCGCGCGATGCGGACCAGGGCATAGCGGTTGCGCGCCTTGACGGCGTAAGTGCGGCCCGACTCGAGTATGCCCTGCGGGAGGTAGCCGGCGCCGGGCGCCGCGGCAACCGATGCCAACGGCTGCACGCCCAGATCGATCAGGCCGCCGTCGTTGGCGAAGGCCTGGAGGACGATGCGTCCGTTCTCGTTGATGAAGGCGGAGAACTCGATGTCCGCGCTGCCGCCGCAGGAAGTCTGCGAGCCGGTCAGCAGCCGGAGCCCGGAGCAGCCCTCGTTGCGCACGTCCACGGTGAAGCGCTCGCGGCGCAGCGAGGAGAGGCCGCCCCGCCGCTCGACTGCGAAGTTGCGCAGGCGCAGCGTCACGGCCGGCGGATTGTCTTCCGGCCGGCCCGAATCGGGCTGGCCGGCGGTCCGCAAGGTGAAGCGGAGATCGCCGGCCGCGGCGGCTTCCGCCTTCCACGCCAGCTCCACCGTAGCGCTCCGCCCGGCGGAGATGTCGAGGTGCTGGCTGGCGATCACCCGGTCCCGGGCCAGCAGCGCGAGCTCCGCATCGCGGGCGTCACCCCGGCCGCCGTTCCGCACCCGCACCCGGAATTTCACCGTGTCGCCCTCGCGCGGGAAGGACGGCGTGTAAGTGAGCTCGTCGGCGGGAATATCCAGCTCCACTTTGGCCGAGCGCGACATGG
>Ga0315284_10001631_pt1 | contig 32055 bp, 20 predicted proteins | sample YL17G09_16_MG_FD_203696 | JGI IMG/M metagenome (GOLD analysis project Ga0315284, IMG submission 203696) | Sediment microbial communities from Yellowstone Lake, YNP, Wyoming, USA - YL17G09_16 | ecosystem: Environmental > Aquatic > Freshwater > Lake > Sediment | place: USA: Wyoming | collected... | reverse complement strand
CTCTTTCTCGTACTGAAGCGCGGAGGTATTTCTCAGGGATGAACTTCTCCTCGCTCGGGATCCCTATCAACCCGAGCTCTTCGAGTACTTCCCAGAACGTATCTCCCATGCCGTGTTCAAAGCGGATGAAGGTCGAGATGTTCTTCGACCTCTTGTCCGTCGCTGTCCCGTAGGGCTCTCCTACGGCGTTTAGTTCCTTCGCGAGGATTGCATGGAACTCAGCGCTCCCCTTGTCGATCTGGATGCGCCGAGCACCCCTGTAGACCGCGGAGTGCCCGTCGCCCAGGTACGCGCCTATCAACAAGGGGGAGTAAACGCCTTCCGCATCAGGATACTCGAGGGGCTCGGTTCGCGGGATGGCGTGCTGGGCCCCCGCTGCCGAACGCAGGGTTTCGCAAATGAGCCCCATCGAGCGTACTTGCCCCGGGAGTCCCTTCCTTCGATCTCCGGGGGTTTGAGTGAACCACAAGTGTTCGTTGCAGCACCTGGTCGATGTTCCGTCCTCCATGGTTACGCGGTAGACGGGGAGCACCCCTTGCGGAAAGACGCCGACGACGCGCGTAGGCTTCCCGTCCGAGCCGAAGACTTCGTCTCCTACCTGAAGATCTCCGAGGGCCCTCCACCCTCGTGTGGTTGGTATGGGCGTCGAGCGCGGCTGGGCCTTCCCCTTGCCGCACGCGAGCTGAAGGATCCCCCCGCGCGACGGGAGCAACGCCTCCATCGCGTGACGCTGCACGTCGTCCCCCGTGGGCGTCAGAACGCCTTGGAGGTTCGGCAGATGGTCGAGGCGAATCTTGCTCTCGATCTGCACGCGCTGGTAGGCGATGGGTCGGCAGTCCACGATCGGAAAGGTGAAGTCGCTCGACGTCGTGTCCCAGAACTCCCGGGGCACGATGAGGTGAGACGGCGTCTCCTTCCAGAGCACGAGCACGTTCGGCTTCCCCTTCTCGGAGAAGTCGAACGTCAGCGCGTTCTTCACCCCCTCTACGTTCGCGAAGCTCTTCGGGAGCCAAAAGTTCGTGTCGATGTACCCTTTCGCGGGGTCGCGTCGGATGACTTTCATTCTTCTCCTCGGCGGCTAAAAGAAGCAGCGGGAGGTAGATTCCCCCCGCTGCTCCACTACTTCTTACTTCGGCGGAAGCCTGAACGGATTCGCGTCGAAGAAGTTCGCGATGGTATGGCCGAAGGCCTTACCCATGGACCGCAGCGCCTCGCGACCGAGGAGCGCCCAGAAAGAGCCCTCGACAGGGCGCTGCTCGGGAACCGTCAGATACCCCGGCACCTGGTAATTCAACTGGTACGTGTGCGCGGGGTGTTGGTACTGCGCCGGCGCCTGCATCATCTGCGGGACCGGTTGCTGTTGATACGGGTAGACGTACTGCGGAGGAGGCTGGGGCGCCATAGCTGCCCGTTGAGCCGCCGCAATCGCCGCCGCGTGTGCCTGTGCTGCTTGCTGCTGCTGCGCGTACTCCCTGAACGTCGAGGCGGAATGTTGTACCACCGGGGGTGCCGGTGGGGCCTGGCGAACAAGCTGCGAGGAAGGAATCAACCTTTTTGCGTTCACCTGAGAGCCGCACGACTGGTAGTAGTCACATACTTCTAGTACGTGCGAGCCATCTTTGCCGGTGAACTTCGGGTCGGGTCCTCCCGCGCACTCAGGCGCTGTTCCACTCCATTCCTTTCCGTAACAGGGGGGTACTTCATCCTTCCGCTGGGGCGTAAAAGTAGCCACGTTCATGGTAACCTCCGGAGGTAGTTCGTCTTTCCTCCAATTCCCTTATCTCCCAGGGCTGCCCTATTATTGCCGCTACAACTCCGACCCTCTATTGTCGGTAGAAGGAGCATCGGTATGCGCACGAGTGGTCTTGTTTTGGACATCTACGATGACTTCCAGGGGCAGACCCTCCGCAGTCTCTACCCGTCCTTCTCGGACATTCCGGAGCAGGTAAAAACGGCCCGCGCGCTCGGCTCGGAAGATCGAGCCGCCCTGCCCGATGACGTCTTCGCGCTCGTGCTCGAGAACGATGGGCAGAAGATCCGCAAGTACGCGTGCGTCGACGAGGGGAACACAACCCTCTCCGTACAGTTCTTCTTGAAGAACGCGCACAAGCTCCCGGTCGAGGCCCGCATTCGAGGCGCCGAGAACCTCAAGGTGGCCTGCGCCTGGTACAACATCGCCCCGCCGCCCGAGCTCGAGAAGATCGCGCTGGGCGCCGCTCCGATCCTTGCGGGCATCGCGTCCATCCCGATCCTCGCGGGCACCGCGCACGAGATGGCCGGTCGCCATGCTGCCGTCGGCGCGCTCGGCGGACGTGACGGGACGATCATCACCCCGCAGCAACGGGACTCCTACCGCGCGGAGATGATGAAGGGCGCGGAGATCAACGCGAGTGTCGACAACCCTATCTCTGCCCCCAGCAAGGGCCCCGTGGTCTCGCAGACCGTCGTGAAGAAGACGGCGGACATCGGCCACTTGGTGAAGGACCGTCGTAGTCAGGGAGAGGATTTCGGCCCCGAAGAGTCGAATCGCTACGACGGTTACACGAAGGGCGAGAACATCCCCGCGCTGAAACAGATGCGCGCGATGCACCCGCACGTCGACGTCACGAACAAGGAGCCGCCCAAGGTTGTCGTCGAGAAGAAGGCGAGCATCTTCGCGCTCCCGGGGCGGTACCCCCTCGACAACTACGCGCAGGTGAAAGAAGCGAGCGCATACTTCGACCAGTACTCACGAATGTTCGCTCCCGAGGAACGGCGCGAGTACTGCGTGCAGATGGTGAAGCGCGCCAGCGCGCTCGGGATCCCCGTCAGTGAGGTCGCACGCAAGTACGCCGCGGAGGACTACGCTCCGGAGGAGGAGATCAAGGTCGGCCACGCGCTCCGCCGAGAGGCCCTCGGGGGGAACAAGGACGCCATCGCGCTCCTCGACAACATCTACGAGAAGCGCGCGTCGTTCGACGCGAGCACGTTCTGTTCGGTCCTCGAAGAGTTCGACAAGGTCGTCCACCTCGACTTCGCGTACAACAGGGGCGTGCCCGATCCGTACTACTCCACGTTCGGTGAGAAGACCGCCGAGACCACGTGGAGCGAAATCCTCGGCAACGACCTGGTGACGGAGGAAGATCTCCGACGTCTCTCGAAGATCGGCGTGCGCGCGCTCAAGAGCACGTTCAGCGAGGACTTCGCGCAGGAGTTCCGCAAGGATCCCGTCGGGATCTTCAAGAGCCTCCCGCGTGACCAGAAGAAGCTCATCATGCGCATGGCGGTGGATAACTCTGGCCCCGGCATCGAGCTGACGGCATAGACGTCTGATGAATGGGCCGGACTACGAGCAGGCGTTCCTTGACGCAGTCACCAGGGTCTTCCGTCATCCCGATGACGACCCTACGACAGTAGCGGAGAACGACAAGATCGAGCACCAGGTGAGTACTACTCACTTTGCTGACGTCGGACGAGTTACGCTCAAGAACATCTGGCAGCACCCGGACACGCACCCGATCACGCTCGATCTTCTTCTTCTACGGAAGTTCGGGCCCGAGTGGATGCTCTGGTCCCCCGAGACGTTCGAGCTCGCAATCCCCCACGAGTTCGGCGTCCCGGCGAGCGACTTGAACCTCCAGAAGCTGCACGCCTGCCTCGCCCTACATGCGACCGAGGGCTTCTGGGAACGGTGGGAGGTGTTCACCCCTTGCGCCATGGCGTTCAACGGGGAGTTCCCCGACTTCATCACGCTGCAGGTGCCGACCGTCGCGCAGTGCATGGTTGCCGCCGACGTCGCCATGCGCATCCGAAACGACGTCTCGTGGTCAGACGAGATGAAGAAGTTCCTCGGTGTGGTCCATCTCCACGACGGTATCCTCGTCCCTGAACCTCCCCTTCAGTTCGTCCACGTCGAGCATGACGCTGACGTCGACATCGCCTCGATACGCACCCGCTTCCCGCAAGTGCGCACGTTGCAGGTGGCGCCAGCGAAGGACACCGCCGAGGACGAACAGCTCCGTCGCATGCTCGCCGCTCACCAGTTCCTCGAGGAGAGCCGCGAACGGCTCCGCTACCAGCTGAGGCTCATCTCCCATGCTTGATCTCGAGCGCGCGCTACACGCCTTCCACGACGAGCTCCTGAAGACCTCGGCCGTCCCCTGGCAGCAATTAGGGCATTCCATCGGTGCTCTTGGCGGTGCCGGAGCAGCAATCGGGGCCGGGGTGAACGGCCTGCGTGAAGGGTACAACGCCTACCAAGACGCCCGCGATCAAGGTTCCGGCGAGTTGATGGCGGGCGTCCACGGACTCTTTGGTGGCGCCTCCGGCGCGATCCGCGGCGGCATCGTCGGGGGCCTTGCTGGCGGCGCCGCGGGCGCTGCCGGAACTCACTTCGCGGGGGGTGCGACGAAGAGCATCGCCGACAAGATCCTCGCGAATCCGGTCAGTGGATTCGCCGGGCGCTTCGGACAGCGGCAGGTCCACGGACTCACCGGGTGGGCTCCTGAGGGTGGGGCAGCCTCCATCGGCGTGAGGGGTCCCGAGGGGATGACGAGCCTCCCCGACATCGCGCGCTCTCTTCGCTCCGATCCCGGAGGTACGTTCCGAAAAGGCTTCACCCATCAGTGGCAGAATAGCGACGCGCTCGGCAAGGCCATGATGGGGCTCTCTGGCGCCGGTCTCGCCTACTCTGCCCTCGGTCCCGAGGACCCTCAAAGGGGGCGCGCCGAGCGCATCGGTGGAGACGCCGCGGGGCTCGCAGCCGGTGTTCTCACCGGAGGCCTCTCGACCATCCCGCAGATGGCGTCGTCGGCGCTCGCCACGCAGGCCGGTGCCCGTGCGGGGCGCATGATCGACCGCTTCCGGAGGCCCGCGGGTCCGCGGCATCCCGAGTACAACATGCACCTGCGTGACCAAGAGACGAACGGGATGACCCAGCCCGTCGAGCGCAACATGAGCCCGGCGGCCGCCGGACAAGTTCCAGAGGTGACCTGATGAGCTTCATCGGTGGAGGAATCGGACCGGGCGCAGGTCCGGCGAGCGGTCTCCGCTTCGCGAGCACGCGCGGCCGCATCCAGGGCAACAACATCCAGGGCGTCAACTACCCGAGCCCGTTCTTTGACGTCGCGCACACGTACCTGCCGACGACCGTCAAGCAGCTCTTCAAGTGGTGCCGCTACTACTTCCTCACGAACCCGATCATCAACGCGACGGTCTTCAAGCTCTCCGAGTACCCCGTCACGGACATCATCATCGACCACGAGTCACCGTCGGTGGTGAAGCTCTGGACGGAGTACTTGAACGACCAGCTCCGCTTCAACGCGTTCCGCGTGGAGAGCGGGCTCGACTACCACTGCCTCTCGGGAGAAACGCGCGTTGTCACACGCGGGGGTGTGGTGCCCATTCGAGACCTGACGGGTCGAACAGTCGATGTCCTCTCTGATGGTGGTGTTTACCGTACCGCCAGCTTCCATTTTTATGGGAAGCAGCGTCTCTGGGAGGTTCACACGGAAGATGGGGTGCTCTTCGCTACCGACGAGCATCGTTGGCCGACGTGGGACGCAAAGGAAAAGAAGATCGTTTGGAAGGTCACCAAGAGCTTGAAGGGGAAGACCATCCCCCGCGTAGTGGCACAGCGACCCGAGAAGAACGAGGAGTTCTGGGAGGGTGTCCGTCACGGGATCGTGTTCGGCGACGGGACCACGTCGAATGAGGGACGGCAGGCCCATCTGATTCTCTACACGCAGGAAAAGCGGAAGCTCGCGAAGTACTTCGAGGGGCACTCCTCCGCAATCACGCCGCATCACGAGGAGAAGTACCTCGGTGTGTACGGCTTGGATCCCTGCTTCAAGTCACCTCCGAAGGGCGATGCCTCAGCGAGCTACTGGTACGGGTTCACCTGCGGCCTTCTTTCGACGGATGGCCACGTTTCCAAGCGCGACGGTTGCGTCACACTGAACCAGAAGACCTCGGACGTTCTTGTCGAAATTTCCCAACGTCTTCCTTGGTTCGGGATGCTCGGTGGGAAGGTTCGTGAGTACTGGCAGTGGAGCAATTTCACGAAGCAGGAAGAGCCCGTCAATGTTCTGAACCTGAAGAAGCAGTACCTGCTCCCTGAAGATTTCATTCGTCCGGACCAGCGAGCTCTTTTCGAGGAGAAGTTCGAGAAGACCTCCTACGGTAAGTTCATTGAGGTCAAGAAGGTGGTCCCGACCGACCGTGTCGAAGATGTCTTCTGCTGCATTGAACCGGAAACACACTCGTTCGTCATCGAGCACGGTGTGCTCACTGGGAATTGCTACGGCAACAGCGCGGTCAGCCTCGGCTTCCCCTTCAAGAAGTACCTCCAGTGCCGGGCGTGCGACTTCAAGGACATGGCCTCGAAGATCCGGCCGTACTGGGCGTTCACGAACAACGAGTTCCGTCTGACGTGCCCGAAGTGCCATCAGACCGCGGACGCTGTGGCGACGGACGTCTACTTCAAGAACGCGAGCGGCATCAAGACGATCCGCTGGAACCCCGAAGACATCGAGATCAACTACAACGACATCACAGGGGAGTACTCGTACTACTACACAATTCCCGCGATCGTTCGGAACGACGTCGCGCTCGGCCGGAAGGACACCGTCGAGCAGCTCCCCCAGATCTTCATGCAGGCGATCAAGGAGGGGAAAGGGATTGTCTTCTCGAAGGACAACTTCTTCCACCTCCGTCGCGCCACGATCGCCAACCAGGACCGAGGCTGGGGCATTCCCCTCATCCTCCCCGTTCTGAAGGACACGTTCTACCTGCAGCTCATGAAGAAGGCGCAGGAGGCGATTCTCCTCGAGCACATCGTGCCTCTGCGCGTGCTCTTCCCGCAGGCAGGGAGCGGAAGTGCCGACCCTTACACGACGATCAACCTCGTCGACTGGCGCGATCACGTTGCGACGGAGATCGCGCGCTGGCGCTACGACAACAACTACATCCCGATCATGCCGCTCCCGATTGGCAACCAGACCATCGGTGGTGACGGGCGCGCGCTGCTCATGACCCAGGAGATTCAGGCCTGGAGCGAGCAGATCATCAACGGCATGCAGGTCCCTCTCGAGTTCATCAAGGGCGGCATGTCCTACGCCGGGACGAACGTCTCGATGCGGATGCTTGAGAACCAGTTCCTCGGGTACAACCAGCGGCAGCGGATGCTCGCTAAGTACATCATGACGAGCGTCTCGTCGTACCTCGGCTGGCCAATGGCGAACATCCGGTTCAAGCCGTTCAAGATGGCCGACGACATCCAGCGGAAGGCCTACATGTTCCAGCTCAACTCGGCGGGGAAGGTCTCCGACACGACGCTCCTCTCGGACTCGGACCTGTCGCAGAACGACGAGAACGAGATCATGCTGCGCGAGTTCGATAAGCGCCTTGAGGTCACGAAGAAGCAGCAGCTCGCGCTCGCGGAGATCCAGGGCGAGTCGCAGAAGATCATGATGAAGTACCAGGTCGAAGCGCAGCAAGCGCAGCAGGCTGCGATGGGAGCTCCGCCGGCGCCGGGCGAGGCTGGCGGTCCGGAGAGCGCGGAGGGTCTCGAGGGCGGCGTGCCGTCGCCGATGCAGAGCCCGCTCAACGCGGGGCAGCAGATGCCCCAGGACCAGAACGGGCAGGTCACGCAGATGCAGATCGATCTGCCGACCATGGCGCAGGCGCAGGCGCGGCTCATCTCCTCGCTTCCGCCTGCTCAGCAGCAGTTCGCGCTCAGCAACCTCCGCGCGCAGAGTCCCGAGCTCGCGCAGATGGTCGAGCAGCTCCTCGGGCAACAAGGTGGCGGAGGCGGGGGAGGACAGGCGCAGGGCGCTGGCGTTGACATGCGGCCGCTCCCGGACAAGTTGCCGCCGCGGCGCGCGGCTGGAATGGTGTGAGGAGGACATCTCCTGCACGCGGCACCGAAGCCGCGAAAGGGCAGGGCATCATGGAACGAGCGTTCAAGATCGGTTGTCGGGTCATCTTCTTCGACAGCTTGCGCGTCGCGCACGACGCCATCGTCACCAACTGGTTCCACGGGGGGCCGGACGGGCAGACGGTGGCGGAGAAGCAGCAGTTCACGGACGAGGCCAACCAGAAGTCGGGGCGTACGGACCCGGTCTGGATGCCCTGCTGCAACGTCGTGTACGTCTCGGGGGATGTTGAGAAGAAGGATCCGTATGGCCGGCAGGTCGAACGGCAGACCTCTTGTGGTTACGGTCGTCAGCAGGGCACGTACCCGTTCGTCGGGATGTGCTGGGCGTGGCCGGACGAGGAAGAGGAAGCGAAGGCGCTCGCGGCTGTCTCGTACGAGCAGTCCGTCGCGCGTTGACTTGAATCCAAGAAAACCGAGCGAAACCGATGAGGGATCGTAGGCTCGGGTTTCGATGTCGCGTGCAGGGGATGTCGGGGCTAAAAAGAAGGGACCTTTGGGGTCCCTTCTTTCAGCTTCTACTATTTGACGAGACGAAGAGCCCGAGTCTTCTTGTGCGAGTTGAGCGCGGAACCCGCTGCAGAGGCAGCTTCTTCTAGCGCTGGACGCGCCCGAAGAACGAGCTCTTCTAGCGCGCTAAACCTCGAAGCGAGGGCGTCATGCTCGTCTCGAGTGACGTAGCCATGCCTGGCGTTCTCCTTGATGAACTTTCTCAGGTGTGTGCGAAACTCTCGAGATACCTCCGATTTACTCAGGATGGCGAAGGAGAGCATGTCGTCCTCATTCCAAAGGCGCATAGCACTACGCACTCGGGTGAGCCCAAATTCTACCTTGTTTTCCTGAAGGAACTTCTTAGCACTGCAATTTGCAGCGGTAAGGTTGGAGAACTCGTCCTCGTGCCGGAGGTAAGTAGCTTGTAACGCCTTACTGTCTATCGACAACGCGTCGCACAACATTCGGCTAGTACACCAAAGTTCATGGTTTTCATCCTCCATCATCGGCATGTGAATGTTCTGGAAGGACCACCTGATCAGTCTCATGTAATTCATCTCCCAATAAAAAAGCCCTTAGCCTGAGTTTTACTCAAGCTAAGGGCCCAGTGACTTCTTCTGTTTCTGGCTACAGCTCTTCGTCGTCGAGACCTTCGTCCGCGTCTACTTCTTCTCCTGGTTCCGGAGGGGGCAAGTACGGAGCTGCGAGATTCTCCTCGTTCGGCTGCTTCGGGTCATCGCTGATGATCACGACGTGTCCCCACTTCGCCGGCCGCCTCACGTAGTGCGAACGCGGCACGATGCACCAGATCGTCTCGAACTCCTGGGGAGGAGCACGAGGCGCCCAGCCGTCACCGTCCGTGAAGTACATGACGAGGTCCGGCCGAGGGTACGTCTTCTTCGCGGCCGCGAAGCCGGGTCGGAAGTCCGTGCCGCCGCGCCCGGCGAAGTGCGTCATGCCGCGCAACTCGGCGAGCGTCATGAGCCTCGGCTCCATGGCGACCCCCGCGTCTACGAGGCACAACCACCCCATGTCGATCCCGAGCTGCTCGAGGACGGCGATCGCCTCCGCGAGAGCCTCGAGCATCTGCTGCATCGACATTGAACCCGACGTATCGATGATGAAGAAGGGCGTCATCTGCTGGTCGATGAGCCCCGGTCGAAGAAGCCGTCGCGTGTACGACCTCTTCGATGGGTGACGGAGGGAGAAGTCGTCGCCACCCGACAGGATGATTCCCGTCGTGTGCCTCACGATGTCTTGCAGCCGCGAGCGCCACTCGATCCGCGAGACAATGTCCATCTCCGTGATGAGGTTCTGGAACATGCCAGGAAGACGTCCGCGTCCCTTTTGATCCGCGAACTTCTTCACCTCTTCCAGCGTCTGCCGGATGATCCTCTTCTTGTCAGCGTCGCTCCGTCCCCCCTTTGCGTCGAGGGCCTTGGCGATGTCCTGGCTCGGTGCGCCGCAGGCGCCATTACATACGCCGCGCTGCGGTGGTGCTTTTCCTTTGCCTCCGGGGGCAGGAACTCCAGTGCCTTGACTAGGCTTGCTCCCTCCTTTCATGCCGTTCTTTTGCATGAGGTGGTAGTACTCCTCGCCCGAGAGGCCTACAGGGAGGTTGAAGGTCTCGTGAAAGAGCACGAAGTCCGGGAGCTTCCACCCGGCTTCTCGGAGTGAGTCGTTGATCGGGATGTCCGCCGCCTGGTTGAACAGGGCGGGATCATCCATGAGAGCGACTCTTCTGAAGAAGTCCCGGAGCACGTGGGAGCATTCGTGAACGATGCAGGAAGCGAGTACGTCGATCTCGAGGCTCTCGACAAAATCAGGGTTCGCCGCAAGGACCATTCCGGGGGTCGTGAACATCGTCTCGTGCTCGGGATACGGACGGAAGATGAGGCCGTACACCGTTGACATGAGGTACGGCCACTTCCTCCGGATGAATGTACGGGATAACGCGAACTTCTCGTCGAAGCTCAATCGCAGGTTGGGCGCGACAGGCATCAGTTCTCCCTCATGAGGTCGTCGAAGCCCATGTTTCCGAAGCGCAGCAAGATAGGTCTCGCGACCTCAGCGATCTCCTTGCCGGCCTTCGTGCCGTACCCCCGCTGTATGAGGTCGCTGGCCGCGGGGACCGCGATGTCCGCGAGGCCCACCTCAGTGAGTGTTTTTAGGAGATTCCAGGCTTTAGGGGCCAGTAGTAGTTGTTCGTTCTTGTCTTGCCGACTGAGCGTGTAGGCCACGGCGGAGGAGAAGGCTGCCTGTGTGCGATCTAGGCGATCCTTATCTGGTTTCCACCCGTTGTTGAGCATGTCGAGCGGGTCGGGGAGGTCCGCGTCGTTGACCCAGGTCTCCCAGTCGATCGCCGCCTCGTTCCCGATGCAGGCGGCTACAAGCTCAGCCTGGTGAGACGTATCTAGTCCGAGGATGCGGCAGGTGGTCACCGCGTTCATCGCCGCGGTGAGGGATCTGGGTGTCGGAAACGCTTTTCCCCTATCCGCCTTGCCCATCGGTGGGATCGTGAAGAGATGCTTTTTGAACCTACGAAGGAAGCCGGCCTCGAGCCCTATCACCATCGGAAGTGCATTGTGCCACTCGTTGATGATCTTGCTCATGTCCCCGTCGAGTTTCTTTACCTTACTGTTGGTCCCCTGCATTCGATGGCGGAGGTACTCGTCTACCGTCGGGGGCGGGATATCCCGATGGGCCATCCGATTCGCCATCGGGAGCTGGAGCTGGTACCCACCAGCAGCCTCGTTCGGCGGGTTGCCCGCGCAAACGATGCGGATGTGATTCGAGAACTGCGTGTCGCCGACGCGCCGCTCTTGGACAGCGGAGAGGAACGCGCCCTGAGTCGCGGGGCGCGCGCAGGTGAGTTCGTCGAGGAACAGCACACCCTCGCCGATCTCGTTGAGCTCGTTCACGGGGCTGAGGAGGCAGGCGATGACCAGCTTGTCGTCGCGCGTGAGGAAGGGCGCACCCGACGCGTCCTCCGGTTGGCGACCGCCGAGCTCGACCGGCTTGCACTGCAAGTTAGCCGCGCGCGCGGCCTGGTGAATGCGCGCTGTTTTACCGATGCCTGGTGACCCATGCAGCATCACGGGGAGCCCCCAGATGCAGGCGGGGTCGCACGGGTCCCCCATGGGGACCAGAAAGCAGATCGCCAAGAACCTCTCGAGCGGCATTGTGAGATCGAGCTCACGTACTGCGTCTTTCATATCAGTCGACGGCTTCGACATAGAACACCTACTCTTCTTCAGGCGGAACTTCAGTGTGGCAAAGACACTGGCACTCGTGGCTCGTCTCTCGAAAGCGCCAGCAGCGCGATTGGATGCAGTCCATGCACTCGCCGGTTTCAGAGATCCCGCCCGCCCAGAACTCCAGCCAGTTGTCGTTGATCAAGTTGAGGCAGTAGACACAAAACAAGAAGGGATCTCCGCCCTCCTCGAAGTCCTCACCGCGCCCCGTCGACGTTGGGGCGCGCTTTGAAACGTACAGCTCACCCAGGGTCAGTGCCCCTAGAACTTCAGAGGGTTGTATTCCTCCTCCGCAGGACTTGCAGTCGATCACCCCCCGAGCCGCGAGTATCGGTGGCTCGTTCTCGAGCTCTTCTTCTAGCTCTTCCTGTATTTCTTCCCAGCACTTGAAGTGAATGAAGTGCGGCTCGTACAAGAAGTCCCCGGTGTCATCCAGCGCCAGATGGAGAGAGAGTTGCCCATGTGCCTCGTGCGCCCGAACGATCTGAAGTAGAAAGACTTCTTCGGCGAATTCAATCTCTTCCCCGCACTGGGCGCAGACCTGCTTGGTAACGCCCGTGATGGACGTCAGATCCGGTTCCATCTCACCTTTTCCCTTTGCACGCGAGACCAGCGCTTCTCGATCGTTTCAAGTCTCATGTCCGGAAAAAACCCGGTATCGGGGTCGAAGTCCCAGACGAATATGAACAACTCTTCTACATCTACTTTTTCTTCTATGTGTATTCTCCTCTGTAGTTCTAGGGGGGCAGTTAGAACGCCTCCAGGGGTAGTTCCTCGAAGGTTCAGCTCACGTTCCTGCAGGTCGTCGAGGAGATCGTCCTCGTCGGCACAGAAACCGATCCAACTCCGGTCTTCCGGGTCGACGTACTTATGCCCCGCCCAGACGCACCAATTGCCGGGTGCCTCGAGACCAAGCACGACTTCGAGGTCCCGCTGGTTACAGAAGGTGATGAAGCCCTTCTGGTCGATGAGCTTCACGCGGATGCCGCCGAGTACACGCCCACGAAGGGGAGCGAAGGTCGACTGAATCCTCCACCGCTTATACGGCTCTTTTGGATCCCTCACCTCCTCCCCCACTAGTCCGATCATGTCCTCCAGCAGACGCGTCCCCGGGATTGGGCGAACCCGGTGCTGGTCCGTGTACGGATTCAGAAGCATTGCTGCGATCCTCACTAAGCAGCTCTCGAATTCCAATTAGTATTCCGTTCAACGCACCTGCGATGAACGCCCACCAGAAGACTTTGCGGTTGCTCACGAGTTACTCTTCTTCTTGTTCTTCCGGCTCCTCAGCCTCGATCGGGTTGAACAAGCTGTCGACGTACTTCTCGAACTCCGCCCCGCTGTTGCCGTTGGGTTCCACTTTTTCTTCTTTGAATGAGGGCACTACACTGTCAGAAGTCTTATCCCCCGTAGGGCGTATTGCTTGCGCCCTTTTCCAGGCGTGCGGTACTCTGCGAGCAACTCTGAAGAGGTAAGAACTTGGCCCATCTCAATCCGGCGGAAGCCTTCGATCACTTTCAGAAGCGCGTTCTCGAAGGAATCGAGAGCCACTTCCCCGGCGGCCGCATTCAGGGGAAAGTACAATCGCTCTACCTCGACAATCTCGAGGTGAAAGATGATCTACATCCCGACGATCTCCGCGGGCAGCACAAGGCGAAGGTCAGTGGGGAGAGCTGGTCGGTACCTGTCTTCGCGCACCTGACGCTCAAGGACAATGAAACGGGCAAAGTCATCGACTCGAAGCGAATTCGGATCGCTGAGATCCCGAAGATGACGAGTCGATACAGCTACATCGTGGCCGGTCCGTCAGGTAGCCAGGAGTACCAGGTCGATAACCAGTGGCAGTTGAAGCCGGGCGTTTACACGAAGCGCCGTCGTAACGGTGAGCTCGAGAGTCGGATGAATGTCGCTGGACGCTCGTCGTTCGACGTTGTCTTTCATCCTGACAAGAAGGTCTTCGAGATGCAGTACGGGGCGAGCAAGTCGCACTTGCCCCTCTACCCGCTCTTGAAGACGATGGGCGTTAGTGACGATGACCTCACGAAGAGCTGGGGCAAGGAGATCTTCGACGCGAACAAGAACATGCGCGGCGCCGCCGGCGCAGTAGAGCGCTTCTACAAGGTGTCCAGAAAGTCCACCGCTCCGTCGAAAGAGGTCGCCGAGCAGCACCTCGTCGACACCATGCTCTCATCCCGTCTTCGCCCCGATTCCACGAGCATTACTCTCGGTAAGCCGTACGATCATGTCAGCGGTGAGGTCTTGCACAAGGCGACGGAGAAGCTCCTCAAGGTCCACGGAGGGCACCCGGAGGATGACCGTGACAGTCTCATCTTCAAGGACCTCCGTACAGTCGGCGACTTCGCCCACGACTTCCTACGGAACGCGGGGAAGGTGATCAGCTCGCGCGCGCAGCGACAGGTGAATAAGGCTACCAGCGTGCGTGACGTTGTGAAGTTCGATCTCTTCAATGAGCCGATCAAGCACACGTTCCACAAGAACATGGCCTCTCGCGTAGCCAGTCAGATCAACCCCGTGGAGATGGTGAGCTCGTCGATGCAGACGACCATCATGGGTCCGGGCGGTATCCAGAGTGAACAGAGCGTCAATAACGAGGCGAAGTTCGTCAATCCGTCGCACCTGGGTTTCCTCGACCCGATCAACACGCCGGAGGGGGAGAAGACGGGCGTTACGCTGCGTCTCCCGATCGGGGTGAAGAAGGTCGGCAATGAACCTCGCATCCACCTGTACAATACACTCACGGGCAAGACCGATCTGGTCAGCCCTGGGGAGTTCATGTCGGCTCGCGTTGTTCTTCCCGACCAGGTTCGGTGGGAAGGCGGCAAGCCTGTTCCTCTTCACGACACGGTGAAGATGAGCGGTCAGGGCAATAAGATCGTCGACGGGAAGTTCAGCGACGCGCACTACGTGATGCGGCACTCGTCGCAGCTCTTCAACATGACGTCGAACTTGATCCCCTTCCTGGGGAACACGAGCGGCAACAGGGCCTCGATGGCATCACGTCACATCGAGCAGTCGATCTCCCTCCTCCACAGAGAGGCGCCCCTCGTTCAAGTACATTCGGGTGTAGTGACGAAGGGGATTGAGTCCTTCGAGGGCCTCCTTGGAAAGCAGGCATCGCACGCGGCGCCCACCAACGGAAAGGTCCTGGAGATCCGGAAGGACGGCATCATCATCCAGGACGAGAAGGGCGCGCACCACGAGGTGCAGCTCTACAACAATTACCCCGTCAACGACACGAAGAGCGTTCTTCACTCGACGCCTCTCGTAAAGGTCGGTGACACCGTGAAGGCGGGGCAGACCATCGCCGATACGAATTACTCGCGCAACGGGACCCTCGCTCTCGGAACGAACCTGCGCGTCGGGTACATCCCGTTCAAGGGCTACAACTTCGAGGACGGCATCGTCATCTCGCAGAGCGCGGCGGCGAAGCTCTCTAGCGAGCACCTCCACAAGGATCACCTTCAGCTCGATCGGGACATCACCGTCAACAAGCGGAAGTTTCAGATTCAACACCCGGGTCTCTTCTCCCGCCTGCAGCTCGAGAAGGTCGGTGATGAGGGCATCGTTCGCATAGGGCAGAAGGTCTCGCCGGGAGATCCGCTCGTCCTCGCCACGAAGCCGTACCAGATCAAGGATCGATCTGGCCTCTCAGCGATTCGTCGCAGCATGAGCGGGGCGCATACGGACAAGAGCATGCGCTGGGATTCGGACTTCGAAGGGGATGTCGTCGACGTGCATCACGCCGGCGACAAGATCACTGTCCACGTCCGCACCATCGAGCCGATGCAGGTCGGTGACAAGATGGCTGGGCGCTACGGCAACAAGGGCATCGTCACCAAGATCCTCGAAGATAAGGAGATGCCGCACACCACGGACGGCAAGCACATCGAGGTCGCGCTCAACCCCTCCGGCGTCCCGGGGCGCATGAACGTCGGGCAGGTCCTCGAGACCGCCATCGCGAAGATCGCCAAGAAGACGGGCAAGCCGTACTTGGTGAAGAACTTCGAGCCCGAAACCGACCACCTCCAGCGGGTGAAAGACCTTCTCAAGGAGCATGGCATCCCGGACACCGAGGAGGTGATCGACCCGCACACGAAGCAGTCCCTCGGGAAGGCGATGGTCGGTCCGCAGTACATGATGAAGCTCGTCCACCAGGTGGACAAGAAGCTCTCCGTGCGCTCCGGCATGGCTATGCCGGGCATGCGGAACAACGAGCACTACGACCTGAACCTGCAGCCGTCTTCTGGAGGAGGTACGGGCGGGCAGTCGATGGGCGTCCTCGGCATGTACGCGATGCTCGCGCACGGCGCGAAGGCAAACATCCGTGAGATGCAGACCTGGAAGTCGGAGGGCCCCGACCCGCAAACGAATCCTGACAAGCGCTGGGCGAGCCAGCACAACCAGGTATGGGCGGCGATCCAAACAGGTGCGCCCCTCCCGACCCCGACGCCCACGTTCGCGTTTCGGAAGTTCGAGGACATGCTCCGCGCGAGTGGCGTGAACATGGAGAAGAAGGGCCACAACTTCATCCTCTCGCCTATGACGGACGGGCAGGTGAAGGCGATGGCGCCGAACGTCCTCACCAAGCCGATGGACCTCCTCTACGCGAAGAACACGAAGGACGGAGACCTTCGCCCCCGCCCCGGCGGTCTCTTCGATGAGAAGCTGACCGGCGGTCACCAGGGCCGGAAGTGGTCCCGCATCGAGCTCGCCGAGCCCCTCCCAAACCCCGTCTTCGAGTCCGCGATTCAGTCGCTCACGGGCCTCAAGAAGAAGGACTATGCCTCGATCATCCACGGGGAGAAGGCTGTCACGGCCAAGGGCGCGCTCGTCAACATCGGGGAGGGCACGACCGGCGGCGGCGCCATCAAGATGCTCCTCGACAAGATCGACGTGGCGAAGGAGCTCCCGACGGCGCACAACACGCTGAAGATCGCCAAGGGGCCGAAGGTCGACGCGGCCCTCAAGAGGGTGAAGTTCCTCCAGGCGCTCGACCAGCTCAAGCTGAGGCCGTCGGAGGCCTACGTTCTCCATAACCTGCCCGTTCTTCCTCCAGTGATGCGCCCCGTGTCCCAGCTTCCGAGCGGAGACCTGAAGTACGCCGACGTGAACGGGCTCTACTCCGAGTTCGCCAAGATCAATGAGAAGCTCAAAGATCCGATTCTTACGAGGCACCTCACTGACGAGAACAAGAAGGATCTCCGTCGGGAGTACTACGATGGCGTGAAGGGGCTCATGGGTGTCGGGATTCCCTACGACGACGTGAAGCAGAAGGGGCTGCTACATCAGATCGCCGGAGGTATTCCAAAGAACGGTTTCTTCCAGGAGACCCTGATGAACCGTCGTCAGGACCTGACGATGCGCTCGACGATCATCCCGGAGCCGGCGCTCGGTCTCGACGAGGTGGGCATCCCGCGCGCGGCCGCACTCGATCTCTTCAAGCCCTTCGTCGTGAAGAAGCTCTGGGAGATGGGCGCCGTAAAGACGCCGATGGGCGGGGACACGGCCGCACTCCTGGACAAGAAACCGAGGGCCGTTTGGGACGCGCTAGAGAAGGTCATGGCCGAGCGCCCCGTCCTGATGAAGCGAGACCCGGCGCTCCACAAGTACAGCGTGCAGGCCTTCAAGGCGCGCCTGTCCCCCGGCAGCGCTGTGCAGATCCACCCCCTCGTGACCGGCGGGTATAACGCCGACTTCGACGGGGACACGATGAGCATCTTCGTTCCGATCTCTCACGAGGCCGTGGAAGAAGCGCGCAAGATGTTCCCCTCGAACAACCTCCTCGCCGAGTCGACGGGGAAGGTCGTGTACCAGCCGACGCTCGAGAGCGCTCTCGGGCTCTACAAGTTGTCCCGCGTCAATCACGGCGCCGCCGTTCACAAGTTCGACAACCCCGGGCACGCGATCGATCACCTCCGAAATGGGAAGATGCACGTCAACGACCGCATCCACATTCCCGGTGGAGAGACCACGGCCGGGCGCATCCTGCTCGCCGCGACGCTCCCCGAGGACAAGAAGGGTGGCACTCAGCTCCAGAAGAACATCCTCCATGACCTCAAAACGACTGTTGATCGGAAGGGTCTAGACACTCTTCTGACTGGGCTCGCAAAGGAGCACACGGCAGATTATGGCACTGTCGTGAATCGTCTCAAGGACATGGGCAACGGAGCGGCCTTCGGAACTGTCGTTCTTCCGCACCTGCCGCAGGGCCACGCATTCAGGTTCGACTCGATCAAGGGCTACCCCGGGGCCTCTCTCGACCCGAAGCTCTCGATCTCCATACCTGTCGGGACTCACACACTCGGGCTCAATGACTTCACGCCGGACACGGCGGTCCGAAATCACGTTCTCGGCGCGACGCAGAAGAAGGTCGACGCTATCTATGCGGACAAGAAGCTCCCGCTACACGAGCAGGATCGGCAGTCCATTTTGCTCTGGAACAGCGCCGACGGAGAGATGAAGAAACAGCACATCGCGAAGGCGCAGAAAGACCCGTCTAACCTCTTCTTGATGCACGAAGCCGGTGTGAAGCCGGGCTGGGAACAGTACAAGCAGATGGTGCTCGCTCCGATGCTCTTCCAGGACTCGGAGAGTAAGACGCTCCCTACGCCCGTTACGAAGAGCTACTCGGAGGGTCTTGACGTAGCGGGCTACTGGAACCAGATGCCCGGAGCTCGCCGCGGGGCTGTCATGAAGGTGCAGGAAGTGCAGGAGCCCGGCTACATGTCGAAGCTTCTGATGAACAACATGATGCACCTGCTCGTGAACAATCATGACTGTGGGACCACGCACGGGGTTGCCCTCAGCGTGAACGAGCCGGACGTGCACGATCGGCACCTCGCGCAGGACTTCAAGGCGGGCGACCTCCACTTCAAGGCGGGCGACATCGTGACGCCTGACATGATGAGCAAGATTCGCCGGTCGAATCAAAACGCAAAGATCGTCGTGCGATCCCCCCTCAAGTGCGAGGAGGAGAAGGGCCTCTGTCAGAAGTGCGTCGGCCTCTCCGCGACGGGGACGCACCACCCGCTCGGTACTAACATCGGCGTCATCTCTGCGCACACCGTCGGCGAACGCGCTGTTCAGCTCACGCTCAAGAGTTTCCACACGGGCGGGGTTGTTGAGGCGGGGGGTAAGAAGAACCTCTTGAATTCATTCGCGCGCTTCCAGCAGCTAGCCAAACTCGAGGACACAATCAGCAACGCCGCCACGTTGTCGATGCAGAGCGGGAAGATCGACAAGATCGATCATCACGGGACGGGTACTGACGTGTGGATCGGAAAGGAGAAGCACTTCGTAGGCAAAGACACGGGTGGCAACTCTCTTCTAAAGGACCTACCGCACGCCACCCTCGACCCCGCGTACGTGGCCTGGACGCCGCCGGTCGTGGGGATGCACGTTGAGGCGGGGCAACATCTGTCCGACCCGAACCGTACGATCTTGAACCCACACGACCTGTACCGGGCGACGAAGAGCATCGATCAGGTGCAGAACCACCTCGCGAGCGAGATTTACAAGCTGTACAAGGATGAGCACATCAAGCGTCGGTCTGTCGAAGTAATGGTCAAGTCAATGAGTAACTTGACCAAAGTCCATGATCCCGGTGATCATCCTTCTGTTCTTCGCGGCGAGTTCCGTCCTACTTCCGTTGTTCAGAAGATGAACGCCGAACTTGTTCAGCAGGGAAAGAGGCCGATCGAGCACGAGCCCGTCTTGAAGGGGGTGGAGTACATGCCCCTCGAGCTCCAGGAGGACTGGATGGCGAAAATGCAGCACCGTGAACTTCGCTCTACTCTTTTGGAGGCGTCCGCGAACCTGGGGATCTCGAACATCCATTCAATGCACCCCGTCCCGGCGATCGCATACGGCGCTGAGCTAGGCCTTACTTCCGCCGATGCGAAGAAGCCCGGACTTCATCACTTGCACGATGTGCCCAAGCACTACTACTAGAAGAACAGATGGCGCACTGACATGTCGAAGAGATTCGCCCGAACGGGTATGGCCTCGAGCGAGGGGACTGACCCAGCGCTCATTCTTCAGGGCCGGGTTGTGGGGATCAACCTCGTGAACTGGACGGTGAACATCGTCTGCACGTTCGATCGGAAGAAGTTTTTCGACATCCAGGTAGGTTCTCCGTACATGAACGTCAACAACGGGGAGGGCTTCTACGCCTTCCCCGAAGTGGGCTCAGTCTGTCAGGTCTGCGTGCCCGGGGATACATCACCACCGTTCGTCCTCTCCTTCCTGATGCCACATGAGCTCACGAACGGGGCTGCTGATGGCGCGCCGCTTGGCACGCGCTCTCACGGTGCCCCGCCGGTGAACCCCACCGACGCTTCTTTTGCCGGCGGGAGGCCTCGTGCGAAGCCGGGGGATATGGGGATTCGCGGTCGTGACGGGAACTTCGTTCGCCTTCACCGCGGCGGTGTTCTGGAGATCGGGGCTACGTCGCTTTCACAGCGCATCTTCGTCCCGTTGAACAATCTCATGATTGATGTCAGCGAGAACTATGCGCATTACAATACAGGCGGCACCGTTCTCTGGGGGCTACAGGATGGGCCTTCGCAGACGAACTTTCCGACGCAGTACATGCAGACATTTCGCGTCTTCGCGAACGACAAGTACGCAGACATTCGTCTTTGCGTAGGCAAGGTTTACAACCCGTACCCAGAGCCCGATGGGGGGGTCAAGCTTGCGGCTGCTGGTGTGGGGCAAGGGAGCGACAACCCTGTCATATGCGAGCTCTCGGTGTCACCGAAGGGGTTTGTTTCTGAGACGGGAGATTCGGCGAGTCCCGCCACGGTGAAGACCTCGGTCTTGAAGTTCATCTTTGACCGACAGGGGAACGTGCTCTTCCGAATGGAGGGGAATCTCTCTCTCCAGGTGAAGAAGAAGATGATCATCGCCGTCGAGGACGACATTGAGGTCACGGGGCAGAAGGCGCTCAACTTTGTAGTGAAGGAGGGCGCGGTGCTCGACGGAGGCTCTTCTGCACATATCAAGGGCAAGCTCGTGCGCCTTGGCCCAGGCACGCGCCCCGTTGCACGTCTCTCGGACATTGTTCAGTCGTACATCACTCAGATGCCGGCGGTGTTTACTCCGATCGGAGTTCTAGCCCCCAACATTGCGGTACCTGGTATCCCTATCCCCGGTACCCTCTCGATCGGTGTGCCACCCGCGGGCATCCCTGCGATACCTGTCACTGGAACAATAGTCAGTGCAGAACCGACCGTCTTAACTTGAATGGGCCTTCAATGCTCCTCATAGAACGACCATGAAGTACTTGCAGGAGACAGCGTGAGTCTCACCCTCATTGGTTCCTTTCCTCTCGGGGCGATCAACCTCTCCGCCGCAGCCTCCCTCAGCATTACGGCGCCTCTTCTAGGTCAACTCGACTTGATGCTCTTCGGGGCCTTTGGTCTCGGTGGTCTTCAGGCCGACTTTGCTCTCCAGCTCAACGGCGCGCTTGAGGCACAGCTTCAGCTCGGGCTCTCTATCTCGAACCCGCTGGCAACTATTCAGGCCACACTCACTGGGATTGCAAGTATCGCCGCCAGTCTCACGGCGGCGCTCTCGCTATCACTTCCGTCCATCCAGCTCACGGCATCTCTATCGGCAAGTGTGGCAATCTCCGCGTCGCTCGCTTTGAAGCTTGGCGGCATCCAGTTTCTTATAGCGGCGGCCATCAACTTGAAGCTCCCCGCCATAGACTTCCTTGCGCAGCTCTCCGCGAATCTCTCCGCGGGTCCGGTTGTTGTTGCCTCGTGGGGCTACATCGGTCCGACGACGACGCTCGCGCAAGCCGGCGCGGATATCAACGCGGCGTTCTCTGCCGGTTTGGGCGGTCTTGTTCCTGGAGACACCGTGTTCGGCGTACTTCTGACGACCAAAAGCCTCTCCGCTTCTGTCTCCCTTGCCGCTATTATAAAGGTCACCTGAGAGGGAGCCATATGGACCTGTTCATCGATACGTCGATTCAATTCGAGAAGAAGGCCTCGGAGGTTCCTCTTCCGGAAGACCCGAATGCTTGGCCCCACGAGATCCTTCAGGAGCTCTACAAACAAGTTCCGTACGTCTCGGACTTTGAACCTCACGTTGTGATGGACAAGGTCGATCCGGAGCGCGGCTACGCATTCGGCCACGTCGAGATCTCTAACAAGTCGGAGATCCAGCACGCGACATCGGCGGCGGGACAACAGGCTGCGGGCATCAAGACGGTGAAGATTCCCGTCATCGTCAAGCAGATGAAGCTCCAGCCGTTCGACGTGATCGTGACGCCGGGCAACGACATGCTCCCGCTCACCGAGCCGCGTCTGCGCCAGGCGATCTTCCGCCCCACGCCCTTCGACATCACGGGCAAGGGCCCTGGTGACCAGTCGATCATCGGGCAGCTCTACCCGCCGTACCGACAGAACTACGGCTTCGGGGGAGGCGGCGCCGTCTCGAGCGCGGGCACGAAGGAGGCGTCAGATACGGTGCAGGAGTACTACGAGCACTGGAAGAAAGGAACTCCGGGCCTCCCTGCGAACCACGCGCAGTTGAAGGGGGAGCACAAGGACAAGTTCCACGCGTACATTCGAGAGGAGAAAGAATCTCCCGCGTGGCCCAAGCACGCTTCGATCCTCGACCGCATCCTCCCCACGATCAACGAGAGCGACCACCGCGCGTTCTTCCAGAAGCTCGCGAACCCCGCGCTGCAGACGGCCTTCCTCCGGAACGACGCGGCGACGACGCCCGCGCTCTCGAAGCTGGCGAGCTGCCGGCCCCTGTCCGTCGAAAAGACGGCGGCCGTGCTCCGGGACATGCCCCCGACGGCGGTGCAGGTCCTGAAGGCTCCTGAGGGCTACGTCGTGAAGATGGCCGCGCACTACTGCTGGGAGCCCGTCGAGGAGCTGCTCGATCGCGGCGAGGTCGTCCGTCGCTTCGGGGAGAAGATCGCCTTCGACACCGACGTCAGCGGCGGCGTGACGATGTCCGAAGGGGCGACGGCGGACTCGACGCCGCAGCCCGAGGAGGACAAGTACGAGCTGATCAAGGACTTCGGCATCTACAAGGTGAAGGACACCGAGGACCGAGAGCTCATCGGGTACGTCTTCCCGAACCTGCTCGATCTCGACGGGACGCCCCTTCCGATCTGCCTCTTCACGAACGGGTCGAACGCGTCCGTCCAGGGGGAGATTGCCGGCGTCAGCGTCGGCATCGGTGCGAACCTCATGGAGGGCAGCCCCCGAGGGAAGGGCGTGTTCTACGAGCTCCTGACGAACGGGCGCGCGCAGGCCACCATCCCCATCACCATCACGGCCTCCGTCGAGGGCGCGGAGCCCGGCGACGGCGGCATCGTTCTCCACGGTGAGACCTACGACGGGCGTCCGGTGGAGGTGAGCGTTCAGCCGAACCTCGCGAAGATCCAGTTCCAGGACGGCCGGCTCCTCGTTCCGGAGACGATGAGCTGGCTTCCGCTCGACCAGTGCGACGAGATCGCGCTGCAGGGCGACCCCGGCCAGATCTCCAAGATGGCGCACCTCGCGCGCGGCGGCGTCGTCGAGATTCGCTGCGGCGGCCCCGACTCGTTCTCGTTCAAGGGCCCGCCCGTGGAGAAGCTCGCGTCCGACGCGACGCAGTTCCTCTCGCTCGACGACGCGGTGTTCCTCCTCGCCGGCCTCGGGGTCAACCCCAAGCACGGCTTCGACAAGCTCGCCGAGGCGCTGCCGGGGCACCGGGTCATCGAGGTGATGACCGCACGCGAGCTGAGCACGTCTGAGGAGCAGTACGGGGAGGCCGTGAAGATGGCGTCCGCCGTCCTCTCTTTCCTCCCGAACCTGCGGCGCGATCTTGTCAAAGAGGCTGCCGTGATTCCGGATCCGTCCGCCGTCGACACGGTGCTCTCACTCGGGTTCTTGAACCCGGAGAACATTCGCGTTTTTCTGTCCGCGCTTCCGGAGATTGAAGCGTCCCAGAAGAGGCTCTGCGAGCTCCTGGTGGCTGCGCGTCTCGGGATGCAGGATGTTCCCGTCGCAGCCCTCGAATCCGCTGTGCGTTCCACCGAAGAGGTCATCGAGGGGCTGAAAGTTCTGGCTTTCTCCAAGAACTAATGGCTCTCCGGTCGCCCGCCGAGTTCTATCTGAAGTACTTGATTGTTCATCCGGACGAGTACACGGACGATCAGATCAAGAGTATTTGCGCGGGCACGGGACTCGACTCGCTTGGTTCGACATACCTTCAAGATCTCAGGGATCGGTGCGTAGCCCCAAAGCCGTTCTACCCGAACAACGCGCTTCATATCCGCTCGCACCGCTTCTTGATCAAGGAGGGCATCCGTTCGTTGTACCTCCCCGACGATGACACCCGCATTGCACTGCGAGTTCTTCGCAATCCGCGGGCGAAAGAGTTCGTCGAGGCGATGATTCTCAGTCACGCTCCGCTCTTGGAGATCGCCGCGGCCGTGGTGAAGTACCGAGGGATGTATTGCACGGGCCCAGCGCTCGAGCAGTACAAGAAGTACTTCTGGAACATCGACCTCCTCGACTCCACCCAGATGCGCGCACTGATGCACTACCGGGTGGAGGTCACCGGCGCGACGGGGGAGAACGCCTCGAAGGAAGACCGCGCGCTCAACGCGGCCGCCAAGAAGGCGTCGTACATGGACCCTCGGCGTCTCGCGGCCGATCTGCCCTACTCTCCCGTTACTGCGCTGATGTCCCAGATGCGCATGGGGGCGATGCCCGGGAAGCAGGAACTGGCGCAGTCGGTTGAACTTGTGCAGGCTATGGCTGTTCTTCGTGCCGCAGAAGCCACGCTTTATGGCAGTCTGAAGGACTCCATCACGGCGAAGAACTTCTCCGACGTCGCGAGGAACATGACTGAGATGCTTGAGTCGATCGTGAAGCCAGACGAGAACCTTCGTGAACAGCTCCACGCGATCGCACTCCGGACGGATACCGCGCCGATTCCCTCTATCCACCAACTCAGCTCCGGAGCGCACACGGCGGAGCTACAGCCCATGTCTCAGGAGACCAATGAATTTCCAGGAACTGCCCCGCCCGGCGGTCGAAGAAATCGTAAGGGAGCAGCACAAGAACCATGAGGTTCTCCCTCTCACGTTCATCCCGATCAACGACTACACGACGTTTCGTTCCGAGTTCGCCATCACCGACGGCGACATCGTCTTCCACTTCTACAAGACCCCCGAGGTCGAGAAGCTCGGAGATGTTCGTCACTACTGGGGGGATGTCTTCGCGAGCGTGCTCGAGCCCGTGGCGAAGTCGATCTTCAACGCCGACGTTCCACGCCTGAAGGCCCAGCACATCTACTACGACCTGGCTCCCTACAGCCCGAAGGATCCGCTCGACTCGTGGTGGTTCCGTGCTTACGGGTTCGGGCACCTGCTCGACCCGCACGCCATGGCCTACCGCTTCGCCGAGGCCATGGACGCCAGCCTCGACGCCTGGATGAGAAAGTAGCGCTTGTCGAACTTCAGTCGCTCGGAGCGCCAGCCCGACGAGCGCAGGTACTCACGCGCGAAGGCGATGATGTGCTTCTTCTCTTCGGGCGATGGAGCCCGCTGAAGGAAGAGAGCAACATCAACGCCTTCCTGCGTCTTCGTGACGCAGGCCTCACCGTTGAAGTGATCGCTGGTTCGGGAGAAGGTCTCCCAGAGTCCGTTCGCCCAGACCTGGGGATCGTTCGTATCTTCGGGAGGAAACATGGCTGCGCAGACTGTACTGGAAGAAGACTTCGAGCTCGATGCGGATGACGAGCCCGTCTCCGATGAGGTCCTCGAAGGCAAAGAAGTCTGGATGCCGGAGCCGGCGCCCTTCGTAGAGTTCCTCGAGCTCGAGAAGAAGAGGAAGAAGCTCCCGAGCATCCCCTCGATCCTCCCGTCGCAGTTCACTGAGTTCGCCTTCCGGATGCCCCGGGAGGACGGCTTCGGCTACGAGAAGTTCACGTTCAACGGGCGTCGCCACATGCGCCGGGCGTACGACACGCCGGCGCGGCGCATCCTTCTCTTCTGCGCGCGGCAGGTCGAGAAGTCGACGCTCCTCGGCAACCGGGCGATCACGTACTCGTGCATGGTGACGGGCTGCCGGACGCTCTACGTCTCGCCGTCGGCGACGCAGACGAAGACGTTCAGCTCGGACCGTATCAAGGACCCGCTCGAGACGAGCGACGTCCTGCGCGCGTTCACGATGAACTCCCTCCAGCAGAACGTCTTCGAGAAGCAGTTCGTCAATCGCTCGAAGATCACGCTGCGCTACGCGTTCCTCAACGCCGACCGGACCCGCGGCATCCCCGCCTGGCAGCTCCTCATCGACGAGCTCCAGGACATCCTCTCCGACAACATCCCGATCATCGAGCAGTGTACTTCCCACGCCCCGGAGCGATGGAAGCGCTTCGTCTACTCGGGCACGCCGAAGAGTCTCGACAACGTCATCGAGTACTACCGCGCGAACCTCTCGACGCAGGGAGAGTGGGTTGTTCCGTGCGACCGACACGGGGGCGACGGCGGTCGGTACTGGAATATCCTCTGCGAGAAGAACATCGAGAAGAAGGGCCTAGTCTGCGAGAAATGCAGAGAGCTCATCGATCCGATGCACCCCGACGCGCAGTGGGCGCGGATGGTGGAGGAAGCTCCGTTCGAGAGCTACCGGATCCCACAGCTCATGGTCCCGTGGAAGGCCTGGAGCGAGATCCTCCTCGACTACGAGCGTTACGGCCGCGACAAGTTCTACAACGAGGTCCTCGGCATCTCGTTCGACTCCGGCCTCCGCCCGCTCACGATGAAGCAGGTGCAGGAGTGCTGCCTCGAAGAAGTTCGAATGAGCTTCGAGGCGCTCGAGGCGCTCCGCAACATGTCCTACGGGCGCGACGTCTTCGCGGGAGTCGACTGGGGGTGTCACGACGAGGAGACCCGCATCCTTACGGAGGGCGGCTTCAAGTACTTTCAGGAGCTCACGGATGAAGACAAGGTTGCTCAATGGGATCCTGATACGCGAGAGATGACTTTCGTCCTGCCGAAGGCGCGAACGGTGCGTGAGTGGGACCGACCTCTTCTTCATTTCAAGACGAAGGGAGGGATGGACCTCCTGGTTACCGACACGCATCGGATGCGCGTCGGCGTCTCGCAAGGAGCGTACTGGCTCACGGAGTCCGCGGGGGACCTCGTTCAGCGAGGAGGGAACGTCAAGTTCGTGGGTTCCGTCGCATGGAGGGGGGAAGAACTACCCTCCTTTACGCTGCCGCCTCGACCAGTAAGTCCAGGCTATAGCGGAGCCGACGCCCGTATCTTCTCTATGGACGACTGGCTCGAACTTCTTGGGTACTTGATCAGTGAGGGTGGACTCTGCTTCGACGGAGAGCGCCCCTCCTGCCTCAAGATGCCCCAGCGTCGAACTGTCAATGAAGTCACCTACCAGAAGATGCAGGACTGCCTGGTAAGGATGTCGATCCCCTTCAAAGCCTTTCCTAACGAGAAAACAGGCGACGTAAACTGGACCATTTACGGAAAACAGTTCTGGGCTTGGTATGCTGAGAACGTGGGGACTTGCGGTTCCGATAAGCGCATCCCACGTGAATTTTTGAAACTGAGCGTGCGGCAACTGAAGATCTTGTGGCAAGCCCTCGTCGACGGAGACGGAACCGTAGATCTCCGACCCAATTGTACTGGTGGTGCCTTTTCGTCCATCTCGAAGGGCCTCTGCGAGGACTTTCAAGAGTTGTGCATCAAACTCGGGCTTCGCTCGGTTCTTCGTCTGCACAAGGAGGCCAACGGAAACAAGAAGACGCAATGGCGCGTGTGTTGGTCGGAGGGGCGGGACGTGACCTTCAATACGCCTTCATCCTCAACGGAGTACGTACCGTACAAGGGCAAGGTCTACTGCTGCGCCGTTCCCTCTGGGTACATCGTCACTGAACGCAACGGTTGTATCTCCTACCAGGGAAATACTGGCGAGCACTCGTACACCGTGCTGACGCTAGGGATGTACGTGAACTCGAAGTTTCGGATCTTCTACGTCCACCGCTTCGTCGGCGAGGACACGGACCCGGAAGTCCAGCTCACGAAGATCATCCAGATGCTCCGGTACTTCAACGTCGTCATCATCGGCGCCGACTACGGTGGCGGGCACTATCCGAACGATCGCCTTGTTCGAACCTTCGGACAGGAGCGTGTGCAGAAGTACCAGTACGTGGCGAAGTCGAAGAAGAAGGTTCACTGGAACCCGAACTATCGCCGATGGATGACGAATCGCACGGACGTCATGAGCGACATCTTCAACGCGATCAAGAGGAAGCAGATTGAACTGCCTCGCTGGGAAGAGTTCAAACAGCCCTACGCGCAGGACTTGATGAACATCTACAGTGAGTACAACGAGTCGTTGCGGGTGATTCAGTACAGGCACAGTCCAGACAAGCCCGACGATTCGTTTCACTCGATCGTCTACTGCATGCTCGCGTCGATGATCAAGCACCCGCGCCCTGACATCATCGCGCCGACGCGTGAGGATCCGAACAAGGGGCACGTCATCTCTTCTTATTCTGGAGTGACGAATCAAGGATAGCCCTAGCCCTTTACCCTTCCGTCAGCAGGGCTAGGGCTTCGTCTTCTCATCGCGGCAAGCGCAGAGACCGCGAGTCACCTTCGTGTGCCATGCACGGGCGTCTTGGATTCCTGAGATGAGAACATCCCATTCAGCAGCGTTGATGCGATCTGGGCGACCCCTCTTCGAGCAGGCGACATCTATTCGCAGACGCCATCCGTCCAGTTCCGCATCTGCGAGCTTGATGCAGACGGGGCAGGGTTCGACATCAGTGGGGGAAGAGGAGCTGAATGATGCGCTCGGTTGGGCTGGTTTTTCCATCTCGGAACACCTCGTTGGCCGTACGCACACCAAGACGGTGGCGGCAAAACAAGTAAGCTGCGTTCCGGAGATGTTCTCGCGACGCCTCTAGATACGCGTAGGCGAAGTGTAGCGGGGGATCTCCGGAAAACGAGGACCGCGGTGCTTCGCTAGAAAGCTTCTGCGCGAGGTCCATGAAGACTTTCCAGGGCTCGTTCGACGCCGTGTGCTTCCCCACTAGACCGAAGTAGCCCTCGTCCATTCCGAAGAACTTCTCTGCCCACCATCGAATCTCTTCCGCTCTGGTAGGTGGAATCTCGAGGGCATCTTCGGCTGCCGTATGAAGCAGGACGATCTCCTCTTCCGTGAGCGATAACGGTACGCGGTACCAACCCATCAGGTAGAAAACCTCGTCGATCCTGCGCTCGGCGGCTTTGGAACGAACGTGGGCCTGCATGGCGATTGCAGCGAGGTCGGATAGACTCGTCTTCGCATGCAAGACCTCCGCAACCGATGCGATCTCACTCGCAGAAAAGAACCTTCCCTTCTTCCCTTCCTGCCGTAGGGGCGTGAGAACACCGCGTCTACAGAGAGAATGAATTGTGCGTTCTGTTACCCGAAGCATCCGAGCTGCCTGAGAAATCCCGACGATCTTCTCTTCAAGGGTTTTCACGGGTTAGCATTCTTACATCAGGAGAGGCCAATGAGCGATCTTCCCACCCAGGGCGTGTACCAGCAGATGCACGCACATTCAGTTTCCGGGGAACACCTCGAAGTTCTTGGCAAGCAAGCTTCCGCGCGTTGGGGTTCGGGTGCGTGCTCTACGCTCACGGACGCCGTGGTTGAAACTGTCAAGCACGCGAACCTCTCTCCGGAGCAGGTGAAGCGCGTGGTGGAGTTCGCTAACACGGACGCGTACCTTCGCGAGTTCAAGAAGGAGGGTGGTCACAAGGTCGTCGACTTCGGGCGCGGCGGGCCGGCGGACCCGGCGTCGATTCTCCAGGACCTCAACGACGGCGGCGGCGGTTCGGTGTTCGACCGTGGGACGCTCGACTACGGGGCGCCCCCTCGGGAGAGGAAGCACGCTTCAGCATATGTCGAGGCGTTCGTCGACCGCGAGCTCGCGCAGACGAAGACGGCGGCCGTGGCCGGCGAGAACCCCTTCGACGAGGTCTTCGCCCTGCGCGACAAGATCGCGGGTGCGTGCGACTTTCACACGTCGGAGATCAGCTCGCTGGAGATCCAGTACGCCGATTGCTCCGATCGAGCCTACCGTAGCGTGAAGCAGGCGGCGCTCGAGGGGCACGCCCTCGGCGAGGTGGTTCAGGCATGGGCGGAGGTTGCGCCCTCGGCGGAGCATGTGAAGGTCGCCTTTCAGCTCTTCACCCCGCGCCTCGTTCGGGAGGGGGTCTTCCCCTCGGTCGTGTCCGTGAGCGACTCCCTCCAGAAGACGGCGGGGGTCCAGGTCGTCAACCGGGAGCACCCACTGGTTGTCGAGTTCGACGCGTACTGCCAGACGCTCAGCAAGCTCGCGGAGCACCGCTCGGCGCGCGCCGGGCTCAAGCCGCACCTAGACAGCCTGAACGGTCACCTCAAGAATGCGGCTGCCAAGGGTCTTATCCCTGACGCGTGGCGCGCGGCGAAGAGCGTAGGTGTTTGGGCCGGCGAGCACGCGGGCAAAGCCTCCGAGCGTCTTTGGGAGGGCTCGGGCAACACGGTGAACAAAATCGTGACGCACGCGCCGCATATCGCGCTCGCGCTCGGAGCGAACCAGGCGCGCCTCGCGGCGGAGCAGAGCCCGACGGTTCAACAGGCGCTGAGCATGGTGCCGGGCACCGACGCCTACAACTACCAGCAGATCATGCGGCAGCAGGGGTACTGAGATGACCAATCCTCTCGACGACTTTCTGGCGATGCGCCCGAAGACGGCAGCAGCTTCTCTTCCCAACCGGGGGATGAAGAAGGTCGCTCTTCCAAATGGCTTCTTCCGAGGTCTTGGCGGGAAGATCACTGACACGGCGATCCGCGCGGGCACTACGGGCGCGATGGGCGCGGCGGCCGCGGGGCTTGGCCTTGCCGTCGAGCACCTCTACGACGCGGCCACGAAGTCGCGCGACTTCCGGACGATGCTCGAGCACAACCCCGATCTGCACGAGCAGCATCAGCAGAACCCGAAGATGTTCAACCAGGCGTTCTCGACGCTCCGTACGATGAACCCGATGTTCTCGCGCGATCCTCTGGTAGCGGGCACGTACATGCGCCAGATGATGGACTCCCCGCTCACTGCCGGTGGCAAGGCCGTCGAGGCGCTCTCCCATCGTCAGCCGATGTCCCCCATCCTCGACGCCTTCTCGAAGGGCACCCTCTCCGGTGCGGCCGCCGCGATGAAACCGCCGCCTCCGGGCGGGCAGCAGCAGCCGAAGGTCAACTCGCTTCCGCCCAACGACCCCGGCTTTTGATCTTCCAGTGATCAAGGTCAGCTACTTCCGAGGAGAGAACGAGCTCGGACCGACAGTCGTCCCGCTCTTCGGACCGGCTGACTCGGTCTTCGAGAAGACGGCTGCGCCTCTTCTTCTTCCGGAGGTCACGAAGTACATCTCCGAGCTCCGTCCGCAGAAGCATGCGCAGTACGTTCTTGTGAACGCACTGGGGGCCTCGGAGTACTTCGGGTGCTTTCCCGCGGGAACGCTTGTCCAGACCGTTCACGGTGAAGTTCCGATCGAACAGGTGCAGGTCGGAACTGACGTCCGCACGCATCGTAATCGTTTCCGGAAGGTTCAAGCGGTACAGCTCAAGGAGTGCTTTGGGGTGTTAGCAGACCTGTACGTTCAGGGTCTGCCTCAACTACTGCCCGCGCTGACAGCGACGCCCAATCATGAACTCCGCGTTGTGCTCCGCGATGAGTTCGTACGGGCTAGACGAGCCGTTGTCTATAAGGGCGACACGTTGGCGCCCGTAGAAAAACGTAGAGAGCAATTATTCTCTGACATCAGTTTTGACTGGATCCCCATGGGGGATCTTCAACGTGGTGATCTGATCGCACAACCGTTCCCATTAGAGGATGATACCGGCGCACTCGGGGAAGTATGGAATGACCCGTACATCGCGTTTTTGATGGGTCTCTACGCGGCCGAAGGCTGTCTGTCGTACAAGTATGATCGACAGGACAAACTTCGGAACGGCGAACTGGAACAACCACTAAGTGGTGTTGTTTTTGTTGTAGGGGAGCATGAGGAGAAGACGGTGCTGCGCGCGCAGAAAGCTGCGGGGGCACACGGTCATGCTCTTACAATTACGCCAGGGAAAGAAACACATTCCATTCGCTTGGAACTCTCCTGGCAGGGTTTCGCTGAGTTGTGCAAAGACCACATCGGGAGTAGCGCGGTAACTAAGCGTCTTAGCGGTGCAGTGTTACGCATGCCGCGCAACTGGCAGAAGGAGTTGTTCTCTGCCTACGCTGGTGGCGATGGCTACACGACGAAAAGTTGTCCTGGCGCGGGCAGTCAGCGATGTACATCCGCCTCCGTTGGGTTGCTCGTGG
>Ga0315284_10001630_pt1 | contig 32075 bp, 24 predicted proteins | sample YL17G09_16_MG_FD_203696 | JGI IMG/M metagenome (GOLD analysis project Ga0315284, IMG submission 203696) | Sediment microbial communities from Yellowstone Lake, YNP, Wyoming, USA - YL17G09_16 | ecosystem: Environmental > Aquatic > Freshwater > Lake > Sediment | place: USA: Wyoming | collected... | reverse complement strand
GTGCGGGCCGTGCCTGCGCAGTCGATCTCGACGAACTGCATCTGGCGGGAGACGACGCGGCGATTGCCGGAGCGATCGGTGCGGGCGTCCTGGATGGAATGCTCCAAATAGAAGAGCGCCCGCGTCTTCTCACCCGCATCGCTCTGGTCCAGCAGAACCGCGCCGCGCTTCAACAGGTCGCGGTTGCGTTCCAGGATGAGGTCAATCGTCGCATCCAGCAGCGGGTGACCGGGGCAAACGAACGCCGCCAGCGGCTTGCCCGGGAAAGCTATCAGGTCTTTCTCGAAAGTGATGCGCTCGTAGCGGGCGAGCACAGGCTCGCGGGTGCCAATCTGCCGATCCCGGCTGCGAACCACCGCCGGAACATGCGTGATCTCGTAGCGCCTCGGTTCGCGCTCATGGATGGTGCCGCCCAGCAGACGGAAAGCCTGCAGGAAGAAAGCCTCGATGAAGTGCGGCTGCAAGCGGCGGGCTTCGGCGCGCTCCATTTCCTCGCGGATACGACGTACAGCCGAGGCATCCATCGAATCGTGGGCAAGCGCCCGTTCTTCGAGCAGCTCGGTGCAACGTTCACGGTCGGCCAGATTGTCAACGATCAAACGAAGGCGCTCGCGGACTTCCGGGCGGTCTCCGTAACGGATGGCCTCCACCAGCAGGTCGCGCAGCGGCGTGTCACGGAAAAGCTTGCCCAGAATGTCAAAAACCCCGGCGCCCAGCGTCTTGCGCTGCTCCTCCAGTTTCTCAAACAGCCGATGGAACACTTCGCCCTCTCGCGTCTCGCCGGCAACCAGGTTCCAGAGATGGCATACCTCGGTCTGGCCGATGCGGTGGATGCGCCCAAACCGCTGCTCGATCCGGTTGGGGTTCCATGGCAGGTCGTAGTTCATCATCAGGTGCGCCCGCTGAAGGTTGATACCTTCCCCCGCCGCGTCGGTGGCGACGAGGACTTGAACGCTCTTATCCTGGGTGAACGTTTCCTGCGCTTTCTTGCGCTCCTCGCGGCCCATTCCGCCATGAATCATGACGACCGCTGCCGCGCCGATCCGGTCGCCGATCCTCTGAGCCAGGTAACTCAGCGTGTCGCGATGCTCAGTGAAGATCACCAGCTTCCAACCGTGGCCTTCGGCATTGCACTTGGTGGCGCTTTCATCGAGAACTTTCGACAGCTCCTCCCACTTCTTGTCCGTCCCGCTCTTACGGACCTGCCATGCCAGGCCTTCCAGTTCCCGCAGTATGTCGATCTCGGCCTGAAGCTCGGCAATTGTGCGGGCCGCCGACGCCTGGTCGACCACCTCCTCCTGCGCCTGTTCGACTTCGGCCTCGGGTGCATCCTCCATGTCGTCCAAGTCTTCGGCCTTGATCAGCGGCAAATCCTGGCCGGTTTCGACGCGCGCCGCCATCAGTTCCATGCGACTCATGCCCGCGTCGCGGCCGCGCTTGAGCAGCTTTTCTTGCTCAAGACGCTTCTCGAGGCGCTCGCGCCGGCGCTTGAGCGATTGGTAGATGGCTTCCGGGGAGGACGCGAGGCGGCGCTGAAGAATGGTCAGCGCGAAACCGACCGTGCCTTTTCGCCCCTCGTTCTCCAAGGCCTCCGCACGGTTGAACTCTTCACGGACGTAGTTGGTGACGCGCTCGTAGAGGTGCGCCTCGGCATCTGACAGTTTGTAGTTCACCGCGTAGGCCAGGCGCTCTGGGAAGAGCGGCGTCCCGTCGAACTTGAGCATGTGCTCCTTCACCAGACGGCGCATGATGTCGGAGACGTCGGTGACGTGGACGCCATCCCTGAACCTGCCTTCGAAACGGTCCCCGTCGATCAGCGCCATGAAAAGCTGGAAGTCCTCCTCTTTGCCGTTGTGCGGTGTGGCCGTCATCAGGAGGAAATGGCGGGTGAGGCGTGAGAGCAGCCGGCCGAGCTTGTAGCGCTTGGTTTCCTTTACTTCCCCGGAAAAAAAGGAAGCCGACATTTTATGCGCTTCATCGCAGACGACCAGGTCCCAGTCGGTCGTTTCCAGCTTGGCCTGAACGTCCTCATCGCGGCTCAGTTTGTCGAGGCGGCAGATTGCCAGTGGATTCTCAAGGAACCAGTTTCCGGTTCGCGATGCTTCCAGCTTGTCGTTGGTGAGGATCTCGAACGGCAGGTGGAACTTTAGATCGAGTTCGTCCTGCCATTGCTCGACGAGCATTCCGGGGCAGACGATCAGGCAGCGGTGGAGATCGCCCCGTATCAGCAGTTCCTTGATCAGCAAGCCCGCCATGATGGTTTTGCCCGCGCCGGGATCATCGGCGAGCAGGAAGCGTAGCGGCTGCCGGCTGAGCATCTCGGCGTAAACGGCGGTGATCTGGTGAGGCAGAGGATCGATCAGCGACGTGTGGATGGCCAGGAGCGGATCGAACAGGTAAGCGAGCCGGATGCGGTAGGCCTCCGAAACAAGCCGCAGCATGCCCGCATCAGCATCGAAGCTCCAGGGCTGGCCCTCCGCGACGATTTCCAAAGTCGGCTCACGGTACCGGTAGATCAGTTCCGTGCCCAGGCGTCCCTTGGCGTCTTTGTAAACCAGTTCCACGACGTTGGCACCGTGGAACTTGGCTTCGATCACCGTCACCTGGGCGTCCGGTAATATGCCCTTGATAGTGCCGCCGGGTTTTAAGTCTTCCAGGCGTGCCATTGAACACCTCTTGAGAGCCGTTGCTTGCCCCGCCGATGGCTAACGTGTGAGCAATAGGGAAGAGGTGCGAGCCGACAAAGATTAACATTTCTACGGGGTACGAGCCAAGTGGCTTTCGACTTTTCTTCCCTCGCAAGGTGCCGCGAGGTGGTGCGGGGGGACGCCCGCGCTCCCGGGTCTGGTAAGATGTTGGCATTGTGAGAAAAAAAGCGCTGGTTCTTTTGCCCCTCCTGGTTGTGGTGACGCTACTGGTTTGGTACGCGGCCGGCTGCCGCACGCGGTCCGGCGGCCAGAAGGTGCTGGCCGAAGTCAACGGCCGCGGGGTCCTTTCCTCGGAAGTCGACAAGTTTTACCAGGCGCAGCTCGCCGAGACCCCGCAGAAGCCCTCGCCCGAGCAGGAGCAGGTTCAGCGGCTGATGATCTTGCGGGCCTTGATCGACAACGAAATCCTGCTGCAGCGGGCCGAGAAACTGGGGCTGCTGGCCACCGACGCCGAAGCCGAAGGCAAGTTCGCCGAACGCAAGAGCCCGTACTCGGAGCAGGAGTTTCAGTCGCGCTTGAAGGAGCGGGGCCTGACCGCCGCGGACCTGAAGAATGACCTGCGCCGCGAGATCAGTCTCGATAAAGTCTTCAACAAGGAGATTCGCTCCAAGATCAAAGTGAGCGATGCGGAGATCTCCAAGTTCTACCAGGAGAACAAAGCGGGATTCAACGTGCCCGAGACCCGCTTCCACCTGGCGCAGATCGTGGTGACCCCGGCCACCGACATCCCCGTGGCCAATCTGAAGAACGACAAGGCCAAGGGCGAACAGGAGGCCAGGCGCAAAGCCGAAGGCATCGCGGCGCGCCTGCGCGCCGGAGACGATTTCGGCCGCCTGGCCGAAGATCTGTCGGAAGACCCCAACACGGCGCGCAGCGAGGGAGACATGGGCTTCATTCCCGCCTCGTCGCTGGACAAAGCGGACCCCCTGCTGAAGCGCGCCATCCTGACCATGCAGCCCGGGGGCACCGCCGGTCCCATTCGCGCGCGCGACGCCTACTACATCCTCAAGCTGGTGGAGAAGCAGACGCCGGGGCAACGCCAGATCTCCGATCCGGCCGTGCAGCAGGAAATCCGCAACACGCTGGAAAACCGCAGGGGGCAATTGCTGCGCGAAGCCTACATGGAGACCCTGCGGAACCAGTCGCGGGTGGTCAATTATCATGCGCGGCAGTTGCTGGAGGCCGCCGGCGCCGGCGGGAAATAGTCCTCTGACGCCGGCGGCTCGATCTTGGGTCTTCTTTCCGCCTTGGTGTCTTTGTGTTTTTCCTTTAACTTAGGGATGTGAGCGAACTGATTCTGCCGGCGCGGGTGCGCGTGCCCGGCTCCAGCGCCAACCTGGGCCCGGGATTTGACGTGCTTGCGGTGGCGCTGGAATTATGGCTGGAGGCGGCGGCCTTTTCACCGGGCGGCGGCAGGCCGCGCGTCCGCTTGTCGGGCCCGCACACGGAGAGCATCGCCACCGATGACTCGAACCTGATCCTGAAATCGTTCCGCCGCGGTTTCGAGGCGGCCGGCCGGCCGGCCCCGCCCGTGTGCCTGGAACTGGAGAACCACATCCCGCTGGCGCGCGGGCTGGGCTCCAGCGGCGCCGCGGCGGTCGCCGGGCTGGTGCTGGCCAACCATTGCGGCCGGCTCGGGCTGGCCACCGAACGGCTGGCTTGGTTGGCGGCCGAGATGGAGGACGGCCACCCGGACAACGTGACCGCCTCGCTGTGCGGCGGCCTGATTGTGGCCTGCGCACTCGGCGACGGCCGGGTGGAAACGCTGCGGTTGAAGTGGCCGGAACAGATCTCGCTGGTGGTCGCCGTTCCCGAGTTCCGGCTGGAAACCAGCAAGGCGCGCGCCGTGCTCCCGGCTTCCTACGCCCGCTCCGACACCGTCTTCAACCTGCAGCGGGTGGCGCTGCTGGTTGGCGCGCTGGCCTCCGGCTCCGCGGCGGCACTCCGGATGCCCACCGCGGTCGACGACCGCCTGCACCAGCCCTACCGCGCCCCGCTGGTGCCCGGGCTTCGCGAGGCGCTGGAACTGCGCGCTCCCGGCCTGCTGGGAGTCGTGCTCAGCGGCGCCGGCCCCTCGCTGCTGGCCTTGGTCGAGGGATCGCCGCAGCCGACCGTGCAGGCGCTGGAGGGCGTCTACCGGCGCCTGGGCCTGGCGGCCGAGGTGCGGCCCCTGGCCGTCGCCGCCACCGGCGCGACAGTGATGAGTGACAAGTGACAAGTGACGAGTGATGAGTGACAAGCGAGGCCGGGCCGCTCGTCACTTGTCACTCGTCACTTATCACTGTTTGTGGTGAGATAACATCGATGCACGTTTTCCGCTGTATCCGTGAAAGCTGCGGCGCCGCATACCCGCTGGCGGAGAATATCCACACCTGCCCGCGCTGCGGCGGGCTGCTGGACGTCGAATATGCTTTCGACCGGGAGGCGGCCGCGCAATGGCCCGCGCTGTGGAGCGGGCGGCGCGCCTCGCTCCGGAAGCTGGACTCGAGCGGCGTCTGGCGCTTCCGCGAACTGATCCCGTTCATCAGCGAACCGGAGAGCGCGGAGCTGGTCGCCACGCTGGGCGAAGGCAACACGCCGCTGCTGGATTCCGCGGCCGCCGCGGGTTTTGCGGGGCTGGACGCCATCCGCTTCAAGCACCAGGGCTTCAACCCCACCGGCTCCTTCAAGGACAACGGCATGACTTGCGGGGTCACGCGCGCCCGCGCGCTCGGCATGCGCCTGGTGGGCTGCGTTTCCACGGGCAACACCTCGGCTTCGATGGCGGCCTACGCTTCTTATGCCGGGCTGGTTCCGGTGGTCTTCATCCCGCGCGGCGAGATTGCGCTGGGCAAGCTGGCCCAAGCGCTCGAATACGGCGCCGTCACCTTCCAGGTGGAGGCCAACTTCGACCAGATCCTCCGCCTCATCTTCCGCATGGCGGAGTCCCTGGGGCTGTACCTGCTCAACTCGGTGAATCCCTTTCGCCTGGAAGGCCAGAAAACCATCATGGCGGAGTTGTTGGAGCAATGCGGCTGGCGCGAGCCGGACTGGATCGTGCTGCCGGGCGGCAACCTGGGCAATGTGTCGGCCTTCGGCAAGGGCCTGCGCGAGCTGCGCGATCTGGGGCTGATCCGGCGCTTGCCGCGCCTGGCGGTGATCCAGGCCGAAGGGGCGGCGCCGTTGTGCCGCATGATGGAATCGGCGGCCGCCGAGCTGCGGCCCGTCGAGCGGCCCCAGACGCTGGCCACGGCCATCAAGATCGGGGCGCCGGTTTCCTGGCCGAAGGCCGTGCGCGAGCTGCGGGCCAGCGGCGGCGTCTGCGTGGCCGTCAGCGAGCAGGAGATCGCCGACGCCAAGGCGGTCATCGGCCGCGCCGGCATCGGTTGCGAGCCGGCTTCGGCCGCCACGCTGGCCGGCGCCAGGAAGCTGCGGGCCGCCGGCGTCGTGGGGCCCGATCAGGATGTGGTCGCCATCCTCACCGGGCACCTGCTCAAAGATCCCGACTACATCCTTCGCTATCACGCCGGCGAACTGGAATGCGGCGGCCGGCCGCTGGAGAGCCGCCTGGCCAACCGCCCGCGGATCGTCGCGGCGGAGGCCGCCGCCCTGGAGGCCGCCCTCCGCGAGGCGACCGGCGATCGGCTGACGGCCGGCGGCTGACGGCGCACGAAAGACCCCGAGCCGACAGCCGTCAGGCGACAGCCGGTCTGTTCAAACAATTCACTTGCATTCTGTTTTAACCAGAGGCATTCTGACCGCGGGGGCACGGCCCGCGGGGTGGCAACGCCCGGCCGCGCCGTGCCATCCCATATCACGTACCGCGTCCGGACAATGAATCATCGGGCTGAAGACAGAAAGCGGAAGGCGGAAGGCGGCAACGGCGCATGCTGCTTTCCGCCGTCTGCCTTCCGCCTTCGCTGCGGTCACCCTGTCTGGGAGGCAGAGCGCTAGGCAGCCATGGCCATCGTCACGGTCTCCCGGCAATTCGGCAGCCGCGGGGACGACATTGCGCGGGAATTGGCGCGGCGCACCGGCTTCCGCCTGGTGGGGCGGCAGGCGCTGGAGCAGGGAATGCGGGCGCAGTTCGGCGTCGATCCGCCCGAGCCGGCGGGCGGGCGGGCGCCGCCCGTTGAACCGGAAAGCGCCGGCGGCGCGGATGCGTTGAGCGAGCGCGCGCGCCTGAACCTGTACGCCAACCTGATCGCGCAAATCGCGGTCGAGATGGCCACCCGCGAGCACCTGGTGCTGGTGGGGCGCGGCGGCCAGTTCCTGTTTCGTGAGGCCACCTGCGCCTTCCATCTGCGGCTGGCGGCTCCCAAGCAATGGCGCGCCGCCACGGTGGCGGCCGAGATGGGGCTGGCCCCGCCGGCGGCCGCCGAACTGGTGTTGCGGTGCGACGCCGTTCAGACGCGCTACCTGCACACCGTCTTCGGCCGCAGCCCGCAGCACGCCGACCTGTACCACCTCACGTTGAACACGGCCGCTATGGACCTGGAGCGGGCCGGCGATCTGGCTTTCCGGGCGGTCGAATCCACGCTGTTGCCGGGCGCGGCGCTGCTTTCCCCCGAAACCGCCGAGCGCATCCGCCTGCGCAGCCAGATCCGGCTGGCCCGCCACTTCGCCGATCTGCCCGGCTCCCCACTGCTGGAGCGCGTCTCCTTCGCCCATCCCAGCGAGCGCGTCTTCGCCCGGCTGATGGATTTTTACGGCATTGGGTGGGAATACGAGCCCAACACCTTCCCCATCGAATGGAACGAGCAGCAGGAAGTCACCGAGGCCTTCACTCCCGATTTTCACCTTCCCGAACTGGACCTCTACGTCGAGCTGACGACCATGAAGCAGTCGCTGGTCACGCGAAAAAACCGCAAGGTGAAACGGCTGCGCGAATTGTATCCCGAGGTCAGCATCCGCGTTTTCTACCAGAAGGACGTCGAGGACCTGATCTTCAAGCTCGGCGCCTCGCGAATGGCGCTGGCCGGGTAAAGAAGTCTCAAGTTTCAAATTCAAGGTACGGATTGGCTCCCACGGCCCATCGGAGTTAGCATGGTGGCGGAACGATGAGCACCGGCCCACAAGGCGCACCGGAACAGAAGCCGCTCTCACTGCCCGCCGTCCTGCTGGAGTTTCTGAAGATCGGCGCGATTGGGTTTGGCGGCGGCATGGCCATCATCGCCGTCATGGAAGAGAGGTTCGTGCGCAAGCGGCGCGCCATCGCCGCCGACGAGTTCCTTCATGGCGTGGGCCTGGCCCAGGTGCTGGGGCCTTTCGCCGTCAATACCTCGCTGTTCGTCGGCTACCGCCTGCACGGCCCGGCGGGCGGGATTCTTTCGCTGCTGGCCTTCGTTGCCCCGTCGATGGTTGTCGTTCTCTTGCTTTCGCGGCTCTACTTCGCCTATCACACCCTTCCGGCCTTGCGGGGGGCCATGGCGGGCCTGGGCGCGGTGGTGATTGCGCTGATTCTGGCAGCCGCGTGGTCCATGGGTGAAAAGGCGGTTCGCGGGTGGCCGGCGGCAGGCATTGCCGCCGCCGCATTTCTCGGCGGCCTGTCGAAAACCAACCCGCTGTACATCCTGATTGCCGCTGGCGTGGCCGGGCTGTTGCTCGGCAGGGAAGCGCTCAACAAAGCAACTGGCGGCGGCCGGCCAAAGCCGCCGCCAGCCGCCAGCCGCCAGCCGCCGGCCTCGGCCGGCCTCTGTTTGTGGCTGGCAGGCGCGTGGCCGGCCATCCCCCTGGCGAAGCTGGCCACGGCCTTCCTGAAAATGGGCTTCATGTTTCTCGGCGGCGGCTTCGTCGTGATCCCGGTCCTGTATCAGCAACTGGTGGTGGAGCGCGGCTGGTTGAGCGCCACTGAATTCGTCGACGGAGTCGCCATCAGCAACATGACCCCGGGGCCGGTTTCCGTGCTGGCCACCTTTGCCGGCTACAAGTTGAGCGGCGTGGCCGGCGCGCTGGTGGCCACCTTTTCGCTCTATCTGCCGGCTATTGTGGTGATGCTCTTGTTGAGCCACGGATATGGGCGTGCCGGACACGGCAGGCGGGCGGCCGATTTCCTGGCCGGCATCGGCCCCGCCGTTGTGGGGCTGATTGCCGGCGCCGCCGCGCTGCTGGGCCGCGACGCGCTGACCTCCTGGCGTAGCGGCCTGCTGGCCGGCGTGGCCTTCCTCTTGCTGGTTCGGATCAAAGCACCGCCGGCGCTGGTGCTGGCCGCCGGCGCCGCACTCGGAATCGCGGGCATCATTCCGGTAAAATAGAGTTCGTTCACCACAAAGAAGCGAAGACCACCAAGTTCACGAAGCTTTACGCTGTGTGAACCTTCGTGTTCTTTGTGGCTTTGTGGTTCAATGAATTCGATGGTGGCGCTCGCGTTTCTCGCACCGGACCCGGTCACCTCGCTGATGCTGGGGCTGGCGATTCTGCTGATGGCGGCCAAGATCGGCGGCCACGCGGCGGTGCGGCTGGGGCAGCCGGCGGTACTGGGCGAGCTGGTTGTCGGCATGGTGCTCGGCAATCTGGCGCTCGTGGGCGTGCCGGGCCTGGCACAGATCACGCACGACCCGATGGTGGACATGATTGCCCGCCTGGGCGTAATCATCCTGCTGTTCGAGGTCGGCCTGGAATCGACGGTTGGTGAAATGCTGCGGGTGGGGAGAACGGCGCTCTCCGTCGCGGCACTGGGAGTTTTGGCTCCCTTTGCCTTAGGCTGGGGCGTGGGAGCGCTGCTGCTGCCCGATTCGGGCCCCTACGTGCACGCCTTCCTCGGCGCCACTCTGTGCGCGACCAGCGTCGGCATCACCGCCCGGGTGTTTCAGGATCTGGGCCACTCGAAGAGCGCGGAAGCACGGGTGATCCTCGGCGCGGCGGTCATTGACGATGTTCTCGGTCTGGTGATCCTCGCCGTTGTGACCGGCATGATCACCAGGGCGGACGTCAGCGGCGGCTTTTCTGCGGTCGCTGTCCTTGCGGTTCTTGCCAAGGCGATTGTTTTCCTGGTGGGATCTCTTGTGCTCGGCGTCCTGCTTTCGCCCCGGATCTTTTCGACCGCTTCCAGAATCCGAGCGCGGGGCGTGCTGCTGGCCACCGGGCTGTCCTTCTGCTTCCTGCTTTCCTGGGCGGCCGGAGCCGTCGGGTTGGCGCCCATCGTCGGCGCGTTTGCCGCCGGCCTGATTCTGGAGGACGTTCACTACCGCGGTTTCGTTGCGCGCGACGAGCGGGCGCTGGGCGAACTGGTCCGGCCGCTGGTGGACTTCCTCGCGCCGGTGTTCTTCGTGCTGATGGGCATGCGGACTGACCTGCGCGTGTTTGCCGAGCCAAGCGTTCTGGGGCTTGCCGCCGCGCTGGTCGTTGCCGCGGTCATCGGCAAACAGGCCTGCGCGCTCGGTGTGTTTCAGGCAGGCGTGGACCGCTGGTCGGTGGGCTTGGGCATGATTCCGCGCGGCGAAGTTGGCCTGATTTTCGCCAACATTGGCCTGTCTCTGAGCATCGGCGGCAGGCCGATCATGGACGCGGCCACGTTTTCCGCGGTTGTCGTGATGGTCCTTGTCACCACGCTCGTCACCCCGCCGGCTCTGAAGTGGAGCCTCGCGAGGCGCGCAGCCTCCCGCCCGTAGCGGCGGCCGCCGGGCCTGCGTTTTTTCAAAGCACGGAATGTCCACGGCTGTCGGTGTGCGGGCCGGGGGTGGTCCAACGGCCTGCTTGACACGTTCCCGGCTCAAAGGTAGTTTCACTGACGGCCGCGCGGGCTCCTCGCGTCGGAGGGCGTCGCCCGGGGGGACTTCCATGGTCGATTACGTGCACTCTTCTGCCTTCGCCATTGTCGACCCGCTTCTGAGGCACAACGCTACTTTTGCGGCGCCCGGCGCGCAGCACTTTTCCCGGCCGCAAGCGCGGCAAATACTGCCAGCGCGGTCACGGCGGGGAATCCCCGCAGAGCGGGGCCCCAGTAGGAAGCCAGGTAAGGAAGCGGCGAGAGCGCGACGCCGGCGCTCACCTTTTGCCAGGGCGCCTGAAATTCGTCCGACGCTGCCGCCGCGACAGCGGGAACCACCAGCAGGCAGTCATAGATGTGAGAGTAGTAACCGGCGAGCAAGGCGGCCAGGCACGCCGGCGCGAAGCCGGCGGACAACGAACCGCGGCGCGCTCGCATATACACGATAGCCCAGGCGGCGCCGGCCCCCACGGCGGCTGCCGGTCCCATGGCCTGGACCCCGCCCAGCCAGGCCGCCAGTCCCCGCACGTTCGGCATGCAGGCCAGGCAGGCCGGGACGCCGGGTGAGTGCCGCACTTCGTTCAGAAACCGAAGGTAAGGCAGCGGCGGGAAAACCGCCCAGAGGGCGGCGCTGAGGCCGGCCAGCACGCCCAGCGCGCGCCATTCTCTGCGCGCCAGCAGCAACAGCACGAACGGCGGCAGCCATTGCGGCTTCACCCAGAGCAGCGACAGCAGGACGGCGGCGGCGGCCGGGCGGCCGCGCTCCAGCAGCGCCAGGAACCCCAGCAGCACCAAAACCAGCAACGGCGTGTCCTGCCCGACGCTGAGGCTCACAATCAGCGGCACAAACAGAGCCAGGAGAAGCAGCATCGCCGGCTCTCCCATGCGGGCCGCCGCCCAAAGCCCGATGGCCGCCGCGGCAGCCGCGTTCAGCGCCAGCCAGACCATCAGCGCGTTCTCGATGGACAGGCGCGAGAGCGGCGCCACCATGGCCCAGAACAGCGGCGGACGCAGGCAGGGCATGTACGGCGCGCCCGGCCGCAGCCGTGACTCCATGTCGCGCTGCGCCTTTGCCGAATAGATGCGCGCCGGCGCCGCCGACCACGTGAACGGCGGCGATTCCAGGAACAGTTGCCCGCCCGCATAGAAGGAAAGAAAATCGCGCAGCGCCGGCTGGCCGGAGCGGAAGCGCGCGTAGGCCAGCGCGCAGGTGATCGCCAGCGCGGCCAGCAGCACCGCCAACGCCGTGAAACTTGGTTTCCCCGCTCTCACTCTGCAGACGTTTTCACCTGGCGGGCGGCCCGATGTCAAGCCGCAAATCAGAGCAGCCCGGGAATAGTCCCATCCGTGGTAGCCTATCAAGTGGTGAGGGCCGAATGAGGAGCTTTACAGCTTACGTGGAGTGGGATCCGGAGGCGAATCTTTATGTGGGGATCGTCCCCGGTGTTCCGGGCGCGCACACCCAGGCTGCCACGCTCGATGAACTCCATGCAAATCTGAGGGAGGTCCTGGAACTGTGCCTGGAAGAATACCAGGGCGCGGTTGACAACCTTCCTCGCTTCGCGGGTTTGCAACAGATTGAGGTGTCGGTTTGAGCCGTCTGCCAGTCCTCGATTTCAGGCAGAGAGAAGTCGGAGTAACGCCCGAGCGGCTCGGTGAGCAATTGGAGAGAACGTAGGGAGAGGAACAGCGAAGCCGCCCGGCGGACCGAGGTGCGCCGGGCGGCTTCTGACCCGCTGACTGGAAACCCTGAGGAAACTCGACCGGGGTTCTTTCCCCAGCCTACTTCGTGATCGACAAGGAACCCACCTGTTCGGCCACCGGGGGAGCGGACTTCGGGGACGCGCTCACCAGCCGCATCTCTTCCCAACTGTAGGGCATTTCCTTCCCGCAATCGAGGCATACCACGTAGGTGTCGAATCGCCTGCGTGGCAATTTTGATCGGGGAGTAATGGGAAAACCGGTGTTCTTGTGGCTGCACCCGAAAAAAGTGTCCATCAAAAGGTTCAACATCTTCTATTCCCGCCTGTCGTGCGCCGGTACCGCCGGGCCGGCAGTTTCTTCTTCGTCCTCGCGGGCAGCCGCCCGCGAGTCGTTCACCACAACCATAAGATGCAGGCGCAGGGCGATTCGTTGCAAAAAAGGGGAAAGCCACGGATCGCGGGCAAGCTACTGTAACTGAAGCGCTTTCAGCGCCCGGCGCACTTCTTGGTATCGCGGGAATAACTGCTCGTCGCGCTGAAACTCGGCAGGGTGCACGCGGCGCCGTCCCGCACAATGCACCACCGGGTACCTCAGGTGCAACATCTCGTGATACATCAGATACTCCAGGACGTACCTGGGCGCCGCTTGGGAATCGAACAGGCGGCTGATGGTGATGGTGTTGTGGGCGGAATCGAAATGCCCGAGCATGGTCCGCGACCGGCTGCGGCTCCAGCCCAGAACCGGCATCCCCAACAGGCCGTGGAAGAACCGGGCATTGAGTTCCTGAAAAATCCGCTCCAGGTTGTAGACGGCGCCTTGCGGCGGGTCCAGGTGCTTGCGGCCACGCGCCTGCCGCACCAGCTCCACCTGCCGGCGCACCTCTTTGCGCCCCAGAAAGCGGCGATAGCGCGCCTCGTGGCAGGCCGGGACCGGCCGGCGGTACAGTTTGCAGAGCAGGATGAAGGCCAGCGCTTCCCACACCGGCGGCGGCGCGCCCTGCAGCAGGTCGGACAGCCGCGCCACCACCCGCCCCTCCCGCAGGCGTATGGTGTGGTTCACGTCGGCAAAGGGACGGAACTGAATGTCGAAGTCCGGCCGGGTGGTCCGCGGCTTCAGTTCGCGGAACACCGAGGCGAACAAATTTCGGATTTCGGATTTCGGATTGCGGATTGCCGGCTGCGAACCGCCTTCGAGCTTGAAATCCGAAATCCGAAATCCGAAATCCGAAATCGGCTCTTCCGCCATTACCCCTTTTTCCCCTTTGTTTCCCTGGCCTCTTTTTCTTGCTGGCGGCCCTTGGGCTGTTTTTGAAGCGCCTCGCGCAGGCCGTCGATGCCGTCTTTGGTATTCTCGATGGCTTGGCTGAGAGCGAACCGGTACTCGTCCAGGTCCTTGGGATTGCGGGCCTGGAAGGACTGAAGCAGTTTCAGGAAATCCGGCTCGTTCTTGAGCGCGTACTCCAGGCCCTTGCGCACCAGGTCGCGGTGCGTCAGGGCCTGGTCAACGTTGGCGTCGATGGCCTCCAGGATGCGGTTGTATTCGCTCAGTGTGGTGTGGATCTGCTGGGCGCGATCGGCCTCGGAACCGGCCAGCGCCTTTTCCACCAGCCAAAGCCGCTGGTGGGCAAAGTCGGTGTAGAGCTTGAGGCGCTCGTTCGGCTCCTGGGCCTCGCGGATGGCCTCGATCTCGCCATCGGTCAGGAATTCGCGCCGCTGCGCCGTAGCGAGCACGCACAGCACTATGGCGGGCAGCACCGCCATTAAAACAGCTTGCCTCATGTTTCCCATACGCTGTGGGCTGCAAGCCGTGGCTTGTAGGCTGGCCCAGAGCCCACAGCCTACAGCCTACGGCCTATTTCTTGGCTTCATCGACCTGCATCAAGCCCTTCAGCAGGTGTTCCTGCATCTTGACGATCTTGGCGATCATGCTATCGAGCGGGTCGCGATCGTCGACCGGGATCGACAGCCGCAAATCCTTCAGGCGGCGCGTCATCTCCCGGAACTTGATTTCGGCTTCCTTGAAGCCCTTGGGCTTCTTACGCGGATTGCGGCCGGTTTCAAACATCCGGTTGTGCGCATCCTGAACCAGCGCCATCATCTCCTTGAGTTCCGCCAGCCCCTTGTCGGGCACGCCCTCTTCATAAGCCTTCTGGGCGCCGTCCAGGCGGAACTGGGCCAGCCGGATTTCCAGTTGAGCGCGCTTGATGGGGTCTTTTTCGGCTTGCGCCTTGGCCTTGATCCGCGCCTGGTCGTCGCCGGTGGCCGCCCAGGCGGCCAGAGAAAGCGCCAGCAGACCGGACGCCGCGAAATGCTTGGCCCTGGTGCTCACCGTTTTCTCCGTTTCCAGCCCTTTTCCAGGCGCAGGTTGATGGCCTTGATGCGCTGGCGGGCCTGGAATTCCTGGTCCGGGTAGGCGCCGTTGGCTGCCGCCAGAAACTGTTTGTAACATTCCAAGGCCTCGTCCAGCACTTCCAGTTTATCCAGAGTGATGGCGCGAAGGAAATAGTACCAGGCGGTCTTGCGGCCGGTGGCGGCCACACGGTCCAGCATACTGACGGCGCCGGGCAAGTCCCCCTGCAGGTACAAAACGTTGGCCAGGTCCACCCAGGCATCGGGGACCTCGGGGCGCAGGCGGGCCGCGGCTTCCAGTTCCGGGCGGGCCGCAGCGAATTCGCGCAGCGACGTCAGCATCTCCCCCAACAACAGGTGCGCGTCGTAGTCACCGGGATTGGCGGCCACTACTTTTCGGAGCAGGGGGACGGCCTGCGCCGGTTGCTTGGCGCCGGCATAGGCACGGGCCAAATTCCAGTCGTCCTGTGGGGAGGGCGCCAGCCGGGCCGCTGCCTCCAGTTCCGTAGCCGCCTCGGCGTAACGCTTCTGGTGGAGCAGCAATTCGCCCAAGCGGCGGCGCGCCTGGGCATTCTGCGGCTGTTTGGCCGCCAGGCCGGCGTACAGGCGCAGGGCTTGCTCCCCTTTTCCGGCCGCTTCGTAAAAGCGGCCCGCCTCCAGCACCGTGGCCGGGTCGCCGGGCTGCAACTGGAGGGCGCGGGCGAATTGCTGTTCCGCCTCCGCGTTCTGTCCCTGCTTGGCCAGGATACGGCCCAACCCCAGGCAGGCCTCCGGGGAGTTGGGATCCAGCGCCAGCACCTTTCGATATTGGACGGCGGCCTCGGTGTCCTGGCCGCTGCCGGCCAGCGCGTTGGCCAGCAAGAGCTGCACGTGGGCGTCGCTCGGCCGCGCGGCCGCCACCTTCGCCAGCAAACCGGCCGCTTCGGCTGCCTGCTTTTCCTCCAGCAGCAGCGTCGCCAGGTTCACGTTGGCCTGGGGCAGGTCGGGGCGCACGGCCAGCGTCTTCCGATAGGCCTCAATGGCCTTGGCACGCTCGCCCATCATGGTGCAGGCGTAGGCGATGTCGAACAACGCCCGGTAGTTCTTCGGATCCCTGGCAACCAGTTGTTCCAGCGCGGCGAGGGCTTTGGCGTAGTCCTTGGCGCTGATGGCTTCCTCGGCTTTGGCCAGCGCCTCCTGGTCGGCCGGGCCGGTTTGCGCCTGCAAAGCGGAAACGCCTATCACAAAGGCACAAAGGCACAAAGACACCAAGAAGGAGTTCCCTTTGTGTCTTTGTGCCTTTGTGCCTTTGTGATGAAATAAGCTCACTTCTTTTGGTTGCGCATGTGAAAAACCTGCGCCAGGAACTTACCAGTATAGGACTGGGGACAGCGGGCCACGGTTTCCGGTGTGCCGGCCGCAACCACCTGGCCGCCCCGCTCGCCGCCCTCCGGGCCCAGGTCGATCACCCAGTCGGCGGATTTGATCACTTCTAAATTGTGCTCGATGATCAGGATGCTGGCTCCCTGGTCCAGCAGGCGGCGGAAGGCGTTCAGCAGCTTGCCGATGTCATCGAAGTGCAGGCCGGTGGTCGGCTCGTCGAAGATGTAGAGGGTGCGCTCGGCGTTGTGCGCGGCCAGGTGGGCGGCCAGCTTGACGCGCTGCGCCTCGCCGCCGGACAGCGTCGTAGCCGACTGGCCCAGGCGCAGGTAGCCCAGGCCCACGTCCTCGAGCACCTTCAGGCGGTTCACGATCTTGGGGATGCCGGAAAAGAAGCCCAGCGCCTCGCGCACCGTCATTTGCAGTACGTCGTCGATGTTGCGGCCGTTATGACGGATCTCGAGCACTCCGCTCTTGAAGCGCTTTCCGTTGCACTCCTCGCAGACCAGCTCGACGTCGGCCAGGAACTGCATCTCCACGGTAACGGTGCCGGCGCCCTGGCAGGCTTCGCAGCGCCCGCCCTGAATATTGAAGGAGAAATGGGTGCGCGTGTAGCCGCGCTTGGCGGCGTCGGGCGTGGCGGCGAACAGCTCCCGGATGGCATCGAAGGCCTTGATGTAGGTGATGGGATTGGAGCGCGGCGTGCGCCCGATCGGCGATTGATCCACCAGCGCCACGTCCCGGATCAGGTTGGCGCCCTCGACGCGGGCACAGTTGAGGCGGGGCGCCGGCGCCGGCTCTTGCGGTTCCCCGGCGGTTTCGGCGGCGCGCTGGCGCAGCTCGGCCGGCGGACGCGGCAGCCGCGGCTTCATGGCCCGCAGCGCCTGCAGCCCCTCGTACAGCACGCTGTGCACCAGCGTCGATTTGCCGGAGCCCGAAACGCCGGTGACGGCCACCATGGTTTCCAGCGGGATGGTGACATCGATGCTTTTCAGGTTGTTGGCGAACGCGCCCACGATCTTCAGCAGCCGCCGGGGGTTGGCCGGGCGGCGCTGCTGGGGAATGGGGATGTGCAGATCGCCCTTCAGGTAGCGCCCGGTCAAAGCCGTGCCGTTGCGCAGCAGCTCCGCCAGGGTGCCCGAAAAAACCACCCGCCCGCCGTGTTCCCCGGCGCCCGGCCCCAGGTCCAGCAGGTGATCGGCGGCGCGGATCATGTCCGGGTCGTGCTCCACCACCAGGATGGTGTTGCCCAGATCGCGCAGCTCGGCCAGCAGCCGGATCAGGCGGTTGGTGTCGCGGGGGTGCAGGCCGATGGAGGGCTCGTCGAGCACGTACAGCGCCCCCACCAGCCGCGATCCCAGCGAAGTGGCAAGCTGGATGCGCTGTGCTTCGCCGCAGGACAGCGTCGATGCCAGCCGCTCTAGCGTCAGGTACTCCAGCCCCACCTGGTGCAGGAACTCGAGCCGCTGCCGGATCTCCTCCAGCACCCGGTCGGCGATCTCCGCTTCCATGGGGCTTAGCCGCAAATGCGAGAAGAAATCGCGCGCCTGCTCGATGGTCATGCGGCCGATCTGGCCGATGTCCGTGTCGGCGATCCGCACCTGTAAGGCCTGCCGCCGCAGCCGCGCCCCCTTGCACTCCGGGCACAGCGTGTAGCCGCGATAGCGGCTCACGAAAACGCGGATGTGCAGCTTGTATTTCTTCTGCTCCAGGTAATCGAAAAAGCCGCGGATGCCGTCGAACTTCGGCCCGCCCTCGATAATGAATTCCTTCTCTTCGGGGGTGAGCTGATAGAAGGGCACATCCAGGCGCACGCCGGCGGCCCTGGCTTTGCGCTTCAGATCATTGCCGAAGGCGCGGTACTTGGGCTTGGTCCAGGGATCGATGGCCCCCTGTTCCAGCGATTTCGACTTGTCGGGGACCACCCGGTCCATGTCGAAATCGATGACGTTGCCGAATCCCTGGCAGCGCGGGCAGGCGCCGTAGGGGCTGTTGAAGGAGAACAGGCGGGGCTCCGGCTCCTCGTAGGCCGCGTGGCAGCTCTTGCACTCGAATCGCTCGCTGAAGCGCAGTGGCATAGCCTTCAGGCTGTGCGCCTCTTGCGGATCGCCGTCGCCGGGCACAGCCTGAAAGCCATGCCGCTGCGGCTCGAAAATGGCCTCGCCCGCCTGCCGGTAGCAGGTTTCCACGCTGTCGGCGATGCGCTGGCGGAGCGCCGGGTCAGGGGACAGCGCCAGCCGATCCACGAGCACGTAGACGCCGCGGGTGAAGTTGAGGTCCAGCAGCGACTCCGGCGTCGAGAACTCGAAGGTCTTGCCATCCTGGTAGAGGCGGGTGAAGCCGGCCTTGCGCAGGTCGAACAGGTGGGCGCGCAGGGCCTCCATGTCCAGGGCGGGGCGCTCGGGGGCCTGCTTGGCGGCCATGGCCGCGGCCGTGCCGCGCACCGGAAACAGCAGGTAATAACGGCTGCCGGGGGCCAGCGCCAGCACCCGCTCGGCCACCTCGTCCACCGTGTCCTTCTTGACCAGCCCCCCGCACTCCAGGCAGTAGGTGCGGCCCACCCGCGCGAACAGCAGCCGCAGGTAGTCGTAAATCTCGGTGGCCGTGGCCACCGTGGAACGGGGATTGCGCGTGGTGTTCTTCTGCCGGATGGCAATGCCCGGCGCGATTCCCAGGATCTCGTCCACGTCCGGCTTCTCGATGCGCTCCAGGAACTGCCGGGCGTAGGCGGACAGCGACTCGATATAGCGCCGCTGCCCTTCGGCGTAGACGGTGTCAAATGCCAGGCTGGACTTGCCGGAGCCGCTGACCCCGGTCACCACGGTCAGGGCGTTGTGGGGGATTTCGAAATTGATGTTCTTCAGGTTGTGGACGCGCGCCCCGCGGACCTGAATGCTTTCGTTGCCCATGGGTCCCCTGTGTGGAACTTGCGGCCGAGGCCAACCCATGATTATAGCTCCGATCACACCGGGCTGGGCTGGCGCGCTGCGGCGGGTTTATGGTTCGGCGAACATTTGGCCTTGACACCGCACGTCCCGGGGGCGCATATTTGGAGTTGTGATACCCCCCCTTTTCCTTCGGGAGAAGGGTGCGAGGCCGCCCTACGGGGCGGCCTCCGCGTTTTCGAACTGTCCGTCCCGCTCTTCACTTCGACCACTGCCACTTGGCGGGCTGCCACCTCGCAGCAGTCCTTTCCGCTGGCAGAATCGGATTGAGGAATCGCGAAGCTGCGTCCGCGGCCTCGTCCAACGTCTTCCAATCAAGCATCAGTTCCCTGGCAATCCTCCCGTACGGCGCTCTCCAGGCGGCCGGCGGCGCAGGCAATTGCCGCGGAACCTCATGGGATTTGATGGCCGCAAAGGTCGCTTGAATCGCACGATGAAGCTGCCGGCCATCCATTCTGGCAAAAGCGGCGAGCAGCAATATGTCAGCCAGATCCCGAACTCGGCTACTCTCGCCGCTTCTGTACGGCCGGGTGTAGGCGTGCAACTTTTCGGCGATTTGCGCCTCCGGTGGATAGCACAAAACCCGCGCCGGCGGTATATCAGCGAAATCAAGCAAGGAAGGCCCGGAGATTTCGCGCGGTGGCTGCACCAGAACATCTCCCTGACCGACATCAAGGTGAAAGCGCTCGAACTGGCGTCCGTCAAGTCGACAGAGGACTGGGAAGCGGGCGCCGCCCAGCGGAGCGCCAGTAGCCGCAGGCAAGCTCCTGCCAACTTGGAACTGAAACCAGTCGGCGAGATCGCGGGAGCCAGCCTGCCGGAGGAGATCATGCAGAACGGGAACGGGGACCGTTCTGCTTGCTTCTGCGTCAATGTCTTTCGTCGCCCTGGCTCGCCAACCCACCAACCACTGGAGAAGGATCCCCCCTTTGAGTATCCAAAATGTGCGGTCCTGAGCAGCGAGCCGGGCCAGCAGACGGTCGAACGCAACCATCTTCCGCAGCCGGAACATGGCAATGCCCGTCTCGAGCGCCTGTTGACGCAAACGCTCTTCCAGCGCCTGGCGGAACGCTCCCGCAGTCGAGTATTTCACGACGCCTCGTTCCGCAAGAACCGCGCGATCAGGCGGGCTGCGCGCCCCCCTCTGTTCTGCGCTTCCCTCAGCAGAAGTTCGGGTCCTACGAGACCCTCCTTGAGGGCATCGCGAATTGCTTCGCCGACGTGTTCTTCAGGGAGGCCGGCCGATGCCACGTCAGCGATAGTGCGGGGAACCGAAGTGACAGGCAGGCCCTCCCGTATCGTTATCTCTGAGGGATCGATCGATCTGGTGTGCTGCCGGATACCAGGGCGTCTCCGCGACGCCGACCGAGGCACTGTCACGTGAACCTCGCCGGGGATCACTCCTGAAAGGTCATACACAGCAAGTGCGCTGTCATGCGATATGACCGATTTCGGGCCGCACCTAAGCCAGGCCACGAACAGATCCTCCAGTGGCGAGGCTGGAAACTGGACAAGTCGGTATACGCCCCGGCTGGCGCGAAGGAAACGTCCAGCGCTGGCATTTCTCGATAGCCCGTCCCGAGAGAAACCCGCTACCGCAGCTTGTTTCGCAGTGAAGTAGCCCGCTTGCTGCTCGGCGCGGCGGTAGAGGGCCAACCGGTCTGGACGCCGGGGATTAATGTGTGCAGATAGTCTTTGCTTTTTCAACTTTCTGCACACATTTTATAGCAAAGCCAGTTCTTCTGTCAAATCACCCGGTGGCGCCCCTGGATTCGCCCTGGCAGCAGTTTGCGCAAACGCCGGCAAGGCCGCGGGGGCGCCAGTGCGCGCCGCAGAGCGGAGCGCCGCAGCGCCCGCAGCGGAAGTGGGCGCGCGCGGAGCAATCGCGGCAGCGGTGCCGCCAGGGAAGAGCCAGGTAATCGGTCAGCAGCAGGTCCAGGCGCGGCGAGATGATTTCCAGCGGGGTGCGCCCATAGCGTAGGTACAGCCAGACCGTGCAGGCGGTGACGGCGGTCAGGCCGGCCAGCCGATGAATAACGTTCTCAATTTCCTTTCGATGGTTATGATATAGCCCGGTGAGGAACCAGCGACAGGCGGAGAGAGCCCATTGGACAATCGAATGCTGCTGATTCAACTTCCCGGTTACGGGCTGCAGACGGCCTCCTCCGTCTACGCCCTGCAGGAAGAGGGTGTGGACATTCTGGACCTCAATCTGGACCTCACGAGACAGATCTGCGGCGATGGGTACCGGCTGGCAACGGACGACGACTCCCTGAGCAAGCTGTGCGGTCACGTCGTCGATTTCAAGTCGAGAGTCAAGCGGTTGCATGATTTCGACGCCTTCTCCGGGTTCGTATCTCCGCATGCCGGCAAGATCCGCGGCTACAAGCTCTTCGGGGTGTCGCTGAACGGCGATTGGCTGAAGCCCCTGGCCGTGAACATGGCCGCGTTCATCAGGGGCATTCGTCCGGACGCAACGATCGCGGTGGGAGGAGCGCTGATCCTCGACTACTATCCGGAAATCGCGCCGTCCCTGCTCGACGCGGGCTTCGATATCGTCGTCTTTGGCGACGGCCGGTCGCAGGTTAGGGAACTGCTGAGTTCCGGCGACGTGGAGAGATGTTTTTCCTCGGTTTTCTCACGGAACGGCACTCCCTGGATAACCTCGAGAAAGGAAGCGCTGCTAGGAATGCCGCGGTTTCATCCCAACATCTCCCTCTATCCCTACCCGCAGATCCTCACCGTTCCGATCAACATGGGGTGCTATTACGGCAGGTGCAGCTTCTGCGCGGAGCGCAGCTACTCGGGGTCTTCCGCCTACTACAAGTTTCCGAACGAAGAGATTATCTCTGCCCTGCGGCACATGCACGCCAGCGGCGTCCCTTTCGTCTGGCTCGGCGGCAGCGGGATTCGGAAGGAAGAGCTGCGGGGGCTGCTCAAAGAACTGAACGCCTGCGGGGACGGCATTCCGAAATACGGCCTGGAATCCAGGGCCATCGCCATCGACGAGGAACTCGCCGGCCTGTTGAAGCGCTCGAGATGCTCCAAGATCTCCTTCGGTCTGGAATGCCCTGACGAGCACATCTGCAACCAGATCTACAACAAGGGAATCGACATTCCCGGGTTCCTGGCCGGCCTGAGGCACCTCGAGCAGGCCGGTTATCAGCGCGTCTCCATCAACATAGTGATCAGTTCCCTTTTCCACGATGGCGCCAAGCTGGACGACATCGCCGGCTTTCTAAACTCATACGACTGCGTCACGGATTACGTCCTGTACCTGCTGTCGGTGACTCAGGGAAGGAGCATCGAGACGATTGCCGCCGGCCGTCTCGAGAAGCCGATGGCAAAGCCTCTGGGCCCCGAGCACATGTTCTGGCCGGAGGGCGAGGCCGAATGGTTCAAGGGCGCGATGCGCTATCTGGCGGCCCAGGTGGAGAAACCGTTCGGAGTCTTCATGGACGAGAACACCAGCCTGCAGCTATGGTCGCTGGTGGAGGACGACCAGATACCCGACTTCCGCCGGCGGTTCTACCGGGCGCAGCTCAGCATTTCCAATGCGGACTTCAAACCCAACAAGCCCGTGTGGCGCTGAGGAGGGACAGGTCTCTCGCGCCCGCGGGTCACGCGCTTTGTCCGGCTCCCCGGACTTGGAAAAGGGAGGCATCTGCCGCCGAAGGCCGGGCGTGCGCATGGAGGCGGTGCCTGCAGGAGCCTCCCCATCGTTGCCGAGGGCGCCGGCGCCCTCTCATTCCCGTCCCTTGATCACGGTGTCTTGGAGCGGCCGCCGAACGGTGGCCGGGGAGACTCCCGCCTTGAGCGCCGTCATGATTCCCGCCGCCTCCCAGTAGTTGTCCACGACGAACAGCTTGCCGGGCTTGAACGGCAGGTCCTCGAGGTTGTTCCGCATCAGGTTCTTGTTCTCCCTGACGGCGATCACCGGGATGTCCTGTTCGAGCGCTGCAAGCGTCGGCAGGCCGATGCAGCCGTCCGGCGTCACCAGGCAGGACACGTCCGCCACGGTCAGCCCGCCGTCGTGGACGATCCTGGGGGCCTTGTGCAGGCCCTTCAGGATGGAAAACAGAAACGTCCGCGAAATTGCGTCGGCGGCCTTGCGCGGGTCAGCCACGCCCAGGGTCTCGAAGAGTTCGTTCGTGCCGGTCAGCGTCAGCGCCATCGGCGAATGGGCGCACGGGATGTCGAACGCGGTGGCCAGGCTGTGCGTCAGCATGGCCTCTATCCCGCCGAACGGGTTCACGACGTCCGGGCTCTTGTAGTACTTAAGCTCCAGTTCAAACGGCACCTCGATGCGCGTGGTCAAGGCGATGGCGTCATACTTCGAGCGGCAGGAAGCCACGATCTCGAAGATCTCCTCGGCATGTGCGATCTCACCGGCGGCCCTTCCGGCTTTGGTGTAACCGGAGGTGAAGGTTGTGGTGCCGGGCATCTGCAGGACGTCGCAGTCCAGCCCCAGACACACCCGGGCGACACTCACCACGTTCGCTGCGCCGTCGTTGAAGGCCTTGTACTGGTGCTTGTCCATCAGGAGCATGAGGCGGTTGCTCCTGACCTTCTGCAGGCCGATGCTGCCCATCATGAACCGCGTCAGGATGGACCCTTCCACGTACAGCGTGTTCTCCGTCATTTCGTTCACGTCGGCGGCGTTCACCACGTTGGGATGCGTGATGAGAGTGTCGCAGGCCGACGCCAGCAGCCGGGCCACGGCGTTGGCGTCCCCGCAGTGGCCGCCTATGCTGGCGCCGATTCCCGTCGGAATTATCATCACCGCGTTGAACCGGTCCGTGTCTTCGAAACGCCGCGGCGTGAAGTCAAAAATGCTGCTCTCGGGCAGTCCGTAGTTCGCAATGTCCGAAACACAGTCGATCTCGCACGAACACTCGCCAGCCGTGCTGCTCGTGACCGCGAAACGGACCGGATGTTTCAAGGATGAGAAGGCCGCTTTCAGCGCCTTCAATCTCAATTCAGTTTTCGGCAGAGTGACTGCCTCGGTGTAGACTCTCATTTCCTGATCTCCATGAACCCATTAGCGAGTCCGCTTGGTCACAGTCTAGCGGTCTCTGCCGATGTCCCCACCGAGAGCCTGGCTCGGGTGGCCGCCGTTTGCGTGGAGGCCGGCTATGCGGCCGGCGAAGCGCTGTACCGGGAAAACGAGGCGGCCGACCGCATGTTCGTTATTCTGGAGGGGGCGGCCGCCGTCGCCCGACACGGGGGGCGGCCCCTCCAGCTCGGCCCCGGCAAGGTGCTTGGGGCACTGGCCATGCTGGCCCGCAAGGCCGCCGGCACGTAGGTTGCAGCGTGCAGGGCACAGGTTGCGGGTGGCAAGCACACCCAGAACCCCCAGCCGGCCACCTGCCTCCGCCCACCTGATCACTTGGGGCGCCACAGATCGATGCGCGTTGCGACCAGCCTGGCCTTTTCGTCGTACTTGCCCAGGACGATCACGTCGGAGCCGTCCGTGAACTCCTCCACCTCAGCCGGCTTGTTGCCGTCCTTGGTGAATTTCGTCGCGGCTTGCCAGACCACCGTCTTCTCGATGTTGCCCTTGCGGACCGTCATCGTATTGTTGGCCGCGTTGCTGCGCACGATAATGCCGTGCCAGCGCTCCTCCTTGGCTGCGGCTGCCTTTTTCTCCTTCTTGGCTTTCTGTTCGTCTGCTTTCTGTGCCGTGGCCGACAAGGCTGCCAGTGAGAGTACCAGCAGCAGAACCACGATGCGTTTCATGTGCTTGTTCCTCCTTGTGGCGGGCTCCCTCCCCACGGCGGGAACAGCAGCGCCGTGCCCGTCCGTTCATCGGCAAAATGCGGATGGCACGATAAAGCCGCTGCTGCGAATCACCGGCGGAGTGTCCCGTCAGGATGTCACATTTGATGGCCCAAGTCTCCCAGTGCCGGGCTGAAGTATAGACGAAATTACAGGAAACGGTAAAACCCGGATAAAGCCGGGATTCCCCTTTTCGGCTCCCGATTCCAAGCCAGCATACACCCAGTTGCCTGCTTTCGATCCCTCGGGGTGCAATCCTTCCTCCCGGGCGTCTGACTCGCCTTCGGAAGGAGGAGTTCTTGCCCTGCCGGACGGCCCCAAAACCGCGGAGTCCCGCCTTTCTCGACCATTCGACAGACACCGCTCCGTCTCAACCCTCCTCGTCGGTCGATTTTCTTGCTTCCACCCCGTGCCGCCTACCCCACTGGCAGCGGCAACGCGGAGATCCGCCGCACCATGGCACCGAACAGCCGCCGCGTCAGATGGCTCTCCGCCAGCAGTAGCCAGTAATAGCGGGCGCGCTTGATGAGCCTGCCGCCGGAAGTGACCCGCGATCCCTGGAAATCGATCTTCAGAGAGGTGTTGAAGGAGAGCTGAAAGGGCTGATTTTGTTTCTCACCCCTTGGGTTTCGGCCTCCGGGGCATCTTGACTGCATTCAAACCCGCGTGGATAAAGGCGTCGCACCATCCTACAAAGTCACCGGGAAATGTTCAAATCGGAAATGCGGGTCTAGTATTTCTTCCCACGGAGTATGAACTCATGCTCCACTTCAGAAGGCTTGAATATCTCGCTCGCAAAGTCCAGTATCGTGGCCTTGTCAAAAATCCGACAACTGTACACGTCCAGGGAAACGAACCTGACTGCTTCGATGGTGTGAATCTGGATGCCCGATTCTATCAGGGGCAACCAGCCGCTGAGTCCCGCCTTGCCCGGAAATGCCTTCTCATCAGACCGGAAAAGAAATGGCGGAGACTGCTTCGTCATCTTGAGCACCTCAGCCAGTTTCTCCAGAAACTCATAGGTGAGGCTGATCGAGGAAAGCGCCTCTCCTCTGCAGTCGTACATGTCAATCATCAGATGATAGCCAAAAGCCATGGTCTACTCTCCCGTCAAAGCTGGCGCACTCGCTGGGAAACAGAACCAGTGTCGTCGCCCACGGCATTTTCACAGGCCATACTTGGTTTTGAGCCAGGGGCTCACCAAGCCCTTCAGAGGTTCCTGCTGAGTCCGCCTGAGGAAGCGAAACCCGCTGACCACTCCGTAGCAGTCGGGACTTCCGCAATGGCACGTGAAGGGCTCGGAGAGTTCCTCCTCCGTCGCGCAGTAGTTCAAGAGCACCTCTTCGCCGGGCTGGATGTCCCTTATGGCGCGGAACTCGAGCGTGCCAACGTCGAAAAGCAGGTTCGGGGAGCACCCGTGATTGATGAAATCATCGAAACCAGGTTTTTCGGGATCCCGCTTGTCGAGGTGGTGGAACTGGTCGATCTGAATGGAGTAGCGGCTCCTTACTTTCACAGGCGCAACGGCCCGCAGGCTGGCTGCCACCTCTCCCCGTGCGATGCGGCGGGTGGCCATGAGGCCGAAGACCCCCGGGCTTTTCTCGAACTGTCTCAGAGGGATTGAGCTGCGGTCCACTGCATCGTCTCCAGGTGACTTGAGGATGCCCGTTCGAGCGCCGTGCGCGCCAGCTTTCCGGTTGCGGCGTTCGCCTTGCCGGCGGCGGCGACGGTTGCCGCCTCAAGCACCGGGTCGGGACATCCTTTGACAACCTTGTCCACGTACGGGCAAAGGGCCTTGCTGATCTGTGCGGAAGCGAGGGCCGGCCACATCGCCGGGATGTGGTCGTTGGAGTACTTCAGCACGTGGCCGTTGCGGTAAACCGGCGCGTGGGCCGGTTGCGGCACGCTGTCCTCGATGCCTTCCGTGCTGAGGTCGATGATGAACGCGCCTTCTTTCATGCGGGCGATGTGCTCGCGGGTGATGAAGAAACCCTCCGCGTACCACTTGATGCAGTTGACGATGGTATCGAAATCCTGCACCGAGCGGAGGAACTCGCGGGAGTTGCTCCTGTCGAACACCCTGTAACGTACGCGGAGTCCGTCCAAGACTCCCATGGCGCCGCTTCCGAGGTATCCCTTTCCGATCACGGCGACTTTTCCGAACTGCTCCGGCGGCCTGCCCATAACCATGGCGTGCATGATGCCGAGCCTGCCGGCGATGCGGCTGTTCTCGCGGAAGACGAACTCGCCGTCACGGTACATGAAATGGAAGTCCACCACGGTTAGCGCCTGCTCGACCACGGCCCTTGCACACCACGGGTTGTCCTCGATGTACGGCCAGCCCCAGAGTGTCATGCCGTCCTGAAACAGGGCGCCATCGCTCTCCGAGAATCGCGGAACGCAAAGGACGTCCATGTGCCGCATGGCGGATCTCGGGACGAGGTTGGCGCCGAGGCGCGCATATTCCCCGTCGGCGATCCCCAGTGACACCGCGTAGCCGGCTTCGAAGAACAACTGTTCCGGATGCCGCAAAGTGCGGACGTTCTCCGGGAGCAGGGCCACGCGGGTCTCACCGGGCATCGTGCTCCTTGTGAAGCCGATCTTGTTCATCATTCGGTCCGCTTGAACGTGACGTTACCCTTGCACTCATTCGCCGAAGAGCCCGCGCCACCCGGTGATGCGTCCACGGCACTTGGGACTCCCGCATTGGCAGTCAAAGGGCGGCATGCGCCGGTCATAGAAGGTCGAATAGTCGATCGTCAGTTCCTCGCCGATATTGATGTCACGGAGCGCCAGCACGTCCAGGCCTGAGAAGCCGGTGTTTGGGTCGCAGGAGTGGTTCTGAGGGGCCCATTCCGCGGGATCCCTGTCCCAGAACGCATATACCTCTTTCCCGAGCGGGTAGGCATAGCGGTGGAAGTCTTCCTGGTCCGCCTGGCTCCAGTTGCGCTCCACATGGGCTTTGGTGACGATGCGGTGCGGGCTTTCTTCCCCGCGCATCACGATCTCGCCGGCCGCGATTCCTCGCCTCGCGAAAACGCCATAACCGGTCTTGGACTGCCGGACAGCATAACACTTGGTTTTTCTGGCATGGCGGGCCAGCCCTTCCTCGATGATCTTCCTCAGGAAGCCCGCTTGCCCCAGACCGTCGAACTTCAGGATGTAGTCCGCCGTTCCCTCGAACCCCTCCGGGTAGAAGATGGAACAGTCGAAGTTGGACTCCAGGAAGAAAAGGTCGTTCCCCTTCGAGAGCCTGAAGTCCATGCGCGCATATCCTACCGCCGAGAACGCGCTAAACACCTTGCAGGCAGCGTCTTGGAGGCTCTCAGCCAGGAGCGGGTCATGGCAGGGGACGTTGCACTCGGGGCGATGCTGATGCATCTTCATGTCATACGTCTTGAAACCCTCCCCCTCCCGAAAACGGAACTCCGCCGGAAGCAAAGCCAAGGGGCGGCCCGCCGGGTCGGGGTTCCCGCACACCAGGACGCTAAACTCCCGTCCGTCTACGTACTCCTCGACCAGAACGGCACCATACTTCCTGATCAACGCGCTGACTGTCGGCTCCAGCGCGGCGGGTTCCCGCACCAGCGAGTCTCCATCAATCCCCAAGCTGTCTCCCATATTGTTGGGTTTTACGAACAGAGGATATCTTAGCTGTGAGCAGGCCGACAGATTGCCGGGTGTCTCCACAACAACATGCGGAGGGGTTGCGATGCCCTCCGAGTGAGCCACGAACTTGATAAGGTCCTTGGCCGCGGCAGAGAGGCGCAGATTGGGGCCGGTATAAGGCAGTCCGAAGTGTTCGAGCGTCCAGATCACGTCGACAGAAGGCACGTCGGCGTCAGGGTAGATGTCGCAGAGGTTCACGTAGATGTCGAAGCCCTTGCCGCGAAGTTCGCGGATCTGGCGGAAGGTCGTGGTCTTCTTGAGAAACTCATGGTGAAAGGAATGCTCCGGCAGAAGGCCGGACAAGCCTCGGGGCGGATCACACTCAGGGCAGTCAAAGTCTGACCCTTCATAAGAAACCTGGAGCACGCATATTCTCATGGCGTGAACTACCTGCACACAGGCCCCCGGAACGGGCCTGCATGCCATCCGTCATTGCTTGGGCGAGCGGATCGCGGTGATGGCCTCCAATCTCGCTTTCAGGTCCGGGTTCGCTTCAACCAGCCGCAGGAAGTGCTCACGCTGCAGAGTGAGAAAAACGCAGTCCGTCAGGGTGTGTACGCTGGCGGTCCGCGGTATTCGCTCCATCAGGGCGACTTCGCCGAAATGGTCGCCGTCCTCCAGAACGGCCAGGGGATGTTCCTCTCCCGATGCCTCAGTTCTGAACACTGACACCTTGCCCCGCACGATGATGTAAAACTTGTCGCCGGCGTCCCCCTGCTGAACCACAGGCCGGTGCGGCGGGAAATGCTCGGTGGCGAAGAACCTGGCGATGGTTGACAGCGATGCGTCGTCCAGTTCCTGCAGAATGGGCACGGCGCGAAGTCTGGCAGCGTCCACTCGAGCCTGGGTGCCGTCCTCGCTGAGGGAGAAGCCGGCCTGCTTGTTCCACAACCTGGCGTACAGGCCGTTCAACTTCAACAACTCATCGTGGCGTCCCTGTTCCGCCAGGCGTCCTTCATGGAAAACGAAGATTCCGTCCGCGCCCGGCGCAGCTTCGAGCCGGTGTGTCACGGAGATAACCGTGCGCCCCTTGCTGATGCGTTCGAGAGACTGGTTGATGGAGGCCGCGGTGGCCGGGTCGAGCGCGGAGGTGGCCTCGTCGAGCAGGAGGATGGGCGGGTTGGAGATGATGGCCCGGGCGATGGCGATGCGCTGGCGCTGCCCGCCCGAGAGCTTCCCGCCGCGCTCGCCCACGACCGTGTCGTAGCCCTCGGGCATCCTCACGATCATGTCGTGCATCTCGGCAGTCCTGGCGGCAGCCTCAACTTCCTCGTCCGTCGCGTCTCCTTTGCCCATGCGGATGTTCTCGCGGAGGGTGGTGTTGAAGAGGAAGCTCTCCTGCAGAACGACGCCTATGTGCTGCCGCACGGAGTCCTGCGTGACGGTGCGGATATCGCGCCCGTCGATGCACACGGTGCCGGACGCCGGGTCGTAGAAGCGCATGAGAAGGTTGAAAACCGTGCTCTTGCCGCAGCCGCTGGGACCCACGAAGAGCAGCGACCCGGCCATCGGGATGGACATCGTGACGTCGTCGAGGTTGAGCCGGTCGGCCGAGTACCCGAAGCGCACGTTGGTCAGGGAGATGTCCCTTTGCGGGGCGGGCAGGGAAGTCGCGTCCGGGGCCTCGGTCACGTCTATGGGTTCGCCGAGCAGTTGCTCGATCCTGCGCATGCCGGCGCCCGCCTGCAACAGTTGCGGCAGGCCCCAGGTCAGCTCGGAGGCCGATTGGACGAGGCCGCCCAGGATTATTTGGAAGGACACCAGCTCGCCAATGGTCAGGCTTCCACGATACACGAAGAACGCCCCGCAGGCGATCACCAGCAGACCGAAGAAGCTCACGCAGCGGTTCGACACTCGGTAGGTGAGATAGGACAAGAAACACGCGCGGGCTGCGGCGCGGAAGAAATCTATCATCTGGTGCTTGAAACGCTCGATGAGCTGGACCTGCAGGCGGAACATCTTCACTACCGGCTGGGCCAGGACGTTCTCCTGCAGGACGGCGGCGATCTTCGCCTGCTGTTCCTTCAGCCGGGTGTTTGCCTCCTCGGCGCGGGGCTCGATCGTCCGCTCCGCCCATAGGCTCAGGTACAGCCCTATCGTCGACAGTGCCGCCAGCCTCCACTCCAGGGTGAACAGCAGCACCAGGCTGAAAAGGATGAACAGGCACTGGCACACCACCCCCTGCAGGCACACGGTGACGGCGTTGTCCACGGCGGCAAGGTCGGTGGTGAACCGGGCCGTGATATCCCCCGCCGACACGCGCCCGTAGAACCGCATGGAGAGGCGCTGCAAATGCCGGAACATGTTGAAGCGGAGGTCGTTCAGCAGCTTCGCGCCCAGCCGCGCATAGAAATAGTCCCTGCCAATGTCCGTGGCGGCAGACACCAGCTCAGCGGCTGCAAGGACCAGCAGTATGATGACCAGGGCCTTCAGGTTGTGGGGCAGCAGGGCGTAGTCGGTGAGGAACTTGAAGCCCATCGGCAGGGCGGCGCTGATCAGCATGGAAAGCAACAGCAGGATGCCGACGATGGTGGCCTCTTTCTTGTAGGGACGCATCCAGCCAAGGATGCAACGCAGGAATCCCGCGATCCCCATCGTCGGCTCCTCCGCGGGCTCCGCCCCGGCCGCCCGGCCGGCCGCCGCTTCCGTGGCCGTTGCGGCTGCCTCCGCTCCGTCCTTACGCGGGACCATGCCGGCGAGTCTCTTGCGCTCTTCCTGATCCTTAAGCCGCTTTATGGCCAGTGCCGACCGCAGACGGTTGCGCAGCATGACCGGATCAAACGGCTTTGACAGATGATCCAGGGCGCCCATCTCGATCGAGCGCACGACACTGTTCATGTCGTCGCTTGCCGATAGCACCACGACCGGGACGGTGTCCAACAGGTGGTCGGCACCCATCCGTTTGAGCACCTGGAAGCCGTCCATCTGCGGCATCGCCAGATCTAGAAGCACGAGATCGAATTCCCGTTCCCGCAGCAACTGCAACGCCTGTAGCCCATCCTCGGCCAGAGTGACGATGTAGTCGAGGCGTGTTAACTGGCGGTACAGGAGGTCCCGGTTGGCGGGGTCGTCATCGACGACCAGCAGTCTGGCTGCGTCCGGCTGTTTCTCCTTCGCGCCGGGAGCGGGGGTTCGCGGTATTCCGGGTTCGCCGGGAACGCCGGGTGCCGACACGTTGCCGGGCCCACCCGGATAGTCGACGAGTTGTGCGACGAGCACGGGCAGGCGAGCCGCCGCGGCGGCCAGTCTGGCGACATCCTCGGCAAGGAACGCGGTCGGTTCCGCTTTAGCGCTTTCGGCAAGACGGCCTATGACCTCCGTGAGCACCTGGAGCGGCGCCTCCATGGCCTCACGGAGCCCGGCGCCGATGCTGCCGGCGTGGAGTGTTTCTGCTTCCTCGAGCCGGGACACCGCAAGCCTATCGTCGATGAGCGACAGGATGTACTTTCCCTTGTCGTTGATGATGGTCAGCGTCGGAACCAGCGCCTCCAACCGCCGGTCCCTGGCTTCTTCGATGAGGAGTTCGCTGTACCCGATGATGGCATTCAGCGGGGTCCGGAGGTCGTGTCTCATGCGCGCGAGGAACGCCAGTGTGACGCGCCGCTCGTCGCCGCCGGGTTTGGGGTCTGCGTCGGCCTGACTCGCCATGTTCATGCGCTTGGCCTGTCACGACGGCCGCCATCGGCCCGCCCCACAGCCCTGCGCGCCTCCTGAGTAGTGCCTCGCCAGTCGAGCCGTGCTCGACGCACGGGCTCCCGTGTCTGTTTCCGGCGGGCCGTTGTCCAATGCGCCGCGCGGGGGAGTTTACCCGTGGAGGAGTCCGCAGTGCAAGTACAAAGCGCGGCTGGACGAGGTGATGAATGAATGCGCATCTCGC
>Ga0315284_10001629_pt1 | contig 32078 bp, 25 predicted proteins | sample YL17G09_16_MG_FD_203696 | JGI IMG/M metagenome (GOLD analysis project Ga0315284, IMG submission 203696) | Sediment microbial communities from Yellowstone Lake, YNP, Wyoming, USA - YL17G09_16 | ecosystem: Environmental > Aquatic > Freshwater > Lake > Sediment | place: USA: Wyoming | collected... | reverse complement strand
TTACTGTTTTCAGTATCGGCAGAAAGTTTTTGCTAAACTTGATTCCTCTTTCATACGCCCTGTTTGCTTCCATTGTACATAATCGCATTTTAATTGTCTACAAAAAAATTACGCTGTAGTACTAATTGGGATCTTATAATTAAGATAAATGCAACAAGTAATATAGCTAAAGTAGCGAAACTTATCAAAGCCCCTATTTTAAAGGAAAGAGGAGAATTATAAATCGGTTTCTTGTACTAAAAATAGTATATCCTCTCTATAACCTTGTAGTTTATTACATTCCCCCTTTCACGTCATCAATTAAAAATCGCGGGGCCATTGCTATATAAACAGGAATTTGGGGATGTCCGGCAAAAATTGGCGCTGCAAAGCTGAGTGAGGCAAAAATGACATAAATGAATTTCCTTTCATTTTTTATTTTCTCCAGCGAAAAGAGAATTAAAGGCAGTCAGATGACTGCATTATGATGATTTGTGCTATCGACATGATTTACGAGAAAGCCACAGAACATGAAGGTAACTCCAGAAAAAAGGGCTGAGATAGCGGATAATTTTAGTGTTCTCATGTAAAGGTAGGTAAAAATTCCCGCACAAGAAAAATGGAGAAAGACGATCAAGTTGAAGCGATAATAGGTGAAAAAATACTAAGGAAAAAGATATTGGGTAGATACAACGCAGCAGGTTGAAGCGCTGCCAATTGGGGGAACCCGCAAAGAATGTATGGATTCCATAAGGGAATGTCTCCTCTTTTCAAGAGCATTATAGAAAACAACCTATGTGGGAAGTTATAAAGCAAACCATCCAGTTCTCCAATAATTCCCCTCATGCTTGAGGTATCATAGTAAAAGAAAAAGGGTAAAACAATGAAAAACCCAGAGATTAAAATACCTTTCCTGAGATTTTTTAAATTCTTTAAAGGATCATTTAAGCTCTGCATTTCCTTCATAGATGTTGCTTTTTGTGGAATGAAGTTTTTAAAGGTGGTACTACTACAATAAACAAAAATAAAGATAATTCAACAGTAGCCTAGTATATGATGCGACGTTAGTTTGATCTTTTTAAGGTATTCAATATTACACGTGATACTTCTTTTTATAAGCCCATGGTAGTGGAATGTTTTCCCTTTTTTAGCTTCCAGAGATGGTAGTGGCAGTACTATTTTGTTCTTTTTAAATACCCTGAGGTATACCATGTGAGAAGAAATTTTTCTTTGCTCTTGTCTATTGTAAAATTATTATTGGTTTTTAAAAATTCTTTTACCGCTTCCAGAGGACCCGGTGTACTCACTGTCCAGCCTCGAGCAATCAATTCTTTTTTCATCGAACGCGGCATAAGATCCCAATAGGTATCCTGGACTACTATATAACTCCCTGGTGAAACGAACTGAGAATATAACTTCAACTCTTTCAGCACGTGATCTTTTGTGTGGAGCGAATCAAGCGTGACAAGCACTTTATGATTTTTTACTCTTTCACTTATTTTTTCAATTACCTCTTTTGATACAGAGTCTCCCATAATAAATTCAACTCGTTCTTTACACAGATTGGATTCAAATACTTTTTTATCTCTCGAGTCTTCAATGTCTACGGTAAGCACTTTTCCATTTTTATTAACTTGTTCGAGCACTGCGGCATAGTATAAGGAAGAACCCCCTAAAAAAGTTCCTGTTTCAATTATAAAATCGGGTTTTACTTCATATATTATCTCCTGCATAATCCAATTATCGCAGGGGGTCTGCACTGAAGGTACGCCCAGCCACGTTGTTTGGCGCCATACTTCAGACTTAGCATAAATATCATTAAACCGTTTAATGACCTGTTGATCGTTCATTAGGTAGTAGTTTGCAAATAGACTCAATAGTAATAGTAAAATGGTGAGAATGAGAAAAAAATGTATGAATCGTATTCCTTTAATGTGCATGATACCCTCCATAAAAAAATCGGTTGAAATAAAAGACTTTTTTAATACGTGTCCACCTTTTAGTGGTGAATGACCTGCAGTTTATGGAATGTTCAATTCTCATATTATCTGCGTTTCTTATTAACAATCACTATGCTCTTGAACCGGCCTTCAAAACATTCATAGATGAGCCAACCGGCGGCCACCGTAACCAAACCCCACACGAACGCTGCCAGGTTGTTTTTTACGCTGAAAATAACAATCCACAGATTACTCATAACAAACAGAATCGGAGTCAAAGGATAACCCCAGGTTTTATAGGGGCGCGGTCTATCGGGATCCTTTGAACGTAAGAGCATCATACCTAGAACCGTTAGTGAGGAAAAAATGGCAAGTATAAAACCGACATACATTAGAATTGCATAAAAGGTAGAGGTTAACACAAGGGTAATAGCAATGCCTGCCTGTAACAAGATGGCATAGGATGGGACGTGATGCTTTTGATTAATGCTCCGAAATATACTAAAGAACAAATTGTCCTGAGCCATTGCATAATAGACCCTTGGACCGATCATAATCATAGAACTCACAGTTGATAAGAGACAAAAAGCAATGATCATACCGAAGAATGAACCGATTTTCTTCCCAAACAGGTTGACGGCGGACATGCTTCCAATTTCCACTACACCATACATCTCCTTAGGATGAATTGCATACACATATACGACATTCAGGATGAGGTATATGCATATCACAAAAATGGTTGCGGTAATAATAGAGGCAGGAATGTTGCGTCCAGCATTTTTAATCTCGCTCCCTAAGTAGACGGAAGCGTTCCAGCCGCTATAGGCAAATGAAACAAAAATGAGAGAAGTGGCGAAATTGTGCGAGAAAATATGCGAATAATTTAAAGAGGCATCAAAATGTTGAAATGATCCGTTGCCAAATGTTAAACCAATGCCAACTAGCAACAAGATAAACAGAATTTTAGCAAAGGTCATGACATTCTGTATCCATGCGCCAAACAGAATTCCCTTGACATGCACCCAGGTAAACACAACGATAGTAATAACTGCCAGCGTAGATGGGATTCTAGTGCCTTGAAGTGCTATCGGGAGAGAACTATTGAAATAGTTTCCAAAGGCGATGGCGACTGCCGCAATTGGAGCAGAAAAACCTACCCAAAGGGAAATCCAGCCGGATAGAAACGCAATCCGCCTTCCAAAACTTTCGCGCAAAAAAACATAGTCTCCCCCCGCTGCGGGAAACATAGCTCCTAATTCTCCATAGCACAGTGCTCCAGTCAGTGCCAGCAATCCCCCTATGAGCCAACACAAGAGCATTCCCAAAGGGTTTTGAATATCTTGTATGATAAAACCAGAAGTTGTGAATATACCGGAACCGACCATATTGGCCACGATAATAAGAAACAAGGGTAGGAGCGTTAATTGAGGCATAAGAGGATCTTTGCAGGTATGAGAAGTAGTATCTATTTGGTCTAAGCAATCCACAATATAACGTCAGGAAAAGATTAATAAATAAAAACGAAGAAGCCTCAAGGATACATGATATAAAAAGTTCAGAACTAATTATTTTTATTGGATATTTGTTCCCACTCTCTGTAGTAGTGTGTTACCACCTCAAAAACCTCATCAACTGAGATATCTTGCAGGCAGACATTATTCTCACAGGTGCTGTTTTTCTCGTTATAGACATGGAGGCAGGGACTGCAGTAGTAGCCTTTATAGAGTGTAGTGTGGTTACCCCCTTGTGGTCCATATTGCAGTGGGCTTTCAGGTCCAAAAAAAGAGATGGTGGGGGTCCCCATCATAACTGCAAGATGGAGAGGCCCGCTGTCATTGGTGATTACCAGATTAACCTGTTCCATAAGGGCCAGGAGTTGTGTAATACTTGTTTTTCCCGCAAGATTAACGACTTTCTGATTATTTCTAAGTGAAGCAACGATTTCTTCTACCCGGCGGATATCCCTTTTGCCTCCAATGAGGATGATGTGTGCTCCATATGCGTTAGTCATCTTCTCAATCAAAGTAGAAAAGTTGGAGAGGGACCAGGACCGGTTGAGGGATAAGCTGCTGGTGTTAATGTTCACTACGACCTTCCAATGGTGGTTGTTGATGCTATGTTCCTCAAATAAATGGTAAATATACTTTTTCTCTTCAGGGGGGATAATAGGTTTTTCGAGTGATAAATCTTTGGAACCAGCTTCAATTGCATTTCCCAATGCCATAAAAATTTCAGCAATGTGTTTATAGTGGTTATAGTACACTTTGTGAGAAATGAGGTGGGTCCGCCATGGTTCTTTAAGATAGTAGCCGACAGTTAACCGCGCTCCGCTTAAGAAGCTCATAATCGCTCCGAATTTTGAAAAGAATTCCAAATTCAACACACAATCTATCTTTTCTTTCCTAAGGTGATGGAGCGAGCCAAGGACATCCAATAAGAAAACTAAAAGATTATCGGTTCTGATACACAACACTTCATCAATAAGACCTACAGACGCTATTAATTCTTTGTTGTCATAAAAGGTGAGAAAAATCAATCTTGCTTCTGGATAAGTATTTTTAACGGACCTTATGAGCGGTGTGGCATGTACGATGCTTCCCATTCCCAGGTATTTAGCAAAAAGGATCGTTTTGAGATACTTTTCCTTTTTGGGGAATAGATGCGTTAGCCGAGCATAAAACGTCAAAAGGTAACAGATAGGTTTCCCCACAACATTATCAATCCATCTCATCTGTTCGGTAGTGATTGACATGGGTTCTTAACCTGTGGTGAAGCGTTTCTTAAAGGGTGCTCTTTTAGATATATCCAAGTGCCTCTAGTTTTTCCTTAATCGCATCATCTACCTGTAGCAAGTCATTTCCTGCTCTTGATGATTCAAATTGAGCTAGTCTTTTTTTTATTTCTTCATCCATAGTGGTTACAATGGCTGGCAGCTCATGGATGAGATTATGGGCTTCCTGAGGATCGCCGTTCACATTGTAGAGTTCATGTTTCCCATGGGAGGCCCATATATATTTAAAATCCCCGGAATACACAGCGATCAGATCTCTATCAAATCTTTCGCCAAATTTTTCAATCCACAGTTTATCACGATAGTGTTCTGCGAATACCTTGCGATCAGCAAGCGCCTCGGTAACCACTTTCCCTTGAATAGTATGAGGGGTAGGGATATCGAGCGTTGATAACACAGTGGGCATTATGTCGATGAGTGAAACAGGAGCGCTGCAGGTGCCCTTGATTGTATGGGAAAGGGGATACTTAATAATCAAAGGGATGTGGAGAAGTTCTTCATAGAGGGCTCTGCCATGGTCCATCAGATTATGTTCTCCGAAACTTTCTCCGTGATCTGCAGTTATAATAATCATGCTCTCATCATATATATTCAAGGACTTAAGCCTTTCTACAAGTTTACCAATCTGATAGTCCAGATATGCTATCTCTCCATCATACTGAGAGAGCAAATGGCACTTTTCTTCATCGGTGAGACTATGATGATTATTGATTACCTTCGCAAAGAGGTTCCAATCGTTGCCATGATTATTGATGATTAAACGCTCATTTTTGCCTTTAAATAAGAGATCATAGGGGGAAGGCGGTGAATAGGGCCAATGGGGATCAAAATAGTTTATGAACAGGAAGAAGGGATATCTATAATTTTTTTCAAGCCAGGAGAATGCTATCTCATTTAATTCTGAGGCTATTCTAATGCCATGGTAACCATGGCGGATAAAAAAGTTACTTAAAGAGAAAAGTTTATTGGCAATTTGGAAAATAGCATAGTGATTTAAATCATGATTTACCGTTCGAAAATCATCATTATAGTAATCAAAACCTTGGGCAATGCCAAAGTATCTATGGCAAAAGGTAGCCCCCACTACACCAGCGGTCCTGTAGCGGTACTGTGATAAAATTTCCGCAAGGGTAATAAAATCTTGTCGCAATAGATTAACTGCAGGTTTTGAAGAAGTGTTCACATTATAGTCAGCGCCATGAGTGGAGGGATATAAGCCAGTCATAAGAGAGGCATGGGAAGGGAGCGTCCATGGGGAGGGTGAGTAGGCATTGGTAAAGAGGAGACTTTCCCTGGCGAGCCCATCCAGTTCTGGCGTGGTGTTTCTGGTATATCCATAGCAGGGGAGGTGATCTCGTCGGGTGGTATCCATAACAATGAGGATGATATTGCTCTTGTCATCTATCATTATGCCTGCATGATTGGATGCTATCCAGTTGATTGCAGTGAGAGAAATGCCTATTATTACGATGATAGTCAAAAAAATAGCTGCCACCTTCAAAGTCTTGATCCAATCGTTTCTGGTAAAATAGCTGGTGATTACTACGAGCAGGAAGCGAGCCACAAGATAGAGCGTAATGGAGACAGTGAGAAGGATAGCGTAATCTGTAATTGTAGTAATACGAATGATCCCGGGGATGAGGGATTGGTTGCCATACAGTCCAACCCCCATAAAAATGTTGAGTGAAGAAACCAACGCAACGTAACTAATTATCATTCTTGATTTATGCTGGATGAGTGAAAAGATTCTATAGGTAGTAAGAACGACTATGAGACAAAGCAAGAGCACGCCACTGTGAATAAGTAGTGTAGTATAGTTTACACCCGCAGTGATCAACTTAGTATCTATGAAGAGGATACTGCGAAGAAGAATCATAACCCCTATAGAAGCGGAGATATGGAAGCAATCACGTCTCGTGTTGCTTAATTGAGGGAACCCTCTGTCAGATAACAATCTGATAATGCTGTGTAATATACAAGCAATGAGTATACCAAGGAGAATATAAGCGAAGAAACTAGAAAGCGCCATGAACGCAAACGTTGAGTTGTCAGCCATTGCTAAGGGGCCGGTTAGTACCCTCATCAGTATCTCAATAAGGCTGAAGATTGACCACCCCATAACCCATAGAGATAGTGCACTAAAGAGATTGTCTTGCTTATGGTGAGACGTCATCATAATTACCTACAGATGATGTATGCACAATCCCGGTTTCATGCTATTTGTGAAAAGAGAATGATGGATGTATAAATGTTCAATACCCATTATAGACCAAGATAGAGGAGGGAGGATTAAGAATTTTGATAAAGCCAATGGGATCATCCATAATCATTACCTTTTCTATCGGTCTGGGGGGATCGGTGCGGAGCTGTTGCAACCAGTGATATTTGATAATGATCTCACCGTCTGACGTTATGTCCGTCAGCTGAAGCTTATTATAATCAGCGCTGATCTGACCAGTTCCTTTGTAAAAGTAGGAAGGTGTTCGCTGAACCGTATAGATATCGAATTTGTCAACTCGTTCATTGGGATGAAGATAGTCAGGAAAACGACTGAAAAATGCCTTCGCCGCTTCGGACCAACAGATAATCCACTTAATATTATAAAGGTCAAAGTAGGATTGTAATGCTGGCAGTGTGAGAGTATCGATTGGCCTCTTAAATAATATCCCATCGTGAAATTCGGCAAAGTGGTGCTTTATGATAGAATAAGGATGTGGTCCGCCGATAAACTCTCGTCCAGTGTAATAGGGGAGGAGGGCCGGCAAATGTGTTAAATAAAATTGATGTCCCCATGGATTCCTGTCTTTTCCTTGTGTATCAAGAAAGCAGGAGTCCTCTATAAGAATTCTTCCCTCATTGGTAGTTTCTTCGGTAATCCATTGTATCAAGGCTTTGTTAGCTGGATGGAGAGAGGTGATAAAAGGTCTAAAGTAATAGAAATCGAAGGCAATGGTATACCTCCTTCCTGCAAAGAGTGGAGTCAGCACAAGGAGAAGAAGAAAGATCAGCATGGCCCATTTCTTTGTTGTAGGGTTTCTTTTGATAATGTTTATCAACCAGGAAATACTGCAGACTGCCGGAACAATAAGGAATACGTTCAAAGGGATAGTAAAGCGTTGTGGCTGGAGGTCAGCTATGAAGGTGAACACGCTCCCGAAGTACGAGACAAAAAGTAAAAATATAATACCACCGGCTACAAAAAGGTATTTAGCGTGTTCTTTCCGATATTGCCACAAGTATAATCCCGGTAACCCGAAGACTAACAGCAGCAGTTCTATGCCCTGATTTACTGTAAAATAGTCACTCATAAAACCTGCTACTCCCGATGATTGGAGAAACTGGGAGGAAACAGTTTTGTAGTGGTAGAATTTCATGAAAGGAATCAACCAGATACTATTTATTGCCAGCGTCAGTATACCAATCAGCACAAGAGTGAAATGAGTAGTGGCATGCAACTTTTTCCAAGACAAGCCATAGAGCAGCAGTAAAGGTATTAGTAGTATTACCGGTGTCGTGGGATGGAGCAAGAAAGTTAAAGGCACGATGATGGTTAATAACAGGCCAATCTTAAACTCGCTCCTCTGGAAAAATCTATAAAAAGCAGTGGAGATGAAAAGACATACATACGATGCAAAAATGAAAGCAAACAATCCACACAAGGTTTTTTGATAAGGCATGCCCAACCACCAATATGCGGTGCCTAGGAATGCACCGAGTATGCTTTGCCCTCTCGCGAGTTCCATATTCTTACAGGCATAGTAAACAATAATAGGCACCAGCACTATAGTGAGTACAATGGTTATTTTAAAAATCACCGCAGGCGCGATAAAAGCGAGAAACGCACAGAGTACCTCAAGTATGTTATTACTGGGGTCTGCCATGATGGTTTTGGGATATCCAGCCATAAAGTAAGGATCGTAGCCCCAGGATGTATAGTGATGGGTGAGAAATCTGCTGCCGAGAAGACTATAGTAAAAGTGATAGGAGTAATCATCATTCAATATGGGATTATGATCGAAGAGTGCGGCCGGGCTGGAAAATAGAAGTAAGCTCCTGAAGGTGTGTGACACAACGATCACCAATAACATGCACCTCATCCCTTGTGTGGATGAAAGAAAGTGAAGCAGCCTTTGACGAAGTAGAGTGGAGAGGTATTTCATCGTGTGTGCATCGTTGAACTGTTCCAGGTGATTATCTCACCCATGAGTTCCTCTAACCTTCCCTGAGGGCTGTAGCGAAGCAGTGCATGCGCCTTAGAAATATCTGCTATGGAATTTTTTATTTCACCTGGATGTTCTTTCACATGGGAAGGTATGAGGGAGGGGTTGATTTTTGAGCATAAGAGGGAGGCGAGTTTCTTAACCGATATGCCGGCGCCGGTGCCGACATTGAAGATTTCGCTCGGGCCGCTGTTGTCCATGGCGCGCAGCGTAGCATCAACGACATCTTCCACATGGACAAAATCCCGGCGCTGCTCACCCGTGCCGAAAATGACAGGAATTTCTCCTGCGAGCAATTGACGTATAAAAATGGTGATAACACCTACATAAGGTGAAAAGCTTTGTCCCCTGCCGTAAATGTTAAAGTAGCGCAGCACCGCACACTCAATTCCCAGCTCCTTAGTAATGGTAAGACAATATTTCTCACTTGCCAACTTGGCAATGCCATAAGGTGAAAGGGGTTCGGTACAATACGTTTCCTTTATAGGCACAGGTTCTAATGAGTCTGCATACACTGCCATCGAAGAGGCATACACAAACTTTTTAACCTTGCTTTTTGCGCAGGCGCGGAGCAGATTCAGTGTTCCCATAATGTTGTTTTGAGCATCCTGATAAAAATTGCTTACCGAAGACCTGACGCTCACACACGCGGCTTCATGGAATACGATATCTATTTCAAGGATGAGCCTTTCTATAAGATTAGAATCGAGTATATCCCCTTGGATAAATCGGGCACCGGCAGGAACATTTTCGCGCTTCCCCGTAGAGAGGTTATCTACGATGACGACCTCTATTCCCCTCTGGAGTAATGCCCGGGACAGATATGAGCCGATAAATCCCGCACCGCCTGTCACCAGCGCTTTCTTAAACTCCACTTCTTTCCTCCTTTGGTGTTTGGTCGGAGATTTTATTCTACTGAAGGTATCCTAAACTTCTTAGTCCTTCCTCAGTCGCTTTATCTAATATCGCAGGTTGGGGTTGAGCTCCGTGACGCTCGTCAACCTTTAACCATTCTGTCAATAGCATCTCCATTTCTTTTGCCCTCTCGGGCATGGTTTCAATTATGTTATATAATTCTTGAGGATCATTCTCAATATCATAGAGTTCGTCCCTGCCCTGTAGTTCTGCGGGGTATTCCTTTATATACTTATAATTGTCCAAATAGAGTGCTTTCAATTGTCTGGCAAGTCGCCCTTCCTTACGGAACCTTTCATCTTTTACGTATCTATCAATAAACAGATCATAGATTTCCGTATACTTCGACCGGTAAACTTCAGCCAGTACCCTGCTCTTCCCCTTGAAAAGATCGGCGCCCTGACACCCATGGGGTAGCGGTAATCCAAGGAAATGCAAGAGGGTGGGCATAATATCCACGAGTGAAACCCTTTGTTCATATTCGCCGTGCTGAGGAAAAGAAGCAGGATACTTGATAATCAGGGGAACCTTGAGCACCTCTTCGTAGAGTTCATAGCCATGAATCCACATGTCATGTTCGCCAAAGAATTCTCCATGGTCTGAGGTGATTATAATCATGCTGTTATCATAAAGATTACATTCTTTCAGCCTTGTGAATAATTTCCCCAAATTGTGGTCCAGGTAAGCGAGCTCCCCGTCATATTTAGCAACGAGCTCTCTTTTGTTTCCCTCAGATTGTATGCCTGTAAGAGTTTCATCTTCCCTGAAAAGCCGATAGTATCTATATGGGGGGATATAAGGCAGGTGGGGATCAAAATAATGGATAAATAAAAAAAACGGTGATTGATTGTGCTTTTCCAGCCAGGAAAACACCCGTGCATTTACCTGGTGTGACCTCCTGTAACCACAGACACCCCACCTTCCCGCAATCTCATCGAGGTACACCCATCGCCCGATGAGTTTATAGAGAGTGAAGTGTTCAAGCTCGTAGAGTACGCTGATGAGTTCCTCATCATAGTGGGCAAACCCTTGAGCCAGTCCTGTAGAGGAGTGTATGACATGAGATGCAATAATTCCTGCGGTTTGATAGCCGTGCTCAGCCAGGATTTCCGCGAGGGTCACATGGTGTGTCTCTAATTTTCGCGGCCAGTTGGACTGCAGGAGATCCCAGTCCTTGTCTGCTCCATGTCTGGCGGAATACATGCCGGTGAAGATAGAGGCATGAGAGGGAAGTGTCCAGGGTGATGGTGCATAGGCATTCTTAAATACCACACTCTCCTGTGCAAAGGTATCAAGGTGAGGCGTGGTTTCCTTATGGTAGCCATAGCAGGAGAGATGGTCCGCCCTGACAGTATCCATGGAAATCAGAATGATATTAGGGTTGTCCTTTCTCAGCAAACCCTGGTTGATAATAGGTGGTTTGGATGGCGAGTACCAGACTAAATAGCCTATTGTTCCTCCGGTGCACAGCATGATGATTAGCAAAACCAGCAGTGATCTTGTCGGGGTGGCGGTAGCCTTTATAACCGGTGCAAGGGAATATACAATCCCATAGAGCACTGTACCGCTGAGCATAATACCGACGGCGATGAGGATTCCTTTCAGGTCATAGGCAAATGGTTTTCCTGCCAGCACGGTTTGGGTAATATGGAATCCGCCAATCATAATGGCATAGAGGCCAAGGGACAGGACTGGATAGAATATGCTTGCTCCGGTCTTAGCGCCTCTGCGGGTACAGAGTGTATAGGTGATGGCAAGGAGCACGAAACCCGAAATGACAAACATCACAGGAATAAGGGGGCGGGGTGATGAGGGATAGAACTTCAGAAATTGGTGGTACATAAAAGTACCACTGTATAGGAGTGCGATGGTTGCTATGCAACCGGCCATGGTAAGGGGAATGGCAGCAATTTTCTGCTGCCACTTTCTCACCAGCATCAAGAGAAGACCAATGACGCCACCCGCCGCACACCCCCCCACGATGCCGACCGCGCTGTAGAATAACAGGGTGAATCCTATTATGGGGAGCCATGGTGATACGCCCCAGGGGGACCCTTTTATCCATCGCAAAGCAATCTCGAGCGTGACAAAAATGAACCAACCCCCAAGCCAGACACTTGCAGACTGCGCCATAAGCGTGACACAACCCGGGTGAGCCATTTTTTTCATGAAAGGGTTACTCCTTCGGACAACATGCAGGTAAGATTGGAAATTTCTGAAACAGCGGGCGTGATGGTTTCATATGCGAATGAATGCTTTTCCCCGTGACCTCAAGCTGTGTGAGAGCTGTTCTCCGGCCGTGGGAACTTCTGGATGGGAATGCAATCAAAGGGTATTGACTACTCCTCTATTGTAAAGATACAGTTTTAATTTCAAATAGAGCAAAAATACTATCACCTGCCAGCTTACCTTGAGCGCTTTGAGCTTCGATTCACCTCGTAGCCGTTGACGGTGGGTAATCCTTACTTCACCAATTCGATACCCCAATGCCTTTGCCTTGATTAGAAGCTCTGTGGGTATGGAATATCCTTTTGAGTCAACCTGAATCTTCTCTAAGACTCCCCTTTTAAAAATTTTTAAGGCACAATTGGTATCCTTTAAGGAGATGCCAAATGAAAATTTTACTATGAGATGAAATATTCTATCCAAAAGAACTCGGAGAATGCTATCTATTTTCTTATGTCTGAATCCCGTTACAATATCATAGCCTTCCTCAAGTTTTTTAAGCAGTACGGGATACTCTGAGAGATCAAACTGTCCATCGGCATCTATGGTTACCACGTAGTGGCCTTGAGACTGCACTATAGCTTGATGTAAGGCGTATCCGCACCCTTTATTGATGTCCAAGGATACAATCTTTAAATGATTATTCTCTTGAGCAAGGGTGCGTAATATGCTGCCGGTGTTATCTGTGCTCCCGTCATCAGTGATAATAATTTCCCATGTGTTTTTTTTCCGTTCCAGTATGCTAAGCCACTCCCTCACCACTTTCACAATAGAGTGTTCCTCATTATATGCAGGAGCAACTATTGATAAAAAGATGTTATTATTCTCTGACATCTTCAAAGCTTAAAGGATGTTGTAATACCATAGTCGGGGTATTGGCTATGTTTAACAAAATGATGATGGAAGTAGTTGGTTGATGATTAAGATTTCCAATATCAGTCATTGAGTAATCAGCAGTTATCGTCTTAACTGCCAAAAGGTGCTTACGTATTCTTTATGCTTCCTTCTCGGGGATAGTTACTATGCTTCTTTTTTAAAAGGGTTTTTTAGTTTAAATAATCTTTTATCGAAGAGAATATAGAATATTACCAATCGAAATAGATAAAGTTTATTAGGTGACATTTTAAATATATTCCATAAGCGTTTCACACTGCCGTAAAAATCCCAGTATGCTTTCTTTATCAGGCGAACAATTTCATAATCTTCGGTTGAACTCAAGTTGATATCGAGAACCTTAAAACTGTGGCTAGTGCTACTATTCAAGGATGCATCCATACCCTGTGTAATGACCTTTTGGTACAGTGGTGTTCCTTCGAAGGGAACGAGTGAATGAAAACTTGCCGTAGTCAACTTGGAATTTCTCGCAAAAGTGATGGTTTGCAGTATATCTTCTCTCGTTTCCCCGGGAAATCCTGCCATAAAGAAACCATGGGTCACTATACCTTTCTTGTATAAGTAATCTATAGAACGTTGTAATTTCTGCAAATTGAGATTTTTTTCAATGCTTCTTTGAATTTTTTCTGAACCCGATTCTACCCCTATAGCTGATGAATACATGCCAGCTCCAACAAGCGCATCCATCAGTTCTTCATCGAGGATGTCTCCCCTCAGCCCATTAGGGAAGGTGAGTTTTATCTGAAGGCCGCTCCTTTTCACACAACTGCAAAATTCTAATGCCCGTGTCTTGTTTACATTGAACGTATCGTCTAGTATATGTACCTCATGGAGATCATAGTGTTCGTAGAGTGTCTTTATTTCGGAAAGGACATTTTCAACACTTCGGGGGCGGAAACGCTTGCCAAAAATGTTGTGACAATAGGTACAACCGTAGGGACAACCTCGAGAGGTAAAAATAGACATATAGCTCTTGTAATACTGGGTTTTTGAGGGAGAGATAATCCATGAAGAATAATATTTCTCCACTGGTATCATATCCCAGGCAGGAAAGGGAAGTTCATCCAGATTCTCTATGTGTGCACGTGGTTCTGTTTGGAGGTACTGTCCGTCATGGCGATAGGCGATCCCCTTGATCTCCCCATAGTTTTTTGGGGGGTATCCGGGCTGGCTTATCCTTTCTACCAGCTCCACCATGGTAAGTTCACCCTCGCCGATAACCGCAAAGTCAATGGAAGGGTTCTTGAGCACTCTCTGGGGAGCTGAGGTTCCATAGGGCCCCCCAACTATTATTTTACAATTGCTAAAATCTTTTTTAATCCTTTCTGCGAAAAGGTGAGCTGCGTCTGCCTCTGGTGTTAATGCACTGATCCCTACAATGTCAGGTTGGAATTTTTTTATATCACTTCGTATATCGTCATATTTCTTCCTCTCAACCACCATATCTATAATTTTTACCTCGTGGCTTTTATTTGCTTGCTTCAGAGAGGAAGCAATATACATTATCCCCAGGGGTTGCGTATGCTCAAATATCAGTTTCTTATCCTTTAAGGGTTTCACTAAAAGGATATTTGCCATAACTGTTCCTTGCGAACATCATAAGTTCTGCCTGCAGTCTATAAAACTGTCAGGGGTGATGATGGCTTTATCAATTCTGCCTGTTAAATCAATGCTCATGTTAGGAAGGATTAATGAATCTACTATTTCAACGGGATTTTTAATGACTACATTACTTCCAATGATCGAGTTGATTATTTTAGTATCGGGATGTATGCTCACTCCATCTCCAACCTCTTTGCGTTTACCTTGTCTTTTGAGTTCCCGCAAGTTGCAACTCAGTAAATCATAGGGATAGGTAATATTTGCCATCCAAGATACATTGTGATCAATCATTACAGTAAAACCGTCATCTATTAAGATTTGGATAGAATCGGTAATTTCATATTCATCTCTCATGGCAGTTCTTGGCGTGCGTCGAATGGCATCAAATATGTTAAGATTGAAAAGGTAGCCACATCCAATGATATCAGACACATAGTATCTAGGCTTTTCAACTACTCGTTTCACGTAGCCATCATTATTGAGAAGGATGGCAAAGCTTTTTCTGATAATCTCTTGAGTACTCTCTCTCATAACAGACAATACGGCAGCCACATTATTGCAGAGGAATATATCAATCATGGAAGATAAATCTTTCTTAAATACAAGAAAGAGGTCACCTAGGAAAAGAAAGAATGGTGATGAGATGTGGGACTCAATTTGCCCCAAGGCATGAGCAATACCTAGAATTTCACCTTGTTCAATGTACCTCAGGCTCACCCCGTATTTACTTCCATCTCCAAAAAAATTGCATATTTCGTAGCCAAGATGTCCGATGACGATAGTGATTTCTTTGATACCTACCATTCGCATTTGCTCAATTTGATACTGAAGCACCGGTTTATTACAAATAGGCAATAGGGGCTTGGGGTACCGGGAGCTAAAGGGCTCCATTCTTGTTCCCCTTCCTGCAGCTAAAATTACACCAACGATCTTCTTAGTTTCCATGTGCGTTTCTTTGTAATGCCGTCATTTAAGGTTGTTATCAATGCTTCCGTGTGTCATTAAATCATTGCCTGAGAAAGCAGTCTCTTCAGTTCATCATCACTTGGGTAGAGTGCTAGGCCTTTTTCTATCTCGGAGAGCAATTCTTCTCGAGATATGATGAGGTTCCGTTTTAAATTGCCATCGGCATCAGCAAAGGCATTTTTAAGCCATTCGATTTTTCTTATCTTGAGAAGTTCAGCCACTGGGACTTCTGAAAATTGAAGATTTAACCCACCGAAGGAGAGGCTCGAAAAATCTATCTCTTCACCATTGATTAACCCTTCCCGTATACAGGAGTTCCATAGTGCTGTTCCAGGGAGAGGGGTTACCAGGGCAAAGGCGGTTACAGAGAGGTTTAAACTCCTTGCGTACTCACAGGTTTTCTGTATTTGTTCCCTTGTTTCACCGGGGTAGCCGAGCATAAAAAACCCCCTCACATCCATTCCTTTACGCCGGGCATACTGGATGGTTGCTCTCGCTTTCTCTAAGTCCACCTTCTTTTTAGCCTTTTGTAAGATTTCCCTGGTTCCAAATTCAATAGCGACGGTAAAGCTCACGCAGCCACTTGCTTTCATTGTATCGAGGAGCTGTTCATCCAGGGTATCCACCTCAAGTCCATTGTGTGCCTCCCAGGTAACTGGAAGGTTTTCTTTAATTAGGGTATTCAAAAGGTTTATAATGTACTTTCTACTAATGGTCAAGTTATCATCTTGGAAAGCAATTCTCTCCATCTGAAAGGTATCGACGAGATACTTAATTTCTTTAATGATATTATGGGGACTCCTCTTACGGTAACTCTTACCCCAGGTAACTGATTTTGCACAATAGGTACAGTGGTTAGGGCATCCTCTGGTTGCGATCATCTGTATGACCCGCAGGTTTTTTCTCCTCTTTCCATCAAGGCGTAAGCCTTGAACTTGACCAATGGTGAAGTATCGATCTAAGTCAATAAGGTGCCTTGCCGGGAAAGGTAATTCGTCCAGATTCGCGACAAAATTCTTTTTGGGTATGAGGAGAGTATTTCCTGCTGATCTGAAACCAAGACCATCTATATCATTTTGAAGTGGTTTACCCGCATGTAGGCTCTGGAGAAGCTTTAGGGCGGTATATTCTCCTTCTCCCACAATACAGTAATCAACAGAGTCTTCTTTTAAGAATAATTGTGGTATCGCTGATGGATGAGGTCCTCCGACTATGGTAACAATGTTTTCGTCAACCTCTTTTGCTAACCGGGTCACACGTAAGGTTTGGTAGTGTAAGGAGGAGAAAAGACAGGACACGAGAACAGCATCAGGTAAAAAACCTTCAATTGCCGACTTCATATCTCTATCTTCTAAACCATACACTGTTTTTCCAGTCGGTAAGGTTTGTATAGTACTATATCCCTCAAGAGATGAATCAAGCATTGTAACCTCAAATTTACTTGCTAATACACCAGCAATATAACCGAGGCCAAGGGGAAAGATAGCGGTTTGCCTTGATTGTAATCTATCAAAGAGCATGGCTGGATAGATAAGCATTACCTTTTGTATCTTCTTTGATGCAATACTGTTAGGAAAATTTGTGCGGTGATACACCATAACACGTCTTTAAAAATTATAAAAAATAATGAGATACTAGACCCTTTCGTTAATAGTGTGCGTAGCTAAGTCCTTCGATTCATACATTCGGTTACGAATTTATTTACTCAGGACTTAGTGCTGAGTGAGCCATTGCCCATAGAAACTCCCCGAAAATATGTCGCGGTAATTGCGAATCGAAGCACTAAGTTGTATCTACACAAAGGGTTTCAGAAATTTACCTCTGTGAAATTGAAAGGATAGAGCGTAGATCATTAAAGGAACATTGATCATCAATAATCTAGGCATGTCATGCAAAAAGTTCCCCCACCAGAACCAAGGGTAAACTACTATGGCAAAAAGGAGCGAAGCAATATTAAGAATTACTAGAAGCAAAAGAAATGCTTGAGGGAAGCAAAAGCTGTCTTTAAAAGAAAAAGCTATAGTAATAAAAAATAGTATCCATATAACATTAAAATAGTGAGGGGTAAAGAGCATTTCTAGAAATGCTTTCATTATGACTGGAACTCTATATAAGTGTGAGTGTATATATTCGTAGGTGAGATAAGAGATCTGGAAGTCTTTCTCCCAGGGACCTCTATTAACAGTACTGCTAAAGTGAAACCAAGGAAGTAAGAAAATGAGAGGTACTACTATGAAAATTCCCCCTAAGAGCACCTTTTTGCTCAACGTTTCATTTTGCTTAAGCAGGAAGTAAAGAAGTAAACCGAAAATGGCTATTGCCCAGAGGATTACTCCTTCTCTTTTGGTAAAAATAGAGAATAGTATACAAATGGTTGCCATTAAGAGATCTTCTCTCTTGTGATCTTCTATCCAGAAAAGGAGCGAAAAAGCAGAAATGGTGTAATAGAAAGTTAATGGAACATCAGCGTATCCTGATGCAGGATTACCGCGAATATCTCTTATAAAGATGGGCAACACAGACATCATGGAGGTAAACATTAACGCATGCCGATTGTTTGAAAACCTTCTCTGGGATGCATAAAAGAAGAGCACTAGCGCTATAAAAAACAGAGGAAAAGGTATTTTTACTAAACTATCATTCATCTCTCCTAAAGCACCATAGAAGAAACTTTCAAGCAAAGGAACTAAAAAGGGATAACTAGCGTGGTACATTACTCTTGAAGGATCAAAGAAATCATCAGCATAGATAGTGCCCTCATGGTAAAGTATCTTAGCCTTTATCCCCCATTGTGCTCGATCATCGGCCATGTGCTTGGGTAAATAAAGGGCACGGAAAATAATTATGGATATACTTACTATAATAAGTACTAAGAAAAAGTAATCTAGCATGCCTTTCCTGAAGGTATCTTTGAAAGACCTTATGATTACAATACTCATTTGAAAATCTTTACTATCTTTAATAGTAGAGTAAATAAAGTATGCTATAAAGGGAAGCGATAGAAAGAAAGCATTTTTAAAATTTATAGTTCCTCCTAAGTATGATAGATAAAAAATCAATAGCCCCAGTGTGCCCGTTCCTAAGCCATAAGCGATGGAGAACCTAAGGGGGAGACTGCTCTTAGATTTATCCTTAAAGCATATACTATTGACGACATCCCCACAAACAAAGATAGCCACTATTAGGTAGCAATACTTAAAGAGAGAAACCATATTGTGATGTATTTCCTTCTCTAGGAGGCTGTCGGAAAACGTCCATCTGCTGCGTTGCACTCATCCTTCGTCACTGCGGCGTACGGTAAATGTACGCCTCATTCCTCGGGATTTCGTGCGCCTTGCATCTGAACATTTTTCAACAGCCTCCATACCAATGGGTATTCCGACAGGCTCCTAGTTGTCCATATTAAAGGATTGTACAATATTACCACTTTTAAGTTTTACCAACATGTTCACTCCATATTCTTCTGGGTATCTAAAAATGACCCACTCGATGTTTCTCTTGTTTAAAAACATCTGGTCTAATTCTTTAAGTTCTGGTGGAGATTCGGGATAGGGAGCAACGTTATTGAGCCAGTATAACTTTCTAGGATATAAATAATAGTTAAGTAGTAGATCAAAACTGAGTTGATTATTAGAAACGTTGCCAAGGAAGAGGATGTTGGAGTTCTCAGGAATAATAGTGTTACACTTAGTAGCAAACTTATACAGATCTCCAATGAAATAGCTCCTCTTTTGAGTATCACTCAAGCCATTCAGTTTTTTGAAAGTTTTGTAACTAGTGCTCACTTCTAATATGAGAGCATACACTGTGTAAGCAAAGAAGATAAACAGAAAAGATACTATGAGAATATGCATAACTCTTTGCATATATTCTTCTCAAAAATTATCCATAGTTCACTATATTATCAGCCATGGATTGCACTACTCTAAGAATATCAATTGATAAAAATAAAAAATGGAGAAATCAGGGCATGATAGGTAAATGTATATCAAAAAAGGCAGATTGAGTCAAAAGGTTAGTGAGGGGTGGAATACTTGACTCTTTGTGTAGATTGCTAAAATCGCGCCACCGCCACTTCTTTACAACCTCTGAAAGATTGCTATTGGCACAGCTGATCTCTGCATGGGAAATCTTGTGCCCAAGCAGTCGCTCTGAGACCATAGAAAGGGTTATGGCCTGGCTGCGCTCGGCCAAGCTGCTCATACCCCTGAAAGGTGAGGTGTAAAAATCTTTTGCTGGTACCATTGTTCTTCGAAATCACAGTGCGCGATCTTCAGGTGTGAAAGGTACGGGGCGGTAGTATCTTGCAAAGTAGCAGTTGCAAGCGCGGGGGAAACATAGAAATCTTCTCTCGAATAGTAACTCTTTTGGAGGGGAAGGAAGACGATGCGCGTAGCTATTCCGAAGGATTTTAAATAAGCAGATATGCTTCGGATCCCGATAGAACTTATTTCTGAGTATGGTGAAAGTAGTGCAATTTTCAAGGTTTTTCTCAGAGTCACAGGTAGCACCTATACAACTGATTTCACTATAGCAAAAAAGTTACATGGAAGCAAAAGATTAGTGTGGGTAAGAGTAGTTGACTTTTTATCAACATTTCTGTAGCGTTATCTTCGACTCCAATATTTCATTACCATTTACCCGGGAGAGGGGTGAGCAGTATGAAGGCGTTAATTACCGGTGGCGCAGGTTTTTTTGGAACAGTATTAAAGCACTATCTGTCTGAAAAGGGGGCGGAATCGGTCATTTATGATTTGGTCCCGGACAGAGATAAGGTCAAAAATACGGTGGCAGTACAGGGTGACCTCTGTCACGAGTCCCAACTGGAGGAGTGTTTTAAAAAATACTCCCCTTTTGATGTGGTCTACCATGTGGCGGCGCAACTTGCTCACAGCGTGAAAGATCGGAATTTTTTATGGAGATCAAACGTGGAGGGAACGAGACGAGTTGTCGAAATGGCAGTAAAGTATAAAGTACGTCATCTCGTATTTACTTCCAGTAACTGTTTGTGGGGAATTCCTCTTGGACGAAAAATAGTGGAGACGGATCCCCCTCACCCCGTTGAGATTTATGGACAATCAAAATGGGAAGGAGAAAAGATACTGCTCAACTATAAGGACTTTATTACTGTCACCATTATTCGCTGTCCCACTATTACTGATGCGGGAAGACTTGGCCTGCTGGCAATCCTCTTTGAGTTCATAGAAGAGAACAGGAGGGTATATATGGTGGGTGGAGGAGATAATGTGTATCAGTTCATTTATGCACGGGACCTCGCTGATGCCTGCGTGAAAGCTTATGAAAAGAGCACTACCACTGAGGTATTTAATATCGGAAGTGATGATGTCAAACCACTAAAAGAAGTATATAGGTATGTCATTGAAAAAGCCGGATCCTCCTCACGCCTGGTGTCACTACCTAAAACACCTACCATTCTCGCGATGAAATTGTGCTATGCAATGGGATTGTCACCACTCGGCCCTTATCAGTACAAGATGATTGCGGAGAACTTTGTATTTGATACTGAAAAAATAAAGAAGATGCTGGGGTGGCAACCCACACTTACTAATGAAGAGATGTTACTGAAGGCATATCGCTATTATAAAGAAAATAAAAAGCTGATACGCGATGCAAAGGATGTTTCAGCCCACAAACAGGGTGCTAAGATGGGGATTATTCGATTGTTAAAATATCTCTCGTAATGAGTGAAGAGAGAGATGCTATGGTTTAACTTCCTCAAGGTACTCATCTTCAATGTTTACCATGAACGTATCATGGTGTGCTCCCAGGATATTTTCTGCTCCCTTAATGCCTGTTTCAATAGAGTGATCAAGATTGTTGTATTTATAGGTACCGTACCTGCCTACCAGTTGTAAGTTTTTAAAGCGGGTGAGATAATTGCGTATCTTAAGAAGATGGTGGCTGAAACCGATTTCATAGCTGGGGTATGCTTTAGGTACCCTTACCACTTTGTAGTCAAACACTGTATCATTTGCGACAGGTGCGATACGTGATTTTTTAAAGTCCTGCTTTGTTTTTTCAAAAAGTTCCTCGTCAGAAGCATTCCAGATGGCATCCCCTTCATTGCAGAAGTATTCAAACACCACGCATGATTGATCCCGGGGTGCCATGTACCGGCTCCAGTTTTTAGGTTCGTGGAGTCTTCCAAAATCAATGAGCGGGTCGTGAACATAAATCCAGGTTTGATCAGTCACCGACGGCAGGTGAAACATCAGGGCAACACACACTAAATCCCGATACTTCAGCCATTGTGCCGCTTCAATCACTTCCTGGGGAGCAGATGGTCTGAGAGAGGTAACTAATTCGGTAATAGGCATACTTGAAATAACAAAATCGCTCTCTATCTTTTCAATCCCGTGTTCGCCCGCATAGCTTACCGCGGTAATCTGCTCACCGTGGTGGAAAAGCTCTGTGACGGGTGAATTGAGGAGCAGCCGGTTCGGTTCTTTTATGGTGTCTGCGAGCTTATCGCATATGACGCCAATGCCCTTGCGAGGGTAAGTAAAATGTTTTAGCAGCGAAGCGGCGTCTTTTTTGCGCCTTTCCCAGAAAGCATCTATGAGCGCGGTGCGCAGGGAAAGCCCCTTTATTCTCTGCACACCCCATTGCGCTGAGATCCGGCGGCACTCAATACCCCAGACTTTCTCGGTATAGGTCTTGAAAAAGAGTCTGTAGAGTGATGAGCCAAATTGACTGATGATCCACTCTTCAAGATTGGTGGGAGTTGCCCGGTTAAATTTGGCTTTTTCAATGAGGTAATCTAAAATGGTACGTGCTGCAGTAGCAGCTCCTAAACCCAAAATGGCATTTACAGGGCGTAGCGGATAGTCAAAGAACTTGCCTCTCAACAGTATTCTACTGGATCTATCGACATACGACAGTTCATCTCCCAGAAGATCTGTTACATACCTATCAATTTCCTTATTTTTAGTGAAAAATCTATGGCCACCTAGGTCAAAATAAAAATCATTATGCTGTATTGTTGCTGAGATGCCTCCAGTGTGATCAGTTGTTTCCAAGACAAAGAATCTACAATTACTTTTAGAAAGGGTTTCAGCTGCACTAAGACCGGCAGGACCAGCTCCAATAATTACACCTACATTTCTTTTTTCCATCTACCCCTCTTTCCTCAATACTACATTCAGTATATCATAGGGATTAAAATAAAATGAAATGTTCTTTGCCCTGTCAGTAGCGGCAAGTTTTTCAACCAGGGTATGGATGCGTGTGAAGGGAATGTAGTATTGTACACGTGAAAGAAAGAAGGAGAGTGAAACGTGTTTACCGTGGTAAAAGCAATGTTCCATTTTCAGACCAGCCAATTGGGCCATTTTGTTAAGGGTTGTACGGCTAAAAAAGTAGAGGTGTTCAATATTTTTAAAACCGATCCATTTCTTTTGCATTAAGCTGAACGACCATGAATCAACATTGGGAACAGAAAAAAGAATTACTCCTCCTTTTTTCAAAAGGGAAGCACAAATCCTTAAATCTCTTAAGGGATTGGGAGAGTGTTCTAAATAATCCCACATGGTGATGGCATCAATGCTGTCTTCCTTGCCAGGAAAATCTTTTAAGGTTCCTCGATGAACCTTCAATCTTCGAGACAAGGCATAGTTCACACAGAATTCTGAACACTCAATACCCTCTGCGTCCCACCCCCGTGCGTGGGCAGCGATGAGCGAAAATCCTGCGGCACAGCCTATGTCGAGGAGGCGTCCCTTTCCCTTGGCAAACAGTTCCACCTTTTTCATTCGTTTAATCATTGAGCGGGTGATGACCGATTCCTCTCCAATATAGTTAGCGTAAGCTTTGTAATCTATTCCCTGGTTATGCTCTTCACTCATGAAGTATTCTTTTGAATATATTTTCTCCAAACTCCGGGCATCGAGGCGAGGGTTACAGTAAATGAGTCCACACTGTTTACATTGTACAATCCGTTCGGGCGCATAGAAGAGAAACTGCTCATCCTTCAACCCGCAGATAGGACACACCACTTCTTCCCTGCTATATTCGCTCACCGCGTGGTTATTCGTTTTATCTCCACACATCTCTTAACACATTTCTGACAATATGAAAAAAATATCTGAACCCTGCAAGGTTAAAGAACCTGAAGTAAAGCATATTTTCAAACGCTTCCCATAGTCGAGTTATAGAAAAAATATGATTCAAAGGTAGCTTAATCAATATCTTAGTGAGATATGTTAAAGCAGGAAATTTCACAGTGAGACTGAAGAGAGCACAAAGATTTTCGAATTCTTTTGCATAAGGGGAGTTGATTGAAGATTTTCTAAGAACCTGTTTAAAATTATGAATGGAGTAATCACTGGGAAGAAGTCCCCTCTCGATGGCGTAATCCACTATCTCAGTTTTGGGGTAGGGAACCAGGATAGCTGTTCGTATATAATCTGCACCGATTTTTTGATTCAATTTAACAGTTTTGAAAGCGTCTTCTAAGGTTTCTTCAGGTAGTCCTATCATATTGGTAATTATGAGCTTGATTCCGTATTTTTTTATAATTCTTGAGTTATTGATGATATCCTCTTCCTTTAGATTCTTTCTTAAAATACTATTGCGTATCCTCTCACTTCCTGACTCAATACCAAAAGATATTCAGAAGCAGCCGCTGTCACGCATATCACGAATAATTTCTTCATTAACCCGGTCAATCCTTATATTGCAGGAAAAAGGAAGAGTAATCTCTTTCCGATATTCGTGCAGAAACTCCCTGAGCCACTCCTTGTGTAATACGAAAGTGTCATCTGAGAAGTGGACGCGTTTAAGGACAAATCTATCCTTGACATAACGAATCTCTTTGATAATTCTATCCACGCTTTTTTTGCGTACAAATTTGCCTTTGCCTTTATACATCTTTATCTGCATTGGGTTGTGACAAAATGTACATTGGTACGGACATCCCACACCTGAGATAAACCTTTTTATAGGTAACTCTCTTATAAAATATATTTATAGTAGATTTCTCTGTAAGGAAGAGGAAGCAGATCGAAGTCCTGGATTAGACTTCGGAGGGGGTTTTTAATCTGTGTGCCGTTCTTTGTAACCCATAAATTTTGTATGGTGGAGCAGTTTTCACCATTTTCCATGCTGCTGATGAGTTCCAATACGGGATATTCCCCCTCACCGACACAGATGTAATCAACATAGCGGGGATCGATGTCTTCGGGGAAAAGGGTAGGATGAACACCTCCCATGATTATTGGCTTGTTGAATTTTTGTTTCAGCTCTTGTGCGGTCGCATAAGCCCAGTTTCGGTTACCAGTCATGAACGAAAAAGCAATGAGATCAGGGTTACACTGGTCAACCAGGTCGAGATAGTGTTTGGGGTGCTCGTCTATTAACAGGAGGTCAACATCATGACCATGTGCCCGGAGTACCCCCGCAATAGACATAACGCCCAGGTTTTCATTTACCCCGTTGTCTTGAACAAATAAAATATGTCCCATTAACGTAATAGGTCAACTTTCCACGAAACCCGTTGCGCCGGTGATCAAGACCTTTTTCGTTTCGTTTTTCTCACGGGGTACACGTTGCCAGAATTCCTGTATTGGCTTCAGAAATATATCATTTTGTTGATTTTAATACCATACTGTATCCATCAATGCAAGGAAGATTTAGTAGGCTGAGTATGATATGTGGAGCACGATAAATCAGCTATGGGGTGAAGACAGTTCGAGATGTTTTGATAAGTGAGAGATTAACAGCAAGGAGGAGACAGCTACCGATCGTGGGGAAGGAGGTGAGTAGTCTTGTCACGTATCCCTGTCCGAACAACTCTATGAGAGAAATCCAGTCAAGGTGAAACGCGCTCATGGCGTATCCTAATAAAACGAGGGGGAGTACAAACCATCTCCGATAGTGAGGTAGATGAACGTATGCAGTGACCATAAGGATGATGGCAAGATTGACCAGCGTAAAGTAATGAAGCCAGGAGATAGCCGGGGTAATCAAAAGGCATAACGTGAGTGCAGAGAATTCCAGGGGGTAGAGACGTGTGCAGTTGCGTTTCTCTTTTCCCCCAAGAGAAAAGAAAACTGTTCCAATGACAGAGAGCGCGATAAGGTACCGGAGAAGAGAAATGAAGAGGGGAGTCCGGAGAGGATGGAAATGGAGGATACTTTCCTTGGTAGAGAGTCTGAGCATAAACGCATCTATGGATTGATTACTCCAGGCTGCTATTCCTACTCCCGAGAGTTTGGTGAGATAGTTCCAGTAACGTAGATGGAGGGGTAGTCCATAGGTGAGCAGTGAGATGGCGAGGAGAAGAAGGATGGTCAGGCAGGAAGAGAGCACGAGCCTGTATCTTTTTCGGTAGAGAAAATACACGATGAACAGGAGAGGTGAAAATTTGAGGGCGGTGATGATACCTAAGAAGATACCTGAAAGTACTTCTCTGTTATGCAGACTGAGCCAGTAAATGAGGCACATGAGTAAATAAACTATTATTGTAGTTTGGCCTAATTTGAGTGCATAGAAGAGAGGATATGAGGCGAGATTGAGTGCAATAAGCAGTAGCAACCGCAGTACAGGATGCGGAAGCCCTTTCGCAATCTGCCATTGGAGGATAATGACTAGGATAATGGCAATACTGTTGATTGAGAGCCACAGGTGTGCAGCCGTGGGAAAACTGAATTGAGTAAACCAGGAAAAGGGGGCGAGAAAGACCGGAAGGTACAGGTATCTGGTAGGAGTGGAATGGAATCCTGCTTTCTGAGCCGTTTCCAGGAATGTGCCGGAGCTAACCGTACTAAAATCATTTGTTAACTCGGCATAGATTGCCGAGCCTTTTCCCTCTTTAATCAATTGAGCAGCAGTGTAGTAGGAGATGAAATCTATTCCGTAAACAGCACAGGGGGTATCTTGGGTGATTCCTTTGAGTTTGGTATAAAAGGAGCACACACCCCCAATGGTTAGCAGTACGATAATGATTCTGTTCAATAACAGTCTCTTCCTATCGATGACAGCGGGTGGAGAGTTATTCGTGCTCATAGGACGTGGTGGTTACAAGGTGCTACTGATCTTCTCCTGTATCAATCTTGAGTAAGGAAAAATCAGCCATAGGCGAATGAATTTTGCAGAGATAGTACTGTCTCTGGGGAAACCCCTTCATTAATTCACTGTTTTTCTCTCTCAAGTCCATCGCGTAAATGACATCGTCTTTCAGATCAGGTGAATTGAACTGAAACCCCGAACCATAGGGGATATGATTGGGTTCAGTTATGCCAGGGGGGTGCCATACATCAATAAAGATGATGGCATTGGTTATCCCCTGCTTAATAACTTCCTTGTGAATCTTATCTGTCACCCACCAGTAATCATTAGAATATTTTTTCACCAGCGAGGGGAAAGTGAATGACATCATGTAGAGGATGCACAGCATCAAAAAGAGGTAGAGAGAGGCTTCCGTTCTGTTTCTGTCGAACCCCTTTTCCTGAAGCCAGGTGGGTAATTCGAGAAAACACCGTACGGTGAGTATTATCATAAAAGGCGTGAGGCTATAGTAGAAACGAGGACCGAAGCATAGATCCTGGTAGTAGTAGAAAAAGTAGCTCGTGATGAGGGTGAGCGAGGACGTAAGGAATAGATAATCCCAAGTGTTTTTTCTGAGAGGGAGTGCGAAGAATACAAAGACGAAGATGAGAGAGGGTAAAGGCCACCCAAAGAGATGGAAGTTGAGACCGATGAGGTTATTGCTCGTATTAATTACCCCGCCTTTGAGGGTGTGGGGTGGGCCCACCTGGGTGCTTCCAAGAAACCCTAAACTCTGGTACTTTTTGTGGTAGCCGAAGAGAAGGGGATCTCCCGTGGTGAGCGCATTATAGAGCAACAGCAGCACCACCATGAGCGATACCGCAAAAATAAAACTTATCACTTTGGTGCGGTCTGTCTTCTCACTTTTGTGCGCACGGATGAGCAGATAACCGAAGAAGGGAGCGGCAATAGCACATGCAGTCAATGGCCGTATAGTGATGGCGTACCCTAAAGACAAACCAGCGAGGATACTGTAAAGGTGTGAGCTTGAAGTACCCATGCGCACATAAAAGTAGAGGAAGAGCAGCATAAAACACATAGTTGAGCTATGGTTCATATGGTTGGAAGACATAAAGAGGAAGAAGGGAGAACAGAGCATAAGGCCACAGCTTACATAGAGCATTCGACACTCACGATAGATAGTTTTTACAATGAGAAAGAATAGCACAAGGGAGAGGGTGCCCAGTAAAGGGCCCACGAGCCATGGAGATCCTGCAAAGAGACCTATCGTTAATAGGAGGGAATGACCGGGGGGGTACTGCGAGTACCATTTGCCATCATTTATAATATTGGTATAGTCGAAAAATTCTTTGTGAGGTGGGGAAGGGACCGAGAGCTTCCCCATGGTAAATATCTTCGCCTGGAATAGCTGCGCAATGCTGTCTTGTACATGGGGGATGTGATCTAGCACCACGTACGCAATAATTCCTGTAACTAAAAAACAGAGTATAAGGGAAGTGCCAATAAACACAGAGGGTTTCCACCGGGTGAGGGAAGAAATGCTCTTTTCTGTGAAGATGGTGATCTTTAAGGGAAGCTTATTAAAAAGGTAGAGGGAGCAGCACATAGTTCCTCCCGTGATAAGGAGTGTCAGGATGAAATCGAAGAGGGTACAGTCGGGAAACGATTCAAGGGAACGGGAGAAACTGCGCTGTGCCCACGCCAGGGGGAAGAGGCTATAAATGAAAAAGAGGAAGAGAAGTATATACTTGATGAAAGAGGGGAAACGGATGATCCATGTACGATACCCTTCAGCTTTTTTCCCCTTGGTGGTATACACGTAGAGGAGTGAGGTGAACAGGAGAAAAAGTATACACGCGAGTGCTGAGGGCGCACTCCACAAATAGTCAGCGAGAACTCCCGCGAGCGAGCTGAGCCGGGTGAAGAAGGGAGAAGCGGTAATGGTTGCCTGAAAGGAGAAGAGCAGTAGAGAGGTGCCATAGAGGACAAGCCCCGCTACCAGGGGAATGTGAGGTCTTCTCCGGATAGAGTGTAACCCTTGTTCAGCTGTGGTACTGCCAGTAACGTCTTCCATGCGTGAGGAGGTGTGTGCACCACGTTGAGGGATTTAAGGTTGTGGAAGCCTTCTTTTTTTAAAATGGTGTATCTCACGGTAGAGAGAGAAGAACCTTTTGAACGTGCGCAAAATATGTCTGTAGGTAATGGTCGATTTCCCGTGAGTTCGAGGATAGTGAGGAACACCGAGCTGCACAATATGGCATTGTGTGATCCGTGCCTTTGCCAGAAGTTCAGTGTTAAATAAAAAATCATTTGAGGTAACTTCCAGACTTTTAAAAACCTCTTTCTTAAAAAGCTTGAAGGCACAATCAATGTCTTTATAGTCTATAGAGAATAGAACGCGGATCATTCTGTTAAAGCACCCGGAGAAAAACTTTCTCTGAAAGGTATCCTGTCTATCAATTCTGTAGCCAATGATCATATCCGCAGTCCCCTCTTGCATCAGGGGGAGAAAGGCATCGAGGCTCTCAATGCGAAACTGTCTGTCGGCATCAGTGAAAAAGAGGTAGTCGTATTTGCTAGCTTCAAATCCTGTTTTAAGGGAACTTCCGTATCCTTTGTTATGCTTATGATGAATAGAGAATACGGTGTTATAGTGTGATGCAAGTTCATCGGCAATGATTCCTGTGTTATCAGAACTCCCATCATTCACAATAATAATTTCATAGGGGATGTTGTTTTTTTCGAGATAGTGCATTATTTCTTTTGAAAGCGTTTCAATATTCTGCGCTTCGTTTAATGCAGGCAGTGTAACAGAGATTCCATAGTATTTCCGGTTCATATTTCCCTGTGCTTCCTGTGTGGTGGTGAGGTGTGTTGGCCTTCCGCGCTTGTATCGTGAGAAAACAATTTAAAATTAATCAGCCCTGCACGCTGGAGGAGGTATTTCATGAGGGTAAGCAGTGTTTTGAATCCGTAAATGACACTGTTGGAAAAGTTGATGGAAGAGGCTTCATCAAAATACCGTACAGGAACTGGTACATCACCGATTTTAAATTGGCAGTATACTGCTTGCACAAGGAATTCGGTGTCAAATACAAAATCGTCAGAATTGTTATGGTAGGGAAGGGTCTCAAGTACCTTACGGGTATAGGCACGATACCCGCTATGGAAATCAGAAATGTTTTGACCTAACACGATATTTTCTATGAAGGTCAAGATGCGATTACTTAAATATTTATACTTGGGCATGCCGCAGGCCAGTGCCTCCCTTCTCGTTCTAATTCTCGAACCGAGAATCACATCACAGATACCCTTTTCCAAAAAACCAATGATATAAGGGATGAGTCTACTATCATACTGGTAGTCAGGGTGAATCATTACTACGATATCCGGATTTCTTTTTAGGGCTTCATCGTAACAGGTTTTTTGGTTTGCCCCGTACCCGCTGTTTTTAGGATGGGTGATGACCGTCAAACCTAGTTTTTTTGCAATTTTTATAGTGTTATCACTACTGGCATCATCAACGAGAATAATTTCGTCTACCATTTCCAGAGGAATATCATTATACGTTTTTTCCAATGTTTTTTCTGCATGGTAGGCAGGCATTACTATAATAATTTTATTCTTTTCTTTTTCAGACATCTTTTTCACCCATGCAGTCAGGAATGGTGGTTCAGTGTGAGCAGGATGAAGCTTTTGTTTTTGAAGGTGATGGTTCCTATCTTTTGTACATCATCCATCAGGCGCTGGTCAATTTTAAAATTTTGATAGTAGTTATTTATTTTATTAACCTCGGTTTCCTTCGTTCTGTCGAAATTGAGTAAAAGGTGGGTTGCCCGATATTTTTTTACTATTTCTTTTCTTTCCTCCAACGAGGTAGTTGGATTGTAAAATCTGATCACATCACTGGTCCGCTGCTCATTGTCAGGAATGAGGGGGCTATTGTGATAGAGCGCGACAATTCTTGCTCCGGTGAGAGCAGGCAGTAACCATGAGGTAAGTGGATCAGACAGTACTATATCACCCTCAGATAGTTTATCCTTTAAAAGGAGGTAGTGATCAAGAGGATTGGTATAGTGGTCAATGATGGGTTTTGGTTTGAAATTGATGAGATGCCCTGTTTGCTCAAATCCCAGCTTCGTGAGCTGATAGACTGTGCTAAGTATTACAATGATCAAGAAAAAAAGGACATGAATAGTGTGTTCACTGAGGGTAGGCAGGATGTTCTTTATCTTTCGTAATGAGAGGAGTTCGAGTCTGCTGAGGTACCACGCAAGGGCGAGGTGAAGAAAGAACATTATAAAAAAGATATACCGTTCTCCTAAGCGGATGTTTACACAATAGGATGCTACGTAGATACAGGAACAGAGACCCACTCCCCAGCTGATAAAGGGGTATTGTTTCTTGACAAGAAAGAGGAAGACCACAGGGAGGCCCAGGAGCGCAGGGCCCATTCGATAGATATTTCTTGTGTCATAGAGATACATACGGAAAGGATAATACCAGTCGGTAGTGGTGCCTTTTAACAATGCATCTACAAAGGGATAGTAAGGCCAGAGCACGGCAAGGAGGAATATCACCAAGAGACTGAGTAGGTATAACCCAATGTGCTTCAGCCTCCTTGTGCCTTCTGTGGCTACCAGGAGCAATGAGCCGAGCAGAAAGAAGGAGGCGGTGAGCGGATGGGTGAGGAAGATAAAGGTGGCGCACAGGACATACCAGAAATAGTGCGCAGCCTTTTCGTATCGCGCATAGGAAAGAATCAGGTAAAATCCCAGGAAACTCAGGTTGAAGGTGATGGTAGAGGGATAAAACAGGGTATAGGATAAAAAACGCAGGTTATACTCGTTGCTGTAGTTAAAAGGCTTGCCCCAGAGGAAAAGGAGGGTGATAAGGATATAAAACGGGAGTGTGTCATTGTGAAAATACTCTTTGCCCCATAGGTAGATGCCTACTATCAAGAACATAAAACTTACCAGGGATGCAAGTGTTAACAGTGTGAACAGGTCTATGCGAGAAATTTTTTTAAACAGTCCCAGGAGAAAAATGTAAGGGGTATATCGGAGAGTAGTTGAACCATCTGTGTTAAGCAGGGGATTGCGGGGCGTGAATAGATGAGAAGACATCTCCCTTATACTCGCAGCGTGCTCTCCGAAATCGTAGAGTTCTATGAGAGGTCCTCTCCTGGTACCCGAAGAAACCCATACAACGATAAGGCATAGGATTAAGGAGGTGAAAAGGTATCTCTTTTCTATGTTTAGTAATAATGATACTTTTTTATGCATCTGAAGTGTAATGAGTTGTTTTTCATTAGTCTCACACTATGGTTTAATCGCTGATTATTATAAACTGAGATGGTAATTGAAATCAAGAAAAAGGATCTTTTGTTTGCAATTCAGACACTATATTTACCCAAGACCTCGTTAGGGCAGGATTTAGTTGGGATATAAGGCATGTTTCTGTAGATAGTGGCTATGCGGCTTGGCCGAGCGCGACCAGGGTGTATTCTTCTAT
>Ga0315284_10001627_pt1 | contig 32098 bp, 26 predicted proteins | sample YL17G09_16_MG_FD_203696 | JGI IMG/M metagenome (GOLD analysis project Ga0315284, IMG submission 203696) | Sediment microbial communities from Yellowstone Lake, YNP, Wyoming, USA - YL17G09_16 | ecosystem: Environmental > Aquatic > Freshwater > Lake > Sediment | place: USA: Wyoming | collected... | reverse complement strand
AGGCCGCCATGAGGTCCGCCTGCTGGAGCGGCGGTACGCCGAGCGGCCGGGCGCAGAAGATCCGTCCATCGGGTGCGGCCAGAAAGACGGTGCTCGCATTCGGGGCCGGGATCGGCAGCGTGAAGCCACAAGCGGGGATGGTGGCAGTCAGCGAACCATCCTTGACATTGGCGGCAATGAGCGTGTCCTCCTGGGTCAGGATGAACACGCGCCCCCCGTGCGTAGTCAGGGCCTTCCGGCCGGCGGGCAGCTTCCATCGGATGCGCTCTTCCGTGAGGCCGATGCTGGTGGCGTCGACAGCGACCACACCGTCCGCCGGGCAGTATTGGTAAACGTACTCCGCGGTCACGACGGGCGCCTCGTACAACGGCCCGGAGCAGCGGGTGCGCCAGCGTACATTTCCGTAGCTCGGATCCAATAAGTAGAGGGAGTAGTCCTGGCTGGCCACGAATATGCCGCGCTCATCGGCTGCCAGGTCGGCGGCGATGGGTCCGTATGCTGAGAATCGCCAGCGAAATGTTTTGTCCTTGCAGGCGCACGCATCCACCGTGCCGTGGTCGTTGGCGGCGAAGATCACGTCGCCCTGAATGACGGGGTTTGAAGTCATCGCACCCTCGGTGAGCGCACGCCAGTCCAAGTACTGTGTTTGCAGGTCGAGGGCATAGAGCCGCCAGTCGAGGCCCCCGATGAAAATGCGCTGGCCGTCGCTCAACGGGCCCGTCCCGGCCGGGAACCGCAGGTCGCGTCGAGTAATGGGGTCTCCGGTCCGGCGGTCGTAGATCTGGATGTCGCCCGGGGTGGCGAAGATGGTGCGTTCGCCGGCATGGCACGGCCGGCGGACGAGATAGCCGGAGCGCGTAATCGGGCGCAGCCAGCGGAGCAGGCCGGTGGGAGCGTGGACGGCGAAGGCATATCCGTCCTGCGTGCCCAGGTACAGGTGGTCCTCCACCAGGTACGCGGTCTGCAGTTGTTGGCCCTTCTCCAAGATCAATTGGAGCTGCCAGTACTTCACGAGCCCGGCGTCCTGAAGGGGTCCCGGCGGGATGAAATCGGCCTGGCCCAGGGCCGCGGGGCAGTTCGCCACCAGGAGGCTGAGGAGGTACGCACGGGTACGCCGCATGGAGGGTTTCCCAAACGGCCGGCCGCTGGAGCGGGCCCGGGCCGACCGTGCGGCGCGCTGCCCGGCGTCACGACAGGCTCGGGCAGCCTAGTCGGCGGGCTGCCCGGCGTCAACGGCGGTGCGAGGGCTGTGGGCGTTAGACGTGTAGCGAGGGTGCGGCCTGAGCAGCAGACGGCGACCGGAACGCCTCGCGCGGCTCGCCCAGTCGTCCGGGGCTGATCGAGCACACACAACGCCTGCGAGTCACCGACGTTCTGCTGAATTAGGGATTTCTGTCCGAAGTGGGGACAATTAGGACGCAATTCACGCTTCGCCTCACGCCACTCGGCATCCCGGTCGGCGGCGTTAGTCACGCACGAGGAACCGGTCCACAGTTGTTTGTGTAGATCGGCGCGAAGCCTCTAGGCGCGGAAGATCGGGGGCTGTACGATAGAATGCTCTAGAGCGAGCGTTCTACCGGACGCGTGTGAACACTTGGCACCCAAAGGATGAGTTTCATTGCCCCGACGGGCCTTGCACGCGGGAGGCCGCTGAGCCTACGCTGCGGGTGACCTGCCGGGCCGTCGGTGTCATGTAAACGAAGAACGAGGTGCGGAATCATGTCGGTCGCGACTTCTTATGAGTTCCTCGACAAAGTTATCAGCGCCACGCCGGATGGGGAGAAGATCCGCAAGTGTCTCCAGTGCGGGACCTGCGGCGGCATTTGCCCGTACGGCTTCGCGATGGACTACACGCCGCGGGCGCTGATCGCGGCGCTGCGGGCCGATGACTGGCACGGCGTGTTGGAGAGCGACACGATCTGGTTGTGCGTGTCCTGCTTTGCCTGCGCGAGCGTGTGTCCGACCAAGATCCCGCTGACGCGCGGGCTACTGGCGACGCTGAAAACGGAAATGCTGATCGGCGGGAGCATTCCGCAGGAGTTGCAGAGCGCGCTGGGTAACTCGCGCCGCTACGGCAACGCGCTGGGTGAGTCGCCCAAAAAGCGGGCCGACTGGGCCAAGGACTTCACGGTGCCGGTGCCGGTGCTGGCGGGGCACAAAGAGCCGATCGACGTGCTGTGGTTCGTGGGGGACTACGCGTCGTATCACCCGCGTGTGCAGCAGGTTAGCCGGGCCCTGGCCAAGATCCTGTATGTGCTGGACGTGAAGTTCGGCATTCTGGGGCCGGAGGAGAACAGCGACGGGGACACGCAGGCGTTCACCGGCGAGTGGGGCCTGTTTGAGTTGCTGGCGCGTAAAAACGCCCAAGCGATGTCAAAATACGCTTATCAGGAGATCGTTACGGCTGATCCGCACGCGTACAACGCGCTCAAGCACGAGTATCCGCGGCTCGGGTTTGACCGGCCGGTCAAGCACCACACGCAGTACTTGGTGGAGCACTTTGATCGCTTACAGCCCCTCTTGCAGAACCGGGGTCCGCTGCGGGTCACGTACCATGATCCGTGCTACCTGGGGCGGGCGAACGAGAACAACATCTACGAGGAGCCGCGGCAACTGCTGCGGGCCATCCCCGGGCTGGAACTGGTCGAAATGTCGCACAACCGGGCCCTGAGCATCTGCTGCGGCGGCGGGGGGGGCGGCATGTGGCTGGACGGCTTCACGTGGGAGAAAGCCCACGTGCGGACCACCGAGTGGCGCGTGAAGGAAGCGCTGGCGGTCGGGGCCCAGGTGCTGGCCGTCGCCTGCCCGTACGAGACGCCGCGCTTCGAGGACGCGGTCAAGAGCACGGGCAATGAGGGCAAGTTGGCGGTGAAGGACGTGGCCGAGCTGCTGGCCGAGTCTATGTTCGGCTAGGGAGGCAGGCGATGAACATTGTGGTCTTGATCAAGTTCGTGCCGGACCTGGTGGAGGAGCTCGAAATCGACTCGTCCACCGGCCTGCTGGACCGCTCGTTTCTGCGAACGATCCCCGATGAGCTCGACGACCACGCGCTGGAGGAAGCCATCCTCCTCAAGGAGCGGCACGGCGGCACGGTGACCGTGCTGACGCTGGACTCCGGCGACGTGGATGAGACGCTGTTTACCGCGGTCGCCAAGGGGGCCGATCGGGTCATCAAGATCACCGGCGACGGGTTTGACCAGGGCGTGGGCAACCAGCGGCTGGCGGCGATCTTCCAGGGGGCCCTGGCCGACTTGCCGCGCGACCTGATTTTGACCGGCACACAGGCGGTGGACGACCTGGACGGTTTCGTCGGGGCCTTGCTCGCGGAACGCCTGGGACTGCCCTATGTCGGCTATGTCACGAAGGTGGTCGCTGCCGACGGGCGCTTCGTGGCCCGCAAGGAGTACCCGGGGGGTCTCAACGCGGACATCGAAATCGCCGGTCCGGCGGTCCTGGGCATTCAAGCGGCCGAGAAGCCGCCGCGGTACGTCGTCACCAGCAAGGTCATGGAGGCGATGAAGTCGGCCACGATCGACGAAGTGGCGGCGGGCGAGGTGCCGGTGGAAGGCGAGGTGCCGGTGTCCGCGATGGCCGTGCCCGAGTCCGGCGCCCGGGCCGAGATGATCGCGGGCGGCGTCGCGGAAGTGGCCGACAAGCTGGCCAAGCTGCTGCGGGAGCGCGGAGTCATCGCATAAAAAGGGAGATCGACATGTGTGGGGACGTTTGCGTCGTCGTTGAAGTCCTGCGGGGCGAAGTACGCGAGATCACGTACACCATGCTCGCCGCCGGCCGGCGGCTGGCCGACGGGCTGAAGACCAAGCTGTCGGCGCTGCTGGTCGGCCATGAGGGGCAGAAGCTGGCTGGTACGCTGGGAGCCGCGGACCGGGTCATCTGCGTCGATCACGCGGACCTGGCCGAGTTCAACCCCGAGCTGTTCCTGCGGGTCGTGGCCGGAGTTCTCCAGGGGCATACGCCGCGCCTCGTGCTGTTCGGCCACACCGCGATGGGGACCGATCTGGCCTGCGGCATTGCACGGCGTTTGAAACTGCCGGTGGCGGCGTCGTGCCGGACCTTCTCGGTCGAGAAGGGCGCGCTGCACTATTCCGCCTTGACCTGCGGCGGCAAGCTCATCGCGACGGGCCCGCTGCCCGGCCCGACCTGCCTGGCCACGGTGATGTCCGGCGGTTACAAGGCCGACGAGGGGAGAATCAGCAAGACGCCGAGCATCGAAACGCTGCCGGTGCCTGGCGGTCTGGACGGCGTGCGGACACGTTTTAAGCAGTACATTGAGCCCCCGGCCGGCGACGTGGACATCGCGAAGCAGCCGATCCTAGTGTCGGTGGGGCGCGGGATTCAGAACAAGGACAACATCGCGCTGGCCGAGCGGCTCGCGCAGGCCATGGGCGGGGTCGTCTCCGGGTCGCGACCGGTCATCGACCAGGAGTGGCTGCCGACAACCCGGCTGGTCGGCAAGTCGGGCAAGCAGGTCAAGCCGAAGCTCTACCTGGCGCTGGGTATCAGCGGTGCGCCCGAGCACGCCGAGGGCATGCGCGACGCCGAGCTGATCGTCGCCATCAATCGGGATGAAAAGGCCCCGATATACGGTTTCGCCCACTACGGGGCGGCGGTGGACGTGCTCGAGCTGCTGCCGGCGCTGACAGAAAAGATGAAGAAGGCGTAATCGGCCTGAGATCGTGCGATGATCGAGCGGATCAACTTCTGGGGCTTGCACGGCGGCTGGCACACGCTGGCGGTCGTCATCACGTACGTCGCGCTGCCGCTGTGCGCCATGGTCATGTTGGTACGCCTGTATCTGCGGATTCGCCTATGGTGGAAGGTGGGCCGGCCCGAGCCACGGTGGGATCAGCTCGGCGTGCGTGCACAGCGGCTGCTGAAGTACGCGATCGCCCAGGTGAAGGTCTGGCGGCAGGCGTATCCGGGGCTGATGCACTTCGGCCTCGCGTGGGGGTTCTTCATCTTCTTCCTGGGCACTGCGCTGGCGACGATCGACGCGGACATCGTCAAGTTCCTGCGTGGCCCGCTCTACCTGGGCTATAAGATCCTGCTGGACCTCTTCACCGTCGTTTTCCTGGCGGGGTTCGTCCTGGCCGGCTACCGGCGGTTTGTGCAGCGGCCCGAGCGTCTGACCCTGACGGCGCCGTTCGCACTGGCGCTCGGGCTCATCTTCCTGATCGTGCTTACCGGGCTGACGACCGAGTCGTTGCGGCTGGCGTCCGTTGCCCGGCAGCCAGACCTTCAGCCGGGCTGGCGGCCGGCCCTGGCGTGGATCACCCCGGCCGGGTGGGTGCTGGCGCAGCTCTGGCTGGCACTCGGGCTTTCGGTGCCGGCGATGACGCAGATACACCTCGGCACGTGGCTACTGCACGCGGGCCTGGTGGCGCTGTTCCTCGTTATGCTGCCGACGAGTTCGCTCGTCCACGTCATCACCTCGCCGCTGAACGTGTTCTTCTCGAAGCTCGACCGGCCGGCGGGCCGGCTGGAACCTGCGTTTCAGCGCGACGGCGCGGCCGGCGTCGCGACACTCCGGGATTTCACCTGGAAGCAGCTCATGGACGGCGACGCCTGCACCGAGTGCGGGCGCTGCCAGGACGCGTGCCCGGCGCACACCAGCGGCCAGCCGTTGTCGCCAAAAAAACTAATCCTCGGCATCAAAAACGCGCTCGCGCTACACGCATCGCCCATCCGAGCCCCAAGCGCCAGCGCGGGGCCCATCATCGACGATGCGGCGGCCTGGGCCTGTACGACGTGCCGGGCCTGCGTGACCGAGTGCCCGGTGCTGGTCGAGCATGTGGACGCGATTGTCGACCTCCGCCGCTACCTGCTGACGCAGCAGCGGGCCGACAATAGCCTGACGGCCGCGCTGGGCAACCTGCGGCGGTACGGCAATTCGTTCGGCAAGTCGGACAAGCAGCGGGCGAAGTGGACGACGGGCCTGGATTTCAAGATCAAGGATATCCGCAAGCAGCCGGCGCAGACGCTGTGGTTTGTGGGCGACTATGCCTCCTACAGCCCGACCTTAACCGAAGTCACGCAGGTGACGGCCCGTCTTTTCCAGCAGGCGGGGCTGGACTTCGGCATCCTGTACGACGCTGAGCGCAACGCGGGGAACGACGTGCGCCGGGCCGGTGAAGAGGGGCTGTTCGAGCTGCTCGGGCAGAAGAACGGCGCGGCGCTGCAGAAGTGCACGTTCGACGAGGTCGTGACCACGGACCCGCACAGCTACAACACGCTCAAGAACGAGTATGCCTGGGGCGCGCGGCAGGTGGCCGTTTACCACTATGCGGAAGTTCTTGACCGTGCGCTTGAGGCGGGGCAACTGGTGGTGCAGCGCAAGCTGGGCTACACGGTGACGTACCATGATCCGTGCTACCTGGGGCGCTACAACGACGTGTATGAAGCGCCGCGGCGCGTGCTGGCGGCGCTGGGCTGCCACCTGGTCGAGATGCCACGCAATCGCGACCGGGCCTTGTGCTGCGGGGCCGGCGGCGGGCGAATCTGGATGGACGAGGCCAAAGTCCGGGAGCGGCCGAGCGAGAGCCGTGTACGCGAAGCGGCCGCGCTGCCCGGCGTCCAGTATTTCGTTGTCGCCTGCCCGAAAGACCTGACCATGTACGGCGACGCAGTCAAGACCGCGGGACTCGAAGGAAAACTGATCGTCAAAGACCTCGCCGAACTGGTGGGCGAGGCTTGTGGCACCGGCATCTTGCCGGTGCAAACACAGGCGGGACGCCTGTGCCACACGTAGGAGACCCGGCCCATGGCTGAAAGAGTTGGCGTTTACGTCTGCGACTGCGGCAGCAACATCGCCGGCACGGTCGACGTGGAGGGTGTGACCCGCTGGGCGGGCGAGAAGCTGGACGGCGTCGTCGTGGCGCGCGAGTACAAGTTCCTGTGCTCTTCGCTGGGCCAAGCCATGATCCGCGACGACGTCAAGGAGCACGGCCTGACCCGCGTGGTCGTCGCCGCGTGCTCGCCCCATCTCCATGAGAAGACGTTCCGCCGGGCGTGCGCGACCGCCGGGCTGAATCCATTTCTGTTGCAGATGGCGAACATCCGCGAGCACGTGTCGTGGGTGACGAAGAACAAGGATGTGGCCACCCAGAAGGTCAAGGCGCTCGTGGCGGGCGCGGTGGGGCGGGTCCAGCACCACCGGGCGCTCGAGCCGACGCCCGTGGCGGTCAACCCGCACACGTTGGTCGTCGGTGCAGGCATCGCCGGCATTCAGGCGGCGCTGGAGCTGGCGGATGCCGGCTATCCGGTCTACCTGCTGGAACGGGAACCGAGCATCGGCGGCCACATGGCCCAGTACGACAAGACGTTCCCGACGCTCGACTGCGCGGCGTGCATCCTGACGCCGAAGATGTCGGACGTCGGCCAGCATGAGAACATCAAGCTGCTCACCTATTCGGAGCTGGAGGACGTGTCGGGCTCGATCGGCAACTTCCGGGTGCGTATCCGCCAGAAGGCGCGCTGCGTCAAGGAAGACCTCTGCACCGGCTGCGGCCTGTGTATCGAGAAGTGTCCGCGGAAGGTGGTGGATGACGTGTTCGAGGCCGGGATGGGGTATCGCAAGGCGATCTACACCCCGTTCCCGCAGGCGGTGCCGAAGATCCCGGTCATTGACACGAAGTCCTGCATCTGGTTCGAGCGGCAGCGCTGTCGGGCATGCGAGAAGCTTTGTCCGACCAAAGCGATCGATTTCGAGCAGCAAGACGAGCTGCTGGAGGTCGAGGTCGGGAACATCATCCTGGCTACCGGCTGGGACCTGTTCGATTGCCGCCGCATCCCGCAGTACGGCTACGGCCGGCTGGCCAACGTGTTCACCAGCCTGGAATTCGAGCGGATGTGCAACGCGTCGGGGCCGACCGGCGGGCGGATCGTGCTGCGCGACGGCGTGACCGAGCCGAAGTCGGTTTGCATCGTGCACTGTGTCGGCAGTCGGGACGTGCGCTACAACCCGTACTGCTCGGGCATCTGCTGCATGCTCTCGCTCAAGCTCAGCCACCTGGTAATGGAGAAGACCGGGGCCAAGGTCTACGCCTGCTACATCGACATGCGGCCTAACAAGAAGGACTACGAGGAGTTCTATTGGCGGCTGCTTGATGAGGGGATGTTTTTCGTCCGGGGTAAGGTTGCGGAGGTCACCGACGTGGCCCGCACGCCGCAGGAAGAGGGCAAGCTGGTCGTACAGGTGGAGGATACGCTGCTGCGCAAGCAGCGGCGGATTCCGGTGGACATGGTGGTGCTGATGGGGGCGATTGAGCCGCGGCGCGACGCCCGCGAGACCGGCCTGAAGGTCGGCATCTCGTGCAGCATGGCCGGGTGGTTCATCGAGCGGCACCCGAAGCTCGATCCGGTCGCCACCATGACGGAAGGCATTTTCATCGCCGGCGCTTGCCAGGGGCCCAAGGACATCCCGGATGCGGTGGGGCAGGGTGCGGCGGCGGCGGCCCGCATCCAGGGCATGATCAGCAAGGGCACGGTCATGATCGAGCCGGTCGTGGCGACCATCGACGAGGAGAAATGTTCGGGCTGCCGGATCTGCAACAACCTGTGTCCCTTCAATGCCATCGATTTCCTGACCGAGGAAAAGGTGAGCAAGGTCACCGCGGTGTTGTGCAAGGGGTGCGGCACATGCGTGGCGGCCTGCCCGGCGGGGGCCATCGCGGGGGCGCACTTTGCGGATGACCAGGTGGGAGCGGAGATTGCGGGATTACTGTGGGACGCGGGGGACGGTGCGGCCACGGGCGCCGCGGAGACGCCGGTGCTCGAGCCGAGCGCCGCGTAGGAGCGACCGGATGGAACGAGAGCTTTTTGAGCCCAAGATCATCGGGTTTTTCTGCAACTGGTGCTCCTATCGCGCTGCGGACGGGGCCGGCACGGCGCGCCTCAAGCACGCCCCGAATGTCCGCGTCGTGCGCCTGATGTGCAGCGGGCGGGTCGATCCGACCTTTGTGCTCAAGGCCCTGGCGCTCGGCGCCGACGGCGTGCTGATCGCCGGCTGCCACCCCGGGGAGTGTCACTACATCGAGCAGAACTACAAGACGATTCGCCGCTTCACGCTGCTCAAGCACCTGCTCCGCCAATTCGGCATCAGTGAGCGGCGCGTGCGGTTGGTGTGGGCCTCGGCGGGGGAGGCGGCCCACCTGGCGCAGGCGATCAATGAGCTGGTCGAGGACATCCGTACGCTGGGGCCGCTGCACTGGTCGGAGAACCTGGTCGAGGAGAGCGGGCACCGCGACGCGGTCGCGAAGATCCTGCTGGAGCATGAGGAGGCCATGGAGGTGGCGCGATGAGTGACAAGGGCAAGCTGGCCATTTACTGGGCCGCCTCGTGCGGCGGGTGCGAGATCTCGATCCTGGCCCTGAACGAGAAGATCCTCGACGTGGCGGGGGCCTTCGACATCGTGTTCTGTCCGTGCATCATGGACACGAAAGTGCGCGACGTGGAGAGGATGCCGGACCAGTCCATCGACGTTTGCCTGTTCAACGGCAGCGTCCGCACCAGCGAGCAGGAGTACATGGCCAAGCTGCTGCGCCAGAAGTCGAAGGTCCTGGTCGCCTTCGGTTCGTGCGCAGTCGAAGGCTGCATTCCGGGGCTGGCGAACCTGACGAACCGGCAGGCCATCTTCGAGACGGTGTACAACGACAGCGCGTCGACGGACAACGCGGGGCACGCGACTCCCTTGCCGGAGACGCACGTCAACGGGTTCCACCTGACGCTGCCCGTCTTCTATGACACCGTGCGGACACTGGGGCAGACCGTCCCGGTCGACTATTACCTGCCCGGCTGTCCGCCGGAGGCGCCGCGCATCTGGGAGGCGGTCGTGGCCATCCTGGAAGGCAAGCTGCCGCCGGCCGGCTCGGTCATTGGGGCCACGACGACCTGCTGTGACGAGTGTCCGCGCACGCGGAATGAAAAGAAGATCAAGCAGTTCAAGCGCACCTGGCAGGTGATCCCGGATGAGAACACTTGTCTGCTGGAGCTGGGGCTGCTGTGTTGTGGTCCGGCCACGCGGGCCGGGTGCGGCGCGTTGTGCCCGCAGGTCCACTCGCCGTGCATCGGCTGTTACGGCCCGAACGCGGGGGTGGAAGACCAGGGTGCCCGCCTGCTGACCGCGCTGGCGTCCGTGATCGATGCGACGGACCCGGACGAGATCGAGCGGATTATCCGGGAAGGTATCCCGGACCCCGTGGGCACGTTTTACCGCTTCAGCCTGGCCGGCAGCCTGCTGCGCCGCGCGGCGCTGGTCCCGGACGAGGAACGACATGAGCTGCCGCGGCCGGCGACGGAAGTGAAAAGGTGATAACGTGAAAAGGTGAAACGATCTCTCGCCGCGTGGCCCCCGTTCTTTTCACCTTTTCACTTTTTCACGTTATCACCTGCCAAGGAGTGAGTATGGCAAGCCAACGCATCACGATCGACCCGATCACCCGCCTGGAAGGGCATGGCAAGATTGACATCTTCCTGGACGGGAAGGGCGACGTGGCGGACACGTTTCTACAGATTCCCGAATTGCGCGGCTTTGAGCGCTTCTGCGTGGGCCGGCCGGCCGAGGACATGCCGAACCTGACCAACCGCATCTGCGGTGTCTGCCCTGAGGCCCACCACATGGCCTCGACCAAGACCCTCGACGCGCTTTTCCACGTCGATCCGCCGCCCACCGCGAAGAAGCTGCGCGAGATGTTCTACGCCATCTTCTATGCCACGGACCACACGACCCACTTCTACGCCCTGGGCGGCCCGGACTTCGTCATGGGCCCGGATGCCCCGCCGGCGGAGCGGAACATCCTCGGCGTCATCAAGAAGGTGGGGATGGAGATCGCCGGCAAGGTGCTCAAGATGCGGGCCGATGGGCACGCCTTGATCAAGCTGATCGGCGGGCGCGCGGTGCACCCGAACTGGGGTGTGCCCGGGGGTGTCAGCCGCGGCATCAGCGAGGAGCAGCGCCGCGAGATCGAGCAGCGCGGCCGCGAGGCGGTGGAGTTCGCCAAGTTCTCGATCGAGTTGTTCAACCAGATCGTGCTGGGCAACAAGGACTACGTCAACCTAATCGTCAGCGACGGTTACACGCAGCGCACGTACAACATGGGCACGGTGGACGCGGAAAACCGCGTCAACTTCTACGATGGGATGATCCGCGTGGTCGGGCCCGACGGGCGCGAGCACGCCAAGTACCACGCCCGCGAGTACCGCGACTACATAGCCGAGCACGTCGAGCCCTGGTCGTATCTGAAGTTCCCCTATCTGAAGAAGATCGGCTGGAAGGGCTTCGTCGATGGCGAAGACTCCGGTCTCTACAAAGCGACCCCGCTGTCGCGGCTGAATGTAGCCGCTGGCATGGCGACACCGCTGGCGCAGAAGGAATATGAGCGGATGTACGAGACGCTGGGCGGCAAGCCGGTGAATCACACGCTGGCGACGCACTGGGCCCGGCTGATCGAGCTGCTGTACGCCACCGAGCGGTGGGTCGAGCTGGCGACCGACCCTGAGATCACCGGCAAGGAGTACCGCGTCCTGCCGACCCAGACGCCGGACGAAGGGGTCGGGTCCGTCGAGGCACCGCGCGGGACGCTGACGCACCACTACTGGACGGACGAGCGCGGCGTTCTGGTCCGCGTCAACCTGATCGTTGGCACGACCAACAACTATGCGCCGATCAACCTTTCTATTAAGCGGGCGGCCGAGATGCTGATCCACCGCGGGACGGTGGTCACTGAGGGTCTGCTGAACAAGATCGAAATGGCATTTCGCGCGTACGATCCTTGCTTTGGCTGCGCGACGCATTACCTTCCCGGACAGATGCCGCTGAGCGTAACGATCCGCTCGTCGGACGGCGCGGTCGTGCAGCAGGTCAGCCGCGCCGCGCCGCGGATGGACTAGGACGGTCACACGGATGGCTGCGCAGCCGCGGAGCTTGGCCGAATCGTCGCCGCCGCACGCGGCGCGGACGCTCATTCTGGGACTGGGAAACCCGCTGCTCAGCGATGACGCCGTGGGGCTGCGCGTTGTCCAACAGCTCCGCCCGCTGCTCGCGGGGCAGCCCGATGTCGAGGTCGCGGAGGAGTATTGGGGCGGCTTGCGGCTGATGGAACGCATGGTGGGCTACGCCCGCGTGATCATCGTCGACGCCGTGTGCAGCGGGCAGGCGCCGGGTACGGTCTGCGTGCGCGGCCCGGAGGGGATCGATACGCAGCATAGCGCGTCGTCCCACGACGTGAACCTGACGACGGCCCTGGAGTTCGGGCGCCGCGCGGGCGCCCGCTTGCCCGAAGCGGAGAACACACGCCTGGTGGTCATCGAGGCGGCGGACGTGCTGACGTTTGGCGAGACGTGCTCGCCGCCCGTGCAAGCCGCCGTCCAACGCGCGGTGCAGGCGGTCATGACACTCTTGTCGTCCTGGAGGTAGAAACGATGGTCTCCATAGAAGTCCTGCGTTCCCTGCCCCACTTTGCCGGCGTCCGCCCAGAATCCCTGAAGGCCCTTGCGGAGATCGCCGAAGAGCGCGAGTTCAAGGCGGGCGAAACCCTGTGGCGGGAGGGCGAGCCGGCGCGCTGGCTCTCGGTCCTCAAGGAGGGCGAGGTCGACGTCGTCTATCGCTCCCAGGCCCACGGCGGAAGCATCGTGGATACGGTCGTGCCCGGCGAGTTGCTGGGCTGGTCAGCCATCATGGAGCCGCACACGATATCGGCCACCGTCCAGGCCCGGGGCAATGGCCGCTACCTGGCCATCCAGGCCGATGGCTTGCGGAAGCTGTACGAGAAGGACCATACGCTCGGCTATCGATTGATGACCTGGGTAGCCCGGGAAATCCGCAGCCGCTTGGTGGGTATCAGCGTGCAACTGGCTACCAGCGGCTAGAGCGTTTTCACTTCCGCTCGGGTGCCACGGGCGGCTTGTCCGCCCGTGTTTCAGGCCGCACTGGCAGCAAGCTGCCAGTGGCACCCGACGGAGAAAAAGTGAAACCGCTCTAGGCGGGTGCCAGCGGCGGGCGCGCGAACGGACGACGCCCCCTGGTGGCCAAGAGAGTTACCGGGCCCGGTTCCTAACGAGCACCAGGGGCCGCAGAGGCCTCGCGGTCGGGCACGCTCAGACGGCCGCGGGATGATTGGAATGGCCCTGGTGCGGGACGACGCTCCCGTTCCCCGCTGTCGGAAGAGGTGCACGTTATGGTGTCCGTTGAACTTCTGCGTTCGTTCCCTTATTTTGCCGGGGTGGGCAGCGAAAGCGTGAAAGCGGTGGCGGCGATTGCCGATGAGCGTGACTTTCAGTCTGGCGAAGCCCTGTTCCGGGAAGGCGACCCCGCGCGGTATTTGTACATCCTGCGGCAAGGGCAGGTGGACATCAGCTACCGCCTGCACGGCGGAAAGGAGCGGGTGGTGGACACGGTCGTCGGCGGCGAATTGCTCGGCTGGTCGGCCGTGGTCGAGCCCCATCGGAGCACGGCGACGGGCGTGGCGCGCGAAGCGGGCCGCGCCATCTACATCGATGCGGCCGGCATACGCAGGCTGTGCGAGCAAGACCCGGTCCTCGGGTATCGGCTTTTCACACAAGTCGCGCGGATGCTGAGCAGCCGCTTGCAGGGCGCCCGCGTGCAACTGGCCGCCGGCCCGTAGCGTGGAGCGCTGCGGCGCGGACCCGAGACGGAAACCGAGATGGGTACCAAGACCGGCCGCATCCTGCTGATCGACGACGACCCGGACATGCACGTGGCCGTCCGCATGGTGCTCGAGCCGTTGGGCCACCAGGTGACTTGTTATCAAACCGGTCCGACCGGGCTGGAGGCGATTCGCCGCGAGCCGCCCGACCTGGTGCTCTTGGACATCATGCTCACGCACCCCTCCGAGGGCCTGCAGATTGCCTGCGAAATGCGGCGGGACAACCACCTGAAGGGTATCCCGCTCATCCTCCTGTCCGCCATTGGTGAATCGATCGGCATGGAGTACGGCCGGGAAGCGTGCCCGGACGCGATGTCGGCGGACATGTTCCTGGAGAAGCCCTTCGACGCGGCAACGCTGCGCGACGCCGTGAACTGGATTCTGGAGCAGAAGACGGCCCGTCCCGAGCCTTGACCCAGCGCAGGGCGGCGTAGGCCGCACACAGCGCTTCAGGACACGGACATGAACTTGTCGCGGGGCGCTCCACAGACCGGGCATTCATCGGGAGCTAGGCCAACCGCGGTGTGGCCGCACACGCTGCACACGAAGATGGCCGCGGGCGGCAAGTCCTTGCCGGTCTTGATCGCCTGTAAGGCGTCGGCATAGAGCCCGTGGTGCGTCTGCTCGACCTGCATCGCGTACTTGAACGAGCTCAGCGCAGCGCGTTGGCCCTCCCGCTCGGCCTGCGCGACGAACGGCGGGTACATCTCGCGAAACTCGTGGCCCTCGCCATCGATGGCCGCCTGGAGGTTGTCCGCCGTCGATTTCACGCCCTGGAGGGCGCGCAGGTGCGCGTGGGCGTGGACGGTCTCCGCTTCGGCCACCGCACGGAACAGCCGGGCCACCTGCCGGAAGCCGTCGGCCTCGGCTTTCTTGGCGAACGCCAGGTACTTGCGGTTCGCCTGACTCTCTCCTGCGAAGGCAGCCTTCAAGTTGTCGCTGGTCGGCATGGCGCGTTCTCCTCGTAGCTGCAATCCGGTGTGCCGGGCAGTTCCGGCCGGGCCCGCCGAGTGACATTCCAATGTGGTTGCGGGGACGTGTCAATCGCGACAGCGGCGCGCGGCGCGGAACGGAATCCGCGGCCTCGTAGCGTCGCCCCCCCGTGGGCGACGTCGAAGCGCGATGGGGCTCCGCATTCCACGTCGGTCCCGGCGCGCCGGGAGGGCCGACGCTACGTTACCGGCTGGTCAGCAGGGCGACGAATGGATTGATGTCGCCGAAATCCACGTTCCCGTCGCCGCTAATGTCGGCCAGGCTCAGGTCGCAGCCCGGGTAGGTGGCGACATAAGCCGCCGGGTTCGACAGCACCAGGATGAACGGATTGATGTCGCCGAAGTCGATGGTGCTGTCGCAGTTCAGGTCGCCCGGAGAGTACTCGGGGCAGGCCTCCCAATCCGCAGCCAAGACCTTGACGTCGTCGATGTTCCAGCCGCAGAAGCGCCAGGCGGTGTCCGTAGTCCCCATCGTCCAGCGCACGTACACGGCGGGCTTGTTATCCGCGTAGGCCGACAGGTCGCATTCCTGGTGTACCCAGGCGCCGTCATAGATCGTCGCGCCGTTTTGCCAGACGGTGTTCCAGGCCAGGCCGTTGAGGCTCACGCGAATATACGCATGGTCGTAAGCCGGCTGCTCGACACCGAGCCAGCGGTAAAACGCCAGCTTCACATCGGTCAGGCCGGTGCAGCTAAACGGCGGCGTGCTGATGCTCATCTCGGCCAGACTATTGGCGTAGTCGCCGCTCAGGTTGTAGCCGACGACTTTGGTGCCGGTGTACCCGCTGCTCGGGTCGGGTCCGCCGTACTCGCCGCCGCCGCCCGTCGGCGTGCCCCAGGCCCACTGGTTGGAGGGACTGTTGGGGCTCTTGGTCCAGCCAGGGTTGGTGTCCATGTTTTTCTCTAGCACCGTGACGATCGGCACCGCTGCGGCCTGATACGTCGTCCCCGGTGCGTTGGATGGCGAGAGCACCACCGATCCTACCGTCGTCGCGGCCGAGATGTAGTACGACAGCGTCTTGCCGCACGGCGTGCCGGGCAGCGTCGCGAGGTACACATTGCTGCCCTCAAGCTCCAGCGGCGAGGTCAGGAAGTCGCCGTTCCAGTAACGGAAGTGCAACAGCCCGGAGGCCGGATCGTAGGTTTCCGAACCGTCGGCGATCTGCACGCGCAGCGTGGCCGGCACTCCGGGAGTCAGATGGTCCGGCAAGCCATCCGGGAAGCTGATCGTCATGATGGGGGGCGGGACCATCCGCAGGTCGGGATTGCCCCACAGGGCGCCCCACTCAAACGTCTCGTAGCGCAGGTAATCCCACAGCCCCAGCGTGTACATCTGCCGCAGGGCCGCCTGTTGCGACTGGCCCTGGGTGTACTCGCCGGAGGTCAGGCCGGTGGTAAAGTAGTAATCGAGAGACTGGCTGGAGCCGCTGGTCGGTACGCTCCAGCCGGGACAGCCGAAGGCCACCTTGGTCGCCCCCAGGAATCCGATGGCGCCCTGCTTGAGCATCGACTTACCGATGTTCAGCTCGTCGGTGTCCGAGTTACTGCACGCGTCGGCGAAGACGATCGCCGGGTAGTTGTCGTTCAACGAAGGGCAGTCGGAGGACTGGATGAACGCGGGCGCCCCGAGCCCCAGGATGTGGGCGGACGTCGGCGAGCCGTGCCCGGCCCAGTTCACAAACGCGTACTTGCCCGCGGGCCAGTACGCCATGACGTTGGAATGCAGCAGCGGGTAGTCGCAGTCATAGGTGGACCAGTAGTCCGCGTTTTGCTCGTACATGCGCGTCAGCGTCCAGTCAGTCATCCAGGGCCGGTCCACCTTGGTTTCCATCAGCACGGCGTTGTCCGTGTCGCCCCAGAAATACGCCCCCAGCAGCAGCATGTTCTTCTTGAACGTCGGGTCCTCGTTCTGCTCGTACGCCGCCGACTTCTGGCAGATCGCCTGGACCGTGGGTGCGTCGCTCCAGGGAATCCGGCCCACGTTGACCTCCGCGTAGAAGTCGATCGGGTCGGTGTCCTCGCCGTAGTTGTGGTCCCCGTCCTTGTCCCACGACAAACTGTCCGGCTGCGAGAGCTCGGCGTAATAGAAGTCGGTCTCCGGCTGGCCGTAGCCCACGTCCTGCGCGCAACGCCGCATCGGAAGCTCGGGGCGGCTGCCGATGAATAGCACGTCCTGGATGCCCCACTCCGACGACGGGTACTTCTCGCGGAGAAAGACCCGGATCTTCGCCGCCAGATCGTAGCCGGTGTAGTTCGCGTTGATCCAGGTAGTCGTCACCACGTTGACGGTCCGCCCCTTCTCGGTTTCCCAGGTCACCAGGGGGGCGACGGCGCTGACGAGCGGGTCAAGCGTGATAATCACGAAATCGTACAGGTCGCGGCCGGTGGGTGTGCTGGCCGGATACCAGGCCGCGGCCTGATCGTAGTTGACGATGATCGAGCGGGCGACCTTCTCGGTGGCCGGCAGGTTGTCGTCCATCGCGGCCGGCGCTCGCTCCGGCAGCACGTACCGCACATGAACCTGGATCTCCCGGAAGAACGTCAGCCGCCCCGACAGCGGCTGATACGCGAACGGCGTCACCTGCACGTCCACGAGGTTGTACTTCCGGTACTGGGCTGCACGGACCAGCTCGACCGCGCGCGCTGGGTAGAGGGCGTCGCTGCCATACGTGGCGGCGTAGTTGGCGCGATAGGTCTGCTCCCAGCCCTCCTGGATCGCCGGGGCGGTTGCGTCGATGACTCGCGGTGTCGGATTGGCCGCAATCGTGTACACCCCTGGCAGCGTCACCTGGGCTCCGCACTCGTAGTCCACACCCACTGCCTCCGCGCCCGGCGGGATCGCGAGCGCGACGACCTTCACCGGCAGCATGGGCTTGCCCGGAACGCGCAGGTGACCGAAGCCTTCCATGCTCAACTGCTGTCCTTGGGCCGTCTCTGTGATGTGGTACGGCCCAACCGGGATAGTCGTGGTGACCGTGCCTTCCTGCGCAGCGATGGCGGGCACGCCGACCACCAGGATGAAGACAGTGACCGGGAGATAGGCAATCAGCCGGCCGAACGACACGGGTGCGATGGGACGGTTCATGTGCTCCTCCTTGGTGAAAAAAGGCGTGGACAGCTTCAATACCGTTCCCCGTTGGCAGGTCCCAGTTGGCGCCCTGGCTGCCTGCTCGAAGCCTCGCCGCGCGATTCCAACCGCGATTGAGGCAGTTGCCACTCTTTCAGTCAATTAGCATACCAGAAGGCGGGCAACGAGGCAACACGAGTGCGCGCGGCCTGCACCTGCTGCGACGAGGTAAGCTGAGTCGGTAGGGCAGGTCAAGTCCGCCTTGGCGGACGCGACCTGCCGTGATGACCGCGACCGGGGCGGCAGGTCTCGCCAGCTTCGCTGGCTTCGACCTGCCCTACACTGGCGCGAATGGGTCGCGGGCAGCGGTGTGCTATTTCCCTTCGCCGGACAGCAGCGCCGCCAGCTCAGTCAATCGCTGCTGAACGCTGCTGGACGTGGGGGGGGGACCCGCCGGCGGTCCAGGGTCGGCCGAACTCGGACCCGCCGGCGACGCCGCGTTGCTCGCGTCCACGAGCTGCCGGTTCAGGCCGCTGCGGTCCTGCCGCCACCACCGGTCGACGATCCGCTCCACGTCGCCCTCCTGAGTACCGGTGCTCCACAGCTTGAAGAAATCGACGTCGCCGCTGCGCGGCAGCCGCGGCGGCAGATCGATCAGCGTGCGCATGGGCATAAGCACGGAGTCGCCGATGATGAACCCTTCGCCGGGTTTCATGCTGGGCAGCAGGCTGATCAGGCTGCGGAACTGGTCGCTGACGACGCGGGCCACGTAATCCTGGTCGTCGGGGTTGTTCATCCGCATCAGGACCATCGTGTTGCACTGGCTCAGGATCGTCTCGGAGATCTCGCTCGGCCGCTGTGTGACGATCATCGCCGACACGCCGTACTTGCGGCCTTCCTTGGCGACCTTCTCGACCGCGTCGCGGGCGAACAGCGTGGTGCCGCGGTCCTGGCGCGGCAGGTAGTTGTGGGCTTCCTCGTACACCAGCACGAAGGGCAGGCGGACCTCCGGCGGGGCCCAGAAGTTGAAGTCGAACAGCGTCCGCGTGATGGTTGCGACGGTGATGTCCACCACGTCGAACGGGAGACCGGACAGGTCGATGATCGTCAGGTTCTTCCGCGTGCCGAGGCGCCCCAGGAACTGGCGGATGATGGCACAGAGGCTCCTGCTCGCGGCGCCCGGCGACGTCTCCGGGTTCAGGTAGGGCACGATCTCGGCGTTGCGCAGCGCCTGCTCGCGCGGCCGCAGCAGGAAGTCGTAGCGGCGGTCGTTCAGACGCATCTCGATCTGGTTGACCAGTCCGAGCAGCCGGCCGAAGAACGTCGCATGCGGCACCTCGCCTTCGGCGTTGCCCTTGTTAAACTCCATCCGGCGCGTCAGCAGCAGCCGCTCCTGCTCCTCAACCGGAAGTTGCCGGTACGGCAGCCGCGAGAACGCGTAGTTCTCGGCGTTCAGCACGAAGCGGGCCTCGTTCATATTCAGCGCGTAGGTCCTCAGTTGCTCGAGCGGGTAGAACACCGGCGTGTCGATCGTGTACTCGGCGAGCAGCCCGAGTTCTGCCGCCGCCGCCTGCTTGAGCTTCTCGAACGCCGACCGCAGGAAGATCTTTTGCGCGTTGGTGTTCATCGGGTTGTTCGTGTCGAGGAAGATCCGCTCGAACTCGCCGTACTGGAGCATCCAGTAGGGCATCACCAGGTTGCGGTCGGAAAGGTAGGTCACGTTCGGCAGGAGCTGGTCCTGGTCGTCGCTGAACGCCGCCCGGTACTCGCCGTGCATGTCGAACAGCACGACTTGGGCGTGCGGGAGGCGCAGGGCTTCGTACAGGATCTTGGCCGTGGTGACGCTCTTGCCGGAGCCGCTGTTCCCCATGATGGCAACATGCTTGGCGAAAAACTCCTTGCCGAGGGCCTTGACCTCGAAGTCGGTGTCCACGGCGAAGCGCCCCAGCGAGAAGGCCTTGCGGGCGAAAAAGGTGTCAGGAACCTTTTTTGGGGGATCGGCCACCGATTGCCCGCTCGCCGCTTCGGGAAAAAGGTTCCTGACACCTTTTTCGCCGGCCAGCTCGTCGAAGCAGCCGAAGATCAGCTCGAAGTCCTCGTCGATCGCCAGCCGGACGGGATCGCCCAGCGTGGGATACTCGTTCACGCCGCGCGAGAACTTGTCGTTGCGGACGGTGCCGATGAGTTGGATGGTCATGGCGACGCGGCGCGGCCGCTCGGGGTCGGGGCCGGGCTCCAGGTCGCCGACGGCCGCGACGCGCGTGATGTAGCCAATCAGCGTGTGGCGATCCATCGGTAGGGTGACGTAAGTTCCGAGGCGGCCGACGCGGTAGGTGGTGCCGTGATACTCAAGGTGCAGATCCGCGACGCCGATCTGCACTTCGACCTCGTCGCCGCGCACGCCGATAACGTGTCCGATCTTCAGCGGGTCCATACGAGGGCTCCATCGGGCTAGTGACTCTCACACTATCTATCGAGTATTCGGTTGCGGCGCATCAGCTTGGGGCGGTCGGCAGGAACATGGCACGCATGTCCGGCAACGTCCGCCGGGCGCCGTTCCGATAACGGGAACTGCTGCCGGGCGTTGTCCGGCCGCTCCCTGACGGTCGCGGTTCGGATCGGCGAGTCGCGCACGGGCTATGGTGCGAGCAAGGGGTGTGCGTGAAACCGTTGTCTCAGCTTCAGAATCTCATCCCGTACCGTCGCCACACAATCTTCGTCGCTCCACTGCGAGTGCTCGTGCGGGTACACGGGCGCGCTGTAGGCGACGAGGATGGCGTGCGGCCGCGGCAGCTTCGCGGTGCGCGGCCAGGACTCGAAAGCACCGAGAATCAGCGTGGGCACGATGGGCACGCGGGCCTTGCGGGCCAACAGCACGACGCCGGGGCGCATCGGGCCGATGCTGCCGTCCTTGGTGCGTGTGCCCTCCGGAAACGCGAGCACGACCTTTCCAGCCTTGAGCCGCCGCAGCGTCTCCTTGATCGCGCCGATGTCGGCGGTGCCGCGTTTGACCGGGAACGCGTTCAGGTACTCCATGATCGGCCGCAGCCACCGGATGGCGAAGAGCGTGTCGCGGGCCATGTAGTTGCACTCGCGCGGGATGGCGAACGTGGCGAGCACCGGATCGAAGAAGCTTTGGTGGTTGCTGACGAGCAGCACGCCGCCCTGGCGCGGCACGCGCTGGGTGCCGAAGACCCGGCCGCGAAAGACGAAGGTGAATAGAAGCTGCGAAGTCAGCCGGCAAATCGCGTAACCACAGTGCATCGGCGTCTCGTGTAGGGTGGGCAAGGCCCACCGGACCACGGCCGGGACGGAGCCCGGCCGCTACGTCACCAATCCCGCCTTCCGCAGGTGCTCCACGATCATGTCCAGTACGGCGCCGATCGAGAGCTGCGTCGTATCGATCCGAATGGCGCCCGCCGGTACGGCCAGCGGGGCGACCGGCCGCTCGGAATCCGTCCGGTCGCGCTCGTCGATGTTCGCCAACACCTGCTCCGGCGTCACGTCCTCGCCGTCGGCCAGCAGGTCGTGGAGGCGGCGCTCAGCGCGCTTCTCCATCGTCGCATCGAGGAAAAACTTCGCGTCAGCGTCCGGAAACGCCGCCGTACCCTGGTCGCGGCCCTCGGTGACCAGCGACCCGAGCTGGCGGGCAATTTCCCGCTGCTTGCGGATTAGCACTCGCCGCACGCCCGGCGACGCCGCTATGTAGCGGGTGTGGTCATTGACCCGCATGGAACGGATTTCCTCGGTCACATCGCGGCCGCGTAACCTGACGCGGATGTGTGTCGGCCCCAGATCGAGCTGGTAATCGTCACGCTCGGCCAGGGCGGTCAGGGCGGCTTCATCGTGAAGGTCGGCGCCGTCCTCCAGGGCGGCGAGCGTGACCACGCGGTACATGGCCCCGGTATCGAGGTACGGAATGCCCAGCCGCGCCGCCAGCTTGCGGGCGGTCGTGCTCTTGCCCGAACCGGCGGGCCCGTCGATGGTGATGATCACAGTTGGTTGACCTGCTGCGGGTTCACGGGTCTACTTTGTACACGGCCGGATTATACGGCGCGGCGCCGCGGCCAAGGAGAGACAGACGATGAGTCGGCCGAAGACGATCATGGTGGATCTGGACGGCGTGCTGTGCACGGAGGAAGGCTTCCTCGAGCGGCCGCTCGCGCAGCCGATCGCCGGGGCACGGGAGGCGCTGGCAAAGCTGCGCGCCGCCGGGTACATCGTGGTCATCTATACGGCTCGGGGGTGGGGCGAGTACCGCGTGGCGCAGCAGTGGCTGGATGACCACGGATTCGAGTACGACGGGCTGCACATGGGCAAGCCGGTCGCCGATGTCTGGATCGATGACCGCGCGATCCGGTTCGCCAATTGGAATGACACGCTGCGCCAACTCGGAGTGAGTTAGGTTCGGGTGCCGACGACCGGCGACCGCCGACTCACGACTCCCGTCCTCGTTGACACGCCGACCCTCGCGACGGTAAACTGCTGGCCGGTGCATGTGGGAATGCGAGGGCGCACGTGGATGTAGGGCGTTCCATCCTAACCGGGCTATCTGGCGCTGCGTCTCCGGGAGGCGCGGCATATGGGGAAAAAAGACGCAAATCTCGCGGCGGGGCGGTCCCGCCGCCAGCGGCATCGCGGACGGCCGATGACCTGTCCGCACAGCGGAGGTGTGCCATGGCACAAAGAAGACTTGTTCTCGCGGTCGTGTTGGCGTTGGCCAGCCCCACTGTTGTGGCCCTCGGCCAGACGTGTCCTTACAGTGAGCCCCCGTCCGACTGGTGCGACTCGTGGAACGCGCGGGTCATTCCCGGGACACCCGGGCAGCATGTGGTCATGATGGACGTTACCAACGCCACCGGCTCAGAGACGCTCTGCGGCGTATGGACTGGCCACACCGTCTGGTTCCAGGTTACCCCGACGGTGAACGGCCCGATCGTCGTCAGCACATGCCACCCGGCAACGACCTACGACACCGTGCTGCAAGTCTTCTACGACGGTGACGTGTATTGTCAGGGCATGACGCCGGGCCCATGCAGCGATGACGTCACGATCGACGAGTGCAACAACGGCTGCAGCAGCTACGGCTCCATTGTCACCTTCGACGCGATCGCGAATCAGACCTATCGCTTCGGGGTGGGGTCGTACCATGCGAACCAGGCCGGCTGTTACCTCTGCCTGGGAGTGATCGTCACGATCGGCCAACCCTGTGGCTCGGCTCCGACCAATCTCGCCTGCCAGATCGCCCGCGAGCTGCCGGGCACGCCCGGGACGCACGAGGACTGGGTGGACACGACCGACGTCACGACTCCGCCGCAGGACTGGTCGTGTTCGACCAATGTGGGTCACATCGTATGGTTTCGCATGACGCCGACCGTCACCGGCCCGCTCACATTCACAACGTGCACGCCCGAGACGACGTACGACACAGTCATGGAGGTCGTGGAGTGGGTGGACGAGCCGTGTACCGGCTGGATGTATGTCCACGGTTGTGTCGATGACACGTTCGATCCCGAATGCACCAATGCCTGCGGCACGTATCGCGGCTCTACCGTGTCATTGAATGCAGTGGCGGGGGCCACGTTGTACGTCAAGGTGGGCGCCTACAACAACAATTCCGCGGGCTGCGTGATGTGCCTGGGCGTTCGTGCGACGCTCGTAGACTTGTGCGCCACGGAAACCACGCCGCCGATCGCGGCCATCGAGGTTCCGGCCCCCGTGGCCTGCGTTTGCGATTCCGTCAACGTGTTCGGTTCGGCGGAAGATCCCGATGGGACCTTCGAGAGCTACACGCTGGATTGCCAATCGGCTGGCGGAGGTGCTTGGACCTTGATCGCTTTCAGCACGACACCGGTCACCGGTGGCTTGCTCGGCACGTGGGACGCGGCCGATTTCCCGGAGGGCTACTTCGTGTTGCGCCTTACTGTCACGAACATCTGCGGGATGACGAGCACCGACGTGCGGGTGGTTTGGCACGACCAGCAGTTCGACAGCTTCTTGCTGGAGTATCCGCCGAACGGCACCGTGGTCAGCGGATCGTTCTGTGTGGAGGGAACGATCTGGGATAGCTGTTTCTCGCAGTACACCGTGATGTACCGGCCCATGGCCGGGGGTTCGTTCCAGCCGGTCGATCCGACTCACCCCATCTATACCGGCGCGGTCATCAACGAGCCGTTGGCGTCGTGGGACACCACGAACGTCGACAACGGCGACTACCTGCTGCTGATCACCGCGACGACCGTCTGTGGCCACGAGCACGCGGAACAACGGACCGTGGTCGTGGACAACACACCGCCTGACGCGTACATCACCAGCCCCCCGAACTGCGCGCGGGCGGGCGGGTTGCTGTACGTCTACGGCACCGCCTATGACGACCATCTGGCCGGCTGGTCGCTCATGTACACGGGCGGCTATGCCAACACGTGGGTGCCCATCGCAAGCGGCACGGACGTGGTCATCGGCGGCCTGCTGGGCACGTTGGACACCAGCAATCTGCTCCCGTGTGCGTATACGCTGCGCTTGCTTGTCAGCGACGCGGCCATCCCGGGCTGCGACTCTCCGGGTCGCGCGACGGCGGAATTCTTGACATCGGTCCCGGTCGGCTTAGTTCTGCCAGGTGACATCAACTGCGACGGCCTGATCGACTTCGGCGACATTAACCCGTTTGTGCACTGCTTGTCGACCGGCGATTGCAACTGTCCATGAGCCGGACCGCGCTGGCTGCACGCGCCACGAGGCAGCCCGCGGCGCGCCGGCGGAATGCGGCGGCTGTTGAGGGACAGAAAAAAACGTAGTGAGCGGAAAGCCCGCCAAATGGCGTTAAACCATGGCGATAACGGTGGTTAGCGTTCTGTGCCAAGTGAGCGGTAGGATGAGGCAAATAGCGTAGTGAGGGCTCACGGGAGCGCTCTTTGGACAGAAAATAGCGTAGCGGCTGTCGGGCGGGGTCGGCGGATCGAAAACGCTTCAAGCGCCGTTCGATACGGATGTTACGGCGCGTCGCACGGCGGTGGGAGCGCTAACGGACAGAAAATAACGTCCCGACACGCCGACAAACGGGAGCGTGTGCGCTGACGACCGGTTATCGGACCATGCGAGGCCCGCGGCGGCAGCTCGAGCATGCGAACATACGCCGAACATTACCGGGGACGGAAGGGGCCCGAGTTATCGCACCGCAGTGGGCCGTCGCCGCGGGACCATCAAGCCCAACGCGGCGCGGTAGCCGGGCACGGTCGCGACGATCCGGAGGCAGTCGGCGAAGCTGAGGCGCTTGGGGCCGCGCCGCTGGGAAGCCAAATATCAGACGTACATTCAGCGCGACCGCGTGGCACAGTACGCCGCCAACGAATGCTGGATCTGCGACCACACGCGCGAGAACTTCTGGAGTATTACGCGGGGGCGCTGGGTGCGCACGTCGTTGACGATCTGGGTGGTCGCCGCAACCGGGCGCATTCTGTCCTGGGCGCGGTCGCTTCAGCCGAACTCGGACATCATCCTGGCCACGTTCTGCCACGCCGTCCGCGCGCGTGGTGCGCCGCTGCACGTCGTGTTCGATAATGGCAAGGATTTTCGCGCGCGGAGCGTGGCGGGGGGCGGAAGCGCTTTGACCGCGAGCGGGTGGACGGTGTGATGGGCCGGCACGGGATCGGCGTCACCTGCACGGAGCCCTACCACGGCGAGAGCAAGGGCGTCTGCGAATGTGAATTCGGGGTCTTCGACGAACGGCTATGGAAGCTGATCCCGACGTACTGTGGAGCGAACCCCGGCGAGCGACCCGAGGGGCTCAACGCCGACCTCAAGGCGGGCAGGATTAGTGTTCCGACCGAGCAAGAAATCGAGGCGGCATACACGAGCTGGATTGAAGCACGGAACAACGAGCCGCGGCAAGCGCTCGGGGACCGGAGCCCCATCGAGCACTACGCTGGGAACGCCATTCCACGGCGGACTGCGCCGGCTGAGGTGTTGGCCGAGTTGTGCCTGCCGGAAACGGACTGCGTCGTCGGTCGGCTCGGCGTCCAGGTGCGCGGCCACTGGTACGGGCAGGACGAGTTGCGGCTGCGGCCACTGATTGGGCAGACCGTCAAGGTGCGGTTCGATCCGCTGGACGCGGAGCGCGTCAGCGTCTTCGACCAGGCGGGACGATTCATCGTCCATTGCTTCAACCGCCGCTTGAGAGGCGTTACCCAGGACGACATCCGCGAAGCGAAGCACCGGAAAAAGGCCGCGGTGAAACTCGTGAAGGAAGCGCACAAGGTGTCGCGGGACTCGTTGGCCAGCAAGACCACACTCGTTCAGCAGGTGGCCGCACAACGTCGGTATGTGGAGGCGCAGGCCGCGCAGCGCTTGGTGGCCGGAGCAGAGGGTCAAGCCGATCCGCGGGGCGTACAGCTCCTGCCCGGCGCGGCGGAGGCGGCAGATAGCCTGCGGGCGCTGGGGCGGGGAAGTGCGTCCGCCGGATCGGCTTCGGTGCCACGGCGTGACCCGACGGAGCGTCGCGAGAATCCCTGGCACCGTCTCGGGGAGCGCTTTGGCAAGGTTGAGCCCGTCGATGAGCCCGGCGGTGGGCGGGATTGGCGACGAAGTGGGGCAGGGGGGCGCTGATGCCTGAATCTCGCCCGCGATTGCGCATCGTGTACCCGCCCGGCGCGCGGCGAGGCGACACCTTCCGGCGCATGGCAGAGCGGATGGAAGCGGAAACGGCGCGCGTGCGGAGCGAGCGACGCGCACTCCACGAGGAATACAGCCGACGATCTGGCCCACGTCACAGCGATGAGCGGCCAGACGTGCCCGCGGGCGGAATGTGCCAAGCCGACCGACTGGTGGCTTTCATGAAGGCAGTATATGGAACGCCCGCCGACCCGTCGGCGGCGACCCAACGGGGAAAGGGGGGCGCCAGTGCGTAGCAACTCTAGACTATCTCGGCTCTTGACCTGGCCGCTCGCGTGTGTGGCGGCCCTGTTCCTGCCTGCTGAGGGACCGGCGGGTATCACCCGTGGGGCGAGCGCGGCCAGGACGGCCACGCTCGTCCAATTGGGGTATCCGTCGATGAGCACGAGCACAACTTTCGCGGCGGCGTGGGACGCCGTCGATCAGGACAACCGAACACGCGAGGGGGTGCGGCTGGTCCAACGGGACGGCGAGCCGGTAGGGGACCAGAGCCAGATTGTAGCCTTCATCCGCGGCCACCTTGACCGCTACGGCGTGACGCCGGCGGCGCTGGCCAAAGTGCTCGACGTGAAACCCGCCGTCGTGGCGCTGCTGCTGAACGACCCGGACCGGATTCCCGCGGGGCCGCGGGCCACGCTGCTGCGCGACGGGGAGCGCTGGTGCGCGGCAGACGCGCACGAGCGTGAGCTACGCCGGGCCCGCATCATCCCGACGGCCGTCACGCGGCTGGTAGGGGGGGTCGCCCGGGCGGTCCGTGAAACCAGGACGGTCGGCCTGATCGTCGGCGGGTCCGGGCTCGGCAAGTCGCACGCCCTGGACGCCGTCCGCGCCGAGTTGCCGGGACAGACCATCATCGTCCGCGCGGACCCCGACGCATGCGGCGCGAAGGGGTTGCTCAGGGCGATCGGCACCGCGGCGAACGCCGGGCCCGCGGCGACATTCATGCCCAGCGTGAAAGCCGGCATTCAGGCCGTCCGCGGATCGGCTGGGCTGCTCGTCATCGACGAAGCGCACCTTGTATCTGTGCTCGCCCTGGAGGCAGCCCGCGCGATCTTCGATCAGGCCGACGTCGGCCTCTTGCTCGTCGGCACGAGCGCGCTACGGCGGACACTGAATCCCGCGGCGGATGCGCTGGTCGGGCCGCTATGTTCGCGAGTTGCCCTCCGCGTGGATCTCGACGCCGAGCTGCTCGCACCGGGCCGGAATGGCCAGGGGCGCCAGTGGATCGACGGGCCGACAGTCGCCGCGATCGTCGGACGCCACATGCCCCAGCCGATCGACGCGGGCGGCATGAACCGCTTGGTCGAGGCGGCGAACTTCCGCGCCGGGCACCTACGGACCGCGGTCAACGCCGCACGGGTCGCGGGGTTCCTGGCCCGCCGGCGGGCGAAGACGGCCGACGCGGCAGTGACCGATGACGACGTGACGCTGGCCCTGCGCATGGGCCAGATTGAAGGCTCTTAGATCATGGCACAAACACCGATCGAAGGCGGTTCGAGAGGTGCTCGCGGCGTGTGCCGCGCGTGCGGCGGACCGACGAAATCGCCGTTGGGCATATGCAACCGCTCGGGACGATGTCTGCGTGCCTTTCAGCGGGAAAACCGCCGGCGCTGCCAGCGGGCAGTGGAAAAAGCGGAAGCCCTCCAGCGGCGAGCCGCCGACATCTGGGCGCCGAGTTGGCCGCAAGCGCTGGCCTACTTCCGTCGTGAGTATCCGCGCCTGACGGAGCGCCGGCGTGATTTGGCGGCCTTGCGGCTGTGCGCGGTGCTCGGCAGTTACCGGTACGAAGCGCGGGGCCTGGCCCGGCTGGCGGCTTGGGGTTTGCAGTATGGTGTGCTGAGCGGTAAGCGCCCGCCGGCGCGGCCGACACAGGCGAGCTTCTTGCGGGCGTTTCGGCCGCGGGTCGCGCGAGTCACGGGCCGGATCTCGGGCAGCACGCTGCGCCGCTGGCGTCGCCTTTACGCCGCGGGCGGACCCGATGCGCTCGTCGATTTCCGCGGGCGGCCAACGGGGCCGGGCGGAGCGCAGTTGCCGCGCGACGTGTGGCGGACAGTCCTGCGCGGCGTGGGCGCGGGCCAGTCGTTGGTCAAACTGCTGCCCAAGTTGCGCGCGGACTTGAAAGCGCGCGGCTGGCCTTGCCCGGGATTGCGGACGCTTCAGGCGTGGACCGCTCCGTTTCGTTTGCTCAAACTGCGCCCAAAACAGACTTCACCGGGGGCTGGCGATCCGCGGATCGGCTCGCAAGGTGAGCGGTCCGGCGCTGGCCGCGGCGCCCCGAAACGCCGCAACCGGGTGGTCCGGGGCCGATCATTTGGACACCCTGGTCAAAGCCGTGAGCTGGCGTTCACCGATCGGCCAGGCCGCGGGGCGGACTCGACACCCGCCCCACGGCACCGGACTTCCGCGGACCAAGCGGCAAGGAGCTGATCGTGGCATTTGAGGTTGTCCGCCGGAAACCCTTCGTAACGCTAGAGGCGATAGCGGAGGACCAGATTGCGCTGCAGCGATCGGGCGTGGGCACGGTGCGCGTCGGACCTCTAGCAATGGTGGGTGTTACGGACAAGTTCGTCGCCTTAGCAGACTCGGAGCTCATGCGAATTGGAATCCGCCGGCCGCACGAGGATGAGGGCGACTTCGCGTTCCACGTCCAGGTGCTCCGAAGCAAGGGCGGCAAGGACACGGGCAGACGACACGTTAACCTTGCCCCGGCAATCCGGCGCTTGGGACTGGAGGCGCGCGAAGTGTCGGGACGGTACTCGTTGCTCACCGTGCAAGACGTCTTGTTCGTGACGTTGAGCGATCTATCGACGGGCGACCGCGTTCGCGAGGCGGCGCGGCAAAAGCGGGCCGCGCAGATCGCGAAGGAGAAAAAAGGCAAGTGACGGGCAGCGCCGACAGTCTGGAAACACAGAGGGCGGCAGTGTGCGACCACCGCCGCCACGCCGGCTCACGAAGCGTCTCGTTTGCCGACAACTCATTGTCGCGCTTACCTGGGAGTTGGGCAATGGGCGAAGCGAACCGTGTGTGCAGAAATCGGACACGGGGGCAGTTGTTGGCGCCGGCCACGCGGGCCAGCGGCGACCCGCCGAAGATTCTCGGCGAGTCGGCCGCGGAAGAGACTCGGCAATGGTACGAGGACTGCGGCCGGATCATCAGCATCGTCGCTGCCGCGGATCGGCGGCTTGCGCGCCACCTGCGTGTAGCCCTGGAGGGCGTCACCCATCAAATCGGTCCCACGAGTCCGGCCTACGCCACACCGGCCGCACACGGCGGCGCGGCGAACATGGGCGGCCGGGAAGGGGGTGGGCGATGACCACGGCCACAGTCGAGCGCGTTGCTGCGCGATTGATGTTTGGGGAGAGCCCCGGAGATATCGAGGTGGCCAGGGACCGGTTTTGCCAGCGGCTCGCGGGCCGCGACTACGTGTACGTCGAGATCTCCGTCCCACATGCTACCGAAGGGCTGGGGGAGCAGTTCGAGGAGGTCTTTCAGCGGACGGTCATCGCTCCGCGCGGAAGTATCGAGCGGGCGGTGGTCGCGGTCGCGGCCGTGTGCGACGAGCTGGACCCCGGCGGACGCGACGTCGAGGCTTGGGAGCCGGATGAATCACCAACTCCCACAGCGCCGGCCCGGCCGGAGCCGGCGGAAGCGGAAGAGGATAGCGCGCTTTCGCCCGCTGAAGGCGCGCCCACGGCCCAAGCCGACACCGCGGAGCCCAGCGAAACAGCGGACGACGCGGGCCAGGAAGGCGGCGACGACGCGCCGGAATCTTCGACGACGCCAGCGGCGAGCGAAGAGCACGAGGAACGAGAGGCTTTACCTTCGCTGCGCGAGTTAATGAAGGACTTGCCGCTCGACCGCGATCCGTCTACCGAAGGCATCGTGGCTATGCCCAAGTCGGAGCTCGTACTGCAGGCGTTCCTGGTCCACTTTCGGCGGGTACTCCGGCGATTACAGGGTCTGTGGCAGTTCGTCGATGAACTTCCGGTGCCGGACGAGGCCGGCCTGGACTACGGCGGCGGCGTAGCCGAAAAGGAAGCCGCCCGGCTGGAACTGGGCGAGCTCGAGGAGCTGCTGGTTGACCTGCGCGAGGACGTGTTCGTTTACCTGAATCACACAGGCGCCGGCTGGCTGGTCGAACTCGATGACGAGGCACTGGCAGCGATGCGCGAATTGTCGCGGGCCATGCCTTGGTACCTTCGCCGCGCAGACTGGCTTGTGGCGGCCGCGGTCCGACACGTGGCCCATCTGCCCAATCGCGGTGGCATCCTGGCGGACGCCGAACAGCGCCGGTACGAGGCGCTGGACCGGGAGTACCATCGTAAGGCGCGGCCTGCCGATCGCGTCGGCTGGCCGTGGACGGATGCACTCGGGCAACCCCTCACGGCGCAGTCGGAATACGCGCCCAGCGGCGAGTTGGCGGACCCGCCGAAGCCGTGGGCGCGGAGTGCGTGAAGAAAACTGGCTGGCCGGTGGCAGGGAACCCCATCCGCCCTGCCGCCGGCGGCCTTGGACAAGGAGAGTGTGATGGACTTCGGGATTCGAGGCTTCCGCGCGGCGCTGGAGGCGGACACGCTGAGTCTTCTCATATACGGGCCCCTTGGGGAAGGGCAAGGCGACCACGCGATCGTGGCGGCGAACGTGGTCCAGCAGATCCAGGACTTCCGCGGCCAGGCGATCGACATCTACATCAACTCGCCCGGCGGCGTGGTCTACGAGGGCCTGGCGATCTACAACGCCCTGCGCCGGCACCCGGCCCGCAAGACGGTGCACATCGACGGCATTTGCGCCAGCGCGGCCACGATCGTGGCGATGGCCGGTGACCGGATCATCGCCGCCGACAACGCCACGGTCATGGTGCACGCGGTCTATAACACAGTGCGCGGAAACGCGGCCGACATGCGGAAGGAAGCGGAGGTGCTCGACCAGCTCACCGATACGCTGGTCAACCTCTATGTGCAGCGGACGGGCCGGCCGCGGGACGAGGTGGCGCGCTGGGTCGCGGAGGAGACGTGGTTCACGGCCGCGGAAGCCTTGCGGCTGGGCCTCGTCGACGAGGTCGCCGCGGCCAGCCGGGCGGTGGCGCAGTGGGACTGTGCGGCCTATGGGCTCAGGCCGCCGCCCATCGCGGTGACACTGTCCAGCGGCAGCCGCCGCACGCCACGCGACGAGATCGGCGAGCTGCGGCGCGAGGTCGCGGCACTGCGGGGCGACGTGGCAGCGCTCCATGCGGCGCGCGGCAGCCCGGAAGTTGCCGCCGTCATGGTCGGGCTGGGCGAGGCCTTCCACGCCTGGCTGGCCGAGTTCAAGGAGGCGGCGGTCGAGGCGCTGCAAACCGACCCGGCCCTGCAGGACGCCGCGGCGGAGTATCGGGCCGACTGTGAGGACCGCGACACCGATGAACCGGACCCGGCCGGCGCCGCGGGTGAGCGCGATGTTACCAGCGCCGCGGCCCAGCCGGACCTCGCCACGCTGATCCAGCGCGTCGCACGGGGGCCAGGTGGATGATGAAAACGCTCGTGATCGACGCAGACTTCTTTCGCCAACGGCTACTGGACTCGCTGCGGGCGTTTACATCCCAGGCCGTTTACGCATTGCTGACAGCCGTGGTGACGGCGGGGGGTAGCGAGTATGCCGCGCTGGTGGGGACAGCGCGCGAATGCGATTGTGCGGGCGACGGCGGCGCCGGCAAG
>Ga0315284_10001624_pt1 | contig 32128 bp, 55 predicted proteins | sample YL17G09_16_MG_FD_203696 | JGI IMG/M metagenome (GOLD analysis project Ga0315284, IMG submission 203696) | Sediment microbial communities from Yellowstone Lake, YNP, Wyoming, USA - YL17G09_16 | ecosystem: Environmental > Aquatic > Freshwater > Lake > Sediment | place: USA: Wyoming | collected... | reverse complement strand
ATCTTTTGCATAAAATATAAGTCCTCCTAATATAACTATTAAGATTATAATATTTTCAAATCCTATATTGAGATTAGTTGTAACTGTTTGTATTCCTAAATTCATAAAAAACTAGCACTCCCACTTCGCATTCCTAATATTAACTGGATTATACCTATAAAATATATCATACTAAATAATACACTTGTAAATATTTGTAATTGTTGTATAATAAAAGGATCAATACTAAATATTATTAATACACAATTCATTAATAAAGTAATCATTTCAGGTATAGCAAATATAAAATTTAGCAGTAAATCTATTACTAAGTTGCCAGAATAAAATACTAATGCCCCCATATCAATTATAGGGATATTAGTTTGTTTTGTTAAACTGCTTTCTATCTTTTCTTCTGTTTCTAAAATATCATTTTGATTTTCTGTAAACATACCTATTTTGTTTCTTGCGTCTTCCGGTAATCCGTAACTTATAAGTGTAATTCCCATTGAGAAAAAACCTTGTACAATTAGCATAATTATTACTAAATTCATTAATTGTGTTCCGTTCATTTTTAAACCTGTTTTATATTATTTTCTTTTATTAAAAACAAAATCATATATATTAAACATAATACTTCTACTACTTGTAAAAATATTATATACCACGCATTAACTGCAAAAGTTGTAATACCTATTGATAATACTATCATTATAATACCAAACCATCCAAAAGTCATTCTAGCAGATGTCAAAGTTAAACCAAATAACATTAATAAAAACGAAATTGCAAAAGCTACAGCAGAATTTAATATTCCTGTTTTTCCTTGTGTATTAGCATATTTTTTAATTGTTGCTGTTGAACCATCATCCCTTATTATATTAAATGTTATTGAAAAAATAGTACTATCATTTATTCCAGTTAATAAAGAATAATCAAAATAATATGTAAAATTGTTAGGGTTTACGAATAAGTCATAGTTTACTAATATAGAATTATCAACTGTGTTTCTTATAGTCATATTAATATAAGCATTATCATTTTTAATATTTGTGTATAATATTATTAATTGACTACTATTAGTTTTTTGTATTGAAACTATATCTTTTTCAGTTACAATAGTATAGGCTTGTTTTTTAAATTCTAAAGTATCTATTGAAATATAAGAACTTATAGAACCATCAATATTTCCTAATATTACTTCATTACCTGTAATTAAAATATAGCTACTCGCAATAGTGAAAGCCTTTAATATATAACTATCTTGATAAACAAATCTAGTATAATCTGCTGCAATATAACAATTTGAATAAATATTTTTAATTTTTACTGCTCTTATTGAAGCTGATGTAACTAATTGTTCAAAATGTGTTACTCCCTCTCTATTTGCACAAACTCTAATTTCTGTTCCATTAAATAACGAAGCATCAATATAGCGTGTTATGGTTGCTCCATCAGAATATATTAATTCAAATCTTAGTTTATTAGTATAGTTACTTGTAAAATTTACACTTGAAGCGTTTGTTAATTTAAAATCGAAATAAGAAGAATTATCATCTACATAAGATTTTGCAGAACTAATATTTCTAACGTCAAAATAACTATTATTTAATTCGCCTATTAAAAATAAAGTTGAAGTATATAATATAAAATTTTTAGTATCTGTATCATTAGAAAAATAATCACTACAAAAACCATATAAAATATTATTTCCGGTTATTCCGTTTGTTTGATTTATTATTTTTTTATTTTTTGAAGTATTATAATTATAATAGTATTCAATATTATTAAAAGATAAGTTATAAGTTAAATTAGGCATTATAGTATCAGTACAATTCAAACTAATATTTACTAACGAATTGACAAAACCATTATATATAATATAATTAGTTATTGCAGTGGGTCCGTATAGGTCACTTATAAAAGTTTTATTAACTGAATAATTATTAAGATTTATATTTAAAGTATTATTTAAAAAGAAAGTTATGTTGTAAGTTCCCTCTATTGAATTTGTAAAGTTATCTTGTATAATATTATTATTTCTATTACACGTTAAATTATAAGTTTTGTTTGAAATACTATTTATATTTCTTATTATTTTAGTATTGTTTAATGTGTCACAAGTATAATTTAAAATATAATTTAATATTCTAGTATAATTATTATTGTAAAAATCTAAATAATTTGAATATGTTACACTATTTATATTATAAGGATAGTTTAATATTATAATATTTCTACTACTTGTTGCGTTGTTTGAACCACTGTACGCAGTTACCTGACAAGTTATATTATCTCCAACACTTAATGTATCATTATAAGTATTCTTATCTAAATTATACAGTTCAAGAATTTCACTTGCAGACAAAGACCGATTGTATATTCTTACTTCATCTATTGAACCATTAAAACTACCGTCAGGTGTTGATGTACTGGACACAACTGCACCGATATAGGTATTTGCTGTTCCTAACCCAGAATAAACAGTTCCCAATGTATTTGCTCCTGTTTTATTTAAAACGCCATTAATATATAATGAAATATTAGTTGAATTAGCAACAGCAACAACATGATACCAAGTGTTTAATGAAATATTAGTACTTGAATATATGGCAGAACCAGACGGAGATAAAGAGGTGTTAGCCCATACAGTAAAAACTACTTTATCTAAAGTATCAATAAAAAGCATATAGTATCTCTGTCCTCCCCCCGATGTCCAATATCTACTAACTAATTGTGTTCCTGTACTCATCTGATTATTTCCTTTTTTATTAAACCAAACTGATATAGTAAAATCTTGTTTTGTAGCATTCGTGAAATTTAAATTTGCAGGACTACCTAAATTAATATATCCTTTTGAAACATTCCCATCAAAACTATAAGCACCATTAATCTTTCCATCAGGAGTATATGTTGCATTTACTACATCTCCATTATTTCCATTTCCACTCCAATCTAAAACTTTTGTTTGATTTTCTCCTGTCTCATTGTTTAATCTTAACCAAAGAACTTGACCAGTATTTAAATTAATTATATTAGCATTTTTAGCCCATTGAATATAAGGTATAGTTGCGTTTCCTGTAACATTAGCAGAACAAGTTAAATTATTTGCGTTCCAATAAGCTAAATCAGTTGTATTAGTACCATCAGGATATTGTGCGGTTATGTTTAATGAATATATAACTGGTGTTCCGTAAGGGGACATATTATATAAATATCCTCTACCACTAGAATTTAAAAATAATACTTCTAAATTATTAATAGTTCTATTCAATATCACAAAATTTTCAATATTCCCTATAAATCCTGAATTTGCTCCAGCACATAAACTAGCACTTGAAATAGTATTAATAGATGTTGTTTTTGAACCATTCCAAGAGTTTATTCCATCAACATACATAATATAGATACTTCCTATTTTAGTTAATACTATAAAGTGCCAAGTATTTATAGCATTCCCATTTGATGTTAAACCAACATCCCACGCATTTAAAGGAGCATTTCCTATAAACCAATTTATCTCTTGATTATTTGTGAATACTAAAAAATCAACTATTCCTGAACCAGTTGAACCTAATGCAAATATTCCGTTTGTGTCTCCTGTTGTTTTATTCATCCAAAAAGATATAGTGAAATTATTATATCCAAAGTTAAAATCACTTGCGTTATTTATTGCGACATAACCACCACCACAAGTGAAATATTTACCCGTTGTATCTTTATTTATTGAAATAGTACCCGATAAATTACCGGGGTGTTTGCCTGTTGCATTATCATAAACTTTCGTGCTTGTAGAATTATCAGGGATGTAATATAACATACTACTATTAGTATATGTAATATCAGTCCAAGTTTCAGAAAAAGATATACTTGAAAGTAATAAAATCATTCCAATAATTAAATAAATAAATTTATTCTTCATAGTTGTCCCATTATTCTAATCCTTTTTCCTTTACAATAAATATAAAAATATTTTTTTTTCATATTATTAACCTATTTAAAAATAAGTATATATACTTTTCTTCAAATTACTTAAAATAAAAAATTAAAGTTTAGGTTCTTCTATTGTTTCTTTAACGAAATCTTGTTTTTTTTGTTCAATAGTTTTTAATTGTTCTAAATATAACTTAGTTGCTTCTTTCATAGCTGTTATTTGTTCATTAGAAATACTTTTATTGTTTTTTTTACAATAGTCTTTTACTACTTTTATTTTTATGAAATCGTTTGTTTTGTCTTTTGTCATATTATAATCACCTTAATTATAATTATAATTAACATATTTATAATTGTATCTATTATAATTAATCCAGGCGTTTCCTGGATAGAAAGAACACGCATCACATTTTAAATATAAAAAGGGCGATTAAGCCCCGAAAGTCGATAGATTTTTTCTAGTGTATAATTTCGTTATACAAGGGGTACAACGAATTTGAATATAAAAAAATGGTTTTAAACCATTTTTCAAAAGAGGTGTCAAGTCTTCTTGACGGTGTGGGAAAGGGGGTATGAGTTACCCGTAATTATAATTATAATCAAACTTATATTTAAAACTTTATAACTATTATATAGTAGGGTGTTACCATTACCATCTCTTTTGAAAACCATTACCTTGAACAGTACCCTCGTGTAAAAAGTTTTTGTATTATGGACTTTCTCCGTATGTTTTATTGATAGATATATAAATGACTACCATTACCATCTTACCAAAACATTACCTTTTGTTAGATACCTATATTTAGTAGTTTTTATAGTTCCATAAGAATTCAAGCAGGGTGTTATTTATATTTTTTAATATAATCACATACTAAAGCAGAATTTAAATTTAGTTGTCTTGCTAAATTAGAATAATTTATTTTATTTTGTCTTTTTGCTATTCTTTTAATAACTTTTATTTTCCATCGTTCTATCCTTTTCCTTTTACAATTTTTAGGATAATTTTTCTTAATTCCTGCGTGATGAAGTGATGTGTGTTCTTCTGATGAAAGAATTTTTAAATTATCAAAATTATTATTTTTTCCATTATTATCTATATGATGAACTATTTTATCAGAAATATTTATATTTAATTCTTTAAATATTAATCTGTGTTCTTGTATTCTTTTACCTCGTCTTTCTAAAATATGATATTTTTTACTATTCAAAGTTATTCACTTCTTTTTAAACTTACTTTTATCCACCTAACTGTAACAGGATGAACTTTTAGTTTTTGTGCTATTTCTGTACAGTTAAAACCTCGTGAAAGAAGTTTACTTACTTTCTCTTTTAATTCTTTTGATATATATCTTTTCATCTTAATAACCTTAAATAGTGACATTTATAAATATCTAATATAATTATAATAAAAATACTTTTTTATTTGTTTTTTCCATTTTTATTCCTCATAAAAAATAGTGTTGTTAATACAAATATTAATATATTAGAAATTAAATAAATTAAACGCATTGGATTTATTACACAATAATGATGCCCAATACAATTTTCCGTACTTAATATGTATATACTATATACTGAATTTAGAAATAAAATTAGTAATATTATATTTTTAATGATTGATTTTGTTTTTTTCATAAACTACAATAAGTAGTTTATATTTATAAGTCTTTCTATCTTTGTTCTAATCTTTCTACTTTAGAAGTTAATTCTTTGATTTTAATTAAATGATAAGCCATAAGTTCTTGATTTTTTAGTAAATTGTCACTTATAAGTTTTAAAACATCTTTCTCTTTATCCATTTCTTTCTTGACTTCTTCCAATTCTTGATATGTCTTTTTGAATGTAAATCCTTCTTTTGCTTCCATACAAACATTTATTATTCCGTTGGCTATTTGTTCGTTGTTCTCTTTTACTTCTCCCTCAATATGATTATACCCTTTAGAATTGTCTAAAACTATAATATATTCATTCTTAACTATATCCTTAACATTAATCTTTAATCCTAATTTTCTGCAAAAAGTATCTAATTGGTTATTTATCAAAGCAATATGGCGTTTATGTAATTTAAATGTATAACTAAATAATCCTTTATTGAACTTTAAAGCAAACTTCTTTTCTAAAATAGGTACTATCTTGTCTAATTCTTTGACTTTCGTTTCCATCATTTCTTTAATATCGTTACCTCTTGTTTCAATATTAAAGTTAATAAAAGCCCTACCTTGCGTAGTTATAATAAAAGTAACCATCAAATCCTTAACATAAATATTAAGCATAGAACCATTAAACCCACTTCTTGTTGGGCTATATTTCATTAATTGGGCTTTTGTTTCAAATATATCCAAACAATCCCCTATTTTATCTTTATTAATCAAATCACACTCAAAACTTAAATCGTGAATTTCTATTTGATCGTTCTTATTTATTATAAACTTTTCTTCTTTGAAAATTAATTCTTTACCTTTTTCTGTCGGATAATACTTTCCATTAACAATATTTAGAAGTTCTTTACTATTGTCTATTAGTTGTTTAATTTTGTATCTCACAATATAATCTTCTTTTGAACTATAACCGAATTTTCTACCTATCAAAGCCAAATCTTCAAATTCATTTCTTAGAATATATCTTAAAATTTGAATAGTTTTAAGGTTAGGTTTTCTCATACAATTCACACTTCTTTGATTGAATATATAAAAATTTATAATTACTTTTTAGTTAAAATCTTTCAAATATTTACAACTAAATATAATCTCTTGTTTCTTATCTACATTATTAAAATAGTCATACGCTTTTCCATTAGAATATAACTTATATAGTTCTAAAACATCAATATATTGTGTTTCTAAACTATGGAGGTTCTGATAAACAAAGAAAATTTTGTCACATTCTATTAAAACATTATCAAAATCGTCTTTGTTTACTGTTTCTCCCTCTCCATCTTCGCCTTTATGTGCGAAAATTACCCCAAATGCGTGAAACCTTTGTTTCTTAAATAATATAGCGTGTCTTATCTTGTTTCCTTGATTATCTTTGAATGTTAATATTTGGTATCGCCTATTATTAATCGTGCTTGTGTTTGTAAGTAATAGGTTATTTTCTTGACATAATCGTACAATAATAGGTCTTGGCGTTTGAAAACCGTATTTAACTATTGGTTGCATTATATTAACCTCTTTTGTTTTTCTTTTTATTATTAATAACTTTATAATTGACACCCTCATTTTCTTCATCAATAGTTTTTTCTTTTAATATTATTCTCCTACTATACAAATTTTATTAGAATGTGCTAAAGGTACTCCTTTTTTTGAAATATAAATACCTACTATGTTATTTTCATCTAAACAATTTATGAGTTTTTTTAATAAATCAACTCTAAATCTACATTTTAAATCTTTTTTATCTAAAATATTGCTTTTTAAAATTCCAAAAGTGTTTTCATCATTTAATTTTAAAAAATTATCTTTTTTAATATCAATTGCTTTTTTTCTAAGTTGTTTTTTCATTCATCATCATCCTCTTTTTCGTCTAAATCTTCTTCATCTTCATCAAAAAAGTCCATATTTACACCTTCTTATTATCTTCATCGAAGAAATCTCTTCCTATTGTTCCTACAAACTTTAGTTTAGTATAATTTACAAATTTCTTCATTATAACATTATTAACATTCCAAAACTTCCAGTTACCAACACCTAACATTTTGTCTAAATCTTCTTGTAACATAAATCTATCCAGTATCTCGTATAATTGTGTTGTCATTTTAGATACTTCCTTAATATTTGTTCGCATAAATATTGTTCTCTAATTAAAACTTCTTTTTCTCTTTGTTCGTGGTTTGCCAGAGTTTCGAGATTAAAATGTTCTCTATTATAAGGTTTTCTCATTTTATCTAGTTCTTTAAATAAATCAATATGTTGTCCATCTGACCTATTGATTACTAATTGTGCGTATGTTTGTTTGTATAGTTTAAGTCTTTCTGTTAGTTCATCCATTATTATTTACCTCACTAATTCATATTTAATTTGAGTATCAGGAATATTTCTTTTTATTTCCGTCTTATCTCTTAAATGATATGTTATTTTATTAAAAACTCTATATTTATGTGCATATTCTTTTGTAAATTCACAATTACAATTATTAGATTTTGAAATTAAATTAGTCCCTTTGTATTTCTTATCGTATAAATTTTTAGGATATGCAAATATTATTTTTTTATGTTTTGTGCAAAATATTCTCATTTTTTCACTTCTAATCTTACACCGAAATTAAATATAAATGTACCTGTCGCACAACGCAAATCCGCATAACGCAAATCCGCATAACGCAAATCCGCATAACTCAAATCCGCATAACGCAAATCCGCATAACGCAAATCCGCATAACGCAAATCCGCAGAACTCAAATTCGCAGAACTCAAATTCGCACAATGCAAATCCGCATAACGCAAATCCGCATAAATTGATTTAATAATTTCAATAAACTCTTTTTGTATTGTTTTGAATTCAAAATCTAATTCAAATTCAAATCTTGAAACGCTTTGTTTTGTTTTTATTCTTTCCAAATATTCTTCTTTAGTTAATTTTATCATTGTATCGCCTCGAATATTGTTTTATTTTTTCCTATTTCCCTTCGTGCTACATCAGGACATTTTGTTAGTTGATTTTGTATTTTCTGCATTTTCAATTTTGCTTTAAGTCTTTATTAACACCATTCTAATTGACAAAACGTAGTATATGTGAAATATAATATTAATGCAACTATAAAATAACTTAATATAAATAATAAATTATTATCCACTATGTTCACCTCATTTATATTTAGTAATATCCCTTCTCCATTATTGTTATTATTTCAAAAGGTGGAAATATGTTTGCAAACGAATGTTCATAATATACCGGTTGTAAATTTGCTAATGGTTCTAGTATATAATTCAATGGATAAAACCATTTTAACCAAAAACCAAACCGTACTGTTACTTTACTGAATTGTTTTGCATTGTACAATTTGCAATATTCTACATCATCAAATTGTTTTAGTGTTGCATAACTATAAGATCTTTTATGTGTTATGTCTATCCACGCACTATTACCTGAATAATGTGGCACTCTTATGATTAAAGTTCCCTTATCTTTTAGTATTCTATGTAATTCATTAATTACTTTCAAAGGATTATCTAAATGTTCCAAAACGTGCGACATATATATTAAACCAAAAGTTTTGTCTTTAAATGGATACGGAAATTTGTTTAAATTGTGTTTTATAACCCTATAATCGTCAGTATTATCTACATTAGTCCAACCAAACTTTATATCAGTTGAACAACCTAAATTTAATTTAGTTAAATTACCATCAGTAAATTTATCTAAATCAAAAGATAATCCTTCACCAACAATACTTTTTTTTGTTCTGATTGTAATTTAAAAAAAGCATCAGTTTTCTTTAATTCTCTAAGTTCCATATCTCTAAATAGTGTATTTTTCATTAGTGTTGTAACCTATACGCTACTCTATCGTGATTTAACTGTTCAAAATCAGTTTTTTGTTTTTTCTTTATTACTTTCTTCTTTTTTTTCATTTATTTCACTTCCTTTTTAATTTAAGTTTTCATTACAAATTTCATAAATATCGTTTAGTTGTTGTTCATTATGATTTATTTGATAATTTGCAAGATTTCCTCTTATATTTCCAATAGAACAAAGTAAAGACTTTTGCATTTCTTTTAGTTTCTTTTTATCATCTTCAACTTTCATTATTGCTAAACAACTCGTTTCTTTTTCGTGTTTTATCTCGGCTTGAAGTTCTTTATAATCTTGTTTTCTTTGAGTTATTTCAATATTTCTTAAAGATATTACTTTGTCTTTCTCTTTCAATTCTATTGTATGTTGTTTAATTAAATCAATATGTTCTTGTTCATTATCTTTAATTTCTAATTTAACAAACTTATCACACTCATCTTTAATTTTTTGTATCTCGGTGTCGTGGAGTTGTTTTGAAATAAATAAATCTGTTACTTTTAATTGTCTTAAATTTCCTTCCTTTTTACTATGCCATTCAGTATCAGTAACAACAGCACAATAATCATTATCAAAAGAAATAAAAAGTAATCTTCTGCCATCATCTATTGAATTACCTAAAAATTGTTTATATGTTCCTTGTTGTCCTATTTTTAAATCTTTTATTTCAAAAGTTTCCTTATTTGCCATCTTCTCTCTCCAAACAATCTTTATGTTTACATTCACCAGTTTGTTTATTCAAATAAATACATCCTAAATTCTTACAAGGTGATTTTTTTAATAATCCTTTTATAGTGTTATAATCCATCATCATCAAAGTTTCGTTTGTGTCTGTCATTCTATCGCCTTATTTAATTTTACATAATACTAAACATAACTCTAAAGCAGCTTGTTGATTTTCTTCTTTTAACTCTGCTATTTTTAAAAACATTTCTTTTAATTTAGGTTTATCTTCACACATATCAATATATGTTTTTAAATTATCAATCATATCAAACCACCATCTTTTAATATTTTTATTTCATTTTCCAAATCACTCATTAAAGTTTCCTTATCGTTTTCGGGTGTCATTATTGTTTCAACTCCTTTTAATCTTTCATATTAAATAGTTTAATCTGTGCTTCATCACACAAAGAATTATGTTTGATGTATTCCATAACTAACTCTTTGTCAGTCAATAGTTTAATCTGTGCTTCATCACACAAAGAATTATGTTTGATGTATTCCATAAATAACTCTTTGTCAGTCAATAGTTTAATCTCTGCTTCATCACACAAAGAATGATGTTTGATGTATTCCATAACTAACTCTTTGTCAGTCAATAGTTTAATCTGTGCTTCATCACATAAAGAATGATGTTTGATGTATTCCATAACTAACTCTTTTTCAGTTAATAGTTTAATCTCTGCTTCATCACATAAACGATAATGTTTAATATATTCCATAACCAACTCTTTGTCAGTCAATAGTTTAATCTCTGCTTCATCACACAAAGAATGATGTTTGATGTATTCCATAGTTTCTTCTTTTTTCATTATAAGTTGTTCTTTTTTTGATTTTATAGAAATATATATACTTGAATTATTTTTATTATTGTATATTTCCTGTATTTGTTTCCAAGTTAGTTTATCGTTTGTCATTGTCTTTCAACTCCTTTTTACCTTCAACCCATTTATTCATAGCATCCAATATTTTTTTATTGCTATCATCAATAAATTTATTTTGTGTTATGATTAATTCGTTAACTTTTTTTATGTATTCGTTTTCTAATTGTATATTCATGTTTGTAAGTTCTTGTATTTGTTTATTTAATTCTATTTCTACTTTTGTATCATTTTCTCTAACCAAATTATATAGCTTCTTTATGCTTTCAATTTCTTTGTCTTTCTCTTTTATCTCGGTGTCGTGGAGTTGTTTTAATTTATTCAATAATTCTTGAATACTTAAATTATTTAAATAATAATAATGATTAAAGTATTTATTATATTCACTTTCAAAAGTTTCCTTATCTGTTTCGTTTGTGGATGTCATTTTAAATCACCTCAATACACATTACTATTAATACCAATGTAAGTATTATGCACATTACTATCGCAATATTAAAAGTAATAGCAGTAAATCTGTCTTCACCATTCATTATTTGCACCACGCCCCACTAAAATTATTCGTCAAATCTACTCCATTTTTCCAAACACAACCTTTTGTTACATTAATTTGTATTGTATGAAAAATAATTGGTGCAGAGGTATCCTCTATGCATCTTATTATCAAATCTTTTTTCTCTTGTAAACAATCGTCTGATTGTTTATCTAATGCATCCTGCAAACTGCACATACCTATAAACAATGTTACTACTATCACAATAAGTAGTAAACACATAAAAGTCATAAAATAAAAAGGTAGATCATCTTGTTTTATCATTTGTAATCACTCACTAATTCTGTTGCTATGCTTTTCATATTACATCAACCCCTATACTTTTCATTATATCACGAAATAATGGTGTTTTAGTTTTAATATAATCCACTTTATTGTCTTTAACTTCTAAAGTTGCCCTTTTAACTTCTCTTTGTTTGTTTGCTTTACAAAGTAACTTCTCAAAGTCGCCCTCTTTCATTAAGTTTGGATTAGTGTTTTGTTTACTCATTATTATCACCTACATATTATAATGAAGTTACTTGTTTATATATCTATCGGTTTTATACTAAAAACTATTAAAAACGATATGTTTATAAAGATACTATACTTTATAGTAATTGGTGATTATATGACTAAAGAACAAATAAATATATTTTTAGAAAAGGAAGAAATAGAAGAAATAGAAAAAATTGGAGTTAAAGATTTAAGAACACGACCTAATATATTATTTTACTTAATACAATTAGGTATGAGACATTATAAAAAAGGAGATAGATTATAATGAACAAAGATGAATTACTTTCTTTAAGTTATAAAATATTAGACATAGAACAAAAATGTCTTACTTCACTTAATCTTATTTTATTAAATGAAATTGAAAATTTAGAAATAGAACAAAGTATTAAGTTTAGTATTGAAGTAGAAGCAAACGATAAAGAAAATAAATATTTATCTAACGAAAGTAAACGTAAGTTAGAACTTGATATCAGATTAAATAAAGATACTGAATATCAAAGAAAACTTAAAATTATCAAAGATTTCAAAAATGAGTTAGAAAAGAATAAGTTAATAGCGTCTAACTATAAAAGGATTATAAATATCGAAATGGCGTTTAAAGGTGAATAATAAAATGGTAAATGTAACTATAATAGATACGATGAAAACAAAAGAGTTAGATAACGGTAAGTTTATGACAACACACAAAGCACAAGATTTAGAAGCCAAACAATATACGTTTAATTTCTTCGGACAACCTTTAAAGAAAGGTACGGAAGTAGAACTTATTAAACAAGGTTTATATTGGAATTTTGTAAAGATTATTGAAGATGAAGAAACTAAAGAAAATATACCTACTGCCGATAATTATATGTTATCGCAAGATGATAAAATCTTATTCGGTCAATGTATTAATATCGTTTGGGAGAGATATAAACAACAAGCAATTAATAATAAAAAACAAATAGGGGAAGATATTAAAGAAGTGTTTGAAATCAATAAGAAAGTTAGAAAAGAATGTTTAGGATATTAATATTATCTTTTTTTCTTTTTTCTACATCCCATTATACAAACCCTCCCCCTAATTCTACTAATTGTCTTGTATAAATAAACATTATTAAAGCTACTAATCCTAATACAACTATCCAACTATACTGATATATTGCTGCAGTAACTTCTATATTATTCTCTTGTGCCATCATAGCAGTATCTAGTACGTCATTAATATGTCCCCTCATAACCGGATCACTTATATTTTGTATTGTCTTATTAGAAATTTGCAGCATCTTATCTCCTGCTACATATAGTTTACTTACAAATACGTTCCCCATTGGAGCAACTACTGCTCCTATCATAATAATAATCAAAGCCGAAAATATAAATAATATGTATAAACTTATTTGTCCTTTCTTCATAGTCCCACCAATTTCTTAAACTGCGAATATTTTTTATCGGGTTTCTTAATCTTATGTTTATTTATATCTTTCTTCAATATCTTTAATTCTTTAATTTGTTTATTTATTCTTTTAGTTTCATAACTTTGTAAAGGTTTTAGAGTTCCACCTAAAGTATTTTTAAATATTTGTCCTGCGTAAACTGCTTCATTAGTAAAATATGCTTTATTCTTTCCTTTTCCTCCACCATATCCACCACCACCTAAATCTAAACTCATAGGTAACATAGGAGGTATTCTCGGCATAGGAGTAACTACTGGAATATTTATCATAGTATTAATATTATTTGTAATTGGATTATTAATATTTATAGGTATATTATCATTTGTCATTATAGGATTATAAATTTTTGAAGATATAGGATTATTAACATTATTAGGAGTAGTTACTGGATTTGATACTGATGTAAAAGAAAATATATTTGATGGTGTTTTAATTGGAGTATCAAATATACTTTGTATTTGTGTATTAGTAGGATTTTTAATTATTCCTGCTATGTTTGTTTTTGTTTCTGTCGGTGTCAATATTGGATTAAATGTAAATACTGGCGTAGGTCCTGTTGTTTTAAATATCTTTGGTGTTGTTCCATAATCTATATTAAATCCTTTCTTTAATATTTTTCTTTCTCCACTCGCCAATAAATCACCTGCGTATTCATAAGGATCAGTAGTGTATCCTACAATTTTAGTAACTGTTCCTATTTTTTGTACGTTTTTATTTGGTGAAAGTGGTAGTGCTACAATAGCAGTTCCAAATACTCCTGCAGTTACTGCTCCTGCTCCTGCACTAAATCCTATTTGTTTTATATTTAAATCTTGTTGTCGTATTCTTTCCTGATATAGTTCTGATAGTCCACCCTCAAAAGCCCCTAATCCTGCAAACTTTGGAAGTGTTGCTGTTTTAGTTAGAACAAAATTAGCTATTTTATTTTCTGCTATTGAACCTGCTTTTTTTCCTGCTTTTATTAATCCTGAACTAATTAAAGGAGAACCCATTATTTCAGTTCCTTTAGAAAGTCCTATTAATAATATTGCAGGTTCTGCTATTGATTTTGCAGTTCTACTTTTTCTATAATCTTTTAAATAATTCCCTTGTTCTTCTTTTGATATTCCTAAAGCATCTAAATTTTTTATAAATGCTTCTTCCCCTGCTAATCTTACTGAACTATCTGCCGTAAATATTCCTAAACCACCATAACCTAATTGTTTATAAAATGGTTGTGTATCTACTTTTGTTTGTTCTGCTTCAAATCCTAATTTCTGTGATGAAAAAAACTCTTTATTTTTATTTATTGTAGGAATATCAGAAGTTCTTTTTATCCCCTCACTTATAATTAATGTTTCTGCTGTTGCTGTTGTGAATTGTCCTAATCCTGTTTTAAAAAAAGGACTTACTTTTTCTGCTAAAAATCCTGTTGTTTTTAAGTTCACTGCTTTTAATGCTTGTCCTGATGTTTCAAATCCATATTTTAATACTTTTGGACCACCTGTTAAACCTAAACCTAAACCAACACCCAGGGATGAAACTGGATTATTAAAATTTACGTTTCTAGTAGCATCATCCGTCAATAGAAATCCACTACCTAATTTATTTGCCTCACTAATTAATCCTTTTTTAAAAGACCAATCATCTGGGACATTTATATTTACAGTATTTTTATTTACTTTACTTACTGCAGAAGCAAAGTTTATTCCTAAACTTTGTAAAAAATTAACTTTTTTAGTTTCCGTATGTGTTCCTGTATTAATTTGTGGTTTTGTACTTGTTGTTTGTTTACTTATAATATCTGTAAATTTAGGGACTTGTGATTGTTCTATTTGACTTTTACCACCTACTTGTATTATTCCTGAACTCATAGGTAATAATGAACCCGTTATAGAATTACCCGGTACTAAAAAAGTTTGTTCTCTTGCTTTTTGTCTTGCGTAATCCTCATTTTGTTTTCCATAAGGAATACTAATACCTTGATCATAATGTCCTAATTCGTGAGATAAACTATTTGAAAATTTTTCTTTTGATTGTAACCTATCTTCACGAATTGATATTTTAGATTTTGTTTCAACACCTTTAGAATAACCGGATGAGCTTATTTGTGCAAATATGTTTCTATTAGTAGTTAATGGTATTATTTTATAATCTACTGCCCCTTTATCTTTCAAATATGAAGCATATTCATTTCCTGATACTATTTTTTTAGTAGTATCTATTTTAGGTACTCTATTTAATTGTTCTACTGTAGATAAACCAAACCCTGATTTATTCATAGTTCTAGTAGTATCTATACTCATTCCTCTATTACTTATAGTTTGTGAACTTTGAGCTGCACTTTGAACATCTTTAAATCTATTAGTATCTATACTCATTCCTCTATTATCTTCTGTTCTATAAGAAGTTATATTTTTACTTTGCTGTGAACCTACTAATGCCTTACCTCCACCGGTAAATATAGTAGATTTTGTAACTGTGGGTTCTTCTACGCTTTTTAATGTTCTAGTACCATCTGTATTTTTTTGATATACGTAAGTCTTTTGAACATCTGTAGAACTTGTAGGGGTTGTTACTCTTACTAATGTTCTAGTACCATCTGCGTTTTTTTGATATACATACGTCTTTTGTTCTTCCTCTTTAGGTTTTATTTCTGATACTGTTACTCCTTTAGTTAATTTAGATTTTTGATTAGTATTTTTAAATTCTTGTGCTGCTTTTAACATTTTATCTGAATATACCATAAGAACTTATAAATAGAAAACGAATATATATACTTTGTTATAAATTACTTAATAATTTCCTTTCAAAGATATATTTATAACTTTATTCTTAAATATCTGTTCTGTTAGTAATTGCAGTTTTAAATTAGCCATTTTAGTATTTAATTCTAAAGAAGATAGACCTACGTTACTTTCTTTTAATTCTTTTATTTGTTTATCTATATTTTCTTTATATATCACTTCATTAGTTATAATCTTTGCAGATTTACATAAACTCTCTATATGTTCAACTATTATTCTATATTGCATAAAACCATCCTGTATATTAGGATTTACTAAACATTGTTGAGCTCTTATTAATGCTTGATGAATATAAATTTCAGGATTTATTTTATTTTCTGCTGCATCCATTTCATCTATATCTACTATGTCATTGTCAATATTATTATAATTTACTTCTTTTCGTTTAAAATCATTCGTCTCCATTAAAATCATCCTCATTTTCTGTATTTTGTAACTTTTCTCTAAAACCATTTACTATTTTATCATTTAATAGATTTTGAAATATAACTACATCATCATCACTTAAATCGTGCATTTTTCTAACTTCCGGGTTTAATTTCCATTTCCCCCTAACTTTTTTACCAATTAGTCCAATACTATCTATATTTTGTCCGTAAAAGTCCACTAACTTATTTATTTTGTTATCTTCTATTCCACTTTCCAGTGTCATCTTTTTTAACATTTTTTCTAATTTTTGTCTGATTATTTTAGCTTTGCTTTCTTTATCTTGTTTTTCAAAAATATCTATTAATTCTCGTCTAGGTCGTTTCATTTCAAAATATTTAGGATAAAACTTTCTATATGAACCGTCAGGCATTATAAGAAGTCCAACTAAACGTCTTGTCCTTAAACGTGGTTTTTCTATATCTCGGTCATCTTTCCATATAATTTTAATAAATAGTCTAACGTGCTTTCCTTTAGGTCTAACAACTTTGCAGTAAAAATTTAAAGTGTATCTTATATCGTTTGATATATCTCTTATAAATTGTGAAACTATAATAAAGCACAAACGCTTAATACTTCGTGACATAGCATTTACGTCAGCTACTGCTTGAGTAACGAAACTATGCCACATCTTAGCTTTTATAACTTCTCTTGCTTCATGCAGCGTTAGGATGTTTACATCTTTTAAATTCTTATCAAACAATAGTTTATCAATCTTAGTAGGATATTCAAAGGGAGTATAGATATTTGTTTCATCCATATACTTTAGTAAGTCTATTCCTTGTATCTCTAATAGTTTGTCTTGAAGTGATATGGCAGTCTCACTCTTTCCCTCACCACTATCACCACATAAGAATATAATAGTAGGTTTATTTGCTTTTAATCTCTTTATAAACAAAGAGTAGAATATCTTATCACTTAGTTGTTGTTCAGTTTCTAGTTCAGGATTGTATTTTATAACGAAATCGCAAAAGCCCATATACTATATACAGAAACGAAACTTATTTAAATAACTTTCCCTATTTATCTGTATATTACTTATTATGTGCTAGTTTTTTCACGTTTTTGTATAACTTTATCGTAAATTGTAGTTTACGAAAAACGAAAGATATAAATTAATAATTTGGTGATGAATAAATGAAAAGAAAAGAAAAAAAATTAAATCCTTTTTTGTTTTTAATATTTATTTTTTATTTTTTTATTGGATTAATTACGAGTGGTTTAATTATAACTAATAGTGATATTGATATATCATTTAAAATTATTTCATTTTCATTTATAACTTTAATTTCGTTTATGTTTATTCATAGGTTATAATATGGAAGAAAAAAAACAACGTATAACAAATAAACATTATAGGCAGTTCCTAGATACTGGCATAATTCAGTTTATTAATAATGAAGATATAATTAAAGTATTAGATAATTTAAATTGCGAACATTTTAAAGAAGCTCGTGCTATTATAATATGTCTTTATTTTACCGGGGCTAGACCTTGCGAAGTTCTAAGTTTAAAATCTAAAGATTTTAGAAAGGATAAAAGTTTATTAGAGATTACTTTTAAAGTTACTAAGAAGCATGGACTACCTAGAACATTATATTTTAAATTAAGTAATCCTTTGATTATGGAATTATATAAATATGCTCATTCCCTATTTGATGAAACATTTATATTTTATAATTTTGTTAGTAGATATGTTAGAACCCATAAAAACAAAAAAGGACAAATTAAAATCTATTATGAAAATTCTGATAAGTTACGGTATCATTTTAAAAAGTGGTTTTCTACTTTGGACCTTGAAAGTTATACACCTTATTTTTTAAGACACAATAGATTTTCTAAACTTGCTAAGAATGGAGTAACTATGGAAGAACTGCGATTAACTAAAGGATCACGAACTTTAAATTCAATTACACCTTATCTTCACATGAGTACTGATATATCCAAAAAGCTATCTAAGAAGTTTGATTGATGTTTTTATGATTTTAAATGTGTTTGATACTATATATATAATAGTACTATCTAAAGTTTCTTTTTTCTTTTCATCTTTCTTTAATTGACTTTCTATAAATTGTCTATTATAAATTACCATATTCTTTTAAGTTATCTTTTATACTTTTAAATTTATCTCTAGTTATTTCTATATGTGGTTTTAAATATTTCTCGAAACAATATAATCCTGCAGCCGTTCCTATTCCAGTAAATAAAGCTGTCATCATGGTTTGTATTATATCCATTAATAAAACCCCATTGTTAAACAGAATATTATAAAACTCAATAATATACAAGGATAAATATAAATCTTTTCTTGTTCTTTTTTAAATATAAATTGTTTTATTCCTAAATATATAACTCCTAAAGTTAAAAATATAATTAAAAACCATAATATATAAAACATATTAATTATTATTATCCCGGTAAATATCCAACTTATAGCTGCTATATCTGTTTGAAATAGATAATTCTTATATGATAGAATTATGTTTAATAATATTATAACTCCCAAAATTACAAACATAAACCATAAATCGTAATGTATAAAGTTGTATAAAGCTACGCTTAACCCCATCATAAAGTATTGTTTACGTTCATCTATGATGTGCTTTTTTCTAAATAATTCTACTGTATATATAATTAAATATAGTGTTCCTAAAAAAGCCCAAAATGAAGTATAACTCATACTATCAGCTATTAGACATATTAATGAACGTATTTCCTTTACTTTGGCTATCTTCAATTATAAATTCTTTTCCCAGATATTCACAGTATCCTATATTTCTTAATTCTACACATTGAATATAAGGAAATCCATTTATTTTTATTGAACTAGCATTATTACTTCCACATGAAGTATAAGCCCCAGTCATAAAAGAAGCTGCGATTAGTAATACTATCAAAAATCCAGTTAAAAATACTCTGACATATAAATTATTTAATGGATTTTTCATTCTTTGTTCTTCTTCTTCTTTATCCATTTCATCAAAAAATTCTTTTGTTTTATCTTTTGTCAATATAACAACCCCCATATATTAATTTACATTTCCATACTGTTTCTAATTTCTCAAAATAACCTCTTTCTAATTTATGTTCTAAAATTATAATATTATCTTGCGATACTTGATTTTTAACATCTTTTAAAAAAGAAGTCATTGAAACATTCATTAGTTTTAAATATTGTTGTGGTAAATCAAATTTATCTAAAGGTATATCTTCTTTGAAATCTTCGGGTTTCTTTAATCTTTGTTTTATAATTTGCTCTCTTGCTTTCATGAAAATATATTTAATCATTCTATTACTTATAGATACTTCAAAAGTCAAAATATAATCAGTAGGATTAATACAGTTAAATTCATAATCAAACTTATTGTTTTTGTTTTCTATTATCTTCATTCTTCACCCATTTAAAACCATTAATAATTAAATATATTGAACAGCATAAAACACTTGAAAATAATAAATATCCAAAAAAAAGAAGCTGCGATTAGTAATACTATCAAAAATCCGGTTAAAAATACTCTGACATATTTATTGTTTTTGTTTTCTATTATCTTCATTCTTCACCCATTTAAAACCATTAATAATTAAATATATTGAACAGCATAAAACAAAACAAAAGTTTAAAATTTGTGGGATAATAGTAACTTCTGTTATTGTTAATTCTGTTAATCCCTCGTCATATATAAAAGCTAACATAACTCCTTGTAATTGTAAAAAAATAAAAATACTTCCTGCAAGTAATAAATAACCACAAGTTATAATACTTATACAATACAATATTATTTTTATTATTTTATTCATAATTTAACCCATTGGAGTTATAGTCATTCCATTTTTAACAGAAGAAACAGTATTTACTACTGCTTCCCCTGCTCCACCTTGTAGAGTTTCCATTATTGATGGTCCGAATAATACTAATAACAATATTATTACCGCTCCTATAATTATCCAAATCCACATCCCACCCATCATAGACATATTAGGTTTTAATTGTTCTACAATATAACGTGCAAAGTTTCTTATTTGACTAGATAATTCTTCAACTTGTCTATTTAAAAATAATATTGTATGTTCAGCAAACAAAGTATTTTCTTTTTCACTCAAAACATCTTTAGTTATAAAACTTCCAATTTGAGAATTATATAATAGTACTGGATAATGGTATAAAGCAAATCTACTTTTATTTAATCCCTCGTTATCTAAAGTTAAAGTTAATCCTCCTTTTTCATCAATATTTGCAGGAGTTTTATTTATAAAAGGATTAGCCAAATAAAAAACACTTTTTCTATTCCATACGTCTTTAATCTCTTTCCCCCTAAAGTTTCCAGTTATATAAGGAGTATTTACTTTTACAATAAAAGGATTTAATATCCCTGTACTATCAATATTAAAAGCTAAAATACCTCCTCCCTCTAACAGTTTAGTGAATGGGTTTGATAACATTAAAGAAGATAATAGTATTCCTAAAACTAAAGCTGCCCCCATTCCTACTAAAGCCCAAATAAAACCATAATAAGTATTGATTATAAAAAATGTTAAAACTGGTAACATACCCATAATAACTAAAGCTGCTGTTCTTTTCATAGCAAACATATTTAAAGCCATTTTATTTTCCTCCTTTACCCATCGAGAATAAACCTTTTTCCTCTTTAATTTGTGGTATTTCTCTTTGTGCATAATTAATCTCAAATTTGTTTTTTAATGTTTCTAAAAATCCAGTAGCTCCTAAACTTAAGGAAGTTCTTGAAATATTTAAATATAAATCAACTAAAAATTTAACATCACCCTCTTTTATTTTCATTATATTATCAAACATTTTTTTAGTTTCATCCGATAAAATAAATTGGTTTCTATCTTTTTCAGTCAGCATTTTAGTAAATTGTTCAATTTCTTCTTTTGTTAATTGAATGTTTAATAGTTTTTTAGCTTCTTCTTCCAATAATTCGTGTTCTTTAAATTCTTTGAATTTTTTAGCTAATTCTTCTTTTAATCTTAAATATTCTTGATATTCATAAAATTTTTCAGCATTTTTAACAAAATCTCGTATCCAAACGAATAATTTTAAAATTATATATCGTTCCCATTCAGAATAATTTACTAATTTTGCTTCTTTGGAAGATAACATATAAAGAATTTCTAACATATCTGCTCTAGTTAATCTAGTTTTTTTAATTATATCTCGTAAATGGTCTATATCGTCTTTAGCAAATAGTTTGTCTATAAATGTTTTCTCAACATCTTTGTTAAACAAACCTTGCTCTATTTTCTTTTCAATTTCTGCTATCATTTTTTAACCTTTGCTTTTTTATCGTTGATTAATTCTAAAGTATCTTCAATTAAATAATCTAATCCGAATATCTGTAATAGTTTAAATAAACATACTATCATAATTAATATTCTAAACCACAAAGGTAAATTATTATTTTTGTTCATAAATTGTAATATGAATAATAATATAAACATTGGAAAAATAATATTTGTTACTTTTCTAGTTTCCATTATTCCATGTTTAATAATTTTATAATAATTTATTTTCATTCTTCACCATAATAAAATAGTTCATATCCGTTTTGAGTTTTAAAAATACTTTCTACGTCAATTCTGTTAGTATTAGTGAAATCTATCATTTTTTCAGAAGCTAACTTGTTTATTTTTCCTTGAAAAATGTTTTCGTATTCATTCTCAAATGATTTAAAATGTAATTTTCTAAATACTAAAGCCATATTTAAACACCTCACGAATATATATTATTAATTGTTTCTTGACTTGATGATAGTAAATTTTGCATAAGTCCATCTGTCATAATTTCGTTTATTGCTATTAAAAAAAGTTCTATTTTTTCAGATTTAATTAAATATGTTTCTTTTAGTCCGTCATAATATATTTTTAAATCGTTTAGTTGTGCATCTTTTATTTTTAATTGATTTTTTAAAGAGTTTAGTTTTAAATATATCTGCATAGAATAAAATCTTATATTTAAAAGTAAATCTTTTATAGTTTGGTTATCTTGATCCGTTTTTTCTTTTTGTTCTAACTCTAAATAAACATTTATCATATTACAATATGTTAAACTTAACTGATGTACTTCATTATAAAGAGTTATGATATAATTTGCTTGTGCAAACTTTTCTTCACTCATTTTAAGTTCTGGCATTATTTCACCAATTTGTTTAATATGATAGTAAGTTTATTTGCTGCTTTTTGTCCTTTCTTTATTTCTTTCCAAAGCATTTTAATTTTTAAAATATTTTTATCCATTTAAATCAAACCTTTTTTAGTTTCAAACTGATATGCTCCTTTTAAATAGTCCATTTTTTTCTTAGTTGTATAAAAGAAGTATATTCCTGCTCCTGCAGTAGCTATTATGAATATCCCACCTACAAAAACATTCATTTTATAGGCTGCAGCACAAGCGAAAGAAGAAATTATCATTATTATAGAAATCAAATTTATTTTTTTTAGTTCATTGAATACTTCCATAGCACAAATCTTTTTAGGTAAACATTCTTTATGAATGTCCGGGTTTTCTTGTGGTTCTATATTAGGTATTTTTTTGTTATCTGATATTTTTTTATTTAACATTTCTTTTAATTGTTCTTCTGTAAAATCATTTACCATTTATAACACCCTCCGAAAATTTTTTAAATATTATTTCGCAAATACTATTATCATCAGATTTTTTAATTCTAGGATTATCTTTTAATATTTTTGATTTACATAGATTAAATAAAATTGAAGAATTTTGTTTTAAATTTATCTGTTTTGTATATTCCATATTTATTATATAAATTAATGAATTTATAAAGGTTTCTTTAAAATAGTAGTATTTATAAATTATGATATTTATTATATATGTATGCCTGATGAACTTCAAAATCAAACTCCTATTCTTTTTAATGTAAATGTTATCGTTTTTTCTAAACAAGATAACCCTTTTATTAAATTAGAAAGACAAACAAGTAATTCGGAAATAATGAAAATGATAATTATAGCTGCATTACACGAAAGACCTATAGTAATTCAACCCGTATTTAATGATAAACTTAGAAGCATATCTTCTTTAATTGACAAGGGTATTTTATATAGAGAAAATGAAGTTCTTTATTTTAATATATAAAAAAAAATAAAAAAAATTAATTCTTATAACGCAGTATTACTTCCACCCATGTTTCCAAAGGCTGTGAAAGATAGTATTAAGAACAATACTATACTTATTACTATTGCTAGTATAATCAATGGTAAAAAGTCACCTACTTGTTCAAGTGCTCCAAATCCACTTTTTATACTACTAAATACATGGTCCTGAATTTCTAGATTACCCCAGTTGTAAGATGCTTGTATGCTTACTCCATTATAAGCTCCTAGTCCGGTTGTTTTTAATAGTGCTGTTCCTGCTGTATAATCTATAGTGAAATTTCCTAAAGGAATTTGATTATTACTTTGATTTAATATAATCAAACTTCCACTATGTATATCTGTATGTCCTAGATATACTGCAGATGTATTACTAGCAGTTGCTGTATAATTTATTTGTGTAGTGTTTCCTATACCTAATAATTCCGGTTCTACAATATTATACGCTTGTCCTGATAATACACCAACGAAGATTAATACCATTACTGCTACTCCTGAACCTACTATTAGAGTAATCATAGCTGCTACTGCCCCAGTTGCTTGTCCTTTTTTGTTATACATCATTTTCATAATTTTCACCTATTAAATAGATAAAAAAAAGAAAAAAAGTTGCTCTAGTTATAGAGCAGAACCTCTTCCACCACCCATGTTTCCAAAGGATGTGAATGATAGTATTAAGAACAATACTATTGAAATGACGATTGCCAAAATAATCAATGGTAAAAAGTCACCTACTTGTTCAAGTGCTGAAAATCCTGATGTAATTGAATTTTTTACACTTGCTTTTATTGTAGCATCTGAAATATTGTCTAGTTTTGGTTCTACAATATTATATGCTTGTCCTGATAATACACCAACGAAGATTAGTACCATTACTGCTACTCCTGAACCTACTATTAGAGTAATCATAGCTGCTACTGCTCCAGTTGCTTGTCCTTTTTTGTTATAAAATGTTTTTTTCATCTTTATATCACCTATTAAAGTTTAACTAGATGATATTAGCTTGAAAACTATATATAAATGTTTTAAGAAGTTACTAGGGTTACTAGGGTTACTTAATTATATTTATTCACTTATTGATGGAAAAATAATCTTATTAGTATCTTCGGAATTTATATTTATATCTTTTATTAATAGTTCTTCCACTATACTATTTAAATTTATTATTTTGTGTTCTGTATCCTGTAACACTAAACAACTAGATAATAAATATAATTGTTCTTTATCTTTAATTATATCTTCGTTTGTTTTATATCTACTAGGAGTGTTAAGTGAATATATTAAATTGTTTACATAATATCTATTATCATCAAACGAAAATTCACAATCTTCTAAAGTTATTTCATTTGTTGTTTCTTCTTTTGTAACTATTATTTTATCGTTACAACCAAACAAAAACATACATAAAACTAATATTACTATTATTTGTATTTTCATAGTATCGCCTAATTATTTACTACTCTAATATACATTTGTGCTAATACTGTACTATTATCTTGACTTAATGTCGATGTTGTAAAATTTATACTATCAGTAATATATTGATGGTGTGCTTCTTTATCTACATAAATCTGCCAACATAAAGTACCGTTAGTTGCTAATACACTTGTGTTTATTAATTCAATATCGCAAGTAGTAACATTTTCAGTATAAATATTTGCCATATAAATTGGGTCGTTTAATTTTGTATATACTGTAAAATTAAAATCATCACAAAAAGTATCATCATAAGTATAGAATGGTTTTACGTGTGCTGATGAAATCCAATCACATAAATATTTAAATAAATTAGTATCTTGTGCAATAGAATAACTACTCCAACTATTTACTACGAATGTATAGATATTATTACCTAAATATGTTAATGCACCACAATAAAACGCAGTACATAATACACTATCCCTATTAGCTACTGGACTTGAAAATGATGGAATATTATACATCGTCAAAGTTGCAGATTTATTAAATACTAAACTTGATGTTGTATCTACACTAATATTATTATTTTTAATTTGAACTTCGGTATTCATATTAGTTCCATTACCTTTAATTAAAGTATTAAACAAAATAGAACCTGTAGTGGTGTTTTCAATTAGTAAATTAGTAGTCCCTCTTCCAGTAAAATTATAACTTTCTACATATTGATTTCTTAATGTTAAACTATCAATAGATTTTGCTGCTGTGTTTTGAACATATAAATTAAAAGTATTAGGTGTAGCTCTACATACTAAGTTGTTATTTTCTAAAGTTGTAAAATCTGGTGCGAATCCCGAATATATTAAATTGATTTCGTGACCACTACAATACCCCTTATTATTTTTAAAAGTATTATATTTAGCATTACCCGATACTCTTATACAATCACTCGTATTTAATCTACTATCTGATGATATATTATTATCTTCAAAAATATTATCAACTGATATAGAAGTAAATATTCCATAATTTGCACCTGAACCATTTGTTAATATTGTATTTCTTGAAATATTATTTCCATTCGCACCATTTAATAAATAAATCCCATAGCAATCATTACTATCCGCATAATTACATTCTATATCAATACTATTATTATAAAATTTATTATCTGTAACTGGATAAGTAGTACCTAGAAAATATGCACCATTACTTGTTTTATTGGCATATACTGTAATGTTATTATTGTAAATATAGTTTGTTACAACATTGGTAAGCATATATAAACCGGCTGTTGATATACCTGCCCCAGTCGAATTAACTTTTATATTATTATTATAAATTTGATTACCTGTTAAATCTAATACTGATGTACTTAATAATTCTAAACCATAATTTAAAGTAGCACCAGACACATCAAAATTGTTATATCTAAAAATATTATTATTGGCATTTGATTGCATTTCACAACCATAAGCAGATACTGTAGCGGATGTAGTGAAATTATTATATTCGATAATATTATATTCTGCTGGTGCATCAGCACTACCACCAATAAAACATCCTTCTGGTGTTGTTACACCTTGTATATATACTTTATTATACGCTACATAACTATTAAATATACTATTGAATATTACAATACCATACGAAGTAGTACTTCCATTATAATGTGATATATCATTTCCAACAATTCTAATATCGTGTGTATCTAAAGAACCTGTCAAACCAGCAACTCTTATACCTTGACAGGCAGTTCCTATACAAGTCAAATTTAATATATTATTAGTTATATTTACATAAGCCCAGTTAGATGAAACAAATACCCCAAAATTATTTGAAAGATTGCTGAACATAATTATACTATTATTATCTACAATGGCACCAGTTGCAGGTGTTGTTACTGCGTTCAATAAATAAATTGGATACTGTGATGTTCCACCTGTTAAATTTAATATATTATTAGTTATTTTATAATTATTAACTTTACCAGAAGCATGAATACCGTATTGAGTTGCGGAAGCAACCCCGCTCATTATAGTTATACGATTATTATTAACAGTATTATTATCTGATGGATTATTAACTAATCCAAAAAATGAAATTCCTTGATTTGCAGTTGTACCTGTAATATAAAAAGTATTATTTTCTACTAAAACATTATTCACACTAGTTGTTGCAGAAAATCCTACATTTGAACCATTAGCAGATAAGTTTTGAATTGTAATTGTATTATTAATAACATTTAAATATTCTATATTGGCATTAGTCCCACCACTCACAGTTACACCGACTATTGAGGGTCCAGATAAATTCATAATATTATCTTTTACTGTTACATTTACCAAAGAAGTGAATACATATATACCATCGTTAGAAGTTCCTATTCCTGTTGTTTTAATATTATTTCTAAGAACATTGATATTACCTGTATCATTTAATGCCAATCCTGTTAATGTAATTCCACGATTTTGAACTGTTCCACCAATACCACAATTTAATATGTTGTCTGTTATATTCCATCTTCTAATTGTTGTACCTATTGATATACAAGGATTAGTACCTGCATTAACATAAGTAGTAATAGTATTGTTTATTACATAAATATCTTCTGCGGGTGTCGCAAATGCTGATAATGAATAAAATCCATAAGATGAAGATGAAGCGTTTATACTTATGATATTATCTCTTATAGTGATATTACTCACTGATGATGATACAGACATTCCATGACTTGCCGTAGATGTGGTATTTTGTTGATTAAAAATATCATTACCTTGAATTAAAAAGTTAGATAATGGAGAAGTAGAACCACCTAATAATCCAATACCTTGTCCTGTTGCACCTGTTGTTATTCCATAATACGCACCTTTTCTTATGATGTTGTTAGTAATATTACAATAATGCATATTTAATGCACTATAAATACCATAACATAATAGATAACAATTTACAGTAATATTATTTCTATCAATTACATTGTAATCAGTTAAACTACCTACGGCACCTGTCGTATAAATTCCAGCAGCAGTTCCTGCACCACCAGAACTCATATTAATTATATTATTTTGTATAAGATTGTATGAGGTATTACTTGAAATATATATTCCATTATTGGTTATTCCTGTTCCTATTGTATAAATGTTGTTTCCTGTAATAGTATAATTGTTTGCGGTCATAGTATTGCCAAAAACATAAATGCCGTAATTTAATGTTGTTGAAGTAGCATTTCCCATCCTAATTACATTGTCTTTAATTTCTCCATTATCAACATTCGAAGTTACCATTATTCCTCTACCTGCATTACTATCACTTGCAATAGTGTTTCTATTGATGAAATTATTTTTTGAAGTTAAAAGTGTAGTTCCTATTACTTGTATTCCATCACTAAGAGTTGTTCCTCCTCTAATTCTAATTACATTGTCATTTACATAATTAGTATTAACATTTGTAGATAATAATATTCCTGTACAAGATGCACCAGATGCAGTTATATTAATTTGATTAAAAGAAATCCAATTATTATTACAGGGAAGTCCTGTCCCTCCTAAAACATATACTCCATAATTAGGTGTTGTTCCACCACTCGATATGAGTTTATTGTTTGAAATGTTCGTATTTTCTATATTTGCTGTGAAATATACGGGATGATTTGATGCTGCTGTTCCTGTAATTGTTACATTATTAAATAAAACATCGGTGTTGTTTATGACATTAGAAGCAGAACCTATTGCATATATACCATAAAGTGTTGAAGCTCCATTCATTGATATATTGTTGTATGTTACTTTGTTAATATTTGCTTTATCTTTAATATAAACACCATAAGAGGAAGTAGCACCAACTCCAAATAATGTAAATATATTACTATCGATAATGTTGTTATTTGTTGGTAATGTTGCTGTTCCTAATATTTGTGTTCCAATAATAGATGTAGTTCCATTAACGAAAATGATATTGTTAGTTATATTATTATAATTTCCACCAGTAATAAATATACCTTGATTACTACCTGCACCAGTACTTCTTACATCCATGGTATTGTTAGTGAATATATTATAATCTGTCGGACTACCTGCTATTGCAGTTACTAATATTCCTATTGCAGTTCCTCCACCAGTGGCTAATACTGTTATGTTATTATCTTTGAGAGTGTTAGAAGAAACATTGTTTAAAATATTTATACCATAACTTGATGTAGTACCTAAATTTGCTAGTAATTTATTGCCACTGAATATATTATTTATTCTTGGACTTAAAGCACTAGCAATATATATAGTAGTTGAACCAACTGTACCTTGTGATGAAATTATATTATTTGTTATGTTACAATAATTAACACCCGAGGAAATATATATTCCATTATTATTAGTAGTTGTACCTTGTGCTTTAATGTTATTTAAATCTATAACAGTATATTCTGTATTTGTCATCAAAATACCATAATTTACAGAAGTACCATTTGTTAAAATAGTATTATTATAAATATAAGAAGATGAATAATTATAAATCTGAATACCCACTCTACTACTAGATAATGTATTATTTGTGGTTATATTACAATTTTTTATAGTTAGGTTTGATTGACTAACAGTTGCGTTATAAGCATTAATACCATAAACAGTTCCTGCAGTTGTTCCGAATTTAATAGAATATCCTTTACAATCAAGTTCAATATTAGAACCAACAAATGTTAAACAAGTGCCAGTTGAATTTAAATTAGAACTTAAATTATATTTACCAGGCAAGTTATATGTACCACAATCAGTTATAGTTGTATCTGCAAAGATTATGTTAATGCTAAATAAAGCAATTACCATCATTATCGTTAATATTAAAATTTTATTTTTCATCTTCATTACCACCATTAGTTCCATAAGTGATTATATTACCACGACAATCTAATTCAATATTACTTCCGAAAATATCTATACAATCATTTACACTTGTACCTGTTGCATTTAAAGTATATACCCCAGAATTTACTAATACTGAACCACAAGTTACATTTTGTTCTGCAAATACTAAACAAGATAACATTACAAACATTATTAGCAATATATATTTTTTCATTTAGTCACCCACTCTTATTAAATTAATGTTAGCGTTCAACAAATTAATATCTCTTACTGGATTTGCGTGGTCATCAAATCTTATATTTAAATTATCGCCAACACTTAAACTTACAATACAAGTAGCAATAAAACCAATCGGAGATGTTGATGGTTCCTCGTGGTCGTAACAATCGTTTTGACCGACTTCGTTAATGTAAACTTTCATTCCGTATTCTCCTGCAACTGCTGTGGATTTAGCACCAACCTTTGCTATGACTTGATACCTACCTTCAACATCTGCAGTTAAGTTCCCGTCAGTTGAAGTAAATCCGTTCAAATCACCAGCTTCCAAGTTATGTATTTTAACATATTCGGCAGGATTTACCAAGTCAACCATTTCAAACGAAGCGTCTGATTTATTCCACATCTCACCGTATATAAAATTCCCGTAAATATTACCAGTCACGTTCAAGTTTCCATTAACTGTTAAATTACTAACACTTGAAACCTGATAATAAATTCTATTATAAACACTTGAACTTGCAGAACTACTGCTATAAAAATTATTGTTATTGTTATTTGTTGTAAGACGATTATACACGCTTGATGATGCAGTATTACCGCTACCACCACCTGTCGCAGGAATTGCACAAACACCATCACCTCTAACAAACTGTGGCGATACACAATTAGTAACATTCATTTTATCATTTAATAAATTATCCGTTTCTGTTTCAGAATAAAAAAAATTATATAGCCAAGTTAAATTAAAGTTTAATAAATCTGTTAAAAAGAATTGAGTGTTATTAATAGGAAAATTTGTTATATTAGTATATTGTGAATAATTACCGTTAGAAGTTCCACTCAAAGAAGTTATAGTATTATTTAACATAGTTTCATTCACATCTAATATATTAGATTTATTATATAAATATTTGCTTCCAATGATATCCCACCAAGTATTATTTATTAATGTTTGATTTGAATTATTACTAATATAAAAATATTCTTTAATTGTATTAGTTCCCCCATCTGAAAAAGTCATTACGAAACCTAAGAATGATAAAAGTAAACATACTCCTATTAGTATGTTTGTAAGTAATTCTGCCAAATTATTCTCCTCTTGTTAGTTCTTGTCTTGCATTTGCTGCAGGGATAGCATCTTTTTTAATATATAAAAATAGTTCTGCCATAAATAATACTATTGAAAATAGAAAAAATACACTTTCAAAATTAAAAAGTATCCCTGTTGATATTGTTTCATAGTTTATTATAGTACAAATTAAACCTATCCCGAAACAAAAAACTAAAGCTACCCAAGTCATTATAAAAATATCCATCTTATATATTTTTGCTTCTCTAAATATATTTATTAGTTTTAAAGCTATCAAACCAAAAAAACCTAAAAAAGATAATAAAAATAAAGCATCTATATAGTTACTCATATAAAACCACCTACTTTTCCTGTCTTATCATCAAAGTATAAACTAAAGCACATCATAACGAAATGTCCTAAAGATAACATTAAAGGTAATGTATAAAACAACCCCGCAGCATAGAACCACATAAAAACGGCTGCGAACATTAAAAAACCCATAATAAAACCTAGTTTAACATCTTTTGCATAAAATATAAGTCCTCCTAATATAACTATTAAGATTATAATATTTTCAAATCCCATATTGAGATTAGTTGTAACTGTTTGTATTCCTAAATTCATAAAAAACTAGCACTCCCACTTCGCATTCCTAATATTAACTGGATTATACCTATAAAATATATCATACTAAATAATACACTTGTAAA
>Ga0315284_10001623_pt1 | contig 32165 bp, 29 predicted proteins | sample YL17G09_16_MG_FD_203696 | JGI IMG/M metagenome (GOLD analysis project Ga0315284, IMG submission 203696) | Sediment microbial communities from Yellowstone Lake, YNP, Wyoming, USA - YL17G09_16 | ecosystem: Environmental > Aquatic > Freshwater > Lake > Sediment | place: USA: Wyoming | collected... | reverse complement strand
CACCGGCACCACCCTCGCCACCACTGCCACCGGCAGCAATCGAATAGACCATGTCCGCGCCATCGCCACCATCACCACCGGCACCACCATCACCGACCGCCCCGACCACACCCGCAGTGACACCCGCGCCACCGACACCCGCACCACCGGCAGCACCACCGGCACCACCAGTGCCGCCATTGACCAACAGACCGCCACTGTCTTCATTGCCAGCACCACCACGACCACCCACACCACCACTGCCCGCAGCACCACCAGCACCCCCGACACCGTCGGTGCCGGTCGTTGCCGTACCGCCGTCGCCTCCCCTGCCGCCATTACCGCCGTCGCCGGCGCTACCACCGGCGAGACCGGCCGCGGCGCCTGAGCCGCCCTGACCACCGGTGCCACCCGCACCACCGGCGCCGCCAGTGCCCGCGGTACCGGTGGTCGCGGCACCGCCGCCACCGCCGGTGCCACCGTTGCCGCCGAGTGTGCCGCTCGCACCTGAGGCAGCCGCCCCGCTGTAGCCATCGCCACCGAAACCACCGGCGCCACCGGCCCCGGCCACACCGGACGTGGCCGTTCCGCCCTGACCACCGGTGCCGCCATCACCGCCGACAACGCCCGCCAACGTCGAGGTCCAGCCCGCGCCACCATCGCCGCCGGTACCGCCGTTGCCGCCGACACCGGCCGTACCGCTGGTTCCGGCACTACCGTTGTTGGAAAACAGGAACAGAATCCGGGCCGTGCCTGCCGACCCTGCCGTGCCGCCGGTCCCGTTGGCCCCTGCGTTGCCGCCGACACCGCCGTCGTCGCCGGGATCACCGGCGTTGGTGCCGACGGCACCCGCAGCGCCGTTTCCGCCGTTACCTCCGCTACCCGCTGCGCCCCCGCTACCCGCGTTTCCGCCGCGGCCTAGCACCCAGCTGCCACTGCCTCCGTTGCCGCCGTCACCGCCGTTGCCGCCGAATCCACCGTCGCCACCCGCCTCGCCGGGATCGACACCAGTGGTGCCGCTGGTGCCAGTCGCCCCAGCCCCACCGTTACCGCCGTTACCACCGGCACCGGCAATGGACAAGGCGCCTGTGCTGCCGCCATTACCGCCGAGACCGCCGAGACCGCTGACCAATGTGGCAGCCCCGCCGGTGCCGCCATCACCCCCGCCACCTAGGAAGATCCCGCCGCTGCCACCGTTTCCGCCGACGCCGCCGTCGGCACCGTCGCCCCCGACACCACCGCGGCCGCCGGAGCCGATGATCGACAGCGATCCGGTGCTGCCGCCGGTGCCGCCAGTGCCGCCGATCCCGGAGTCCTGACCGCCGACGCCCCCGGCACCGCCGGTACCACCGCTACCCCACAGCGACAGCAGGCCGGTGCGGCCGCCGTTGCCGCCGTTCCCACCTGAATCACTGGTCGATAAGGCCGACAGGCCGGCACCGCCAGCACCGCCGTCGCCCACGAACAGCCCGCCGGCACCGCCGTTGCCGCCAGTGGCGACCGTGGCCCCCGCGCCACCATCGCCGCCGCGGCCGAACCAGCCGGCCGACCCGCCGCTGCCACTGTTGTAGCCGTTGCCGCCGTTGCCGATCAGCCCGCCGTTGCCGCCGTTGCAGACAGCACCGTCGGTGCACGTCTCGGCGGTCCAGCTGTAACCGTTACCCAGAAGCAGTCCGCCGTTGGGGTTGTCTGCGGTGCCGTTGCCAACGAAGATCCGCAGAATGCTGCCCGGCTGCCAGGCACCCACCGCCGAAGCACCAGGCGATGCCACCGTCGACCCAACTGACGCGACCGGGGGCTCACCGCTGCTGACCGATGCCACCGGCACCGCGACGCGGACCGCCCCGCCGAACTCGCGGCGACTTGCCGCCGCACCCGTCCATGCCAACGTCGCCGACGGATCGGCACCGCCGTTCACCGCACCCAGCCATGCCAGCATGCCGGTGCCCATCGCCTTCACCGACCCGGACGCTGCTGCGGCGCGCGGCGCGGAGGTCATCACCGGGGGCGCCGCCGCGGCGGGCGCGATCGCCTCAGATGACGCGTCAGCAGCAGGCATGAGCGGCTCGCTCACCGCCGCAGGATCAGAACTTGCGACCCCCGAAACCACGGCCCCCGAAACCAGGTCCGGGAGATGCCGAGAATTCTTGACGGCCGAGGCCGGCGCGCTTCGCACTGCACTACCGTTCCGTGACGGCGACGTGCCGCGAGCCCGCGACGACGATTGCGCAGTTGGGGACGACGACGAGTCTGACGGCGAGGTCGAGGTGGTCGACCCAGAACCCCTGGAACCCGCCGAACCCGTGGTGTCGGCGAAGGCCAACGGCATCGACGCGACCGCAGCTCCCACGCCCAGAGCCACCGCCAAAGCGCCCACCCGTCCGATATAGCGGGCGCACCCGGGCATCGATGGCGCGGGCAGTGTCCGATGCGCCTTAATCGTGCTCAGCTGCCGAACATCTTCGGACTGGCGGGGACCTGCTGGCATCATCGCTGACATCCTTACGGGGTAGAGAAAACGATCTCCGCGAGGGTCGCGAACGCCACTGGTGAGCTGGATAGCCCAAGCGTGAATGCCATCGCGCCTACCCAACACGGCGGAATTTGCCCTCGAACCCTCGCGATGTTAGCTGTCCGAAACCCCCGCAGGGATGGGTGAAATTACTCGAATGTATTGCCGTGCAACAGCACGGTGCTCGATACGGCCGCTCGGCGGTACTCAAACCCCCGGCTAGACCCTTGACACAGTCGACGGGTGGCAAGCAGCATGGCGACCACTAGGTTGAGCAGGTTTGCAAACTTCGACGAGAGTGCGAGGAAAAATGGATCCGGCGCTCTGGATTGCCGCCTTCGGGGCGATTAAAAGTTTTGCCGACGCGATCCCTAATCAGCTCGATAGACCCGACGGCGCACCGTCAACCGCAGGGATTTGGACCGGCGCGGGTGCCGTTGGTGCGGCGGCCCTTGCAGCAAAGGGGGGGCTGGGCCAAACGATGAAGGGTGCGCTCGACCCTGCTTCGGCGCCGATTCTCTACAAGGCTTTGGCCCTGCATACCTTGTTGAATATGCTCAATGGCTTTTCGACGACTCAAAAGGGTCAAGACATCGAGGCCGGGCAGGGATGGTACGGCGTTGCCCAGGATGAATTGAATGACGCCAAAGCGGGAGCCGGTACCGAGTGGGAGGGCCGCGCGGCGGAGGACTACAGCAGTCGAAACACTGAGCAATATGACCGTGTCGGCCGTATGGCTCAAGCTGATAGGGATCTGATCGTGAGCCTGAGAGAACAAGGCTTCGAAGTCGAACGACTGAGATCGGATTTCGGCCTAGTAATGACGGCCCTGATCGCGGCATTCCCCGTTGCATACGCAATTGAATTAAAGGGTGGCCCAGCAGTAGGAAAACTATTGTCACTTAAATTTCAGACGTGGTACGCCGGGGCTTGTTTGGGCACCGACGCTGTCCTGCAGTCCCTCCAACTTGAGAGGGCGGCCGAGAACGCCAAGGAGATCACACGGATCGTCAATGAATACACGGCATTAACACAGGAGGCTGAGGATGCCCTGCCATACCATTAGCAGGTGATCCAGACCCACTCCGGTAACTGACGCCCCGCCAACCGCAGCCAACCACACAACGCAAACCACACGAGGAGCCAGCGTGGAAACCGTCACCGTCTCAGGCAAATTCCTTGGGGGACTGAGTAATGCTCAAAATACCGCGGCGGATAGAATCGAGACGGCTAGCGGACACGGCGATACATTCGCGGGAAAAATCATTGTGACCCACGGTGTTGTCTGCGCGCCATCGAACCCCGCGATCGTCAACGCCGAATCTGCGCGTCAAGACGCGGCTGCGGCCCTGGTGAAAGTCTCCCGCCAACTCGCCCAACGACTCGTTGAGGGCCTCAAGGACTATGGGAACACCGACAGTGGATCCGCGGGAACGCTGAATAACCAAATGCCCCTAGCTTGAGCATGCCCGGTACCTACCCCGCCGGGCCCGGCGACCTGCATGCGGACGTCGTCGGTGTGGAATTGACCATCGACGGCATGCTGGTGGTCGCCGACCGGTTGGATCTGGCCGAGTTCACCGCCCTGGGAATCCGGGCGAACATCGCCGACGAGGATGTCCGCGCGCTGGTGTGGGATCAGGTTCGCCGGGATCTGATCGGCCAGGGTGTGTTCGACGGCCAGGGGTATCCCGACCCTGCCGTCGCACAGATGGTCGACACCCTCGGCCGGGCGGAGCGGACCCTGGAGTGCCGGTGGTTCCGCCACGCGGACGCCACGATGGTCCGGTTCGTGCTGTGCCGCCGCGATGAGTGCCACGTGATCGCCGTGCGCAACGGCGACCTGGTTGTGCTGCAACGCTTCGCGCCGCAGGTCGCTCTAGCGGACATGGTGACCACCGTGCTCGGGCCCGCCGAACCCGCCGAGGTGGAACCGTTGACCGGTCTGGCCGCCGAACTGGCCGAGTGCACCACCGCCGCGCAGTTGGCGGCCCACGGCGTCGGGGCGGCTTCGGCCCGGCGCTACGCCGAGATCACCGGCAATCCAGCCGGCTGGGTCGAGATCACCGCCACCCAACGCCACCCCGGCGGCACTACGACGGCGGCCGGTGTCGCCGCGGGCGTGCTGGACTCGGCCTGGGGCAGGGTGGTGTCGCTGCCCCGCCGGGTCGGTGGCGAACTGTACGGAAGCTTCCTGCCCGGCAGCACCGAGAATCTGCAGCGTGCACTAGATGGTCTGCTGGGGTTCCTGCCGGCAGGGGGTTGGCTCGATCACCTCGATAACGCCCGCCACGATTGAGGGAAGCCGCCGAATTCGAGTAATTTCACCCATCCCTGCGGGGGCCTCTGACCTCTATTCTCGCGAGTGCGATTGCCGCCGTGTCGGGTGGGCGCGATGGCATTCACGTCCGGTTATCCAACTCACCATCCGAAGTGGGGCAGGGACGGCTACAGACCCCGGCCATTCCTCTTCACACCCTGGCGCGATACGTGCCGGTCGACCCGACACCGCCCCCGACACGACTAGAGGCCACGATGACGCACGGTAACGACGACCACGACAACCTGGCCGCGTTGGATTTCTCCTCGGCGGAGTCCGCGCCGGTCGATTCACAGGCCTACGACATGGACTTCGGCGCCGATGACCGCGACCCGGAGTCGGGGTTGGCCGACTTGGATGAGTACGCACCGACCGAAGCGCAGAGCGCCGCCACCGTCGAGGACATCATCGACTCCCAGACCGGGGACGCCGACGAGCACGACGACGACGCTCAGACCATGATGTTCACGGTGACCAACCCGCCGGGGACGGTGTCGGTGTCCTCGCTCATGGACGGCAGAATCCAGCAGATCGATCTGGCCCCGTCGGTGAGCACCATGACCGAATCGCAACTGGCCGAGGAGATTCGCGTCATCGCGGACCTGGCGCGACTCAAGGGACTTGCCGGCCAGCACACCTTCATGACCGACATGCTGCACAGCGAAGAGCAAGACAATGGGATCGACATCCAGACCATGCTGGAGCAGGGGCTGCAGTTACCCTCGCCGCAGCAGGCCGACGAGACCCAAGCGGACGTGTTCGCCAGTCGCTACTCCGAGCGTCATGGCTGAACATCTGGCCGGAATGTTCGACAATGCCGTCAGCATGCTGGCCACATCCGAACCGCGCTCCCTGGCGCTGTTCACCGAGATCACCGATGACGACGAATCCGCCTGTGACGCCTGGGTCGGACGCATCCGGTGCGGCGATACCGACCGGGTGACGCTGTTCCGGGCCTGGTATTCGCGCACCCGCTTCGGGCACCTTTCAGGATCGGCGCGGGTGTCGATGAACACCCTGGGCGCCCGGGTTCCCATCGGCGGTCTCTATGGCGACATCACCTACCCGGTGACCTCTCCGCTGGCGATCACGATGGGGTTCGCCGCCAACGAGGCCGCCCACGGCAACTTCGCCGACGCCATGGACGCTCTGGACGACGTCCAGGCCGGCCCGTCCGAGCATCTGCTGGCCTGGGTCAAGGCCGTGGTGTACGGCGCCGCCGGGCGCTGGACCGATGTGATCGAGCAGGTGCGCGCCGCCGGGAACTGGCCGGACGCCTTCCTGGCCGGTGCGGCGGGCGTCGCTCACGGTGTCGCCGCGGTGAACCTGGGATTGTTCACCGACGGTGAGCGCCGGCTCACCGAGGCCAATGCCTCCCCCGCCGCCGAGGCGTGCGCACCGGCCATCGCCTGGCACCTGGCGATGGCGCGCCGCGCCCAGGGCAACGAGGATGCGGCGGTAGCACTGCTGGAATGGCTGCAAACCACCCACCCGGACCCGAAAGTCGCTGCGGCACTGAAGGATCCGTCCTATCGTCTGCCCACCACCACCGCCGAGCAGATCGCCGCCCGCACCGACCCCTGGGACTCGTCCAGCGTGGTGGCTGACACCTCCGGGCGGGACAGGCTGCTCACCGACGCCCAGGCCGAACTGGACCGCCAGATCGGACTGGCCCGGGTCAAAGACCAGATCGAGCGATACCGCGCCGCCACCCAGATGGCGAAGGTGCGGGCCGCCCGCGGCATGAAGGTGGCTCAACCCAGCAAGCACATGATCTTCACCGGCCCGCCCGGCACCGGCAAGACCACGATCGCCCGCGTGGTGGCCAATATCCTTGCCGGACTTGGCGTCATCCCGGAACCGACACTCGTCGAGACCTCGCGCAAGGACTTCGTCGCCGAATACGAGGGCCAGTCCGCGGTCAAGACCACCAAGACCATCGACCGCGCGATGGGCGGTGTGTTGTTCATCGACGAGGCCTACGCCCTGGTTCAGGAACGCGACGGCCGCGCCGACCCGTTCGGGTCCGAGGCACTGGACACCCTGCTGGCCAGGATGGAGAACGACCGCGACCGACTGGTGGTGATCATCGCCGGCTACAGCACCGACATCGACCGACTACTGGAGACCAACGAGGGTCTGCGGTCACGTTTCGCCACCCGCATCGAGTTCGACTCCTACTGCCCGGAGGAGATCCTCGAGATCGCGAACGTCATTGCGCGCGGCAACGATTCGGAGTTGAGCAGCGATGCGGCCGAGAATCTGCTGCAGGCGGCAAAGCTGCTGGATCAGCGGACGGTACGTGGCAAACCGGCCATCGACATCGCCGGCAACGGCCGCTACGCACGCCAACTGGTGGAGGCGGCCGAACAGTACCGCGATATCCGCCTGACCCGTTCGGAGAACTTCGAAGACCTCGATGCCCAACGGCTGGGCGAGATCAGCGCCGAAGATATGGCCGAGGCGATCGACTCCGTTCACGCCCGCCTGAATGTGAGCGACTAGCCATGGGACTGCGGCTCACCACGAAGGTTCAGGTCAGTGGCTGGCGCTTCCTGCTGCGCCGCCTCGAACACGCCATCGTGCGACGCGACACCCGGATGTTCGACGATCCGCTGCAGTTCTACAGCCGCTCGGCCATGGTCGGCGTCGTCATCGCGGCGATGATCGCGGTGGGGGCGTGCGCGATGGCACTGTTCAGGCCGCAGGGAAAACTCGGCGGTGGCGACCTCTACGCCGACAGCGGGACTTTCCAGATCTTTGTGAATGTGACGGGCCGCCTGCACCCGGTGTTCAACCTGAGTTCGGCGCGGCTGATCCTGGGCAGCCCGGCCAACCCGACGGTGGTGAAATCCTCGGAACTGAGCGCGATGACCAAGGGTGCGTGGGTGGGCATCCCGGGTGCCCCGCACGCCACCCCGGTAACCGCAGGCGCCTCGCCGTGGGCGCTGTGCGACACCGTCACCAATCCGGACAGCGCCGCCCCCGTGCTTCAGACGTCGCTGCTGTCGATGCCACTGGTGACAGACTCCGCAATGGGCCCGATTCCGGCGGACACCGCACTGCTGGCGTCCTATCAGGGCAGCGAATGGATCATCACGCCGCAGGGCCGCCACGCCGTCGACCGCGCCAACCGCGCGATCACCTCGGCGGTGGGGATCCCGGTGTCGGCCGTTCCGGTCCCGATCTCCGGCGGTCTGTACAACGCGTTGCCCGACGCCGGTGCCTGGCAGTTGCCGCCGATCCCTGGTTCGGGTGAACCCAACACCCTCGGTCTGCCCGAGGAACTCGTCGTCGGTTCGGTGTTTCAGACCTATACCTCCGCCGGTCCGCAGTATCACGTGGTGTTGCTCGACGGCGTCGCACCGGTGAACTCCACCACCGCCGCGGCCCTGCGCGCCACGGATTCACACGGTCTGGTCACGCCACCGGAGGTGGTGCCCAACCTGGTGATCACCCTGCCGGAACGGCCCTATGACTCACCCCTGCCCCCTGCCGCGCTGACGCCGCTGTCCCGCCAGGACGCACCCGTGCTGTGCTGGACGTGGGACCGCAGGGCCGGTGATCAGAAACCCCAAACCATGGTGATCGCCGGTCGGCACCTGCCGATCCCGCCGTCGGCACTCGGTTCCGGCATCAACCAAGTCCAGGGCACGGCAACGGTGTACACCAACGGCGGCAAATACATACAGGTGCAGTCCGACGATCCGCGCTACGGCGAATCGCTGTACTACGTCGACCCACTGGGCGTGCGCTACGGGTTGCCCGACCAGGAGACGGCGGCGACCCTGGGCCTGTCGTCTCCGACACCCGCGCCGTGGGAAGTCGTCCGCCTTCTGGTTGAGGGCCCGGTGCTCTCGCGCGATGCCGCCCTGCTGGAACGCGACCGCGGCGTGTTCGTTGACCCGAATCCGAGAAAGCTCGGAGCAAGCTGATGACGACGAAGAAGTTCACCCCGAACGCTGCCCGCGGCCCGCGCCTGAATCCCGGTGAGATCGCCGTCAACCCGCCCGAGGATCTGGGGGTCGACGTGCCCGCGTCGGCGATCAAGAAGTTCCTGCCCTTCATCATGGGCGGCTGCATGCTCGGCCTGGTCGGCATCATGTTCTCCAGCGGCATCCGCAACATCTCCCCCTACATGCTGATGATGCCGCTGATGATGATCATGATGATGGGCAGTTCGATGGGCGGCGGTGGCGGCGGCGGCAAGAAGGTGCCCGAGATCAACGCCGACCGCAAGGAGTACCTGCGGTATCTGGCCGGACTGCGGACCCGGGTGACGTCCTCAGCGGGCGCGCAGGTGGGTTTCTTCGGCTACCACGCGCCCAACCCGGATGATCTGCTGTCGATCGTCGGCACACCGAGGCAGTGGTCACGTCCCGCCACGTCGGACTTCTACGCCGCAACCCGGATCGGAATCGGCGACCAACCGGCCGTGGACCGGTTGCTCAAGCCTGCCGTCGGCGGCGAACTCGCCGGCCCGGGTGCCGCGCCCCAGCCCTATCTGGAACCGGTCAGTCACATGTGGGCGGTGAAGTTTCTGCGCACCCACGGTCTGATTCACGACTGCCCGAAACTGTTGCAGCTGAGGACATTTCCAACCATCGCGATCGGCGGCGATCCGGCCGGTTCGGCCGGCCTGCTGACCGCCATGGTCTGCCATCTGGCCGTATTCCACGCGCCTGATCAGCTTCAGATCCGGGTGCTCACCGATGACGCCGAGGATCCGGACTGGTCCTGGATCAAATGGCTGCCGCACGTCGCGCACCCGAGTGACACCGATGAGTCCGGGCCGACCCGGATGATCTACACCGGCGCCGAGGGGTTGGGCGACCTGGCGGCCCGCGGCCCGCACACACCCGAGGGCTCACCCGGCGGCCCGCACGTCGTGGTGGTCGACCTGACCGGCGGCAAGGCGGGATTCCCGCCCGACGGCAGGGCCGGCGTCACGGTGCTCACCCTGGGCAACCATCGCGACTCGGCCTACCGGATCAGGGTGGCCGCCGACGAGACCGCCGATGACCGCCTGCCCGGCCAGCAGTTCCGACTGGTGACGTCGGTTACCGACCGGATGTCGCCCGTGCAGGCCACCCGCGTCGCCCGGAAACTGGCCGGGTGGTCGACCACCGGCACGATCATCGACAAGAGGGCGCGCGTCCAGAAGAAGAAGGTCGCCACCGAATGGCATCAACTGGTCGGCGCCGCCAGTGTGACCGAAGTGCTGCCGAGCCGTTGGCAGATGTACCCCGACAAGGACCAGGACCGTTTGCGTATCCCGTTCGGCCATGAACTCAAGACCGGCGAGGTGATGTACCTCGACATCAAGGAAGGCGCGGAGTTCGGCGCCGGCCCGCACGGCATGCTCATCGGAACCACCGGTTCGGGTAAGTCCGAATTCCTGCGCACCTTAATCCTGTCACTAGCGGCCACCCACAGCCCCGACCAGATCAACCTTCTGCTCACCGACTTCAAAGGTGGCTCGACGTTCCTGGGTATGGAGAAGCTTCCGCACACCGCCGCCGTGGTGACCAACATGGCCGAGGAGGCCGAACTCGTCAGCCGCATGGGTGAGGTGCTGACCGGGGAACTCGACCGCCGCCAGGCGATCCTGCGCCAGGCCGGCATCCAGGTCGGTGCCGCGGGTGCGCTCTCCGGGGTGGCCGAGTACGAGAAGTACCGTGAGGGCGGGGCCGACCTGGCGCCGCTGCCCACCCTGTTCGTCGTCGTCGACGAGTTCGCCGAACTGCTACAGAGCCACCCGGACTTCCTGGCGCTGTTCGACCGGATCTGCCGGGTCGGCCGTTCATTGCGGGTGCACCTGCTGCTGGCCACCCAGTCACTGCAGGCCGGCGGGGCACGCATCGACAAACTGGAACCCAACCTCACCTATCGAATCGCGTTGCGCACCACCAGTTCCGCGGAATCGCGCGCGGTGATCGGAACGCCGGAAGCCCAATACATCACCAACAAGGAAGGTGGTGTGGGGTTCCTACGGGTCGGGATGGAAGACCCGGTGAAGTTCAGCACCCTCTACACCGGTGGCACCTACGTTCCGACCGTCGCGGCCGACACCAACGGCCACGGCGATCTGGGCGCGCCGGTCAGTGCGCAGGTGCTGCGACCGCGGTTGTTCACCGCGGCGACTGCCCCGGCCCCGGCGGTGCCGCTATGACATCGGGATCGCAGCAGCAATCGCTGCGCGAGGTGGTGATCAACCAACTCGGCACCGTCCCGTCGCGGGCCTACAAGATCTGGCTTCCCCCGCTCACCGACCCGTCGCCGCTGGATGAACTGCTCGCCAATGACGACCCACAGCCGTTGCGTTTCGCACTGGGGATCATGGACGAGCCACGCCACCACCGCCAGGCGGTGTGGGGCGTCGACGTGTCGGGGGCCGGCGGCAACATCGCCATCGGCGGTTCGCCCCAAACCGGCAAGTCGACCCTGCTGCAGACCCTCATTCTGTCGGCGGCCGCCACGCACTCCCCGCGCGACGTCGCGTTCTACTGCATCGACCTCGGCGGCGGCGGCCTGATCTATCTGGAGGATCTGCCGCACGTCGGTGCGGTGGTGACCCGCTCCGAACCCGACCGGGTGATGCGGGTGCTCGCCGAGGTGAGATCCGTTCTGCGGCAACGCGAAAACGACTTCAAACAGTATCGGGTGGGCTCGATTGCGGAATATCGGCAGATGCGCGCTGACCCGAACAACCCCGCCGCGGCCGATCCGTTCGGCGACGTGTTCCTGGTCATCGACGGATGGCCGGCCGTGGTCAGTGAGTTCCCCGATATCGAATCTCTGGTGCAGGACCTGGCGGGCCAGGGGCTGTCATTCGGTGTGCACGTCATCATCACCACGCCGCGCTGGACGGAACTGAAGTCGCGGGTACGGGACTACCTCGGCACCAAGATCGAGTTCCGCCTTGGCGACGTCAACGACACCCAGATCGACCGGATCACCCGCGACATCCCCGCGGGTCGCCCCGGCCGGGCGATCTCGATGGAGAAAAACCACCTGATGATCGGGGTGCCCCGACTCGACGGTGTGCACAGCGCCGAGAACCTGGTCGCGGCCATCACCGCCGCCACGGGGCAGATCGCCGGAGACAATACCGAGTTCGCACCCGAAGTCCGGGTGCTGCCCGAGCGGATCGACCTCGCCGAACTGGACCCGAACCCACCCGGGCCGGACGCCGACTACGCGACCCGGTGGACCATCCCGATCGGGTTGCGCGAAACCGACCTGTCGGTGGCCTACGCACCCATGGCGGAGAATCCGCATCTGCTGATTTTCGGTGCGGCCAAATCCGGCAAGACCCGCATCGCCCACGCCGTCGCCCGGGCCATCTGCGCCCGCAACAGTCCGGCGCAGGTGCGCTTCATGCTCGCCGACTACCGCTCCGGACTACTGGGCGCGGTACCGGACAGTCACCTGCTCGACGCGGGTGCGATCAACCGCAACAGCACGACACTCGAGGAAGCCATCAAAGCCCTGGCCGCCAACCTCAAGAAACGCCTGCCGCCGGCGGACCTCACCTCAGCGCAACTGCGGGGGCGGTCCTGGTGGACCGGACCCGATGTGGTGCTGCTGGTCGACGACTGGCACATGATCGTGGCCGCGTCCGGTGGCATGCCGCCGATGGCGCCACTGGCCCCGCTGCTGCCGGCGGCCAGCGACATCGGACTGCACATCATCGTGACCTGCCAGATGAGTCAGGCCTACAAAGCCACCATGGACAAGTTCGTGGGCACCGCGTTCGGGTCAGGCTCGCCCACCCTGTTCCTGTCCGGCGAGAAACAGGACTTCCCGTCGAGGGAGATCATCGTCAAAAAGCGGCCACCCGGGCAGGCGTTCCTGGTCACCCAGGAGGCCAAGGAAGTCATCCAGGCCGTGTACATCGACCCGCCCGAGGACGGGGAGTAGGGATGTCTAGAAAGGCCGCAGTCACGGTTGACAGGGAGCGCGGATGACAGGGCCGGGCTGGCTCGCCGCTCTTAATGCAAATAGCTACAACCCCCTGCCCCCGCTAGTCCCAGGGAGTGCCCCTGTAAATCCAGTTTCCTTGCTCGGGCCCGACGGCTGGCCCATTGGCCATCCCATGGCCGATTGGATAAAAAATGGAATTCCTTACAGAACCCAAGCCGAATGGGTCCGGGACGCGGACTGGGCCACGGCCGAGAAGTGGGCCACCCGCATTCTGGCGGCGGCGATAACGATCCATATTGCGTCGTTGTTCACTACGGGTCTTGCTTCGGGTCCGCCTGATGCCGGTGACGGTTTGGCAGCAGGAGTCGATGCATTCCAGGGAGCATCGGAGATCTTGGGATCCGCCGGCAGCGACCCAGGATGGCAGGGCCCGGCCGCACAGTCCTATAGCGCCCGAAACATCGAACAGCAGGCCCGGACCGACCAGATGGCCACACTCGACACTGAATTGGCAACCCTGCTGCAAACCCAGGCCGCCGAGGTGGAAAAACTACGCAAAGACATGTACACCGTCCTCGGCACGCTTACCGCGGCGAAACCCATCGCAATGATGCTCTACTACGTCAAGCCTGGGCCGCCCGTCGGGCCGAAATTATCGACGGTGTATCAAATTGCCACGGCCGCAGCATGCCTGACGACCACCACCGGCCTGCTGTCCGCACAGCGCGTCAGATCCAACAAAACCGGCGCTGCGCTCAAGAACGTGGCCAACCGCTACGCGCAGATCGCCGATGCCGCAGTGGCAGCAAGGCCGTTGCACTGATGACGGGCGGCTGGCGGCTCCCGCAGCCGCGCGCAATGGAGAGGGGACGATCAACATGACCGGATTTTTTGACGGAGGTTCTCTCAGCTCTGCGGACTGGGTCCCCGACGTCCCGCCCGGGGAGTGGGTGAACTTGTCCAGCTCCAGCTCTTCGGTCGACCTCGCCAACCCCTCCAATCCCCTCGGCTCTTATGAAGAACCTGTATCCGGCCATGAACTGGCTGACCCGGGCAACAGCTGGGACGCGGCCGAGAAGTGGGCCCTCCCGATCCTGTTGGCGGCGATAACGACCCACGTTGCGTCGATGTTTACCACCGGTATTGCTTCTGGGACTCCTGATGCCGGTGACGGTTTAGCAGCAGGGGTCGATGCATTCCAGGGGGCATCGGAGATCTTGGGATCGGCCGGCAGCGACCCCGGATGGCAGGGACCGGCCGCACAGTCGTACAACGACCGAAACACCGAACAGCAGACCCGCACCAACCAGATGACCGCACTCGACACGGACTTAGCAACCCTGCTGCAAACCCAGGCCGCCGAGGTGGAAAAACTGCGCAAGGACATGTACATCGTCCTCGGCACGCTCACATCGGCCAAACCCATCGCAATGATGCTCTACAAGATTACGCCCCCCGTCGGGCCGAAATTATCGACGACATACCAAATAGCCACGGCCGCAGCATGCCTGACGACCACCACCGGCCTGCTGTCCGCACAGCGCGTCAGATCCAACAAAACCGGCGCTGCGCTCAACAACGTCGCCGACAGCTACAGCCAAATAGCCGACGCCGCACAGGCAGCAAGGCCCCTGCACTCATGACACCTACCAGATTCGAACCCACGGCCCGCCCAAGACGCTCGATAGGAAAGGGATTGCGATGAGCCCCAGCTCGACCTCTGCGAATTTATCGCCCGGTGAACCGTGACAGGAGGCTTGGGTGAACTGTTCGACTCGGGATCGGCACATTTATACACACACCTGATACCCGTACGCGTCGACTCGGATGGAGGGTATATCTACGACGCCAATGGAGACGTCGTGCTCGATTATGAAAATCCGATTCCGATAGACGAAGTTTTCGGCTACGGTGGCCCCAACAGCTGGAACACGGCCGAGAAGTGGGCCATCCGCATTCTGGCGGCGGCGATAACGACCCACGTTGTGTCGTTGTTCACCACCGGTATTGCTTCTGGGACTCCTGATGCCGGTGACGGTTTAGCAGCAGGAGTCAATGCATTCCAGGGAGCATCGGAGATCTTGGGATCCGCCGGCAGCGACCCCGGATGGCAGGGCCCGGCCGCACAGTCCTATAGCGCCCGAAACATCGAACAGCAGGCCCGGACCGACCAGATGGCCACACTCGACACTGAATTGGTAACCCTGCTGCAAACCCAGGCCGCCGAGGTGGAAAAACTACGCAAGGACATGTACATCGTCCTCGGCACGCTTACCGCGGCGAAACCCATCGCAATGTTGCTCTACTACGTCAAGCCTGGGCCGCCCGTCGGGCCGAAGTTATCGACGGTGTATCAAATTGCCACGGCCACAGCATGTCTGACGACCACCACCGGCCTGCTGTCCGCACAGCGCGTCAGATCCAACAAGACCGGCGCCGCGCTCAACAACGTCGCCGAGAGCTACGGCCACATCGCCGACGCCGCACAAGCAGCAAGGCCCCTGCACTCATGACGCTACCCGGATGGACCCCGCGGATGCTGTCACGTCCCGCCCGCCCATACAGCCCCGCCTCACGAGCGCAAAACAATCTTGACAACATCGGCGAGCGCTCCGGCCCGGGCGACCGCGGTCGTCAGCAGATCGATTACGAGAACAACCCTGAGGTCATGGAGGGACAGCCCACCGATGAGCGGCTGGACGAATTACAACGGCAGCGGGACCGTGAGAGTACGCATTTCCGGATCCTTCATGCGGCGACTGCGATCCATATCGCGTTGAATCTGTTGAACGGATTCGGCAACCCAGAACCCGGTGACGGACTCACGCAGGGCGCCGGGGTGTTCCGGGACGCCTCGGCGATATTGCGAGCAGCGGGCAGCGACCCCGGATGGCAGGGTGCGGCCGCACAGTCTTACAACGCCCGAAACACCGAACAGCAGGCCCGAACCAACCAGATGGCCGCACTCGACACGCAGTTGGCAGGCCTGCTGCAGACTCAGGCTGACGAGGTGCAGGCCCTCCGCGTGAACATGGGCCTTGCCTCAATGATCCTCTTCCCAGCGGGATACTCTGCCGCGGCGTTAGCTTTATTGACGTCTGGGCCAACAGCGTGTTACGCCGTTCAAACGGTGTGCGCGACCGCTTGCCTGAGCCTCGATGGCTGGCTACACAATCAACAGACACTCAGGGCGCAGACGACCGGCGCCGAAATTGAGAAGCTGGCTGCCACTTACAGCCAGATCGCCGACGCTGCAGTGGCATCACGGCCGCTGCACTAATGCAGCAGCAACAATGAAGAGAAGGAGAAACCATGGAAAATCTGAAAGTCACACCGGATTTCTTGAGGGAGTTGGCGCAAAAGCAAACGAACGCGGCGGACACGATCTCGACCGCGACCGCGCAAACCGAGGGGTTGGCCAAAAAGGTTAAATCAACCCACGGGGTGGTCTGCCAAGGCTCGCATACACCCATCGAGACAGCCGAAACGCAGCGCCAACGAGCTATCACCGAGTTGGCGACAGTTTCCCAACAAACCGCTGAGCGACTCCTTGAAGGCCTCGACGACTACACGACCTCCGACGGCAAGTCCAGTGACGTGATGGACAAGCAAGTGCGGCCCTGATGGCCATGTGCATCTCGCACGGAGCCGACATGCAATGACGGGCTTGGAGAATCTGGAGGCCGCCGGCGGCGAGTTTTACTTCAATGCGGACGGCGAGTTGTTCGCCGCGGATCCCGTCACCAATGCCCTCACGCCGGTTTCCGAGCTTCCCGCCCCCACCCCGAGTGATGGCTGGGAAACCACCCATGACACCGCACCCAAGATTTTGGCGGCGGCGATAACAATCCACTGGGTTGTGATGACTCCGTTGAACGGTATCGGTGCCCCTGATACCGGTGCGGGGCTCACGGCGGATGCCGAGGTACTCCGAGGCATCGGCGATCGTGGGGTCAGCCGGCAGCGACCCCGGGTGGCAGGGTCCGGCCGCACAGTCGTACGGCGACCGAAACTCCGAACAGCAGGACCGCATCACCCAGATGGTCGAACTCGACACAGAATTGGCGGGCCTGCTGCAAACCCAGGCTGCCGAGGTGGAAGAACTGCGCAACAATATGTACGGGGTCGGCGGGACGCTCTTAGCGGGGATCCCCATCGCATGGGGGCTCTACCAGATTGCGCCGCCCGTTGGGCCGAGATTATCGACGGTTTACCAAATAGCCACGGCCACTGCATGTCTGGCCTCCGATGTCAGCCTCCAGACCAAACAGGGCCTCCGATCCCAAGAGACCGGCGCCGCGATGGAGAAGGTGGCTGCCAGCTACGCGGAGATCGCCGCGGCGGCACAGGCATCACAACCGCTGCACTGACGAGGAGACACCGTGGAGAGTATTGAGGTCACAACGGATTTCCTGCGGAGGCTGGCCGATTTGCAAGTACAGACGGCGGACGAAATCTCAAGTTCGGCCGCGCCAGTCGACGGGTTATCCGAAAGGGTCGAATTAAGCCACGGGACTGCCTGCGCCGGGTCGTGGTCCGGACTCAAGAACGCCGTAGCGGAGCGCACAGAAGCCGTCGGAGCGTTGGCTCAGGTTTCCCGGCAATTGGCTGAGCGGCTACTTCTTGGCCTCGACGAGTACACGACCACCGACGATACGTCCGGTGCCGTGATGGGCCAGCAGGTCCGTCCCTGACGAGCATATGCATACCGCAATGAGCATTGAGACAAGGGAGAACTGAACCGTGAATCCTGAGATTGCGTTCCCTTACACGCGCCTCGAGAACATCAAGTTCAAACTCGAACTTTACGGACAGAACCCCATCACGAAGATTTTGAGAATATCGTTTGTTCAGCATGTTGCGACGTTCTTGGCGACAACGGGTCTTGCTGTTCCCGTTGACAAAGGCGAGGAACTAACGACGGGAGCCCACGCGTTGACACGGGCGGGAGAGATCTTGGGATCGGCGGGTAGTGACGCTAGTGACTCCGAATGGCAGGGCCCGGCAGCGCGGTCTTACAACGACCGAACAACCGAACAACACAACCGTGCTCTCAAGACTGCCTCACTCGATACACAATTGGCAGAATTGTTGAGGACCCAGGCCACCCAGGTGCAAATCCTGCGGTCTGCGATGGGGGCCATTGCAGCTTCGTTCTTATGGGCGTTTCCCTATTCAGTTTCACTCTGGAAGATCAACGTGGCGGCCTATCCGGATCCGTTTACGGGTCCGAGCGCATGGTTCCAAATAAAGTTTGCCGTCGCAGTTGCCGCTGCCGACGCCGGCCTCCTGACCGCACAGGGCGTCCTATCCGAGCAGACCGGGGCCGCGATGCAGACGGTGGCCGACGGCTACACACAGATCGCCACCGAGGCGCAGGCCGCACTGCCGGTGCACTCATGACCTCACCCAACTGGACCAAACCCCGGGCCGCAGTACAGGCACACTCCAGTGGAGTGGTGCCGTGATGGATAAGCAAGTTCGATACTCTATTTTCAGGATTCCACCAGCCTTACCAGCGGAGGCCGACCTCAGATGACGAGTCCTTACGACCTCAGCCACATTCGTAGCGGCAGTGACTTAAGCGAAGCCGGTGACGCACTACTTGGCGGTGACTTGACCGCGGACGACCTAGCAACGTTGGACGATTTTGCCACTCCCAAAGAATTCTCCCCCAAGATTCTTGCGGCGGCGATATTGATCCACGGTGCGTCGTTCTTTACCACCGGTATTGCTTCTGGGCCGCCTGATGCCGGTGACGGCTTAGCAGCAGGGGTCGATGCATTCCAGGGGGCGTCGGCGATCTTGGGATCGGCCGGCAGTGACCCCGGGTGGCAGGGTGCAGCCGCGCTTTCTTACGACGACCGCAACATCGAACAGCAGTCCCGCACCAACCAGATGGCCGACCTTGACACGGAGTTGGCGGGCCTGCTGGAGACCCAGGCCGCAGAGGTCAAGAAACTGCGCAACGACATGTACATCGTCTTAGCGACGCTCACCGCGGCGATCCCCACCGCGTGGGCTCTTTACAAGATTCCGCCACACGGACCGGTGATGTCGACATGGTTCCAAATAGGCACGGCCACCGCATGCCTGAGCGCCGATACAGTGCTACTAACAAAACAGGGCCAGAGGTCCCAGGAGACCGGGGCCGCCATAGATAACGTCGCAAGCCGTTACGGCCAGATCACCGCGCAGGCCCAGGCGTCATTGCCGCTGCACTGATCAGGGGACACCGTGGAGAATCGTGAAATCCCACCGGATTTCCTGAGGCAGAACGCCAATGAGCTATCGCCGAGCTGTCGCGAGTCTGTGCGCTAACGACTCAGCGGGTACTTGGCGGCGTCGACGACTACGCAGCCACCGACGATCAGTCCAGTCATGTGATGAAAAAGCAGGTGCGCCCCTGATAATCAGGTACGATTCGGAAACTCGGCGCGCACTTCTCAGGTGAGGATCACATGACCCACAACGAGGCAGGGCCGCGACAACATCGGGCAAAAGCAGCAGAAGCAAAGCGTCGCTTGCGGATTGCGACGGTCGGCGCGGCCATCGTGTTGGTCGGCCTCACCGGCTGTTCGAGCAATCAAACCGCCACCTCGTCATCCACGACCCAGACATCGTCGTCGGCCAGTTCTGTCGCTACCTCCCCGGACGCACCCGCGGTCGACGGGTTGTCCCATGTGTCGATCAAGACCAATGACCTGACCGCGACGCTCGCTTTCTACACCAAGGTGATCGGGCTGGTTTCGATGTCCCGGCCTGATTTCGGCTATCCGGGCGCCTGGCTGGGGTCGCCGGGCTCAAGCGAGCACGCGTTCGTGCACATCTACGCCGGCGGCCCGGCACTGGGACCCGAAGGCGCCACCGTGCTGGGCTCGGGTGCGATCGACCATGTGACGCTGACCTGCCACGACTACCGCGGCTTCATCGACCGCTTCACGGCGGCGGGGCTGCAGTGGCGCGAATTCCTGGTGCCCGGCACAACCACCTGGCAGTTGTTCGTCTTCGACCCCTCGGGTGTGCAACTGGAGTTGAGCTTCGACGGCAGCACCGAGACCGGGCCACCGCCGGACTTGTCACCGGGGCGCGGCTACGTCGCCGGCACCAGCTTCTTCGATCCCGCGACCTATCCCAAGCTGTCCTGAGAACAGTTCCGTACGGCCGCCACATGAAACCCCCCGACGGTTACCCTCGACTGAGCCTCAACCCAAGGAGCGCACATGGATGAGTTGTCCCAAGATCCCGCTATCGCAGCCGTCGGTGGCGCGGTCGCCGCTTCCGGCGCGCAGGGACTTGCCAGTGCTGCTGCGGCGGCGGCATCGGTCACCGGACTGGCACCCGCCGGAGCCGACGAGGTCTCGGCGCAGGCGGCCACGGCGTTCGCCGCCGAAGGCACCCAGATGACGGGTCTGATCGAGGCGGCCCAGCAGGAGATCGCCCGCGCCGGTGCGGCAATCACACAAGTCGCGTCCGCCTACACCGACGCCGATGAGGACGAGGCGCAGCGCATCGGCAACGCCGGCGACGCCATCGACACCTCGACCCAGTAGCCGCCGTGCTCTGGCATGCGCTGCCGCCGGAAGTGAACACTGCCCGGCTGATGATGGGCGCAGGCACGGCACCCATGCTGCAGGCCGCCGCCGGGTGGCAGGCTCTGGCCACGGCCCTGACCACGCAGGCCACCGAACTCGATGTCGCCCTGAAGTCGTTGCAGCAGTTATGGACCGGGGCCAGCAGCCAGCGGGCCATCGCCGCGGCGACACCGATGGTGATGTGGCTGCAAACCGCCGCCGGGCAGGCCGAGCAGCGCGCGGCGCAGGCCACCGCTCAGGCCGCGGCCTATACCGCCGCGTTGGGGATCACGCCGACCCTGCCGGATATCGCGGTGAACCACGTCACCCGCGCGGTGCTGACAGCCACCAACTTTTTCGGTATCAACACAATGCCGATCGGCCTCAAGGAAACCGACTACTTCGTGCGGATGTGGAATCAGGCCGCCGGTGCCATGGACGTCTATGCGGCGGAGACGGCGGCCAACACCAGCTTCGCACCACTGACACCGGCCGAGCCGATCCTCGCTCCCGCGGTGGGCGACGTGTCCGACGCCGCCGGCAGGTTGGCGAAAATGGCCGCCGATGTCACTGAGAACGGCGCTGACGCCGCTGCCACGACTCTCGCCGACACTCTCCGCACCACTCTGGCCGACCTGGCGTCGGAAATCGCTAATGCCGAATTGCCGTCGTTGGAGCAACTCAGCCAGTTCGCGACACAACTCAGCGGGCCGATGCAGCAGATGAGTCAGTTCGGTCAGCAGTCGTTTCAGCAGTTGCAGCAGCTGATTCAGAAGGCCGGCGGCAAGGGCGGCCTGGGCGGCGACCCGACGGCCGACCCGCAGGAGGACCCGGCCGATCAGATCGGTCTGCTGGGCGCCAGCCCCGGTTCCACTCACCCGCTGGCCGGCGGATCGGGTCCGAGTGTCGGCGCGGGGATGCTGCTGGCGGATTCGCTGCCCGGGGCCGGCGGCTCACCGCCCCGCACTCCCCTGTTGGCCGAGTTCCTCGGCCGGTCCGACCCGGCGGCGGCCCCCGCCCCGGCTGCCGCAGCCGGTGGCGCGGCCGGATCCTCGGCCATGGGCTCCGGTGCTGCTCCGTTGGGCGCGATGGGCGCCGGCGGGCAGTCCAGCAGTACCCGCTCGGCACCGGCGGTCGCGCAACCGCTCGGCCGGGAGGACGACGACGAGGGCGAAGGCCAGGACCAGTCCGATGGGGATGACTGGTGAGGGTGCATCGTTAGGTTTCAGGCCCCGAAAGTCGCGGCAGGGCTTAGCGGAATTCGAGTAATTTCACCCATCCCTGCGGCGGTGCCGGACCGCTAGCATTCGGCCCATGAACCCCGCACTGAAAATCGCAGGTGCTGCTCTCGCGGGCGCGGCGGTGACCGCAGCAGGATTCGGCATCGCGATGTCGCAGTCCCCCAACCCGGCGGCTGCCCCGGTCACACCGCCCGCCCACATCGCGGCGTTCACCGGGAACATCACCCAGGCCGCAGCGCAAAACCAGGATTTCCGGCGGGTGTTGTTCACGGGCACGAAATCGCAACTCGTGGTGATGAGCATCCCGCCGGGCGGGGAGGTCGGCCAGGAAACACACCTGAACGTCGAACAGGTTTTCTTCTTCCAATCGGGAACCGGCGAGGCGAGTCTGGACGGGAAGACGACAGCGATCGGCCCGGGCGACGTGGTCGTCGTGACGCCGGGCACCGACCATAACTTTCGCAACACCGGGACCGTGCCGGTGAAGATCTTCACCATTTACGCCCCGCCGAACCACATCGACGGCCGCATCCACAAGACCCTCGAAGACGCGAATGCCGACACCGTCGACAGCGCATTCAGCCCGGGCTGACGACGAAGACGGTGATGGGTGTGCGGCGCTTCCTGGCGATGGCGGCGGCGCTGACCCTGATATTGCTCAATGCGGCCCCGGCACTGGCAGTCCCCCCACCCGAGATCGATCCAGAGGCGACACCGGCGGACACCGTCGAGCCAGAGTTGCCCTTCGAACAACGTCGCTACTGCTCGGCACCGACCACACTGCCGGATTCTGAATTCCGCGACCCGCCCTGGGCCTACGACTATTTGGACATCCGTGGGGCACAGCGGTTCGCCACCGGGGCGGGGGTCACGGTGGCGGTGATCGACACCGGAGTGAACGCCTCCCCGCGGGTTCCGGCCGAACCCGGTGGCGATTTCATCGACGCGGCCGGAGACGGGTTGTCCGACTGCGATTCGCACGGAACCATCACCGCGTCCATCATCGCTGGCCGGGGCGCCCCGACGGACGCGTTCATTGGTGTGGCACCCGATGCGCGGCTGATCTCGTTGCGTCAAACGTCGGAGGCCTTCGAACCGGTCGACGTGCAGGTCGACCCGAATGACCCCAACAGCACCCCGGCGGCGGCGTCGATTCGCAGCCTCGCGCGGGCCATCGTGCACGCCGCCAACCTTGACGCCGGTGTGATCAATATCAGCGAAGCGGCCTGCTTCAAGGTGGCCAGACCGGTCGATCAGGCCTCGCTGGGCGCAGCACTGAACTACGCCGTCAATTTCAAAGGCGCGGTGGTTGTCGTCGCGGCCGGCAACACCGGCGGTGATTGCACCCAGAACCCGCCGGTCGACCTGTCCGGGCCCAACGATCCTCGCGGCTGGCAGGACGTCCAGACGATCGTCACGCCGGCGTGGTACGACTCCCTGGTGCTGACGGTCGGTGGTATCGCACCGACCGGCGTGCCGAGTCCGTTCTCGATGCAGGGTCCGTGGGTGGGTGCGGCAGCACCCGCCGAGGACGTCACCGGCCTGGGCGGTGACGGCGAACCGGTGAACGCCCTGCAGGGTGCTGACGGGCCGGTCCCGATCGCCGGTACGTCCTTTGCGGCGGCCTACGTGTCGGGTGTGGCAGCCCTTGTGCGACAGCGCTTTCCGGAGTTGACACCGGCAGAGGTCATCGACCGGATCGTGTCCACCGCGCGCAATCCCGGCGGCGGCGTCGACAATGCCGTCGGCGCGGGCGTCATCGATGCGCACGATGCCCTCACGTGGGACGTTGCGACCGGCCCCGAGGAAGCGCTGCCGACTATCCAACAACTGCCGCCCCCGGTCGTGGTGCCGCCGCCTGATCGTGGGCCGATCACGGCCGTGGCGACCGGTGTGCTGGGCCTGGGATTGGCGCTGGCAGTGGTGGCTCTGGTCGGACGGGCACTGAAACGCCGATGAAGATCTCCAGAAACCCCGTGCGACTGAGGTTCAGCATGGGCTATGCACTCGTCGTCGGCGTTCTGGTCCCCGCTCTGGTGTTCCTCTTCCTCGACACCCGCCACCAACGCTGGGCCATCTCGGTGGTGGCGGCGGCCGCCGTGCTGGCATTGGTCACCTTCCGCGGCCGTCGGCTGACCGGGTGGGTGCAAACGTTGTTCGGGTGGATCTGGCGACGCCGCCGGGCGCCGGAGACGGCGTCGAAGGCCGTCGTCGGCGCCACCGTACTGCCGGGTGATCCGGTGGCCGTGCGCTGGCAGGGCGAGACCCTGGTCGCGCTCATCGAACTCATTGCCCGCCCCTTCACCCCGACCGTGATCGTCGACGGTCAGGCCCGAAGCGAGGACGTGCTGGACACCGCGATGCTGGAGCAGTTGCTGGCGGTGCACTGCCCGGACCTCGAGGCCGACGTGGTCTCTGCCGGGTACCGGATCGGCTCGACCGCCTCCGCCGAAGTGCTGAGCATGTACGACGACGCCGTCGGATCGGATCCGGCACCGGCGCACCGCCGCACCTGGCTGCTGCTGCGCGCCGACCCACTACGCACCCGGCACTCGGCGCAGCGCCGCGACGTCGGCGCCGCTGGCTTAGCCCGCTATCTGGTGGCCTCGACGACGCGCATCGCCGACCGGTTGGCCGGGGTGGGAATCGACGCGCGGTGCTGTGCCGACTTCACCGATTTCGACGCCGCCACGATGATCAGCTTCGAACGGGAGAACTGGTCGAGGCTGCGCGGGCCCGAATCGGTCACCGCGGCGTTCACCGCAGCAGGCGGTCCGGACGTGTGGTGGTCGGCGCCCGCGGATCGCACCATTACCCGGGTCCGCATCGGCGTCGGGGCCGCACCGCGATCCACGGTGTTATTGACCACCGCGGCGAAACGCAAGAAGCCGAGGGGATTCGCCCCGCTGTCCGGGGCCCAACGGGCGGCGTTGGACGGCCAGGACCTCTTCGGCGATGGGCACTGGCCGGTACCGATCGGATCGGCCGGGGTCCTGGTGGGCGAGAACCCCGACAGTTACCGGGTGTACCTACCGTTCGACGATGTCGATTCCTGCGTCGTGGTGGGCGAGGCCCAGAATCCGGTCTGGTTTGCGGTGCGCGCCGCCGCCGCAGGCGGGCGAGTCACCCTGGAATCCCCGCTGGGTGCACTCGCCGAGATGATCGACGCGGACATCGGCACGGTGTCGGAGGTGGTGTGGCCGGGAGCCCTCACTCATCTCGGTGGCCGACCCGGCATCGGCCGGGTGGTGTTGCGGGACAACCAGATAGCCACCCCCCGGCACCAGGGATTGACGGTCCGGCCGATCTCCCTGGACGGGGAGAGTCGCTTCGTGGAAGCACTCACGCAGCAGCCTTCGGCAGCGCACTCATGACAGCTAACGAAGAGAACAGGATTCTGGTATGACGCAGCCTGAACTGAGTGTCGAACTCGACGAGTTGCTGAACAAAGCCAAGCAGTTGGAGGCAATCCGCTTCCGCGAACCCTTCCCACTCGACAAACCCAGCGCGCCGTGCCAGGTGGCGGAAGCACTGGATGCGACTCAGCAAATCGGGGACAGCCATGATTCAATCGTGGCGTGCCTTGAGGACGCCGATAAGCAACTGGCGGAACTGGTGGATACGCTTCGGGAAGCCGCGAAAAAGTTCGAGGAGTACGACGAGGCCGCCGCCGAGGCATTCAACGACGACACGACAGCGCCGGCGGCGGCGGAGGGCACCGCCAAGGCGGATACAAGTCCGGTGACGTCCGACACCACAAACTACGGGGGCAGTTGGGCGGACGGCCAAACGGACGTGCTGGTGCGGGCGCGCCAGATCTACGAGACAGGCGATCAGGGCGCTTCGATGCAGGCTTACGCTGCGGCCCTGAATAAGTATGCGGAATATCTGAACGACCTCGCCAGCCTCACCGCAAGTCCTTTTCTCGTCCACTTCAAGGAATGGGAGGGCACGGCGGCTGACAGCGCCAATAAAACTTTGGACGGCTGGGTGGAACCGATCAAGGGTTTATCGGCAGACTGCGCGAAGTTGGCCAAGCATGCACTGAACATCCGGGACGCCTACCGGTCGATTTTGACGGAAACGTACTTTGATCATCCGACTAACATCGATGGCAGTAAGGAAATACCAAAACTTCAAAAAGGACACCAAGCCGATTCAAAAGGGGACTACTGGTTCCACCCGCGACCTCCCACGGTGGAATGGGTCGACCGCGTCTGCAAAGGTGACCTGTCTGATCTGTACATTGTTGATACAGAGCTAGCCGCGATTGCGACCGCGGCTATGGTTGCAAGTTTGGGTTTTGCTGCCCTTACTCCAGCCTACTACGCGATTATCGCAGCGCGATATGACTATCTCAAACAGGGTCCCAAAATCTACAAGGCCTTGCAAAAGATATCCGATGATGCGATGGCGAACTTCAGAGAAAAAGCGGGATTCGGTACCACTACGACGTTTGATCAGATTACCCCCACATGGAGGGGCAGTAATCCCGGCAATGGCGGCAGTGGCGGCGGCGGCGGAGGTGGTGGCGGCGGCGGCGGAGGTGGTTCGGAAAACACTGGCGGGGCCGGGTCGCCCACTATGCCCACCATGCCGACACTGCCCTCCGATGTCCCGTCGGACGTGCCGACCGATACGTCGCTGCCGACGGATGGAGTGGTCGGTGGCGTCGGGGCCGGTTCGTCCAAACTGCCCGCCGGGGGTCTAGGGGGGATGCGGGCGGCGTCGGTCGGTGGCGGCGGGGTGCCGTTGCAACCACCGGTCGCTGCCGAGGGCGCGGGTTCCGCCGCCGGACGAGGCGGGACGAATCTGGGAGGTGCCGGCGCACTGGCCGGCGGTGCCGCGATGGGCGGTCGCGGCGGTATGGGTATGGCGCCGATGGCCGGCCAGGGCGGCAAGGGTGAGGACAGCAAGGCCAAGCGAGCCCAGCAGGAGGAAGAAGCCCTCTATGCAGAGGATCGCCCGTGGACCGAGGCGGTGATCGGTAATCGCCGACGCAAAGATGGACCCGACAACAAGGAGTCGAAATGACAGACCCGCACATACCGGATATGGATGTCGCGTTGCAGCAGGCCCAGTTGGCGCAGTCGTCCCTCGAGGACTTCATGCACGGGATGAACACCGGAACCTTCACCGCAACCGACGACGCGCGGACCGTGGAGGTGACCATCAACGGACGCCAGTGGCTGACCGACCTCTACATCGAGGACGGCCTGCTGCGCCTGGGCGCCGAAACCGTGGGTGCGCGACTCAATGAGGCCGTGGGCAACGCGCAGGCTGCCGCGACCGCGGGTGTCGAAGCGCAGCATGAGCAGCTGATCGCGAAACTGGAAGATATCGCCGCGACCCTGCAATCCCAAGTGGGATCGCTGCAGGGCGACGGTTAAGTCGCGACGAAATCGTTTGGGCGACATGGGAATTGCGCGGCCGGCGGGCAAATACGCTGAGCAGATGATCAGCCCCGGTGGGTGGCCGGAGGTTGACGAGGCCACGTTGTCGGCCCGGGCGGAGGAGTTTGCCGGGGTGTCCCGGCAACTCGGCGTGGTGCTGGACAGCAGTGCGCAGCAAAAGATGCGGGTCTTCGAGGGGGGTATTTGGTCCGGAACTGCCGCCGATGCCGCAAACGACGCACTCGGTCGCAACATCGACCAGTTGACGGCGCTGAAAAGCGATGCTGATGACGCGACCCGCTGGCACAACCAGATCGCCGGAGTGATCGCGGAGGCTAAGTCGGCGATCTCCGATAACGTCGAGGCCGCCAATGCCTCGATCAGGGCGTTGGGGGAGTCGCTGAGACAATTCATAATGGACCACCCCACCGCGCCACTCCTCGACGGGCAGAAGTGGGTCGACGCAGTCACCGAACACGACGCCGCAGTCGTCCGGGTGATCGCCACTACGTATCAGGCCAACACCGGCCTCGTCGCAACCACTGCGGAGCAGATACTAGCGACCGGGGCAGAGAAAACCTCGGCAGCAAGTCCGACGGAATCGCTGGATCAGACGGCGCCTTCGGCTGACCAGAACACCTCTGACCAGAACACCACTGACGAGAACACGTCTGGCGAGAGCACGTCTGACACCGAAAACAGCACGCCAGCCGAGAGTCAATCGTCCAGCGCTACGGAGTCGACAAGCGGTGCGCTGTCGTCACTGATGTCGTCTGCGTCATCGGGGTCCTCGCCGACATCGCCGACGGCGAGCATCGACACGGTCGATCAGTCGACATCCAACCTCGCGAACGGCGCATCTGTCGTGTCGCCAGGCTCGTCGTCGCGGACAGCGACACCGGGCCGCGCCGGCGGTGTTGGCAAGGGACTGTCGGCGGCGGCGCTGAGTTCTTCCCCGGTCGGCGCCGCACCAGTGGCATCCGCGCCCATGATGGCGCCCCGATCCGCAGAGGACCCATCGGCGGCCGCGCCGATGGGAGCGCCGATGGGCGCGGGCGCTGCCGGCGGGGCCGCGGCGGGTTCACGTAAGGGATCGGCGGCGCCGGCGGGAACAAGCGCTGCCTCGTCGCCACCGGGGCAGAAAGCGCCCGCCGGAGCAGGGGCGCAGAAGGGCCGTCAGCAGGAACCGGATATGCCTGATCGGCCCGCGGCCGCGGCCGCCGCGGCACCACCGATACCGGTCTCGGCGGCGCGGGCCGAACGTGATGCCATCGCGGCGGCCACCGCACCAGAGGCGGCCAAACGCGGCGGTGCCGATCCGCTGGCACTGGCGCGCCGGGTTGCGGCGGCCTTGAACGCCGCGGACAGCGACGGCGCGGATGAATTCGGGTTCTTCTGGATGACCGCGGTGAGCACGGACGGCGAGATCGTAGTGGCCAACAGTTACGGACTGGCCTACATCCCCGCCGGGGTCCAACTACCTGAGCCGGTGCAGTTGGTTACCGCGGATGCGCAGATCCCGGCGGTCGAACGGGCGCGCTGGGTTACCTATCCGGCGATGGCAGTGCAGGGCTGGGCTGCCCATCACAACAAGAAGTTGCGAGCGGTCATCGCCACCGCCGAACAGTTCGGCAGATCCGACCCCGGCGCGGCCAAGGTGGTGCTTGAACCCGAAGACATCCCGGCGACGGGTGTCATGACGGGCCGGTCGCGGCTGGAGGTGGTGGACCCCGACTCGGCGGCGGTCCTGGCTGAGACAACCGATGACGGTTTGCTCGACCTGTTACCGCCCGCGCCGGCCGACTCCGGTGCGCTGTCCGATCAACGCCAGCCGCTGTGGTGGGAGGTGTTGCGGCCCTTGACCGGCTCGGCCGAGGGCCGAGAAACCCTTCACCTCAAGGCATTCGGCCCGTATGCGGCGCTGGAACGCGATATTGCCGTGGCTGCGGCGCACACCGCTTCCGAGTCGGATGCGCGCCGCGCCGCCGTCGCCGATTGGCTGTATTGGCGGCACGTCGGTGGGTTACTCGACAGCGCCTTGGGTGGCGCCCGGTAAAAGTGTTTCCGCCGATGGGGCGGTATCGGCGATCGGGACGCGCAGTCCATCGGTGCTACCCGACGCGGCGCCATCGGCGTGCGGTGCAGCCTCCTGCGCAGCACCCGCCGCCGCTGCTTCAGCCGCCTTCTTTTCTTCTTCGGTCTTCTTTTCCTCTTCGGTCTTCGCGTCTTGGACGGTGGTGTCCGCCGCAGGCGGCGCGGGTGGCACGGCCGGATTCTGGCCGCCGGCTTGTGCTTTCGATATCAGCCCCTGCACCTGCCCGGACAGGCCCTGGGTCACCGATCCCATCATCGGCGCCATCTGGCCGAGCAACTGTCCGGCCTGTGCGGCCTCTTCGGCGGTCGGAAGATTTTCGGCGAGCGAAGCCAGTTTCTCGGACAACTGCCCGGACAACTGTTCGAAGGCGCTGGCACGTGGCGTCGCAGTGTCGGCACCCGTGTCGGTGTCCGCGGACGTTGCGGCGGCAGAACTGGTTTTCTTGCGTGCAGTGGTGTCGTCGCTATTGAACTGCGTCCCCGCTATGTCACCGGCGGACGCGCTATCGGTCTCGTCGTACAGATCGGCGGCAGTGGCCATATCCGAAGCAGTTTTCTTCAATGCAGCCTTGGCGACCGGTAATTCGTCGATCACCGGTGCCTCGACGATCGGCAGCACCTGGTTGATCGCCGCAGACATCGCATCAGTTCCCGTAACGGCAAATGGCTTCGGAGGTGGCGGCATGTCGAGGTCGCCTAGTACACCCGCTGCGGAGTGGAGTCCGGAAACATCAACGGACAATTGTTCAGTCACGACAGAACCCTTTCGGTGAGATCACTGGCCCCCCGCAGTGGCGGGGTCGGGAGTCGGATCCCAGTAGAGGACGGCGCCGTCGGGCAACCGGCCGATCTCCTGATCGCCCTCGGGCGGAGCCACGGTCGAATCGGGAAGTAGCACGAACAGTCGGCCGCTGATCTGGTCTTCTGGAATCCACACGTTCGACCCCGGGTAGGCCGCTTCCCAGTCGGCGCCGCCGCCCGGGCCGCCCGCATTGGCCGGACCCAGTGCCCCCGGCGCGGAGACGACGGGCAATTCCGCGCAATCGGTGCCGTGGAGTTCATAGAGCGTCGCGCAAAACTCCGGCACTGCCTCCGCCGGTATGGCCAGCGGCATGACGGGCGGGTTGGGCGGAGGTTGCGGGTCGATGCTCGACGCGTTGCGGACCAATACCACCGCGGCGGCCATGACCGCCGCCACGATCCCCGCGCCGATCAGTGGGCCGCGCACACCGGAGGGCCACCATCTCTGAATTTCCCCCGGCAACCGGTGTCGCGCAGGCTTTCCGCTCACCGTTCCCCTGTAATCCGGTGGCTTAGAACCGCATATTGCGGAGCGTGTCGTAGATGCCGGCGATCCACAGCAGCACCGGGATGATGGACGCAATCACGAGGCCGTCGATGATTTCCAGAATCCGTTTGGAGACCGGCGAGATGCGGCCCATCCCGGCGGTGGCCGCGATGACGGCCAGCGCCACGGCGGCCGCGCCGAGGTAGCCGGCCAGCATCCACCACGCGCTGTACGGGTACCACTGGCTGAGTCGTGCCACCACACCCAGGGGGATGATGGCGGCGGCCGCGAGCAGTGCCCAGGCGCACCACCGCTCGACGTAAAGCCGCGACCGAAACGCACATGTCACCGCGACCAGGCCCGCCACCACGACGCTGTGAATGAAGAAGTGCCCGCGCACCACCATTGTGACGGCACCGACGGCCATCACCAGGGTGCCGGCCACCACGAACCCGATCAGCAATTGCTTGGCAAGTTCGCTGCGCTCGGTGAGCCGCACCGCGGACTGCGGCACCGAGGCGATGATGGCCTTCCAGGTCTGTGTCTGGTTACCGGTATCGCTCTCTCCAGCAACGGGATCCAGCAATTCGTCGATCTCGATGGTCTCACCCGGTGCCGGAATCGGTGGTAGCGCGATCCGGGCGATCAGGACGGTCAGTTTGGCGGCGGTAGTCACGATGAACAAGCCGAGCAGGATCGCCCCTGACGGTACCGACTGCTCCCACCCGTAGCCGAACGCGATGGCGGCCGCGGTGATGGCTAACCCGGTGACGACGACGAAGGTGGCCACCTGCGCCCGCCGGCGGGGACCCCCACGGGTCACCAACGCCAGAAACATCACGGCCGCGGCGCCGCCGGCGAGTTGCGGTGCACCCAGTTCGTCGCTGCCGACGGGCATGGGCACCGCCAATGCGGCCGCGACTGCGGTCACCGGGAATGCTGCCACCAGCAGGCTCTCCGACAGGCCGGCGTTCTTGTAGATTTTCGTCGCGGCCATGCTGCCCGCGAGCAGCACCACACCCAGGACGCCCAATGCCGCCGACCACATCGGATTGCGCCCGGTGTTCGACCACGCCTGCACCGCCACCGCGCTCAGTGCCAGCAGGATCACCGGGATACTCAGCGCCACAGCACGATTCAGTGCGGTGCGGTCGAACTGCGGCGACTCGTCGAGGACCGCGATCGCGTCGATGACGTCCTCGACGAGTGGCCGGTACCGTTCGGTGTGGCTCACCGTCACCAGGGTGAGTAGTGATCCGTCGACCACCCCGGCGTCATCGAGTGACTGGTCGGCCTTCAGTGGCGGGCCGCCGGGCCGGGCGAATGCCCACACCCCCTGTTCGGCGAAATCGAATCCGGCCAGTACATCGGCGGGGGCGTCGTCGGATAACTCGGCGAGTGCCGCGACGGTGTCGTCGAGATAGGAATCCATGGTCGCCGTCGCCGGCAGCACCAGATCGGTGAGCCGCCTGCCGGTGAGGATCGTCACCCGGGTGGTCGCGGGTTGACCCGAAGCCGCCGCCGGGTTTCTTGGCGCTGCGGCGGCCCCGGCAACAGGCGCGATCAGCGATGTCATCGGCGCTGCGCCGCCACTAGGCCCGTCGGCCGCAGAGGCGGTTCATCGTCGAGCACCGTTACCAACTTCCGTTGAATTTGTACCGAGCGTACGTATAAAGCGCAAGGCGAGAACCCGCGATGCGGATCTCGCCCGGCGCCAAATGCATGCGTGCGGCGGCTATCCGCCGAACATCCCCGAGACGCCCTTTTCCGTGCTCTGCATGTTCGCACCGGCTTCGCTGATGCGGTTCGCCAGTTCCCGCAGAGCCGCGAGGAGTTCG